>Ga0268298_10002157_pt1 | contig 21918 bp, 23 predicted proteins | sample WWTPWeurt_MetaG_FD_194462 | JGI IMG/M metagenome (GOLD analysis project Ga0268298, IMG submission 194462) | Activated sludge microbial communities from WWTP in Nijmegen, Gelderland, Netherland - WWTP Weurt | ecosystem: Engineered > WWTP > Aerobic digester > Activated sludge | place... | reverse complement strand
CTCTCGGTGCGGCCATGCACAACGCCGCCTACCGAGCGCTGGGTCTCCCTTTCGTCTACGTGCCGTTCCAAGTGAACGAAGACGGGCTCGCTGCAGCCCTCGACGGCATGCGTGCGCTGCACATCCGCGGCTTGGGCGTCTCCATGCCCTTCAAGCTCACGGTCATGCCGCTCCTCGACGAGCTCCATCCTTTGGCGGCGAAGATCGGCGCGGTCAACACCATCGTGAACGAGGCGGGCCGGCTCGTGGGGCACAACACCGACGCCGACGGCGCGGTGCGTGCGCTCGCCGAGGTGACGGCAGTACGCGACCTCCGCGTCCTGGTGATCGGAGCCGGCGGGGCGGCGCGGGCGGTGGTGCACGGGCTCGTGGAAGCGGGCGCGGCGGTCCACTTGGTGAACCGCACGGCTTCGAAGGCCGAAGCGCTCGTGGCCGAAGTGCGGCGATCGCGTGCCGGGCAGCCTTCGCTCGTCGAGCTCAGCGCGGGTGGTCTCGAGGACCTCTCGCGCACCGAACGCTTCGGGGCGGTCGTGAACTGCTCCTCCGCAACCATGAGCGGCTACGGCGAGGAGTTGCCCATCCCCGATGGCGCGCTCCGGCCGGGGTTGATCGTGATGGACATCGTCTACAAGCCGCTCGAGACGGTCTTGGTTCGACGGGCACGTGGGCGTGGCGCCGTGACCGTTCAAGGCGGCCGCATGCTGCTCCACCAGGCGTGTCGGCAGTTCGAGATCTACACGGGTCGAAGCGCCCCTTTCGACGCCATGGCCACTGCCTTGGAGCAGGCGATCGGCCCGTGAGCCAGGGGCCCGCAACGATTTCATAGCCCTCCGGCGTGCCGGACTCGGTTGCCAGGGCGCGCGCGTTTCGTTCTCCGACCGCTTGGCAACTTGCGCTGTGATTCCTGCCAATTAGGCAGTCAGTTCGGGGGCTGGCACGATGGCTGCTAAGAGGAGCGCGGCTTGGTTGCTCGGCGGCGGTGACGTCTCCGAACCCTTAGTGCTTGGTCTCTCGGACGCCCCGGGGATGGGGTGCTGAAAACGTCGGCTTTCTTAACTTTCTATCTTCTTCCTTCCCCTCTTCTTCCTTGGACTGATTCCCGAGCTTGTCATGCTCTCGAACCCGGCGGAGACCCCGCCGGGTTTTTGCTTTTGTGGCTCCGCTGCCTGGACCTCAGCGGTCGCGGGTCTTCGGGAGGCCGAACAAGCCGCCCGTCGGCGATTCGAGGTGGCAGCGTTCGCACAGCTGGACGCCCTGCTCCATGGCGTAGCCCTCGGCGTCGTACACCGCGTAAGACCAGTTCTGGCCGCGACGCTCCATGACGTAGACCGGACCGAGCTGCCCGGTCTGGCCGTCGCGGTGAAACGCCGCGACGAGGGCGCCTTCGGGGACTTCGCTGGTCGGGCCGAGCATGCGATAGGCCTCGCGAGCGCTCTCGGAGACGCGCACCGTCAGGCGGAATCGCCCGTCGCCGTGGCCGCGGGATGCGATGGGCTCCGCGCTCATCCCGGGCCACGCCGAAACTTCGGCGAAACGCGGCCAGCGCGTGCGGGTGTGGGTTCGAGACGGCGCTCGCACCGGAGCTGACGAGGCGGTCGTCGCGGGGCGCTCACCGCTGCACGCGATGACGAGTCCAGCGAGGAGCCATGGAAGCGGACGAGCTGCGCGCAGGCGGAGCGCATGGTACCACGAAGAACCGATGCAGCGCGGAAGCGTCGCCCTCGCCGTGATCGTCGCCGGCTGCAGCGCCCCGGCACTGCCATCGCGCCCCCCGGTCTCGGTGCTGGCGTCCGAGGAAGCCCGCGCCCGCACCGAGCCGAGCGAAGAGACTCTCTCGGGCTCTGCGCGTGGTTGGCTGGGCGTCGAGGTGAGCGTTCCGCCCGACCGCACCGGGGGAGTTCTGGTCCAATCGGTGCTCCACGGATCGCCCGCGGAGCGCGCCGGTCTCCTGCCGGGGGATCGGATGTTGAAGCTCGACGGAGCACTCGTCTCGTCCCCGAGCGATGTGGTGCGCATCGTGAGCTCACGAGACGCGGGCGCACGCGTGGCCATCGTCGTTCGGCGAGCGAACGAAGAGCGGCTGTTGGCCGCCGAGCTCGTCGCTGCTCCCGACGAGACGGGAGTGTTGGGCCTCACGTACGTCGGGCAGCGAGCGCCGAGCCTGGACGGCCTGGAAACCGTGCAGGGCAGCGTCGAGCCCACGAACCGAACCCTCGCCGGCAAAGTCGTAGTGCTCGAGTTCTGGGCCCCGTGGTGCACGGTGTGCCGGTTCTTGGTTCCACGCATGAACGAGTGGCACGCTCGTTACGCGGCGCAGGGAGTCGTGGTCCTCGGTGTCACGATGGACGCGGTGGTTCCAGCTTCCACGGCCGCGAGCCAACTCGGCATCGAGTACCCGGTGGCGTCGGATCACGATGGCAAGACTACGCGTGCGTATCGCGCCCGCGCCATCCCGACGCTCTTCGTCATCGACAAGGCGGGCGTGGTGCGGGACGTCCAGGTCGGCTATTCGGCGGAGCGACTGGCGGAGCTCGAAGCACTGCTCGCTCGGTTGATCGACGAACCGTACGCTCCGTAGCCGTGCAAGGCAGGCTATGCTCCGAAGCGTGTTCCGGGCGCGACAGGTTCGCTGGCGGTTTCTCGGGGGACTCGCCTTCGCTCTTTCGGCGCTCCTCGCCGGTGAGGCCGCGGCGCAGGTCGATGCCCGTGTTCTGAGCCGCGCGCTGCTCTCGCACGCGCCGGAGCGGCCCCTGTCGGTGGTGGTCGAGTTGCCTTCCGGCGCGGCCTCGCCCCCGGGTCTCGTCGCGATCGGGGCGGGTCTGTCGGCCTTTCACGGCAGCGTCGCCGACGTGCTCGCGCTCGCCGAAGCCCACCCCGATTGGAGCTTGTCATGGGCACCGCCGCGGCGCCCCCTGCTCGACGTGGCCGACAAGACCACCCGCGCCGCGATGTACCGCGGGCTCACCGGTCAGAGCGGCAAGGGCGTGGTGGTGGGCGTCGTCGACACCGGATTCGATCCACGCCACGCCGACCTGCGCGACGCGACCGGCAAGTCGCGCGTGGCCTGGGCGCTCGATCTGTCCCGCGAGCCACTCGGTCGGCATCCCGAGCTCGAAGCGGAATACGGCTGCACGGGCGGCGAAGGCTACGCCTGCGCCGTCTACTCGGGCGCCGACCTGGACGAGTTGATCGCGAAAGACTCGGTGCAGTTGCCGCGCGACACGCTGGGGCACGGCACCCACGTGGCGTCGCTTGCGGCTGGCAACGGCCTGTCCCAGTCGCCCGCCGTGTACACGGGCATGGCCCCCGAAGCGACCCTCGTCGGCGTTCGCGTCACGCGAACTGGCGAAGGCGCGATCCTCGATCCCGACGTGCTCTTGGCCACGCGCTTCGTGTTCGAGCGCGCCCAGGAGCTCGGCGCTCCGGCGGTGGTCAACTTGAGCCTCGGGAGCGACTTCGGCGGCCATGACGGCCAAACCGTGCTCGAGCGCGGCCTCGCGTCGTTCGTCGGCAAGAGCTTTCCGGGGCGCGCCATCGTGGTTGCCGCCGGAAACAGCGGCGGCATCTACTCCGGGGAAGAATATCCCGACTACCCACCGCCCTTCGGCATCCATACCGAGGTCCACGTGCCGCGCGCGTCCAGCTTGCGCGTGCCCGTTCTCTCACCGAACCTGAACAAGCCCAGCACCAACGCAACGATCTACATCTGGATCGCAGGTCGTCCAGGCGACGAACTGAGCGTCGGCGTCGACGACCAAGACGGCGAGTGGATCGAACCGCTCGAACCGGGGCGGAGCGCGGCCTACTCGGACAAGGGCATCGAGGTCACGATCCTGAATCGGGTCGGAGGCGATGGCAGCCCCATCCAACCCGGCTCGAACGGGGCCGTGGTGGTGCTCGACGGCACATGGTCCAGCGGCAGCGTGTTCGCCATCCGGCTCGAAGGGCACGGTAGCGCGCGGCTCTGGCTGCAGAGCGAGGGCGACCTGACGCCAGGTGGTTCGAATCCCGGTGCGCTCTTTCCGCGGGCATCCAAAGAGGGAACCATCGGCATCCCCGCCACGGGTGCCGATCTCATTTCCGTGGGCGCGACTTTGAACCGAGTGGCCTGGATCGATCATCAGAAGAAGAAGATCGTCTTGGACCAATTCGGCTCGCTCACGGATCCGAAGGCCGACTCCTCGGCCTACTTCAGCGGTGCGGGGCCGAATTCCCTGGGGCAGATGAAGCCGGATCTCGTGGCGCCGGGGGCGTTCGTGGTCGGCGCCATGTCGGCGCTGGCCGATCCGCGGAAGAACGGTGGCGGCGGGATCTTCGCGGGAGGAGGCGTGTGCAACGCTGCCAGCGACTGCCTCGTGGTGGACGACTTCCACGCCATCTCGAGCGGTACTTCCATGGCGGCCCCCATCGTCTCCGGAGCCGTCGCGCTGCTGTTGGAGCGCGACTCCTCCCTGGACCAATCGGAGCTCCGCACGCTTCTCCAAGCCGGCGCTCGGTCTCTCGACGGAAGCGTGCTTTTGGAGCAGCAGGTGGGGCCCGGTGAGCTGGACCTCGTGGGGACGTTGACGGTCATGGGTTCGGAGAAGTCACCGCTCTCGCAGGTGCCCGACGTGGAAGAGAGCTGGGTCGCGCTGGCATCGTCGTATGCCCACCCCGATCCCGACTGGCCTCTCGAGGGCGTGCTGGAGCTGCGCGCGAGCGACGAGAGCATTGCGGACATCGACCCTTCGCGGTTGAGCCTCAGCGTCGAGGGCGCGCGTCCGACCCGAGCACTCGCGCGAGTGGCGCCCGGCTTGTGGCGCTTCGCGGTGGCGGCCCCGAGTGGCTCCGGTGGCGGCACGTTGACCCTCGGCGTCCTGCTCGATGGACAGCCGTTCCTGACGCGAAGCGTGCCCATCGCCGTGGACCGTGCGGTCGCTGACGGCGGTGTCGATGCGCGTGGAGGTTGCAGCCAACACCGAGGCGCGCTCGGCGACGCGGGTTGGCCCTGGGCGTTTCCGATCGGATGGTGGCTGAGTCGGAGACGGCGGCGGAGGAACGATGCGCGGTAGCTCGTGCTTGGTTCTCGCGTTCCTGGCCGCGTGCGCCGAACCGCCCGCGTCTCGCACTCCCGAGCCCTCGGCTCCGGCGACGGCCGCCGCGCCGACCAGCGCCCCTTCTCCCATCGCGGTGGTGAATCCACCCGCTCCTCGCCCGAGCGCGACCGAGGCTCGCGCCGACGCGGGCGTCCCTGCGCTCTCCACCCCCAACGCCCTCGCCTCGAAAGCCGACGCGGGCGCCGCAGGCGAGCCCGAGGACGCCAACCTGGATCCACGCACACGAGCGCTGAAACGCGTGGCGCGCGCGGCCCAAGACTGCCACGCGAAGCACGCGGCCGGAGTCAAGGGGCACATCACGTTGCGCATCGCCCCCGACGAGAACGGCGCCGTGAAGAGCGTCAGCGTGCTCAAGAACAAGAGTAGCAGCGAGCTCTCCCGACCCGCTTTCGAGACCTGCGTGCTCGATGCCGTCAAGAAAGAGAGACTCACTCCGGCGCGCGACGACGACGACGAGATCGAGCTGCCGCTGAGTTTCGAACCGAACCCTTGAGTGACCTCAGAGCTTCGTGAGATACACCGTGGCGCCGTGGGGCTCGAACGGCGAGTAGTCCGGATCGAACGGATAGCTGGGTGAGATCCCGCCCAAGTTGGTGCCGACCACCAAGACACCGCGCACACCCTTCAGGTCCGAGAGCGATTGCTGCACCTCCGTGCCACGCTCGACGAAGGGCGCGTAGATCCGCCCGAGCTCCTTGCCCTCGGCGTCGACGTTGACGAGCGTCCACTGGAACGAAACGGGCGACTCCCACTCCGCCTGAAACGCGAGCTCCTTGTCTCCCAGCTCTTGGTCGAGCTCGAGCCACACGTACATCGCGCCATTGGGTTCGATGGGCCTGAGGGACGCCACTCGACGCGGCAGGCTCGACAGCTTGATGGACCAATCGAAACGAGGGCGCCCGAACGTGCCGGTCCACTCGAGCGCCGGCCAGTGTTCGCCATCATCGCGGCTCCCCAAGAACGCGCGATCCACCGCCAGCCCGGCGAAGAGCATGGCAAGGTCGCGCGGCTTGTCGTCGAGGGAGCGGCGGAGCGCATCGAACACGTCGGGAGCGTTGTCCCAGAGCCAAGCGTTCGGGGGTGTCTTGCCGACGCCGACCGTGAACAGGTCCACCGCCAGCGTTCCCGGCGACGCGCGCCCGCGGCGTGCGTCGAGGTACTCGAAGAAGAGCGCGGCGCCTTCCGCGTTCGTCTCGATCTCCCGCGTCGCGACCGCACGCTCGGGCGTCGACTGGAAGTCGTCGACCGCCTCGAAATCAGCGGAGGTCGGAGGCTCGATGGCCCACCAGAGGTGGGTTGCGAACGCGCGGCGCAGGTGCGGCGTTTCGCCCGGGTCGAGGCCGAGTGCGATGGCTTCGCCCAGGCAGAGCGCGGCCTCGCGTTCGAGGAGTTCCGCGTCGCCCACGACGCAGTGGGCGGAAGCACGATCGAAATGGCCCGTCGCGGTGGCATCGGCGTGGGCTTGGACTCGAGCCCGTCCGCGCGTGAGGTAGAGATCGAGGGCGTCGCTCCCACCGGCGCCCGCGTCGCCCGACGGTCGCGGGTAGCCGAGCACGTCGACCAGGCGGCGATACGCCCGCTCGAGGGCCGAAAGAGCGCGCCTGGCCGCCGCTTCAGAGGCGTCGGGCGCGCGGTGTACGCAAACAGGGGCGCGTGGGGAGCAGCCCGGCGGTTCAGCGTCGGCGGGCCGCGCCCGGCCGTTCGCGGTCGGGGCGCCGGTCGGGAGCCAGGGGTCGCGTGCAAGCGGAGCCTTTTTCGGGATCGCGCCCCCTCCGAACAAGAACGGCCGCTCGCGAGGAGGCTCGGCCCCGATCGACGGCGCCATGAGACTCGAGGCCGCGAACAGCAGCGCGGGCACTGCTCGTCTGCGCGGGTCTCGGCGCAAGCCTCCGGGCCTGCGGTCCCTGGATTTGACACGATCTCGCACCGGCGACCTATACTGGCACACCCCGAGCGGGGCTCCTTTCACCACGAGGCAGCATGGCAGTCCCCCGATTCGACCCCTCTCATTCGGTGAAGTTCGACCTGGGTCGCGGATCCGTGCACCTCGAGGGTGCGGGTCCCCGGCTCCTGGTGCCGCCGGATGCGTTGGTCGATCTGTGCCGGCACGCGGGACAAGAATCGCTGGCCGACTTCGGCCGCAAGCTCGGCACCGAGGTCGGGCGCCGGATCGGCGAGCAATGGGGGGACGCCGGACAGAACATCGGGGTCGAGGGCTTCATCGAGCACCTCGGGGGCAACTTGGCGCTCTTGGGGTTTGGCAGCGCATCCCTCGAGCGTTGGGGACGCGCGCTGGTCTTCGTGGTCGAGGGCTCGCCGCTCGGCGCCGCCGGAGACCCACTCCTCGCTGCGATCTTCGAGGGCGCCCTTCAGCGCCTGATGGGGCGCGACGCCCGCGCCGTCGTCCTCGGACGCGACGCCGATCACGTTCGCTTCTTGATCGCAGGTGAGAAAGGCGCGTCGAAGGTGCGCGCGCTTCTCGCCTCGGGCAAAGCATGGGGCGATGCCCTCGCCGCGCTCCACGAAGGAGGTGCGGCGTGATCTCCCCGCAGGATCAGATCGCGAAGCTCGAGCGTCTACTCGAGCGCGTGAAGTCCAACGCGGGCCGAGCGCGCGTCGCGGTTTCGGCAACTCCGGTGAAGGCCGCAGCACCGAGCCTTCCGGAACCGATGCTCGAGCCGATACCGGAGCCGGTGCTCGAGACCGAGCCGCCTCCGCCCGCCGCAGTCGCGCAGCCCGTCGTGGCCGAGATCCCCGCGCCCGAGGTCGAAGAAGAGACCTCGATGGTTCGCGCCATCCCCGTCGACGCCGACGAGGAGGTTTCGGTGGAGATGGGCGAAGCGTCCATCGAAGACGTCGACCTGCTCGAAGACGAGATCGTCGACATCACCGACGCCACCGCGGAAGAGGCACCCACCGCGGTGATCGAAGAGCCTCCTTCCTCGTCTCGCCGCGCCATCGCCGGCACCATGGACGAAGCGCTGAGCGGCGCTGCCGAGTCCGTGGAAATGGACGAGGGTCGGGAAATTCCGCTGAAGACGCCCCCGCCCGAGTCGGGCCCTCAGGCCGCGCCCTTGCCGGCCCAGGCACTTCAGCCGCCGCCCACTCCAGACCTCGACGAGCTCGGTCAACCGGAGCTCGTCTCGGGTACGCAGCCGACGGCGGCACAGCTCGGCTCCACCATCGACCTGCCGACCGGGAGCGAGACGGAGCTCGAGCTCGGTGAACCCGTTGCAGAGGCGCCTCCGGTCCACCTGGTCCGCGAAGAGCCGCTGCGCGTTGCGCCGCCGCCGCCCGCCGAACCCGTGCGCCCCCAAGTGCACGCGCGCCCGCCGCTCGCCCCCGCCACACCTCCGAGCGCGTTTGCGAGTGCGGCTCGCTCGTTCCAGCCTCAGAGTTTCCGCGAGCTGCTCGAAGCATCACTTCGCTTGGGTTCCGATTGAGCATCGAGTGAGAGCAGAGAGCGCACGTCTTCTGCCAGTGCGCGCTCCGGATCCAACCACGTCACGGGTTGGGTTCGAAGCCAGGTACGTTGGCGCCGCGCGAACACCCGCGTGGCCCGCGTGACGGCGTCGAGCAAAGGCTCCCGTTCCAGCGCGCCGGCATTCACGGCTTCGAACACCTGTTTGTATCCGACGGACTGCATGGCCCGCGCCGAGGCGTGGCCTCGCTGCATCAAGCTCTTCACTTCGTCGACCCAACCCAGATCCAGCATCGCCCGTGCGCGCTCGCGAATGCGCATGTCGAGCGCGTCCGGAGCGTGCAGCACCCCGAACAGTCGGTAAGCGTGACGTTCGGTTCGAAACGCATGCTCGGCGTGCCAGCGACTCAGAGGCACGCCGCTCTGCTCGAACACCTCCAGGGCGCGGCTCACGCGCACGAAGTCGTTCTCGTTCAAGCGGGCGGCGCTCTCGGGATCCACTTCGCGGAGGGCGGCATGGAGCGCCGCGCGGCCCTCGCGCTCCGCCGTCTGGCGGTGTCGCTCACGGATTTTGGCGTTGGCTGCCGGCGCTTCGGCGAGTCCGTGGAGCAGCGCTCGCACCCAGAGAAACGTCCCGCCGCACACGATGGGGACGCGCTCGCGGGCGCGAATTGCTTGCAGAGCGGCGTCGGCGAGCTCCACCCAGCGCGCCGCATCCATGGACTCGTCCGGTTCGACGACGTCGATCAGATGATGCTCGGCCCGCGCGCGTTCGGCCGCGCTCGGCTTGCCGGTGCCGATCTCGAAGTGCCGGTACACCTGCACGCTGTCCGCGCTCACGATCTCGCCGCCGAGGGCTTCGGCGACGCGCACGGCCAGCGCCGTCTTGCCCGACGCGGTGGGCCCCACGAAGACCAGGAGCGGCGAGGCCATCAGCGCCTTCCTACGCGTCGATCCAATTCGCTCCAGGTGGTCGAGGTGACCACCGGTCGCCCGTGGGGACAGTGACCGGCGAAGTCGGCTTCATCCAGCGCGCGGAGCAGCGCGCTCGCTTCGCTGGCGCTGAGCGGGTCACCTGCGCGAATCGAGGCGTGACAGGCCATGGTCGCGAGCGCGAGATCCACCGCGTCGGAGAACCCGCGCCCGCCGCCGCGAGTGACCTCGCTCAGGAGATCGCGCACGAGGCGTTCCGGGCTGGCCTTTTGCAGCAGTTTCGGCACCGCGTGGACGCTCACGGTCTCGGGGCCCCGCACGCGGAGCTCGAGACCCACGGCCGCAATCTCTTCCGCACGCGCCTCGACCAGCTCCGCTTCGGCAGGCGTCACCTCGACGAGCACTGGGAAGAGCAACGCCTGCGACGACACAGCGCTCGTGCGGTAGGCCTTGCGCAGCTTGTCGAACATCACGCGCTCGGCGGCGGCATGTTGGTCGAGCACGTAGAGGCCGTCATCGGCTTCGCACACGAGGTAGGTGTGGCGCACCTGGGCCACGAAGCGCAGGTTCGACCACGCCATTTCGGGACGCGGGCGAATCGGTGCGCGGGCGGAGTCCTGGACGTGGACGAAGGGTTCGGCGGTGCTCGCGTATTGCACGGCGGGCGCTTCGGTCTCGCGCGCTTCGAAGGCAGGCGCGGGGGGCGCGGGCGCGAGGCCCCACGGGTCCGCGCTCATCGCGGGGGTTTCCTGTACCTCGGGCGCGGGCAGGGGGGCGCGGGCCGGCATGGGAGCGGGGCTCGGCCCGAAGCGTCGCGCGGGCGGAAGCGAGAAGGCTCGCGACAGCTCCTTCGACAAGATCGAGTAGACGGCGTCGTGCACTGCGCGCGGGTCCGCGAAGCGCACTTCGGACTTCTGTGGGTGTACGTTGACGTCCACCAGGACAGCATCGATGTCGAGGTACACGACTCCGCGCGGATATCGACCTCGCTCGAGGACGCTGCCGTACGCCTGCGCGACGGCCAGGGCCAGCGCTCGATCGCGCACCGGTCGGTCGTTGACGAACAGGCGCAAGCCGCCCGCGCCGGCGCGCGCGTGTTCGGGGCGGCCGAGGTACGCCTCCACACGCAAGGGTCCACGCTCGCCGAAACAACGCGCGAGATCGTCTTCCCCCACGACTTGTCGCACGCGCTCTTCGCGTGACGTGACGCGCAGCCATTCGCGAACGGGGCGACCGTCGCGCACGAGCACGAACGTCACGTCCGGCCGGGACAGCGCAGCCGCCTCGACCACGTCGGTGACGTGTCCGGACTCGGTGCCCGTCGAGCGCAGGAACTTGCGGCGCGCCGGTACGTTGTAGAAGAGATCGAGCACCTCGACGGTGGTCCCGGCGGGCACTCCCACGGTGCGCGCCGCCGGAGCCGATCCGCCTTCGATGCTGAGCTCGATGCCCGCGTCCTCGTCGCGCGTGCGAGTCGTCACCCGAAAGCGGCTGACCGAGGCGATGCTGGGCAGGGCCTCGCCACGAAAGCCGAAGGTCTTCACGTGGCCGAGCTCGGAAAAGCTCGCGATCTTGCTGGTCGCGTGGCGCTCGACGGCGAGCCGAGCATCTTCGTCGCTCATTCCGCTGCCGTCGTCGCTCACGCGGATCCGGCCGACTCCGCCCGCTTCGATGGTCACGTCGCAGCGCGAGGCTCCGGCATCCAGCGCGTTCTCCAAGAGCTCCTTCACCGCGCTCGACGGGCGCTCGACGACTTCACCCGCCGCGATTTGGTTCGCGAGCTCGGTCGGGAGGATGCGAACGTTCCCCACGCTCCCCTTCAGCTTTCTTCGCTGGTGCTCGGCTCGGGTCGCGTCAGGAGCTCGCGCGCCGAGCGGCGCGTCACGGCGAAGGCGCCGAGCCCCAGGACCGCGAGCTGGATCCCCAGCCGGAAGCGGAAGGTCCACCACGACTTGATGCGCACGAGCTTGTCGAAGTCTGCTGGGGCGATTTGCGGAGGGCGCTGCTCGATGCCACTTTGCACGATGGCATCGACCACGCGACCGCGCACCGGTTGGTACAGCGCATACCCCACGATCAAGACGGCCATGTTGGTCAGGATGACCTGGAGCGCGAAGCCAGGAGACGCGCGCCGCGCGAACAGGGCCTTGCTGCTCACGGCCACGAGAATCGCGCCGAGCAATAGGTGTGCGACCCCCACCGGCAACGCCACGCGAGAAACCGAAAGCACGCCGTCGACGAAGGCCCGCGTCAAGAGATCTTGCGCTGCGTCTCCGCGCAGGGTGCCGAACGCCGACGAGAACGGATTCCTCACGATTTCGATGGCCGCAAAGCCTTCGGCCGCCGCCGTCATTCCCATGAGCCACAGGGCCACGAGCGCGATCACCAAGTAGATGGGTCGCTTCTGCGTGGCTTCGTCAGTTTGGCTCATCACCCGAGTGTCCCCGAATCGAAACGTCGAGGTCTTCGCGTAGCACGCCGGCGGGCGCAGCGCGACTCCTCCGCCGGCCTCACAACATGCCCGCGCGACGCGCGGCTTCCTCGATGCCACCGCCAGACTCCGAATCGGCGTCCAACGTTTCGTGTGCGACCTCTCTCACCGCGTCCGGGGCCTGGCCCATGGCGTAGCTGCGCCCAGCGGTCTCGAGCATGGAGATGTCGTTCACCCAGTCCCCCACCGCCACCGTCTCCTCCACCGAAACGCCATAGTGCGCCGCGATGGCTCCGAGGGCGGTGGCTTTGGTGACGCCTGCCGCGCGCACCACCATGCCCCAATTGGCGTCCAGGTCCCGGCGCGACACCGAGAAGAAACCGATCTGGATGTGTTCACCTGCGCGCTCGAAGATGCGCTGCGCGGCACCGCGGATCTGCGATTCTTCGCCGAGCGAGACCAGCGCTGCAACCGAGCTCTCTTCGGCGAAGTGACTCGGATCGAGCACGGTCGGCAGCCGGATCGAACGTTTGGACCATAGGCCGACGAACGGCAGGAACGGGTCTCCGCGGCCGTCGTGGAGGACCGAGTCTTTGGCGAACAGGAACGTGACCGGATCGAACTCCTCGATGGCTTCCAGGAGCGGCTCGGCCGCGTGTGGGACGATGGGATGGATGGCCAGCGCGGAATCGTCGCGACAATCGACGACTTGGCTTCCGTCGAGGCAACCCACGGCGCCGTCGACGCCGATGCTACGCGCGATGTCTCGCGTGCCCGAATACATGCGCCCGGTGCACACCGAGACATGGATGCCTCGGCGGCGGAGCTTTTTGATCGCGCGCTCGTCCCGCTCGTGGACCTGGCCGCTCGCGTCGAGCAGCGTTCCGTCGAGGTCAGTGACGAGCAGCTTGAAGCGGGTCAGCTGGCAGCGCTCGCCGGGTAGACGGACACGCGCTTCTTGTCTTTCGTGGCGAACTCGTATGCGACGACGCCGTCGATCAAGGAGAAGAGCGTGTAGTCACGACCCACGCCAACGTTCTTGCCGGGAGCGATCGACTGCCCGACCTGGCGCACCAGGATGCCGCCCGCGCGCACGCTTTCGCCGCCATAGACCTTCACGCCGCGATGCTGCGCGTTCGAGCCACGACCGTTACGAGTGGAACCGCCACCTTTTTTGTGTGCCATCGCTCAGCCCTCAGCCTGAAATCCCGGTGATCTTCACCGAAGTGAGCTCCTGCCGATGGCCCATCTTGCGGCGGTACTTCTTGCGACGCTTGAACTTGAACGAGGTGATCTTCTCACCACGCCCCTGCTCGAGGATCTCCCCGCTGACCTTTGCGCCCGCGACGGTGGGCTTGCCCACTTTGACGCTGTCGCCCGAAAGCAGGAGCACGTCGGTGAACTCCACCTTGGTGCCTGGATCGCCAACGAGGTACTCCACCACCAGGGTGTCGCCCTCGGCCACTCGATATTGTTTGCCGCCGGTGCGGATGACTGCCGTTGCCATCGGAAGGGCGCGGACCCTAGCCCGTGAGGTAACCCCACGCAAGAAGTGAGCGGATTATCAGCGGTCCTCTCCGAGGCGTCCGCCCGGTGCGGCCCTCAGGCCGACGGGCTTGCAGATTGTTGAGTGCTACTATACAAGGAGCGGGTCGAGCCGACGCTGTGCGTCAGCGTAGGTCCATCCGTCAAGGAGCGCCCGATGATTTCGTTCGAGCCCACCGAAGACCAGAAGCTCATCGCCGGCACCGTCGCCGATTTCGCCAAATCGAGCCTCACGCCGCGTGCCCGCGAGTTCGAGAAAGCCCAGGCCGTTGCTTCGGAGACCCGCCGCGCCGCCCACGAGATGGGGCTCAGCATGGCAGCGGTCCCCGAGGCCTTCGGCGGTCAAGGCCTCGGGCTCTCGACCGCGGTGATGGTCAACGAGGAGCTTGCCTACGGCGACCCGGCGGCGCCCTTCGGCCTCCCCGGCTTCGGCTCCTACTTGCTCGCGGTGCAGGAGCTCGCGACGGACGAGCAAGCGAAAGCGTTGCTCGCGCCTTTCGCCGATCCGGCCGGATACGACACCTTCGGCGCGGTCGCGTGGAGCGAGCGCAAGCCGAACCGCCAGCGTGCGGGCTTCGCCACCACCGCCAAGGCCGTGCCGGGTGGGTTCGAGCTCACGGGCGCCAAGGCGTTCGTCGGCAATGCGGATCTCGCCAAGTCGATCCTCGTGTTCGCCCAGGTGGACACCGAGGCTGGATGGAACGGTCTCGGCGCGTTCGTCGTCGCGAAGGGCAACCCGGGTCTACGCATCACCGGACGCCACAAGACCTTGGGCCTCGACTGCGGCCACTTCGGCGAGCTCAGCCTGGAATCCGCCAAGGTCGCCGCATCCGATCGGCTCGAGGGGCGGGGAGACTTCGCCAATGCCTGCATTCGGTTCTTCGCCAAGTACTCGCTGATCGTCGCTGCGCGCCAGGTCGGGCTGGCGCGTCAGGCGTTCGACGTAGCGCGCGAGTACTGCGACATCCGCAAGGCGTTCGGCAAGCCCATCGGACACTTCCAGGCGGTCGCCTTCACCCTGGCCGATCGCCACATGGACGCCGAGAGTGCGCGCGAGCTCGTGCGCCGCGCGGCGTGGGCCTGGGACGCAGGCAAAGACCCGAGCCAGTGCTTGCTGTTCACTGCCCAGGCCGTGGCGCACGCACACCAAGTCGCGATGCGTTGCGCCGACGACGCGGTGCAGCTCCACGGCGGCGCGGGCTTCATGCGCGACGTGATCGTCGAGAAGCTGATGCGGGACGCGAAGCAGATGGCGCTCGCGGGCGCCACCGCCGAACAAATGGATCAACTGGCCGCGGCCGTGGAGCTCGGCATTCCGCTCGACCCGGCGCTCGTGCTGCCCACCACGGAAACCCAGGCTGTTCTCACCTGAGAGCGCGTTCTACCCGACCGAGGAGCCAAGACCATGATCGACTTCGAGTTGAACACGCAGCAGCGCATGCTCAAGGAAGCCCTGCACGACATGGGCAAGAACGTGATCCGCCCGCAGAGCCTGGGCTGGGATCGACAGAAGAGCATCGACCTCGACTTCTTGCGCAACTTCTACATGATGAGTCAGGCCCTCCGCGGGGAAAACAACCCCATGGAGGACTTCAACGAGGGGCCGAAGAACCGCGATCCGAACAAGCCCGTGCAGACCAATCGCACCGCGGCGGTGGGTGCGGAAGAGCTCGCTTGGGCCGACGCCAGCATCATGCTCAGCCTGCCGGGGCCCGGCCTCGGTGGTCCGCCGGTGCGCGCGACGGGGACGCCGGAGCAGAAGGAGCGCTTCTTCTCCATCTTCCGCGACATGACGGCGGAGCTCCGCTGGGGCGCCTACGGACTGACGGAGCCCGGCGCGGGCAGCGACGTGGCCGCCATCCGCACGACCTGCCGGCGCGACGGCGACCACTACATCCTGAACGGTCGCAAGTGCTACATCACCATGGGCGGGCGCGCTTCCTGGGTGGTGATCTTCGCGACCATAGACCCGGCGCTCGGGCGCGCCGGACACCGAGCGTTCGTCGTCGAAAAGGGCACGCCGGGGTTCTTCGTCGGAAAGATCGAAGAGAAGATGGGCCTCCGCGCCAACGAGACCGCGGAGCTCGTGCTGGAAGACTGCAAGGTCTCGGCCATGAACCTGCTCGGCGGCGAGGAGAAGTATCAGACCAAAGAAGGCTTCATGACGGCCATGAAGACCTTCGACAACACGCGCCCGCTGGTGGCGGCCATGGCCTGCGGCATCGGTCGCGCGGCGTACGAATACGCGCGGGACTTCGTCAAAGAGAACTACGTCCTCGGTCGCCCCATTCCGCGCTACTCCGCCATCGCCGAGCGACTCGCGCGCATGAACCGTCAGCTCGAGGCGGCGCGCATGTTGACCTGGAAGGCCGTGTGGATGGCCGATCAGCACTTGCCGAACGCCAAGGAGGCCAGCATGAGCAAAGCGCTGGCGGGCCAGGCGGCCATCGCCGCGTGCATCGAGGCCATCGAGATCTGCGGCGCGCACGGCTCCCTCACCGAAGACCACGCTCTGCTCGAGAAGTGGTTCCGCGACATCAAGGTCTACGACATCTTCGAGGGCACGGGGCAGATCCAGCGCATCGTCATCAGCAAGCGCCTGCTCTCGGATTTGAAGGCGTTCTGAGCCTGGCGCCCGGCGTTTCACCTGCTGGTTCGCGCCGCGAGCCGAGCTCGTGTAGAGGCGTCTTCGTGCGCTCCCTCGGCGACATCCATTGGCCGACCTGGAAGGCCAAAGACCAGGCCACGCTGCTCTTCGTCGTGCGTGGAGGTGAAGTCCTGCTCATCCGCAAGAAGCGTGGTCTCGGCGCGGGAAAGATCAACGGTCCGGGCGGTCGCCTCCACGCCGGAGAGACTCCCCTCGAAGGGGCCATTCGCGAGGTCGAGGAGGAGGTCGGCGTGACCCCCTTCGAAATCGTCGAATGCGGCGAGCTCTCGTTCCAGTTCGTCGACGGCTATTCGATCCATGTCCACGTCTTCCGCGCCGCCGGCTCGCGCGGCGAGACCCGCGAGACGGACGAAGCCGTCCCGCTCTGGACCCCGCTCGCGGAAATCCCCTACGACGAGATGTGGGCCGACGACCGGATCTGGCTCCCGCTCATGCTGAACGGACAGCGTTTCTCGGGGCGCTTCGTGTTCGATGGCGACGCCATGCTCGACCACGCGCTGGACGTCAGAAGCTGACCGCCTCGCAGCGGAAGAACTCGAAGCTCGCGCACACACAACCCGGCTCTCCTCCCACGCACTGGCAGTCGGGGCCGCAGCTGCAATCGACGCCGGCGTAGGCGGCAGCACAGTCCTTGCGCGCGATGCAGGCGGTCTCGTCGGCGAGCTCCGCGCAGGTCTCGGCAGCGGCAGGCAGACACACACTCTGGGCCGCGTCGCAGTTGAAGCCCGGCGCGCAGTCCTTCTCCGCGCTGCAGCTCGCAGCGGGCGAGCAAGTTCCGGAGCCCAGCAAACAGAACTCGGCGGGCGCACAGTCCGCGTGGGTCTTGCAGCCTGGAGCAGCCGCGTCGGCCTCCGTCGTCCCAGAGGGTGCGGGACTCGCGGGCGCCTCCGGGTTCGCAGCGTGTCCCGAACTGCAAGCGTCGTCTTCGTTCGTACCCGTACCGGACTCGTGCGTCTCGACGTAGCAGCCCGTCATCAGCACCGCAGTCGCAAACACGCCCATGAGCCTCGACATTTTTTCCTCCAAGCGAGGCCTCGCGGGCCTCACCGAAGGCCTCAGCAACCGCTGTGCCGCGGGTTCGGCTTCGCGACATCGCGGGGTTGGCCCCGGCGTCGCGGTCTCGGAGTGGGCGGAACCTACCGCTCGGAGGGGCGCACCCCTCCATCGTCGTCGGCTACCAGCGCTGGCCCTTGGGCGCGCCCTTCAAGCCCACGAGTCCCGGGATCGGCTCGTTGGGGATCTCCGAAGAGAGCTTCTCGTAGAGCTCCTTCATGGCAGCGAAGCGCTCCGGGTCGCTTGCCGAGAGATCGTTCTCTTCTTTCGGATCCTTCTCCACGTCGAAGAGCAACCACTCTTCACCGTTGCCGAGCTCGATGATCTTCCAGCGTTCGTCGATGACGGCGCGTCTGCGATCCATGATGTCGGAGCGCGGCAAATCCACCACGACGGGGCGAAGCGGAGTCGGCCCACCGAATACCTCGGAGACCAGGCTCTTGCCACGGAAGGGTGGGTCGTCCGGGACGCCCATCAGCTCGGCGAAAGTCGGGGCGAGGTCGATGTGGCCGCGCGGCGTCTCGATGCGCCGCGGTTCCGCACCTGGTACGTGGATGACGAGGGGCACGCGGACCAGGCTCTCCCACACGTCGTAGGCGTGCCGGAAACGCCCGCGTTCTCCGAAGCCCTCGCCGTGATCGGCGGAGATCACGATGGCGGTGTCTTTCCCCCAGGGTTGCTTTTCCGCCCAGTCGACCAGATCGCCGACCCACTTGTCGGTGTAGTGGACCTCGTTGTCGTAGAGCGCGCGAATGTCGAGACCCCAGTCGGGGTGATCCTTGTGTTGAAAGTAGGTGTAGTGCGGATCCAAAAAGTGGAAGTACGCGAAGAAGCGTTTGCCGTTCTCCTGGCTCACGTTCTTCGGCACGCTGAGCATGGTCTTCGCCAGCTGGTTCAGCGCTTCGCTCGTGATGTTCTCGACGCCGCGCACGTCGAGCTCGGTGCCGGGCAGGAGGCGATAGTCGTCGAAGCCCTGGTTCAACCCCATGAACGACTTGAAGTACCCATGCCCATGCCCCGCCAGCGTGTGGTGTCCGAGCTTCTGGGCACGCTCACTGAAGAACAGGTTCTCGGGTCCCCACGTGGTGAAGAAGAACGCATCGCGCTGCATCTCACTCGGGTACTTTCCGACGAGCGCCGGCGCGACGCTCTTGGCCGTGTAGCTCGAGATGGAATACCCGCGCGGATAGAGCGTGCTCCGCTTCGCGAAGGCATCCAGCCAAGGCGCGATGGGCCGCGGGTAGCCCGTCCACGGCATGTCCCAACGCAGGCTGTCGATGAGGATGAAGAGGACGTTGTAGGGTGGCCGGGCCTTGGCGGTGGCCTCCTGGGTCGGCGCCGCCGCGGGCCCGGGGCCCGGAGCTTCCGACGAGGCGGCCGGCACGCTGACCGCCGGTGGGGCGCCGGCGCTCTCGTTGGGTGAGCTCGGCCCCTTGGAGCAGCCAAAGGCTGCCAGAGCGGGCAGGAGGACGAGGCAGCGGCGCAAGGGGAGGGAATTGTGACCCGGATGGCCCCGCGCGCCGCAATTTTCTGGCAATCCTCAGGCTCGGTAGAGCGCCGCCGACGCGGCACCTTGCTGTGCCGTCCGCATCTCGCGCAGGAAGTCCGCCACCTTCTGCAGCATGCGCTTGGCGTCCTCGGCCTCGTCGGCGTACTCGGTCGCGCGCCGCTTCGCTGCTTCTGCGTTGCCCTCGTGCTGCGCCGCGCGTGCGTCGCAATCGTCTCCTTCGGCGCGGTAGACACCCGCCCCGAGCTCGCCCGCGGACTTTGTGACGTTTCCGGCCCCCTGAAGGCTTCCAGAAACCAGGTCTTCCGTCCGCCATCGCGCCTTCATCGCCGAATCCGAAGCGGCGCCCTGAGGGCCGGCGCCGGGGGTCCAAAGCGAAGCGGTTGCCCCAGCGATTTGGGCGGCGCCTCCCACCATCCCGGTGACACCAGCGACGATGGCTCCAGAGCGCGTCGTCTCCGCTTTTGCATGAAGCTCGCGAACACGCTTTGCGACTTCGGCGGCCTGCAAGTTCTGCTCGATCTTGGCGAGCCTCTTCGCCTCCTTGCGGTCCTCCCGATAGCCCTTGGCCAACAGGGCACTGAGCTTCGCGATGATGTCTTCGCCCATGAGCATCGCGTCCAAGGGTTCCGGCAGGAGAGGCTTTGCGCCACTCGGTGCATCTTTCGCCTGAGCGGGTCCGTCACACACGACGTTCAGCACTGCGGTTCGCGTCTCTTCGATTTTCATTTTCATACCCTCTTCGAAATCATTGCGAGCGTGTCGCCCTTGGTTTCCATCGCGCCGCGCAGGGCGGCCGCGGAGCGCTCCGCCGACTTCTCGTTGTCTTCCAAGTCGTTCAGGAGCTGCAGGAGCATCAGCTCGAGCTGAGCGTCGGCACCTCTCGCGGCCACGGCTTCCGCTTCCGCGTCGAGAGCCTCGCCGTCGGCCAATCCCGCCTGCCATGTCGCGTAACCACCGGCCGCCGATGACGCGCCAGAGACCCCTGACGAGACCGCGCCAAACACGCGCGCGGTCTTTTCCGCACCGCTTGCCGCTGCTTCGCCCGATTCTGCGATTTGCCAACCGCAAGCCGCCCCCGACGCCACCGCCGCGCCGACCGTCATCCCCACCTCGACGCGCTCTGCCCACTTGTCCGAGACGCCAAGCTTCTGGAGCACGTGAGCTTCGCCCTGCACGCAGGCGGCCGCCGAGAGTCCGGCGCCTGTCCACGCGAGGATGACGACAGGAGCGGCGGCGCCTCCAGTTCCGACCGCGGCTGCGACCGCCGCGGCAACGGCGGCGTATTTCGCGAGCTTGCCGCACTTCGAGGCCAGCTTGCTCCAGAACCCGCGCTTCTTCTTCGCGGCAAGCGCTTTTGCGAGCGCCTGCTTGGCTTTCTGCCACTCGCGTCGCCGCGCGTTCTGAGCATGTCGGATGTCGGATGCGGAACGACGCAGGTCGAGCTGTCGGCCTTTCGCCATGAGCGCGAAGACCGCGGCCATGTCATCCATCGGAGGCTCCGTGGGCGGGCTCAGCAGTGACGGCGCTCGCGCGGTGTTCGGGACGGCTTTGCCACTCTCTCCGAGGATAGAAGCCACGGCACGTCCGATGGTCGCGGTAGGGATGTTCATGACCGCACCGCCTTCTCCGCATCGATCAATTCGACCAAGGCGCCGTCCGAGGAGTTTTCAGCGATTTCGGTGGCTGCTTCGAGAGCTTCTTCGGCTTCTGTGTCCCGTCCCAGGGCAGCGAACAACCGATAACGAGCCAGCTCACAGCGGATGGCACCATCGACCACGGTTGAACCTGCGCCGTACAGCTCGAGGGCTACTTCCGAGTGCCCGAGGAGCTCGTGGCATTCGCCGAGCGCGAGCCAGCTCCTCTCGTCGGTTGGCGCCACCTGGAGCATGATTCGGAAGACGGCGGCCGCGTCGGCGAACCGTTCCTGCGCGTGCAAGCCGTATCCGAGGGCATACAGCGCCTCGATCGCCTTCGCGGATTCTCGGTCGAGAGTGTTCATGACCGTCAACCCTTCATGTTTGCGACGATGGCCGAGAGCCCCTGATCGTGCTTCGCCATCATGTTCGTAGTGAGCTGGATCGCCGTCTGCCTCTTGGACATCAGAGATTGGAGCTGAATCATGTTCAGCTCGGCATCCCCGGAGATGTCGTCGAGCTTGGCGGAGACGTCGCCGACGTAGCCGCTCCAGGACTCCTTGCTCACACTCACCATGCCGGCAAGGTCGTTGATGCTCACTGACCAGTTTCCCTTCTTGAGCACATCGAGCACGTAGTTGAACGTGTTCTTGTCCGCATACGCCGGGAACAGCTTCGTGCAATCAGCCTTCACCGCGGCGGCGAGGTCGGTCGCTCCCAAGTCCGCCAGGCGATCGTAGGCGTGCAAGTATGCAGCAGCGATCTCCCCAGCGTTTTCCTTTTTCGGCGGTTGGTACTTGCTCAACGTCGCCTTGAGCTCGTTGAGGATCTCCTTCTTCTGGAGCGCCACCTTCTGCTGATCCAGGTACCCCTTGATCTGACCGTCGATGTCGTTGAGCTGGGTCTGGCAGTAGACGAGCAGAGCGTCTGCCGTCAGAGCGTAGGGGTTCGCAAGGCCTTGAAAGGTCACGCCGCCTGAGTTGTTGATTCCATCGATAGTCATGTTGCTGGTCCTCCTTTGGTCCTGTTCGTTCAGCAGCGAAGTGCGCTGATGCACGTATTTCTCTCCGAGCTTCGAAGCTCGGGTTGAACGGCGGCCTCGAGCTCGGCGAGCTCATGCCGTGCAAGGTCGAGCGTGACGGGCGGGCGACTCGACAGCACCTGCGAAAGCTCTTCTAGAAGCTGCGTGCCGCGCTCGAAGTCCTCTTCGATCTTGGCCAGCTCCTCTTTGAAACTCCGGCTCATGCTCGGCTCCTTTGCGGCGCCGGCACTGCGGCGCTCTCTCCACCTTCATCGGAAGCGTTCCGCCCGGGTTGCCTGGTATTTTCGGGGGCTCCCCCCGCCCGCCCGTTTCCGGCTATGCTTGCCGTCCCATGTCTCGGACGACCTTGGTCTGGGCCCTTGCCCTCGCTCTGGTGACCACCGGAGGGCTGGTGCTGACGGGTTCCGAGGTGGAGGCTCAACCCAAGAAGGGGGCGGCGGGCGGCGGGAAGGTCAAGAAGGTCTGGAAGAACGGGCGCCTGGTTCCGGTCGAAGAGAAGCCGGAGGGCGAGGCGAAGGACGCGAAAGATCCAAAAGACCCGAAGGACGTCAAAGATCCCAAGGCGGAAGCCAAGGAGTCCAAGGA
>Ga0268298_10002156_pt1 | contig 21925 bp, 10 predicted proteins | sample WWTPWeurt_MetaG_FD_194462 | JGI IMG/M metagenome (GOLD analysis project Ga0268298, IMG submission 194462) | Activated sludge microbial communities from WWTP in Nijmegen, Gelderland, Netherland - WWTP Weurt | ecosystem: Engineered > WWTP > Aerobic digester > Activated sludge | place... | reverse complement strand
GTGAGTTTGACAAAACCAACAAAGCCTATTTTGATGAACTGCAAGGTGAGTTGGGCGATGAAATGCAGCACTACTCCAACCTCTTTAAATCAAAAGAAGAGATTGAGGAAGAAATCAAAGACATCAAGGAAAAACTCTGGCATTACAATACTACCAATGCCGAAATATTCTCTCAGCAAATAAGCCAGATTGAAGACCGCAAAACGGTGTTGGAAATAAAGAAGGCATTGGAAGGTGCTAAAAACCTGTACAACCTTATCCGGCTTTACGGGCATTTTGATTTGCTGGAGAAAGTTGATTTCAAGAAACTCAACCAGCTATACAATGAAGCGGCACGCCACCTGGAATTATTGAACCTGAAAGAATCGGTGCAGAACAACGTGGACACCACCAACCTGCTCAACGTAGCGTTGGAGAATGTGATTTTCATGTTCCGCAAAGTATCGGAAGAAGAAATGGTAATTGCCGACCAACTGAAAGACATGCTTCGCAAAACCCGTGAGGCATTGGGTGGCAACTTCGACCAGACAGATCCACAGTTTGTAAGCCTGTATGATGAATTAAAGAGGTTGTTTGATAAAAAGAACCTTGATGAAATTACACAGGACGATATGAAAAATAATATCGGTTCGCTGCAACAGATTTACGACAAGGTTACAGAACTCAACCGCAAGAACAACCTGCTGAAAGCCAAATACGAAAACGATGCAAAGTATGCACGGATGCACAAACGCATTGTTGAACAGGGCAACATATCCAAAAGGGAAAGCGAAATATGCGAAACCCTGATGGATATTAAAAAGCAGGTGGATGACAAAGTGCTGCTGAATACGCAGATGTTGAACAACGAAAGTTATTTCGACAAGTTGATGATTCAAATGGTGATTGGCAGCTTTGGAAAAAGCAAAATTGATTTAGACCCCGAATCGGCTAAGTATATCAATAGCTGTTTGGTAAAAGAATACATTAACGAATATCAAGGAAAATACGCATGGTGACGCAGGATTTTACAGCACAGACAAAAGAACTGATTGATAACCTCAAAGGGGTTTGTACCTCGTACGGGTTAGGGAATGATGGCAATGAATTTAAGATCATTACCCAGGTGTTCCTGTACAAGTTCATGAACGATAAATTCGGTTATGAAGTAAAACAGTTAGAACCCAAACTGGCAAAGGCTGAAAGTTGGGAAAAGGAAATAGCCACCTATACAGACAAGCAGTATGAAATGCTGTTGCTGAGAATGAACCCCGATAGTGCCAAACTGAAAAGGGAACATTACCTCTCCAACCTTTTTAACAGGCAGGACAAAGAAGAGTTTGCCAAATTCTTTGACGATACCCTCCGGGATATTGCCATTTTCAACAACGAAATATTCTCTGTTAAAACCGGCACAGGTGCAAAGATTACCTTGTTCGATGAACTAAGCAATTACATTACCGACAGCAGCCAAAGGGATAATTTCTGCAAGGCCATCATCAACCAGTTGGTGAATTTCAGCTTCGAGAAAATCTTCAATCAGAAATTCGATTTCTTCTCAACCATTTTTGAATACCTCATTAAAGATTACAACAAAGACGGTGGCGGTAAGTATGCAGAGTATTACACACCACATGCCGTTTCAAAAATCATGGCTTCTATTCTGGTAGATAAACCGGTGAGTAATGTAACTTGTTACGACCCCTCTGCAGGTTCAGGCACATTGCTCATGAATTTGGCACATGCCATTGGCGAAGACCGCTGTACCATTTACTCGCAGGATATTTCACAGAAGTCATCCAGTATGTTGCGGTTGAATTTGATATTGAACAACCTGGTACACTCCATTCAAAACATCATCCAGGGCAATACCATGCTAAATCCTTACCATAAGGTGGGTGATAAGCTGATGACCTTCGATTACATCGTTTCCAATCCTCCGTTCAAATTAGACTTTAGCGATTTTCGGAACGATCTTGATACAAAACAAAACAAGGACAGATTTTTTGCTGGCATACCCAAGATAAAGGCGAAGGATAAAGACAAGATGGAAATTTACTTGCTTTTTATCCAGCATATCATGTATTCACTTTCAGCTAAAGGAAGAGCCGCTATAGTAGTTCCAACAGGGTTTATTACAGCTCAAACTGGAATTGAGAAAAAGATAAGGGAACATTTGGTTGAAAAGAAAATGCTTCGTGGTGTGGTATCTATGCCAAGCAACATTTTTGCAACTACAAGTACTAATGTATCCGTTTTGTTTTTGGATAAGGGAAATACAAAAGGAGATATTGTCCTGATGGATGCAACTAAGTTAGGTACAACTGTAAAGGAGGGGAAGAACCAAAAAACCTTATTATCATCGGATGAAGAACAATTGATAATAGACGCTTTTAATAAGCACGAGGCAAAAGAGGATTTCACAGTTGTTGTTTCGTATGAACAGATTAAAGAACGAAATTATAGTTTTAGTGCTGGTCAATACTTTGATGTGAAGATTGAATTTAATGAAATAACAGCTGAAGCATTTAAAGGCAAGATGAGTGATTACAAAAAGAAACTGGATATACTTTTTGCCGAGTCAAAAAAATTGGAGTTAGAAATCGAAAAGCAATTGAGAGATTTAAAAGTATGATGAATAATACAACTTTAAGCCAGGCTGCTTTCTATTCAGAAGATAGAATAAGTGGCTCAAAAGTTTCAAATGAATCTTTTGTGTCCATAGATAATATGCTTCAAAACAAAAAGGGGATAACTAATTCTGCATCTTTTCCAAAAGGTACTTTGATTGCATTTGCAGAAGGCGATATACTCATTGGAAACATAAGGCCATACCTAAGAAAAATATGGTATGCAGACAGAAATGGTGGTTGTTCTCCAGATGTACTGGTTTTAAAAGCTAAGCCAGGAATTGACTCAAGATTCCTATACTATGCTCTTTTGAGAGATGATTTTTTTCATCACATGATGAAGGGTTCAAAAGGAACCAAAATGCCACGTGGAGACAAAAATCAAATACTACGGTTTTATCTTCCAGAAATCGATTTTGATAAACAACAGAGTGTATCAAAAGTTCTTTCTGCTTTGGACTCAAAGATTGAAATCAACAAACGTATTAACTCGGAGTTGGAGGCAATGGCTAAAACCATTTATAATTATTGGTTTGTACAGTTTGACTTTCCTGACTCAAATAATAACCCATACAAATCAAGTGGTGGTAAAATGGTCTGGAATGAAAAAATGAAATTACACATTCCAGATGAATGGCGTGATGGCAACCTTTCTGAATTAATGGATATTGTAAGAGGTGTAACTTATAACAATGATGATGTCAAAAGTAAAAATGATTTGAACGTAATTCCAGTATTGCGTGCCACAAATATTACTGGTAATGCTATTGATATTGATGATATGGTGTATGTCTCAAGTACATCTGCCAGTGAGTGCCAAATATTAAATCAGTTTGATATACTCTTGGTGATGTCAAGTGGTAGTAAAGAACATATTGGGAAAAACGGCTTTTACTATTATGACGAAAGAGTGGCTTTTGGTGCTTTTTGTGCCAAACTTGTTCCAAAACATAATTTTCGATACTATTTATATTCTTTCACACAATCAGAAATGATGGTTAAGACTATACGAAATGAATGTTTAGGGACTAACATTAATAACTTGAATGCAACTCTTGTAAACGGCATAAAAGTAGTAATCCCATCAAAAGGTGTTATTGATTCATTCAATAAGGAAGTATCAACTTTATTTGAAAAGGTGGCTAATAATCATAAAGAGAATCTTGTTCTTGCTGCCTTGCGTGATTGGCTATTGCCATTACTTCTAAATGGTCAAGTAAATATTTAAACATCTGAAAATGAGCAAGATGTGAAACAAATTATGAAATGGCTCTTAACAATGAACAAACAGGCGGCAAACATAAGAAGTAAATATTTTGACTTACACTTGCTGTTAACCAAAAAATAATTACCTTTGCAGTGAAAATTACTTTTGCAGATAAGAAGTTGGAGAAACTGGCTAATGATGACCGGAAGATGCTTAAAGAGTTAGGCAAGATGCGGGCAACCATACTCAGGCGTAGGCTCACCCAGTTGGAGGATGCCACCACCCTGGAAGAAGTAAGGAACTTGCCCGGCAACTACCACGAACTCAAGAACGACCGGAAAGGGCAATGGGGCTGCGACTTAGACCAACCGTACAGGCTGGTTTTCACTCCCCACGAAAACCCCATCCCCACCAATGCAGACGGCCAGTATATCTGGTTAGAGATTACAGGTGTAGAAGTAATAGAGATTATAAACTACCACAAAGAGAAGTAAACATGGCCAAGCAAAATCAATACTTTCCGCAATCAAGACCCCATCCGGGTGAAACCTTAGCTGAAAAGCTGGAAGAAATGGAAATGGGGCCTAAAGAGTTTTCTCTGCGTACCGGCAAGCCGGAAAAAACCATTATTGCAGTCCTCAAAGGCGAAAGCTCCATTACCCCCGATATGGCGGTGCAGTTTGAGAATGTAACCAAGATACCGGCCAACTTCTGGATGAACCACCAACGGGGCTATGATGAATACATGGCAAGAGAGAAACGCAAAGCAGCTATTGATGCAGCAGTTTCATGGGCAAAGCAATTCCCATTAGCCGATATGATTAAGAAAGGCTGGTTGCCACCGGTTGCCACCATTCAGGAAAAAACAATGGAGATGCTGGCTTTCTTTGGTTTCTCCAATCATACCGCCTGGGAAGACTATTATTTTAAACAGCAGTTAAAAGTGGCTTTCCGCATTTCGCTGGCTCAAACCAACGAGCCCTATGCCATATCAGCCTGGCTTCGCAAAGGTGAGTTACAGGCTGCCGAACTGGAAGCGAATGACTATTCCGAAAAGAAGTTCAAGGAAGCCTTGCCGCAGATAAAGTCTATCATGGCCACCCACCCCGAAGGTTTCTTTAACCAGTTGCAAAGCATTTGCCTTGAAGCAGGGGTTAAAGTGGTACACACTCCTTGTATTAATAAAGCACCCATCAGCGGTTCTACCCGTTGGTTAAACGATACACCTTTCATTCAACTCACAGGCCGCTACAATCGCAATGATAGTTTCTGGTTCACTTTCTTTCACGAGGCTGGTCACATTCTCTTACACGGTAAAAAAGACATTTTCTTAGAGAAGGTGGAGTATTCTGATAAAGACCTGGAGAAAGAACAGGAGGCCGATGAATTTGCCTGTAAGTGGACATTGACAGAAGACGAAGAAGCCGAGATTTTAGCAGCAGCCCCACTGAGCGAGGAAGACATCCGGGAATTTGCAAAACAGTTCAACACCCATCCAGCAATTATTATCGGGAGGCTTCAGCACAAAAAACTGATCCCTTATTCATTGGGCAGAGAATACTTTGAACCAGTAATATTTGAATAACCCTTTATGAAAATACTACATGGCTCAATCCCTTCAACTAAATATCATTCCTTTTTCAGCCCCTGTTCAGGAGGCTGAATTTGCTTTTTACACAGAAAGGCAGGAAGGATATTGCCCCATTCACAAAGACGATTTAAACGGAGCCCTTGAAGGATTGGTAAATGAAAGTGAATTGCACTATGGCAATTGGCTTTATACGGATTTCGGAACACCCAAAGAAAACGCCATCATCATTTCGGTAAACCTTATCGAATGTAAATACTTTGCCCAGCACTATTACAGGCATTTAATCCGCAATCACTTTAAAGGCGTTGCCGACATCATGCGGAAGAACTTCACCAATGAAATTGAAGTTTGGTTTCACAATCAAAAGGCAAGCAGTACAAAATTCAAAGTGTACAATCAGTTTACACTGAAAGTACAGCACAACAGGGTTACCGATGGTCCCGAACTGGTGGTTTCATTCGATGGCACAACCAAAGTGCTGAACAAAAGCATAGCCGAAATACACAACTTCAAAACAGAGCTTTACAACTGGATAAACTGCAACGGTGAATTGAACAGGTGGAAATACCTCACCGATGAGCAGAAGCTGAACCATGAGAAAAACTATCCGGTAGTGAGCAACACATTAAAGCCTCACTTCGATATTGCGTTTGATGTGCCGGATTTTAAAAACCGTTATCCCAAGTATTTTACCCTGCTCAACGACTTCTACAATAACTACCTCAATACAGATGCTTTTAGGGCAATATTGCCGCTTTCAGCAGACGGATTTTTCAAACCTAACGGTTTGAGTGTGCAACGCATCAACGGCACATCCAATGAATTGCAGTTTGGCAATGGTGTAGGCGTTGAACCCAAAAGGGATTTACGAAAACTGAAACCATACAAGCCTGTACCAAAGCCAAACAATGTAAAATTCTTTTTCATTTACCATAAGCCTGACAGGGAACAGGCTGTAAAAAGCATTTGGCAATACCTGAAAGACGGTTACAACGGCCAGTACCCATTTCCAAAAATGGAAGAGTACATCAGCCAGCCCTTTGAGTTGGAAGAGAACGGCAGCATTGCGTTTGATAATATTGACGAGGCTGTTTCAGTAGTGCAGAAAGCCATTAAGAACAAAGACAAACTACCCGATACAAAATACTTCGCCATCTATGTAAGTCCGGTTCCCAAGTGGGAAAAAGACCCCAAGCGAAACAGCATTTACCACCGCATAAAAGAGGCATTGTTGTATGAAGGCATTACCTCACAAGTAATCTGGAAAGAGAACATTTCAAAACCTGCTTTCAACCTTTTCCTGCCAAACATTGAAACAGCCATTCTTGCCAAGCTGGGCGGTGTTCCCTGGAGGCTGAAAAGAGATACCACCAACGAACTGATTGTGGGCGTGGGAGCTTTCTACTCAACCACAAAGAAATCCAAGTTTGTAGGTTCAGCTTTCTGTTTCAACAACGAAGGCATTTTTAAAGGCTTTGATTGTTTCGGTGCAGATGATACAGTAAGCATTGCAGGTTCCATCAGAGAAGCAGTAGGCAAATTCATAGCTTCCAACTACAAAGCCACAAGGCTGATTATCCATTTCTACAAAGACCTCAGTAAACGGGAACTCAAACCCATCATTGACACCCTCCATGCGTTGGGCTTGCCCATTCCGGTAATTGTTGTCACCATCAATAAGACGGAGAGCAAAGAACTATTGGCATTTGATACCGGCAGTCCGAAATTGATGCCTTACAGCGGAACGATAGTAAAGGTGGGTGCAAAGGAATACCTGTTGTTCAATAATACCCGTTACGAAGAAACATCTGCACCAACAGACAGAGAGCACCATTTCCCGGTAAAGATTTCATTCTTCAGTTCACAGGCAGATTTGCTGGACGATCCTGCATTGATAAACCAACTCATAGACCAGGTATATCAGTTCAGCCGGATGTATTGGAAAAGCGTAAGCCAGCAGAACCTGCCCGTTACCATCAAGTACCCCGAAATGGTGGCCGAGATATTCCCATACTTCACCCACGACAAACTACCCGACCACGGCAAGGAGAGCCTGTGGTTTTTATAAAGTGATAAATCAAGAAAAAACAAAAGGCTTATGTCAACAATCAACAGCTGGAAAGCATTTATTAAAGCTCAAGAAATATTCGTTAATCAGTATTCAGAACCATTTGCAATTGAGTTTAAAAAGACGGATAAAACTGGATTGGCTCACTTCACAATCGAACAAAGAAATCCCCTCTCAAGTATTATTCATTCATTAGAAAAATCCTTTCCTGGGATTTTACAAAACGATATAAATATTAAGGATGGCTATTTACTGTATAACTCATCCAGAAGTCCACAGCATACAGATGAATTAAAAGAAGTAGCGGATGCAAATTATTTTGAGTTTGATTATAAGCCATGTTTTTCAGGTCATGTAAGTTTAAAAGAAAATCCATACAAATGGTTAGCTGACATAAATGAGCAACAGCCTAACAAGGAAGGTCAAATAGTTGCCACTCTTTCAGACATAAAGCGAATTGATGATAAAATACTAAGTCTATATGGCTTTACCCGTTCAGCTGTTATTGGAGGCATCTTTAAAATCCAGCCTTCTAAATACTATATACAAAAGCAATATGAAATCGCAAGTTCATATTTAATTCAGACATTAGGTATTCAATCTGTCTCTTGTCACGGTCATTTTGCCAATCTGATTATTCAGGATATATTTTTAAGGGAACCTGCACTAAACTTTATAAAAGAAAACACTGCTTATCACAAATCTCACCATCGCTTAATATTCACAATAAAGGAAGATTTATTTCAGAATTTTTTGGATACAAGAAAATCTAAAAAGATATTCTTTTCTTCTGAAGATAAGAAGAACGATAAAATGGGTGTGATTCTCCCAACACCAATAAATAATGAATTTCACCTAACATTTGAATCAGATATTACTTTATCAGATTTTCGTTTTGAGATATTTCATTACAAGAAAGTATTTGAACGATATTTTGGTCCCGATTCTTTTACTATAAAGCACCAACATATATTTCAAATTGATAGAAGTTTATTTTTGGAACATTTCCAAAATTCTGTTCAGGATGAACGCTTTAATATTAGCGTTGAGAAGGAAACAGTTTCATTTGACTTCACTAATGAAGATGAATTAACTTCTGGAATTGAATATTTATCAGCATTACAGATTGCAGATATTGACAACAAGGGAGCTGAGCATGGTTTTAAGATAAAGTTACAATATGCCTCACCTTTATTGGAAATACAGGAGGAATTACAGCAAATACCGGCCATCAAAACTAAATTGTCTAACAATGGTTTAAAACTATCATTCTTCTGCTTTTTTGACAATCATGACTTGTTGCAATTACTTGTTGCAAAAATAAAAGATTCAATTGATCCGCTATTGAATGATAATATGCAGTATGTATTTGAAGAACTGCAAGAAGGCAAACTAAAATATTTTCTAAACTTTAAACAAGAAGAATTTGAGGCTGAAATCAATAGCAAATTTAATTACATAAGAGGTGAGGAAATTTCTTTGTGGGATGATAAAAAGCCTGTCCCTTTCGGGAATATTATAAAGATTAGCTATCCGAATATTGTGATTGAAATGGAATCAATGAGGGATACAATTTGTGTTCCAGATACTTTGACTAAAGTTTGCTGCACTTTAAAGGGCGAAAGGGATAAAATAAAAAGACTATCAAATACGATTGACATTATATTTTCAATTACTAAGCAGAAGATATTAAATGAAAGCCTCCGGGATATATTAGTGGATTCATCAAAGGCCAGAAGTTTCCCTGGTGATATTTTACGTACTGCTGAATACGAAAAAACAATCAATGAAATTGATGCTTCATTGCTTTCGAAAAACATTAATGACCGGCAAAAAGAATCGATTGCAAAGTGCCTATTGGCAAATGACTTTTTTCTAATACAAGGTCCTCCCGGTACTGGAAAATCTACAGCAATTGCGGAGTTGATATGGCAACACATCCGTTCTAATATTTCTGTTAAGAAAGAGCCATATAGGATTCTTGTCACATCAGAGACTAACCTTGCTGTTGATAACGCATTAGATAAACTCCGGGCCCAAACACATTTATTAATTAAACCAATTAGGTTTGGCTCTGATGACAAATTGGATAAAGAAGGAAGAAGATTTTCATTGGAATCCCTCAAACAATGGGTTCTATTTGGCAATAAGGAGTTGACTGAAGATAAATCAGCTACTAATATTTTACAAGACTGGATTACTTTAATCGGTAATAGGGCAAGGAGAAAACAAACCACATTTAACAGCGATTTATCTGAAAAGTGGATAACCTATCTGACAAAAGCAAATGAGCAATTACGGTCGTTATTTTTTAATAACTACATACAAAATGCTAATGTAATAGGAGCAACTTGTAGTTCAATTGGTAAAGAAAATTCAGAACAGAAATTTACAAGATTCTTCTCAGACTATTGCAATGTAGTACACACCAAAGAATATGATGCTTTTCGTCATTCTATAAATAAGAACACTATTGCTGCATTAAAGAAAAGAAACATTGAGTTTGATCTTGTTGTACAGGATGAGGCGAGTAAAGCCTCACCTCCTGAATTAGCACTACCATGCCTCTACGGAAAAAAGGCTGTTGTAATTGGCGATCATAGACAGTTGCCTCCAATGGTCGATACTGCTGAGTTTATCGATAATCTTAAAATGATGTCGAAAAAAACGAAAGATGAAAAAAACAGAAGGGAAATCAGTGACCTTATAAGTTATATTAAGAAAAACAAAGAGGAATTTTCAGTATCTCATTTTGAAAAGTTATTTGTTGGAATTGATAAAAACTTGAAGTCCTCATTTAATGTCCAATACAGAATGCATCCAGCGATAAATGAAACTATAAAACAGTTTTATATTGCTGACGGAGGTTTAGAATGTGGTATTCCAGATGAGATAGCCAATTCGGAAGATATGTCACATCCGCTGAATCGCTATCATGGTGTTACAGCCAACAAACAAACACATGTTATTTGGCTTGATGTAGTATCACCGGAAATAAAAAGCGGTACATCCAGAGTTAACTATGGAGAAGTTCAGGCGATTGATTGGCTTTTAAGTTATTTCAAAAAATCACCCGGATATAAAAACTTTGTGGATTATTGGCCATCAGGTGATATAGAGCAGAAGCAAATTGGCATAATTACTTTCTACGGTGCTCAAGCTGGGTTACTAAATAAGTTGAAGGATAAGTATCCCGAAGTTCCGCTAAGAATCTCGCCAGTTGACCGTTTTCAAGGCATGGAGAGGAATATTGTAGTAGTATCATTGGTTAGAAGCAATTCCATAGCTGAATTTCCAAATCAGGCTCCTAATATGGAAGCGTACCCAGAGAATGGTTATCCATCCCAAGAAAGTTTAGGGTTTGCAGAATTTCCCAATCGTCTGAATGTGGCATTGTCCAGGGCAAAAAGGCTACTAATAATTGTTGGCAATTCTCAGCATTTTAGAAAACATGCCATTTATAACAGGGTTTATGAAACAATTCAGCAACATCCTAATGGTGCTGTAAAAACATTTGATGCCAAATCCTTAAAACAATGAATCTTATAACGATAAAAGAGGACTGGCCAATTAGGGTTGCAAAGCATAAGGTGCTTTTTAGGAAGGCATATCCTCTCACTGAGTTTGACAATATTATTCTTTCATTTTTGTACTTGTATAATGATACAATTGGTTATAATGAATTAGGCTCCATTTTAGGTTTTGCTGTTGCAGCCAATGAAGAGGAGCAGGTGTATTTTGACATAGCTGAAGCTGGAATATTCTCTTCATTACTTGATACACTTACAGAATATCATTTGATATCAACTCATAAAAATGAAGATGGTAATCTGATTATTTCTACAACCCATTGGGGGTTAGAAGCAAGACAAAAAGGAGTTAAGCACTTGTTTTACGAAGGTGTTATCAGTTTTAATGAGCATTATCTTCTCTTTGACTGGGAAAATTTTGACAATCTATTTCATTTTTCTAAGTATGGCCTTTTTTCTGAAATATATAATTCGAAGGAAATAAAGCCTTACTATTTTAGTCCTGAAGACCAGCATGAAAATGTATTTCTTCACAAGGCACTTCTAAATTTTAATTCAGAACTGGAAGAGAATAAGAATATTGAAATTCAATGGGTAAATGAGGCGGTGCTTAATTATGAAAAAAGTATTTCACACATATCCCTTTCCTTAATAAAAGAGGATGAAGTTTACAGAATAGAAGTAGTTTTAAATGACAAACCTTCGCCTGAATTAGATGAAATAATTTTAAAAGAAGCAAATTCAAAATTGTACGCTGATTGGCTTCTGTTGCTCCGTTATCAGTTATACCTTAGAGATATTAAAGAAATACATGCGGCAGATATTTCCCAATTCACCAAACATGTCAATTGGCAAACAGTGCTGTGTGATTCAAGAGTAGTATGGGATAACAATTGGTTTGAATTGTTATCGAGTGAAGAAGTTACAAGTAACGCAGTATGGTATCAGGTAATACAGAATTGTCCTGATGAAGTATTGATATTGAATATCGAAGCTTATGCGGATTACTGGGACTGGTCTCGCCTTTCAAAGAAAGTTGAAATACTATACATTATAAATACCATCAATCAATTTCCTTGGGATATTGATGTGTTTTTGGAAAGAATTGACCAAAAAGAACTGGAACAGTTATTAACAACCATTATTGATTTTTATGCAATTGAAGATTGGAAAAAAGTTACAAATAGAGTTTCATTTGAATTTATCGAAAGGGAAATTCAAACATTACCTTTTGACCTTCACACGCTAATATCTTTTGGAGAAATACAGTCAGGCAATTTAATTCTTAATAACCCACAGCTAAGCTGGGATTGGTCACTTATCTGCTCTACGTATTCAATAAATTATTTCATTCTAAATTTTGAAGCTCTATTTCCATACATTGACAATATTGCAGTAGTTAACAGGTTACTTAAAAATGAGTCTGATTTTAAATTATCATTCAACGAACCTAAATTCGGTTCTTATTTGATTGATTCTCTCAAAAGAACCAACTTCAAAATTGGAAGGGATCAGGATGTAATTTTAAGTTCAGAAATATTTGAGTTTCTATCTGACAATGACTTATTGTTTTGGGGCAATGAAAAGATTCCGGGAATTGAAGCAAATCAAAATCTCAAGTGGTCATCAGTCCTATTTGAAAAATTTAACAACTTAGTTAAAAATCAAGCCGGCTATGAAAATGTATCCCATTCTATTGATAATATCTCTATAGTTGAGTTAAATGAAACATTTCCTTGGAACTTTAGTGCTATTTGTAATCGTAAAGACTTAAAATGGTCTTCTGAATTTATTCGCAAGCACCAAGATAAATTAGCATTAAATATTTTAATCAATAGTGTTCCATCGGAACTTGTGGCTGATAATTTGGCCTTCTTTATTCAATGGGCAGTTGAAAAAGAGATGCTGGTGATAATATCAAAGCATGTATCGACTGAATTTACTTTTGAACAAATACTATTAAATCGGGAACTCCTTAATTCTCATAACATAGCCATTAATTGGGTTTCAGTTCTTAGAGAGGCATCGGTAGAATCTCTTAATGAAATTGTATTATCGGATGAGAATGAATTATTACAATTGCCATCTGCTGAAGGTCTAAGGAATTATTTATCAGAAAAATGTGAGCTGGATTTCATCCTTGATAATCCCGACCTTTTCTGGGATTGGAGTTTGGTAACTAAAAATAGAATAAGCTCTGAGCTATTATTGGATGATGATTTTCAAGTTGAATATGCTTCATACATACATTGGCCTTATCTAATTGATAAATTCGTTTCGGCAATCGACTTGACCCCAACAAATAAATTACCATCGCTGGCAGTTTTGATTTCACAGTCACCAGAATCTGTTATAAATGAGTCATGGTCTGTTATAACAAAAAAAATATTGCCTAACGACCTTTGGAAATTTATTCAAGAAACTATTCAGTTTGATATTTTCACCTGGGACTGGAATTATATCAGCTCTTCAAAAGTTATCCCAATTGACCATAGTTTTCTATCAACATATTCAGATAAAATAAATTGGAAGCTACTTTCAAGCAATAGTACTCTTTCTTCTTTTTTTCAATTCAGTAAAGTAGTTTATAGAGACACAAGACAATGGCTGGATAGAACGCTTGAATATCTTTATGCATATAAGGATGAATGGGATTTTACTGCTCTTAGCTCGATAAATAATATTACTTGGAATGAACGAATTATTTCAGAATTTGAGGATAAATGGGATTGGCATATACTATCATCAGCAAGTGCATTACTTACAAATTCAAATAAAGAAAAAAGAATTACTGAATTTGATTCAAGACGCTTAAATAGGTTTTCAAGCCTAATAGATTGGGGTGCATTATCAGTTCGTTATGAAGTAACATTATATCCAGCTTTAGTTAGCAAGTTTATCAACTATCCTTGGGATTGGGAAAAACTATCTTCTCACCCACGTTTTGAGTTGACAAAAGAATTTGTTTTAGAAAATGGCTCAAAACCCTGGGATTACCACGCCTTATCTTCTCATAGTTTCTTAAAAGTAGACAAAGATCTTTTATTACAACTTCAGGATAAAGACTGGGATTACAATTTGCTTTCAAAGGCAAGTTGGATTGACAATGATACATTGCTTACACTTTCAGATAAACAATGGAATTGGTCGCTTTTGAGCAGTAGTAAAAATTTACTCTTTGATCTTAATTTGTTAAGTCTGTTTGTACAGCACACTGATTCAAATTGGCATGCCATATTGAATAGTGATTCCATACATATTACACCCGATGTTATTAAATTGTTTGTTTCAAATAATGTTTTGAATAACGATCTGTGGGCTACTCTTTCAAGTCATCAAAATTTAGACTTTCAACAGCATCCAGAATTATTATTAGAATATAAAAGCAAATGGGATTGGATGTCTTTTATCAAAAATTGGAAGCTGGATTTTAATGACATAACCATACTAACTACTTATCAAGATTTAATAGAATGGAATTTGCTTTGCGAATCAGAAAAATTCTCCCCATCCCCTGAAATACTCCTAAAATTCAAGGAGTTTTTAAACTGGAAGATTATTTCAGGTATGTTAGTTTTTGACATAAATGGGTTGCGGCTATTTAAAGACTTTTTGGATTGGGAATATATTTCTCAAAATACATCAATCAATTTCACAGTTGAAATGGTTGATGAGTTCATGATGTATTGGGATTACTTCTATCTGCAAGAAAACATTTCAATTCCCTTATCCATAAGAGAGCATATAATTCAAATAGTGAACAGTATTCCTGAATTAGAACTTTATTTAAATCTAAAATCAAAGCAATCAAGTTGGTCAGGTTACATTTATCATTTTACACACCTTACAAACGCAATTGAAATAATTAAGAATAAAAAGATATTCAGCCGTAATAAGGCTATTGGTTTTGCAGATGCAGCAGGTGCTGTAGTTGGCAGGCGACATACAGCTCATGAATTTGCAAGATTCTATTTCAGGCCACAAACACCTACTCAGTTTTATAATGAATGTTTGGGGTTAGATATAACCAATAAATATTATGAAAGTGCGTTAAGATTAGGATTGCCTAAATGTCCCATTCCTGTTTTTTTTCGATTTAATTTACAGGAAGTTTTATTGAAGTTGCGTGGTAAATGCTATATGAGCAATGGTAATATGCAAACGAATTGGGCGGTAGTAAAACCTGTCTTGCAAATGTTATCTAAGTTTAATTTTAGTGATGTGTATAGCACTATATTCAATACATCTGATGGCGACTATAGAACTTATATTAATTATTCACAACAAGAATTTTTAATAAAAGATGAGTTTGATTTTACCAGCTTCATAAATATTGATATTATAGTAAGAAGCGAGAATGATAAGGATGAATTGATAAGAAGGATTGGTGAAAAAAGTCAATACGCCAATAGAATCAAAGTATCTTCTTATAGTGATGATATTTACCACAATCAGAACAAAGATATTGAATGTGAATACCGTGATGGCATATTGAATATTTCAACGGATTACAGTGGTAATGGGTACAAATCTGGAATGTTTATCGTTCAATTCCCATCCGGCACAAAATATGAAATGATAAGTGGGAATGTTATCAATGCAACTGAATCAATGATATGTGCATATCCAAGTTTGAATATCAAATTTGAAAACCACACTTCTTTGAAAGTTTACTTTCAGGATGAAATTAAAAATACAAAATGGGAGCTATATAATCTGAATTGAAATGGCAATAGAGTTAGTAAAAGGAAATATATTTAATACAAAGGCACAGGTAGTGGTTAATACCGTTAACTGCGTTGGGGTAATGGGGAAAGGAATAGCTTTGGTTTACAAGCTAAGGTATCCGAAAATGTTTGATTTGTATAAAGAGCATTGCAAGTCAAAACTCATTGGAATTGGTAAGTTATGGTTATATAAAGGGGAGCCGGATGCACCCTGGGTTCTCAATTTTCCTACAAAATTCCATTGGAAATATCCCAGCAAATTAGAATACGTTGAAAAAGGGCTTCAAAAATTTCTTGATACATACAAGGTTCAAGGCATTGAATCAATTGCCTTTCCTTTACTCGGTGCTCATAATGGTGGCTTAGATAGAGATGAGGTATATCAGCTTATGACAAGCTATTTATCAAAATGTGAAATTCCGGTCCAAATATTTGAGTATGATCCATCAGCACCGGATGATTTATTTGAATCATTTGCTGTTAAATGGGGCTCATTTAGTTCTGCCCAAATTCAAAAGGTTACAGGTATTAGGAAGGACAGGATAAATACAATAACCACCGTTATTGAAAATAAGTCTATCAAGTCAATGATCAACCTGATAAATGAGCCTGGTATTGGTTTAGTAACTATGGAGAAGTGCTTTTCCTTTATAATGAGAGGGGAAGCTCAAACATCGTTATTCGATAAAAGTTAAAATGTAAATGTTAAAATAATGAGTAAAAGTTTGCCAATAAAACACCTATCAGCAAGAGTACCTTGGCATGATAATAAATGGAACGGGAAAACATGTTGTAGTGTTTTAGATAATTCATTTTGCAGAATTTTGCCTCGTGTAGATGCTACAAAGAACCCGGATACTGAGCCATCCGATGCAACAATAACTGAAGAGAACTTTCCACCCTGCATTTCAGAGAAGGGCACATTTCTTTCACCAAATAGCTACACAAGAGAATTAACACATGCCTGGACTAAGATCAATCCTATGTTTAAGGATTTCAAGCCAGGCATATACTTTCACAAGCCTTTTTCTTTCAATGCAGTTCCATTTTTGTGGATGATGAAGAATAAGGGTAGTGATGATAATCCACATTTCTCTGAAAAGGCCCATGTTTTTGAGTTAGATTATGATGCGGACTTGGAGCAGGAAGTTGACGAAAAACTGGGCTTTGAAGGAAATATTTGGGTTCAGCACCCTGCTAATCAGAAAATATTACTGGATGCATTCTTCGGTTGCCTTAAAAAGCGTCAGTCGTTAATATTCTTTTATTGTAAGGACACTCCATTTTCCGAACCAAATGAAAGAGTAATAGTTGGCGTAGCCAAAGTTAAAAATGAACCCGGAGCAATTTTGGAGTACAATTTTGATAAGGGATACACCGGCCACAAAAGCCATCCTTGGGACAGATGTGTTGAACACACATTGATCGCCAACAATCCTGACGGATTTCTCTTGCCTTACCACGATATTCTGGAGTATACAAAGAAGAACAGCATTGAAGTTGAGTTAAAAGAATATGCTGCCTTTGCATCGGATTATAAGCAATTTTCTTTTGCCTCTGAATTGGTTGAACACGACACGGCTATTGATGCATTGTTGAACATGGCTGAGAGTTTGAAAAAAGCTGAGGTTTTGTTAGAAAAATCGTTCAGGAAAGAACTGGATTGGATTGATGCTGAAATTTCAGCTATTTGGGATATGCGTGGAGCCTTTCCCGGAATGGGCCCCGTACTAAGTGCATTGAACATAGAAGATGGCAACACAATTGCATGGGAAATTGAGAAATATATTCTTCAAAAAGACGGAGACCTTTTGCAAACAAATCCTTGGTCAATTTTTGAGGAAAGTATTGCAGAGCCTGAAAAATATATAAAGACGAGAGGAGCTAAATTATTCAATGCAACTGTACAGCGGATTTGGAAAGGAAAGCCTACAAAAAAAAGAGAGTTTTTCAAACTGATAAGCCGTTGCCAATTAAATAACGACCAGGCAAATTTTATAATTGAAAACCATGTTGATTTAATTGGTTCAACACAGGAGATTTCAGAAAACCTCTACCTGCTTTATGAAAAGACAAGATTTGAAGCCTTCGGTATATCTTTTCGTCAGGTAGATAAAGCACTGTTGCCACCTGAAAAAATTCAAACAGCGTTCCCCTTGCCTTCTGAAACGGCCCTAACAGATAATCTGGATGAGAAACGAGTAAGGGCTTTTGCAGTATTCATTTTAGAAGAAGCGGCAATGGAGGGGCATTCATTATTACCTTTTGAGGAAGTGTTGGAACGTATGAAGGCAAAAGCGATGGATGAAAGTTTTCCTATTGATGAAGACATTTTAACTACTCAATCAGAAGAGGATTTTTTTATAAAGGAGATCACTTCTATTCAACCCAGTAAATCCAACCCAACACTGTTTCTCAAATTGCAGCGTTTGGCAGAATTAAAAACGATAATCAGGCAGCGTTTAAATATTGAGCAAATCGTTTCAAAGCCATACAACATAGAAAAGGACTGGTTGGGACTTATTAATAGCCATAAGAAATTTCCTTCATTAGATCCGAATAGTCCTGATTATGCAGATGAAATTGCCGCAAGAAACGAAAAAGCCGAAGCCTTAAACGTCTTGACCAATTACAAATTCTCTGTGTTGATTGGCCCGGCAGGTTCTGGAAAAACATCTTTGTTGGAAATATTTGAGAGGCAAGATGAAATAGTCCGGGGTGGTGTATTGAAATTAGCTCCTACTGGTAAAGCAAGAGTTAAGTTAGGGCATGATGCCAAGACAATTGCTCAATTCCTATATCCTGACCGGTACGATGCTATGACTGGCACTTATTTCATTAATGAAGATGCAGGAAAAAGTTCTTCTGCAAAAAATATCATCATTGACGAGGCATCAATGCTGACCGAGGAGCAATTGGCAGCATTGTTTGATGCGTTAGGCCCGGTTGACAGGATTATTCTGGTAGGTGATTACCGACAACTACCACCAATTGGTACGGGTAGGCCTTTCGTTGATATAGTTAGCGAGATTAAGCCAAGAGTATTTGAAAAGGATAATATTTTCTCTGGTCCGGGATATGCAGAGTTAAAGAAGATTAGACGCCAAAGCAATACAGGTGATTTCCGCTGGGATGTCGCATTAAGCAGATGTTTTAGTGACGAGCCCACCAAGGAAGACTTAGAAGCATTTCATGCGATTTCATCAGCAACAATCAAATCCGATCATATCAGGTTAGTAAAATGGTATGAGAGTAAAGATTTCAGAGAATTATTTGAGCAAGTAGTGGCTGAAGAATTACCCTTGGATAAGAATGACATAATTAAATCATTCAATAGGAAAATTGGTGCAAAGGATGTTGGCAATTATCAATACTTCAATTACGATTTTGCTGAAAGGGAAATTGAGAAATGGCAGGTCGTTTCACCTGTAAATGGATATGGTTATGGAGTAAAGGAAGTAAACAAGTTCTTTCAAACAACTTATCGGAAACCATTCATTGATTTGGCATTAAACATACAGCCTGAAGGGGCCAATTATTTTCAAAAGAGGAAGGTCGCAAAGCCGAAAGGAAATGACAACATTGTGTATGGAGATAAGGTAATCAATTTGAGAAATACCCGTTGGGAGAATTGGCAGTGGATTAAACCGGCAGACAAAAAATCTGAAGCATTGAATTACATTGCTAATGGCGAAATAGGTGTTATTACAGGTGAGTTCAGAGCCAAGGATGGCAGTAGAAAGGGCGAACCAAATATTGAAATAGCCTTTTCAACCCAACCCGGTTATAGCTATGTATTTTGGGCAGACCAATTGGGTGAAGAAGGGAAATACTCATTAGAATTGGCCTATGCAATTACAGTACATAAATCTCAGGGAAGTGGCTTTGAAAAGGTCTTTTTTGTAATGCCATCTAAAGGAGCAATTTTGAGCCGTGAGTTACTTTATACAGCTTTAACAAGGCAGGAAAAGAAGATTATTATTTTACATCAGGGTGATTTTAGAGATTTCATCAGGTTAGCTTCAACAGATGCTTCTTCAACTGCAAGAAGATTCACAGACCTTTTCCATTTACCAGAGGTAAAACAATTAAAACAGAAATGGTATGATGCAAGGTATGTGAATATAAGTGAGAGAGGGGAACCAATGCTGAGCAAGAACGAAGTAATTATTGCCAACTGCCTGAATAAATACAAAAGGCAAATTACTTATGCGTATGAAGACAAATTGAAACTTGATACCTCCGACAGAACAATTAAGCCGGATTTTACGATTGATAACCTCTTAACAGGTAAGCGTTTCTATTGGGAGCATTTAGGGATGATGACAAAAACCGACTACCGGGAGAAATGGCAAAAGAAGCTGGAGGGTTATTTACAAGATGGATTTGTTTTACATACGGAAGCCAAGCCTGGTGACGAAAGAATATTGATTCTAACTGAGGAGAACCCCAATGGCGGAATTAACTCTCAGGATATTGATAATACAGTTAGAAAATACATTCTTGAAGAAGAAATTTAGTATGTGAATGGAATAATTAACTGAACAAAAAGAGATACTATGGCAAATAAACTACCGATGATATGCTACTGGTGTGGTACACCGCTTGACAAAGATTCAAATGTTAGAGAGCATGTACCTCCTTTTGGTTTTTTTCCGAAAGGAATGCGTGAACAGTTAATTACAGTTCCTTCTTGCGAAGAACACAATACACAACAATCATTACTTGACGAAAGATTTCAACTGTACATTAAGGCAATAGGCTCTAACCAAGTTGCAGTTGATGACTTTAAGGATAGAGTTGTTCGGGCACTTAATAAAGAGGAAAAGAAAAAATTCGTGGAAAGCCTTTCTAAAAGCAGTTTCTATCATGATGTAGAAGGTGAAAAGAGATTGCTATTCAAAATTGATACAGAATATACTGAAAAGTTTGTAGAGAAAATCATAAGAGGCTTGTATTTCTATCACAATGGTTCTCCTGCTCAGGGTAAGATTTTAAGTTTTTCGTTGCAGTTTTATAATCCAGAATTAGATTATGAAAGCATTTTTAATTTGCTGTTAGATGACTTGAGATCAGACCACATGATTGAGGGCGATTATAAGAATCCAGACGTATTTAGGTATAGATACATTAACCTTTCAGAATTTAATGCTTTCATAGTAGTACTTAATTTTTATAAAGGCGTTGAGTTTATTGGTTGGGTTTTACCAGCGGTAATCCCACCAGATATTCAAGCCGAAGCGGATGAATTAAGTAGCAAATAAGATGTTTTCTTTTTAGGGCATTCCCCTTCGGGTCGGGCTTTCCGCTACAATCTTTTGCTGAAGGCAAAAGGATTTCCGCTTCAATCCCTAATGCAAAGAAAAGCGGTGTTCGTTCCTCACGAATTTATTGAACCCACCCAGCCAACGCACAAGCACGGCTTATGCAGTGGCTAAACCACAAAGCCAACCCTTCCACTGCATCTATGGTGTTGCCGCCATTTTTAACTGTCATACTTTTTGTGGCTATGCTCCCCACGCTTTTGGCACATTGCCTGTTCCGCTTCGCTACACAGCCAAAGAGCCAAGCCAACCCAAGCATAGCAACAAAAAGCCGCTACACTCCAACCACCACCACCGTTTCGCTTATGCCAGTATAAAAAATGGCGGAAGCATACTTAAACATAATGCGGTCTTATGTGTTCGCTTCGCACAGCCACCCCACGCTTATGCAAGCATCCCAACGCAGTGGCTGTCACATAAGTCGCCATTATGTTAAGTAGCCAACACCATAGCATCCCGACAACGGGCTGAAGCCGTGCTTTTGCCAACGCACCCCACCCGAAGACCCACGACACCCCGCCACCCTTTCAGCGGTGCAGTAAAAAATAAAGCATGATTTGTTTTATGGCCATGTGCTTGCGGTAGGTTCATTCACTTCATCTCCATTCCGTTCAGGCGTTTCGTTCATTCCGCTTCGCTTCATTCTCTACACTATCCTTCACTGCATTTCGCCTCCGTTCATTTCACCAACCTCAGCACCGCACAGCAAAAGCAATTCCCTCTCTTCATTCCGCAAAGCCAACACACAGGCTTTCCGTGTCATGGCGTTTGCTTATCCCTCGCTGCAATGGCTTTTGATTTTTGAAAAGTTACAAAAGCCGCCAACGCTTCTAAGCAAACTGCTCATGCCACTCCAAGCCACCAACCCG
>Ga0268298_10002155_pt1 | contig 21935 bp, 13 predicted proteins | sample WWTPWeurt_MetaG_FD_194462 | JGI IMG/M metagenome (GOLD analysis project Ga0268298, IMG submission 194462) | Activated sludge microbial communities from WWTP in Nijmegen, Gelderland, Netherland - WWTP Weurt | ecosystem: Engineered > WWTP > Aerobic digester > Activated sludge | place... | reverse complement strand
CCAGCGGCAGCCCGAGCGCGAGCCACTTGTCCACCGTCTTCCGTTCCTCCGGCCGCACGATCGTCGGCGTGCGGAGCCGCAGCACGACCCCGCTCGCCGCGAGGTCCTCCGCCAGCTTGCGCACCCGCGACACGGGGGGCGTGGGATGCCGCAGGAAGACGTCGAGCGCCACCTCCGTGGCGCCCGCCCCCGCCGCGATCCGCGCATCCTCGATCCGCCAGACCTCGGCGGTGAGGCTCGGCGACTCGGCCCTGAAGGACTCCCTCGCCCCCGGGTCGCGCTCCCGCGCTCCCGGGGGGGGCTCGGTCGCGGCTCGGCAGCTTGGCGGCTCGGCCACCGAGCCCCCCTGTACCGCGGCGGTGATCGCCGTCGTGCGCGCGGCCAGCCGGGCCTGCTCGGCCCAGTCCCGCCGTTGCACCAGCTCCGCCACCGCCGCCTGCCGAAGTTCGTTGATGGCGCTCACCGGCAGGAAGAGCCCGTCCGCGAGCCCCGCCAGATCCAGCGCGCCGAGCACAAAGGGCGTCTCGCCCAGCCGGCCGAGCTGCTCGCGCAGCCTGGCGTCATCGAGGGGATGCTTCCCCGCCGGGGCCAGCCGGATGGCGCTCTCGACCGTGACGGTCTCGTGGTCGGCGGTGGCGGTGGCGGTGGCGGTGAGGGTGAGGGGCGTGCCCGCCGCCCCGGCGACGGCCAGGGTGAGCGGCGTGCGGGGCAGCGGCGGATGCCGCTCCACCGCGGCAAAGGAGGCGCGCGCCCGCTCCAGCAGCTCGGCCTGGGAGGACCGGACCACCACCCAGCCTTCGGGCACGTCCGTTACGGCCGGGATGGCGAGGGTGATCCGCCCGCCGCGCTGGCCCAGGGTGCGCACCCGCGTCACGCTGAAGCCGGTGTTTCCCTTCTGGGCGCCCGCGGGATGCTCGAAGCCGAGGCCATCGCCCACCGCCACCGGCTGGGTGACGGTCAGGAGCAGGTCACGGCCGTCGTGTCCGCTCACCCGGCCCAGCACCATTCCACGATTGTCCGGCTGGTCGCGGGTGATGTAGTCGCGCCCCGCGCGCCCGCCATACATCCCGCCGGTGAAGCCGCGCGAGAAGATCTGCACCAGCGGCTGCACCTCCGCCTCGGTGGGCGGCACCCACTGCCCGGTGCCCAGGCGGTCGAGGAAGTCGCGGTAGGTGCGGGTGACGGTGGCCACGTACTCGGGCTTCTTCTTGCGCCCCTCGATCTTGAGGCAGCCGATCCCCGCCTCCGCGATGGCGTCGAGGTGCTCGCCCGCCGCCAGGTCCTTGGCGCTGATGAGGTAACCCCGGTCGAGCTCCGCGCCGGTGGCGGCGTCGGCGAGGACGTAGTCCTTGCGGCAGCTCTGGGCGCAGGCGCCGCGATTGGCGCTCCGCTCCGAGATCATCCCCGACATGTAGCACTGCCCCGAATAGGCGATGCAGAGCGCCCCGTGGATGAAGCTCTCCAGGCCGAGGTCCGGGACCGCGGCGCGGATGGCGCGGATGTCCTCCAGCGTGTTCTCCCGCGCCAGCACCACCCGGTCCACGCCCAGCCCCTCCAGCACCCGGGCGCCGGCGGCGTCGTGCACCGTCATCTGGGTGGAGCCGTGGATCTCGAGCGCGGGATAGAGCTGGCGGATCAGCCGGACGGCCCCGAGGTCCTGCACGATGGCCGCGTCGATGCCGCGGTCGACGCACTCGCCCAGGTGGGCCAGCGCGTCGGCCAGCTCGGCGGGCTTGAACAGGATGTTGAAGGTGAGGTACACCCGGGCGCCGCGGGCGTGCGCCAGGCGACAGGCCTCGCCGACCTCATCGAGGGTGAGCTGCGCGCCGTCGTCCCGGGCGTTGAAGCGCTCGGCGCCCAGGTACACCGCGTTGGCGCCATTGGCGAGCGCGGCGCGCACGGCATCGAGGGTGCCGGCGGGGGCGAGGAGTTCGGGGACGGGGCGCGACATGGGGAGAAGATACGCGCGCGGGCGGTCGCCGCGCACGGCGGGCACGCGCACCCGCCGCCACCGACCTAGGTGCCCTTCCGGCGCCCCTTCCACCAGAGCAGCGGACCGCTCAGCGCCACCACCGGCAGGGTGACCGAAAACAGGAACGCGAGGGTGCGCGTGGGCCAGCCCCAGAGGTCGCCGGTGTGCAGCTCCCGGGTCCACTGGCGCACCACCCGGTAGGCGAGGGGCGCCGTCGGGGTGGCGATCTGGGCCAGGACGGTGGCGGTGCACGGGTCGAGGAAGACCGTGGTCCGGCCGGCCGGCGTGCGGTCGCCGGGGTGGCGCATGGCCACCCTGATGGGAGTACCCGCGGCCCTCCCCGCCTCGATCCAGGTCAGGGAGGCACCCGGCTGGGCCGCGGTCGCGGCCTGGACCAGCCGGTCGAATCCCGCCACACTGTCGGCGGGACACGTCGCGGGGGACAGCCCGGAGCCATCGGGGATCGGTCCGGCGCCGGTGAGCCGCGCCAGAGTGTTGTACGCCGGGGTCTGCCAGTACAGCCCCGCGGCGGTCACCCCGAAGCACATCAGGGCGATCCACGACCAGGCGGCCAGGGCGCTGTGGAGGTGCAGCAGGATCCGCCGCGAGGAGCCGGTGCGGACAATCGAGAGGATCTTCCCCGGCCACCAGAGGATCATGCCGCTCAGCGAGAGGAAGATGAGCCCGACCGCGCTCCAGGCCGCGATGGCGGCGCCGTAGCGATCGAGCCCGAACCGGGTGTGGAAGACCTGCACCGGCCGCAGCGACCAGTACTCCTCGCCGGTGCCGAGGACCACGCCGTGGTAGGGGTCGACGAGCAGGTCGGCGTCGGTGCCGTCCGGACGATGCAGCGTGATCCGGAGGGCCCGGTCCGGCCGCTCGGGGAAGCGCACGCCCTGGAGCGTGGCCCCCGGGTAGGCGGCCTGCAGCCGGGCCGTCAGCTCCACGAGCGGCAGGCGGGGGCCACCCGGCTCGACGCCGGTCAGCAGGGCATTGGAGGCATCCTCGAGTTCCGGCTGCACCGCGAGGATGGCGCCGGTGAGGCCCAGCACCACGAGCACCGGCGCCAGGAGGCAGCCGATGACGAGGTGCGAGAGGAGCAGGGTCCGGCGAAGGGTCACGCGTGACGGTCCGCCGTCAGGGGAGTCAGGCCGTGCTGGTGCTGTCCCGGGTGATGCGGCGGAACAGCCAGAGCGCGAAGAATAACGCCGCGCCCACGAAGGCAAACTTGAGCACCGTGATGAACAGGCCGAGCGCGATGCCGACCAGCGGCAGCAGCAGGAGACCGAGCAGCTTCCACAGCACCACGCCGACGGCCGCCGCGGCGGCCAGGGTCACGAACGGCTTCAACATGAGGGCGACTCCAATGGGGACGGCTCCAATACGGTGGCCGTCCCCGGAAGTGTCAAGCTGAAACGTCGTGAAACAGGGCCAGCTGGGTGATGCGTGGCTGGTCCAGCCCATCATCAATAGACAAGCGGACCCGCCGGACCAGGGTCGGGGGGCAGCGGTCGAGCTTCCGGTAGCCGATGGTCTGGCCCGCGGCGAGCGGGGTCCAGGCCCGCCCATCCGGGCTGCCCTCCAGCCGGAACCGCGCCACGCACTGGCCCAGTTCGATGGCCTCGCCCAGGGCCACCAGGTTCACGGTGACCGGGCGGGGCAGCTCCAGCTCGAGCCGGCCGGTGGTGGGGCCGGTCGCGGTCCAGCGTCGGGTGGCGTGCCGCGAAAGGTCCTCGGCAAAGAGGCCGTCGATCCGGGCGCGGAGCGCCGTGAGCCGGGCCACGTCCGTCTGATGGAGGAGGCCTTCGCGGGTAGGCGGGACGTTCAGGAGCAGCTTGGAGTTCCGGCCCACTGAGGTGCAGTGGATCGCCTCGAGCGCGGCCACGGATTTGACCCGCGCATCTTCGGCGGGGTGATGGAACCACCCCGGCCGGATGGACACGTCGGTCTCGCCAGGGCGCCAGATGGAGCCGGCGGGGTCCCCGTGCTGCAGCATGGCGATGACGCGCTCGCCCTCGGCGCCGGGATAGGGGACGGCGGCGGGGTCCACGGTGGACCAGTTGGGATCGCCGGCCGAGCCGGTCTCGTTGCCGATCCAGCGGACGTCGGGGCCGGCATCGGAGAACATCACCGCCTCAGGCTGCAGCCGGCGCACCAGCCCGAAGACGCGGGGCCAGTCGTACACCTGGCGGCGGCCGTTGGGGCCCTCGCCGTTGGCGCCGTCGAACCAGACCTCCGCCAGCGGGCCATAGCGGGTGAGCAGCTCGGTGAGCTGGTCGCAGTAGAAGTCGTTGTAGCGGGGGGAGTCCCCGTAGACGGCGGCGTTGCGGTCCCACGGCGAGAGATAGAGCCCCGGCCGCAGCCCCTCGGCGCGGCAGGCGTCCACGAACTCGCGCACCACGTCGCCCTGGCCGCCGCGGAACGGGCTCGACACCACGCCGTGGCGGGTGGTGGCGGTGGGCCAGAGGCAGAAGCCGTCGTGGTGCTTGGCGGTGAGGATCATGGCCCGGAACCCGGCGGCGCGCGCGGCGCGGGCCCACTGCCGGGCGTCGAGCGCGGCCGGGGTGAAGCTGGCGGGATCCTCCCGGCCGTCGCCCCACTCGCGATCGGAGAAGGTGTTGACGCCGAAGTGGATGAACATGGCCCACTCGTCCCGCTGCCAGGCGAGCTGGGCGGCGGTGGGCCGCGGCCGGCCAGGCGGGAGGGGGCGCGGGACGCGGGGCACGGGAAACGGAACCCCGGCACCGAGGCCGGCGAGGGCGCCGGAGGCCAGGTGGAGGAAGTCGCGGCGGGGAAGCGTCACGGACACCTCGGGGAGGTTGTGAGGCGCCCGGGCTGGCGCAAAGCGGCCGGGGGCGACCAACTTGGAGGCCCATGGCCTCCAGTCGTCACCACGAGCATCGCGAGTCGGCGGACCGGGCAGGGCTGGTCTACGTCACCGATGCCTTCCGGGGCATCCGGCGGAAGCGCGTCGGGACCGGATGGGCCTTCTACACCCCCGACGGCGGCCTGGTCACCGACCGGGCCGAGCGCCGCCGCCTGCTCCGGCTGGCGATTCCGCCGGCGTGGACCGATGTCTGGATCTGTCCCGACCCGGCGGGCCACATCCAGGTGACCGCCCGCGACGACCGGGGCCGCAAGCAGTATCGCTATCACCCCGCCTACCGCGCCACCCGGGACCACTCCAAGTTCCGCCGGATCCTCACCTTCAGCGAGCGCCTGCCGGCGGTGCGCGAGCGGGTGGAGCGGGACCTCGGCGCCCGCGACCTCTCCAGGCGCCAGATCCTCGCCACCGTGGTGCGGCTGCTGGACCGGACCCTGGTGCGGGTGGGCAACGACGAGTATGCCCGGACCAACCGGTCCTTCGGGCTGACCACGCTGCGGGGCCGGCACGTGAAGGTGACGGGCGACCAGCTGCGCTTCAGCTTCCGGGGCAAGAGCGGGGTGCAGCACACCATCACCCTGAATGATCGCCGCGTGGCGCGGATCATCCAGTGCTGCCAGGACCTGCCCGGGCAGGAGCTGTTCCAGTACCTCGACCCGGCGGGCCGCCGGCAGACGGTCTCCTCCGGCGACGTCAACGACTACCTGCGCGAGATCGCCGGCCCGGGGATCACCGCCAAGGATTTCCGCACCTGGGCCGGGACCATGCTGGCCGTGCGGGAACTGCGCGCCGCCGGGGCGCCCGCCTCCGCCACCGACGCGGAGCGCCGCATCCTCGCCGCCCTCGACGCGGTGGCCACCCGCCTCGGCAACACCCGCACGGTCTGCCGCCAGTACTACGTGCACCCCGGGGTGCTCCAGGCCTATCGCGAGGGACGCACCGCTTCGCCGCCGGCCCCGCCGGCGGCCCGCCGGGAGCGGCCCACCGCGGCGCTCCGCCGGGAGGAGATCGCGGTGCTGCAGTTCCTGCAGGCGCTGGATGTCCCGGAGCAGGCGGCGGTGCCCGGGCCGCGTCAGGGGCAGGGAGGCGCGGCGCGGAGGCCCACCGCCGCCCCGCGGCGGCAGTTGCGCAGCACGTAGGGATGCGCCGCGCCGATGCGCGCGGCCAGCACCTGCATCCCGTCGGCAAACAGCGAGTCGGCGGCGTGCCGCGGACCACTGTCGGCCAGCACCAGCGCAAGGCCGATCTCGGCCCGGCGGCCGAAGGGATTGCCGGGCTCGAGCCGTGCCGTCGCCAGGGAGTCGGCACGGCGGAAGATCGCCGCCGCCTCGGCGGAGCCCTCGTCGCGCAGGGTATGTCCCAGGGCGGTGAGGGTCTGCACCGTCACCGCCGGGTTGTCCCGCGCCTGCCCCCGCTGCCGTTGTGCCAGCGTCTGCCGGAACCAGCGCTCCGCCTCCGGCAGCCGGCCCCGGTTGTAGGCCAGGTTGCCCAGCGCCTGGGTCACGTAGGCGATCGTCGGGTGGTCCGGGTCGAGGGCGCCGCGCAGGATCGCGAGCGCGTGATGCAGCATCGAGTCGGCCTCGACGTAATCGCTCCCGCGGCCGCGCTGCGCGAGGAGCTTGCCGAGCCCCGAGTACGACTCGCCGGTGAAGCGGTGCGTCGGCCCGAGGAGCTTCTCCCGGATGGCCAGTCCGCGGCGCAGGATCGGCTCCGCCTCGTCGTAGCGCCCCGCCTCCCGCAGCATCACGCCCAGGTTGTCGTAGCCGAAGCCGACGGTGGCGATGGTGTCGCCCCAGGCGGCCTGCATCACCTTCAGGTTCTCGCGCAGGACCGGCTCCGCCTCGGCGAAGCGGCCGGCGTTGGCGTAGAGCAGGCCGAGGTTGTTGAGGGCGTAGGCACGATTGGTGTCCATGGAGTCGAAGGCGCGCCGCTCGATGGCGATCTGCCGCAGGTAGGTGGACTCCGCCTTTGCCAGCAGTCCCATGCGGGAGTAGGCGATCCCGAGGTTGCCCATGACACCGGCGAGATCGGGGTCGTCCGCGCTCCGGTACCGGAGCCCGATCTCCACCGCGTGCTGCCAAACGGCGGCGGCGGAGTCGGGCCAGCCCAGGTCGTGCATGGAGTTGCCCAGCGCCGAGTAGATGTCGTACAGCAGCGAGTCGGAGCTGCCGGCGCGCTGGTGGGCCGCGATGGCCCGGCGCAGCAGTTCCACCGACTGGCGGTAGTCGCCCCGGGCGGCCTCGATGCGGCCCAGCTGCTGCAGCAGGTCCCCCTGCAGGGCCGGCTGGTCCGCGAGCGAATCCACCTGCGCGATCCCCTTGGCCAGCAGGGCGCTGGCGGTGAGGTCCGTGCCCTGGTTGGTGAGCGGGTTGCTGGCCTGGAACAGGCCGATGAGGAAGTCGCGGGTGGCGTTGGCGCGGGCCAGGGTTGCCGCCGTCTCCGCCCGGGCATGCTCGGCCTGGCCCCGCTGCCACAGCGCCACGCCGAGGCCGACGGCGAGGGAGACCACCACCAGCGTCACCGCCACGGCGGCGAGGCGGTGCCGGGCCACGAACCGGCGGAAGCGATAGCCGGCGCCGGCGGGCCGTGCCAGCACCGGCTCGCGGTCGCGCCACCGCGCCAGGTCGGCGGCGAACTGCTCTACCGAGGCGTAGCGCCGCTCCGGCTCCTTGGCGAGGGCCTTGAGCAGGATGGCGTCGAGGTCGCCCGCCAGCGCCTCGCGCCAGGCGACGGCGGGGCCGGTGGCCACCGCGCTTGGCTTCGGCGGTTCCACCTGCTCCACCCGCCGGGCCAGCTCGATCAGCGGTGTCCCCGGCTCCACCGGGAGCGGCAGGCGGCCGGCGAGCAGCTGGTAGGTGACGACGCCGAGCGAGTAGATATCGGTGGCGACGGTGATCCGCTGCCCCCGCACCTGCTCGGGGCTGGCGTAGGCGGGGGTCATCGCGACGAGGCCGGTGAGCGTCTCCTCGCCGCCGGCGGCATCGAGCACCTTGGCGATGCCGAAGTCCACCAGCTTCGGTGTGCCGTCGGCGGTGACCAGGATGTTGGCGGGCTTGAGGTCGCGGTGCACCACGAGCGCCTGGTGGGCAAACTGCACCGCCGCAGAGATCCGGAGCAGCAGGCGCACCCGGGCTCCGAGGTCCAGCCGCCGGTCCGCGGCGTAGCGGTCCACCGGCAGCCCCTCGATATGCTCCATGACGATATACGGCGTCCCGTCGTCCGCGGTGCCGCCATCGAGCAGCCGTGCGATGTTCGGGTGCGCCAGGTCCGCGAGGATCTGCCGCTCGGCCCTGAGGCGGCGGAGCAGCTCGGGTCCGGCGATGCCCCCGCGCACGAACTTGATGGCCACCCGCGCACGGTAGGCGTCGTCGCTGCGGGAGGCGAGGTACACCGTGCCCATCCCGCCGTGGCCCAGTTCCGCCTCGAGCCGGTAGGGCCCGACCGCGCGGCCGATCCACTGCGCCGCGGTCTCGGCATCGGATGAGGCGGCCAGCGCCTCGGCCACCACCCGGCTCACCAGCCCGCCCCCGGGCGCCGCCCCGTCGGCGGCCAGGAGCGCGAGCACTTCGGACACGATGGCCTCGTCGTTCCCCGTCACCTCACGGAGCCACAGCTCGCGGGAGGCGGGTTCCTGGTCGAGGGCGGAATGGAACAGCTCCTCGATGCGGCGCCAGGCGGGTTGGTCGGCAGGAGGCACGGCGGGCCGGGCTCCTCGGTCGGGGTGGAGGGTCAGGGGAGTATGGACCGGCCCGCGGGCCGTCGCCAGCCCGGCGACAGGCCCGGACCATTGGCGCATCCCCAGACCAAGCGCTAGCTTGGCGAAAATCCCCTCATGCCACAGTTCCCTGACACCACCCGGTGATGAGCGCACCGCCCCCCGAGGACGTATCCCAGCTCCTGCTGGACTGGAAGCGCGGCGACAGCCGGGCGATGGACCGGCTCATGCCCATTCTCTATGAGGAGCTGAAGCGGCTCGCACGCCACCACCTGCGGGGCGAATCCGAGGGGCACACCCTCCAGACCACCGCACTGGTGCACGAGGCCTACCTCCGGCTGGTCGGTGCGGACGTGGCCTGGGAGGGGCGGCGGCACTTCTTCGCCGTGGCGGCGCAGGTGATGCGCCGGGTGCTGGTGGACCATGCCCGTGGGCGCGGCCGCTCCAAGCGCGGCGGTGGCCTCGTGGCGGTGGGCCTGCAGGAGGATCTTGCGGCGGCGCCGGACCGCCCCGCCGACCTGGTGGACCTGGATGAGGCCCTGGGGCGCCTTTCGGCGCTTGACCAGCGGAAGGCCCAGATCATCGACCTGCTCTACTTTGGTGGCCTGAGCTACGACGAGGCCGCCGCGGTGCTTGAGATCTCCCCCGCGACGGTGCACCGGGACCTGCGTCTGGCGCGGGCCTGGCTCTACCGGGAGCTTGGCGAGGCGGGGGCCAATGACGGCCGCGTGGAACCGGGTTGAGACACTCTTCGAGGCCGCGCTGGCCCGGGGGCCGGCGGGCCGCGGTGCCTGGCTGACCGAGGCCTGCGCCGGCGACGCCGAGCTCCGGCGCGAGGTCGAAGCGCTGCTCGACGCCGATGCCGCCTGCTCCGGCGGTGACTTCCTGCAGGGCCGCATCTCCGCGGCGGTCGAGGCGCTGGTCGCCGTGACCGACGCCTCGCGGGTGGGCGAGGTCGTCGGCGCCTACCGCCTCACCGGTGAACTGGGCCATGGTGGCATGGGGCGGGTCTACCTCGCGGAGCGGGTGGACCGGCAGTATCGTGCCGAGGTCGCCATCAAGTTCGTCCAGGGTGCCCTGGCCAACCCCGCCCTGGTGGCCCGGTTCCGGGCCGAGCGCCAGATCCTCGCCGACCTCACGCATCCCGGGATCGCCCGCCTGCTCGACGGCGGCGCCGCCCCCGACGGCACCCCGTTCCTGGTGATGGAGCGGATCGCCGGCCTCCCGATCGATCGCTTCGCCGACACGCAGGGCCTTGGGCTCCCGGAGCGGCTCCGGCTGTTCCTGCAGGTCTGCCGCGCCGTGGAGCACGCCCACCAGGCCCTGGTGGTGCACCGCGACCTGAAGCCCTCCAACATCATGGTCACCGAGGCGGGCGAGGCCAAGCTGCTCGACTTCGGCATCGCCACGCTGGTGGATCCCTCCGCCGACGGTGAGGAGACCACGATGCTCCGGGCCCTCACCCCGGCCTATGCCAGCCCGGAGCAGGTGCGTGGCGCCCGGGCCACGATGGCGACGGATGTCTACTCCCTCGGCGTGGTGCTGTACCGGCTGCTGGCTGGGAGGGAGCCGTTCCACCTGCGGGGGCTCACGCCGGGGCAGGTCGAGCGGGTGCTGGCGGAGACGGAACCCGAACGGCCCAGTACCGCGGCGCGGCGCGCCCGCGACGGCGCCCGGCTCTCCTGGGCGGGCGCGCTGGCGGGTGACCTCGACACCATCGTCGGCCGTGCCATGGGCAAGACGCCGGTGGAGCGCTACGCCACCGTGGCCGCGCTGCGCGAGGACCTGGAGCGCCACCTCGACGGACGGCCGGTCCTCGCGCGGCCGGCGAGCGCCGGCTACCGGCTGGGCAAGTTCGTGCGGCGCTACCACCGCGAGGTGGTGACGGGGGTACTGGCGCTGGCCGCGCTGGTCGCCCTGACCGTCTGGTACGTGACCCGGCTGGCCGCGGAGCGGGACCGCGCCCGGCTGGAGGCCGCCAAGGCGTCCGAGGTCGCAGGATTCCTGCAGGAGCTGTTCGAGGTGTCCGATCCCTCGGTGGCCCGAGGCGAGACCGTCACCGCGCGGGAGCTGCTGGACCGGGCCTCCACCCGCATCGATGAAGACCTGGCCGGCCAGCCCGCGGTGCAGGCCACCATGCTCCGGGTGATGGGCTCGGTCTACGGCAGCCTGGGATTGTCTGATCGGGCCCGGCCCATCCTGGAGCGCTCGCTCGCGGTTCACCGGGGGCTGTACGGCGGCCCACACCCCGAGACCGCCACCACCGAACTGCTGCTCGGCATCACCCGGCAGGATCTGGGGGACGTGAAGGGAGCCGAACCGCTCATCCGGAGCGCCCTCGCGACCCGAACCGCGCTCTACGGTGCGGCGGATACCTCGGTCACCGAGGCCCAGGCGCACCTGGCGTACCTGCTCGAGACCGTCGGCGAGTACGCCGCCGCGGAATCCCTCCTGGTGGAGGCGCTTCGGGTCAACCGGCGGCTGTACCCGCCCCAGGATCCCGCGATCGTCCGGTCGGTGGCGCGGCTGGGCGGCCTGCTCCGGCGGATGGACAAGAGCGCGGAGGCCGAGCCGCTCCTGCGCGAGGCGCTGGCCGCCGGCCGCGCCGTGCATGGGGAGCGGCACCTGGCGGTGGCCAGCATCGAGCGGAACCTCGCGGCGCTGCTCCGGGACAAGGGGGGGTACGCCGAGGCGGACTCGCTGTATCGCCTGGCGCTCGCGACCCGGCGGGCGCTGCTCGGGGAATCCCACCCGGAGGTCGCCACCACGCTCAACAGCCACGCCCTCCTGTTGCAGGCCATGGGGGACACCCTCGGGGCGGTGGCGGTCTTCGAGGAGTTCGTGCGGGTCACCGCGCGCGCCTATGCCGCTCCGCACCCCAGCCTGGCCGCCGGGTACAACAACCTTGGCTACGCGCTGCTGGACGCGGGCCGCTTCGATGCGGCGGTCGCCAGCTTCCAGAAGGCGCTGGCGCTGCAGGACCAGGTGCTTCGCCGGGGTCACGCCAACCGGGCGCATCCCCTGGTGGGTCTCGGACTCGTCAGGATGCGCCAGGGGCGCGTTGCAGATGCGGAGTCCTTCTTCCGCCGGGCCCTCGCCATCCGGCGCAACGCGCTGCCCGCCGGCCACCGCGACGTGGGGGAGGCGCTGAGCGACCTCGGCGCCGCCCTGGCCGCGCTGCGACGATTCTCGCCGGCCGAGTCGGCGCTGGTGGAGGCACGCGGGATCCTGCTCGCCACCGATGGCGCCACAGGGTCGCGGACCGAGCGGGCGGAGCGCCGGCTGGCGGCGCTCTACGAGGCCTGGGGACGCCCCGATTCCCCGGAGTCCCAGCGCCTTCCCCTGCCGCCGACGGGCGCTGAACGAGGGGGACAAAGGAAGCCTTAACACTCTGCCGGACAACAGCTTCCAGCCTTGCCCGCCGGCGCACCCCCGGAGTCCATTGCGCCCGGTGAGGGAAAAGCCGCCTGATCGTCGCCTCTACGTCTGACCACCCCTCGATGTGAACCGGCCTTCGATCCAGCCCGCCCGGGCCGGCGGGCGCGGGGTGCCTGACCAGGGAGGAACGATGCGCGGACGATCGATCAGAGGCTGGGCCGGCCGGGCGGCGCTTGCCGCCATGCTGGCGGGATGCGGCGGCAGCGAACCCGGGACCGGGCCCGGCGGCGGCGAGACGGCGGGGGAGTTCCTGGCCGGCCTGCCGAGCTGGGACGAGTACGCGCCGCCCGGCGTGGTGACCGACTCGGTGGTGGACAGCACCCGGACGCCGGTCGCGATCCGGGACACGGTCGCGAGCGTGACCACCGTGGACACGGCGGGCGTGGTGACCACGCGGACCAACGTGGCCTACGCCTGCACCGACGTGCCGTACACCCTGAGCAAGAACCCGCAGCAGATCGTGATCTACAACCCGGACCAGGACATCCTGTTCCCGGGGGCGCTGATCCAGGGGAAGAGCCACGCGCTGCAGGCGGGGTCGCTCAAGGGGATCACGGTCAAGGAGCGGACCCCGATCAATGTCTCCATCCCGGGGTTCAGCTTCCCCACCGGGAGCAACTTCCGCACGGTGGACACGGTGGACCAGGCGCACGTGGCGCAGGCCATCGGGAGCATCGTGGGCAACTACACCGCGGGGGGGCTGCAGGCACCGACCGCCAGCACCTTCGAGATGCGGACCTACAACTCCGAGAAGGAGTTCGCGCTGCAGGCGGGGCTCTCCGGCAAGTACCTCGGCTTCTCCGCCAAGGCCAGCGGGAGCACCAGCCGCAACTCGTCGGAGACGACGGTGGCGGTGCAGTTCTACCAGCGGATGTACGACGTGGTGGTGGCGGCGCCGCCGACGCCGGCGCAGTGGTTCACCAGCCAGTTCACGCCCGCGAAGCTGCAGGCGCAGATCGATGCCGGGTTCATGGGGCAGGACAACCCGCCGATCTACATTTCGCAGGTGACCTACGGCCGCAGCATGATGTTCACGCTGACCTCGACGGCGAGCGAGAGCGACATCCGGGCGACGCTCAATGCTTCCTACAAGTTCGTGACCGGGCAGGCGGGGCTGGACCTCTCGGCCCAGCAGCACGAGATCCTGTCGCGGTCGCGGATCGCGATCACCTCGATCGGCGGCAACGACTCCGCGACCATCGCGATGATCCAGAGCGGCGACTGGCGGGCGTACTTCACGCAGAGCGCGCCGTTCAGCACCGCGGCGCCGCTGTCGTACGTGTTCAAGAACGTGGGCGACGGCAGCATCGCCAAGGTCACCGAGGCCACCAACTACAGCATCCGGGCCTGCCAGGAGTACAGCACCCTGCCGGGGCAGTTCCTCTTCGACCCGGTGCAGAGCATCACCGCGCCGGTCGCCACGCCCTTCGAGACCCGGCTGGTGGACGTCGATAACGACGGCAGGATGGACCTGGTGTGGAACCACCGTGGCGTGACCAGCAACCAGCTGGCCTTCGCGCTGGGCCAGGCCAGCGGCACGTTCGCGGCGGCGGTGGTGGTGAGCCACCCCGACACCGCGGCCGAGGGGTGGGGGAACTACGGGTTCCAGAGCGGCGATTTCAACGGCGACGGCAAGGCCGACGTGGCGTGGAATCATCGTGGCGCGCTGAACAAGACCTACGTCGCCGTCTCTACCGGGAGTGGCTGGACGTTCGCGGCCGCCCAGCAGCGGCCCGAGGGCGGCTGGACCCCGTACCAGTGGTTTGTCCTGGATACCGACGGGGACGGCGACGACGACCTGGTCTTCAACCAGCTCGGCGCCACCAACCGTACCTACGTGAACTTCTCCAACGGCGACGGGACCTTCGACATGTCCCAGACCTACTACGAGCCGGCGCCGGGCGGGTGGAGCGCGTACGCAGCTTTCGTGGGCGAGATCGACAACAATGCCCGGCAGGACCTGATCTTCAACACCGTCGGCCCCAACACCGGCAACTGGACCTATACCGGGCGCTTCAACGCCGGCGGACGCACCTACACCCTGTCGAGCGCACAGCAGCACTTCACCCCCTGCTGCTGGCAGGCGTACCAGCGGATCACCGGGGACTTCAATGGCGACGGGCGGACCGACCTGTTCTGGTCCAGCGCGGTGAATTCCGGCGGTCGAGCGCTGCACGGTGGGCTGGCCAATGGCAGTGGCGGGTGGACCTACCTCAACCCGTACCTGGCCATCCCGCTGGAGAGCGGCGGCGGCTTCACGGCGCAGGTCGGCGACATCGACGGCGACGGCTACTCCGACATCATCTGGAACCAGCTCGGCGCCACGTCGAACAAGGTCCAGACCGGTCGGGGCAAGGCGGACGGCCGTCCGGAGATCTCCCCCGCGGAGCAGGTGCACCCGGCGCTCACCAACTGGAGCCAGGCCACCACGCTGGTGGGCGACGTGACCGGCGACGGCCGGGACGACCTGGTCTGGGTGATCCCGGGGGCCTCGGTGCAGGTGTACGTGGCGGAGGCCCAGCCGTAGCGCGGGAGGGATGAAGCGGGTGTCGCAGGGCGCCGGGGGAGCGGAGGACCGCTCCCCCGGCGTCACGTCAGTCGTAGCTGACGCCGAGCTTGCGGAGCGCCTCGGGCGGGCAGCCCTGCCACTCCATCACGAACTCGTTCCCCTGGTAGCGCAGGTCCCGCACGCCGATCTCGCTCGAGAAGAAGCCGGAGGCGGTGAGGTCGCGGAAGCGGTTGAAGAACGCCACGCCCTGCGAATGCTCCGGCCGGGCCCGCCTGGGCCAGGCGATGTCGTCGAGGATGGCGCGGCGCTGCGCGTCGGCCAGCTCCCCGAACGCCCGCCCGAAGCGCTCCCGCGCCTCGGTGTCGAGCCAGGCCAGCCCGCCCCGCATCCAGGTCTGCATCCCCTTGTTCTCGTCGAGGATGAAATCCATGAACTCCGGCACCCCCGCGTCGAGGGCGCCGCCGGAGCGGCCGTCGCGCGGGATCACGAGCTCCGCGAGCATCCGCACGGTGGCGTACTCGTGGTCCGTGAAGAACACCGGGGTGAAGGCTGCCGCGCGCAGGGCCTCACGGGCGGCGGTGGCGGCCCGGTGCACCTCCGCCGGGGAGAATCCCGCCGCCACCAGGGGGACCGCGGCGAGGGCCGCGAGGGCCTCGCGCCGGGTGGGGTGCTCCGGCTCCGAGGCGCCGAGCCGCCGAGCCACCGCGTCGTCGTTCACAACTCCCCCCGCTTCATCGCCTGGGTGATGTAGTCGCTGGCGCGCATCGAGAGCGCCAGGATGGTCCAAGTGGGGTTCTTGTCCGCCTGCGACACGAACGAGCCACCATCGGCCACGAACAGGTTCTTCACGTCCCACGCCTGGCACTGCGCGTTGAGCACCGAGCGCCCGGGGTCGGCGCCCATCCGGACGCAGCCCAGCTCGTGGATGATCGCGCCGCCGTTGGCGATGCCGTACCCCTGCTCCTTCGTCGGCATCGACGACCAGACCTCCCCCCCCATCTCGGCCAGGAGGGCGCGGAAGGTCTCCTGCATGTGCTTCACCTGGTTGAGCTCGTGGTCGGCCCACTTCCAGTGGAAGCGGAGCACCGGGATGCCGAACTGGTCCACCACGTCGGGGTCGATCTCGCAGAAGCAGTCCTCGTTGGGGATCTGCTCGCCGCGGCCGGAGAAGCCGATGGTGGCCCCGTAGTAGCGGCGGTAGTCGTCCTTGAGCTGGCGGCCGTAGCCGCCGCCGCCGGGGTAGTTCTGGATCCCGCCCATGAAGCCGTAGGACGGCTGGCCGAGGCCGCCCCAGATCTCGATGTGATAGCCGCGGGGGAAGTCGAGCTTCCGGTTGTCCAGCCACCACGGCATGTAGAGGTGGGCGCCACCGACGCCGTCCTCGTTGTGGGTCACGTGGTCCACCATGCGCGGGATGAAGCCGCCCACGTCGGTGCCGGTGGTGTCGGTGAGGTACTTGCCCACGGTGCCGCTGGAGTTGGCGAGGCCCTGCGGGAAGCGGGGCGACTTCGAGTTGAGCAGGATCCGCGCCGACTCGCAGGCGCTCGCGGCGAGCACCACCACCCGGGCGTCGATCCGGCGCTCGGTGCGGGTGGCCTTGTCGATGTACAGCACGCCGTCGGCGCGGCCGCGGGCGTCGAGGGTGACCTCGCGCGCCATGGCGCCGGTGATGAGCGTGAGCCGGCCGGTCTCCAGGGCCGGCAACACCAGCACGTTGGTGGAGCTGAAGTTGGCATTCACCGAGCAGCCGCGGTTGCACTGGCCGCAGTAGTGGCACCCCATCCGGCCGTTGTGGGGCCGGGTGAGGATCGAAAGCCGGGAGGGGATGCAGGTGACCCGGTGTTTGTCCGCCGCCTGCTTCACCAGCAGCTCCCAGCAGCGGGGCCTGGGCGGCGGCAGGAAGATCCCGTCGGGGTGGTTCTCCAGGCCCTCGGTGCTGCCGAAGATCCCCACCAGGCGGTCCACTTCATCGTACCAGGGCTTGAGGTCGTCGTAGCCGATGGGCCAGTCCTCGCCCAGGCCGTCGCGCGACTTGCCCTTGAAGTCGTGGGGGCCGAAGCGGAGCGAGATCCTCCCCCAGTGATTGGTGCGCCCGCCGAGCATCCGCGCGCGCCACCAGTCGAACCTGGTGCCGGGCGCCCGGGTGAACGGCTCCCCCGCCACGTTCCACCCCCCGATGCAGGCGTCGAACTCGCCGAAGGGGCGCTCCGGGGTGCTCGCCCCCCGCCGGGGCGACTGGTGCGCCCAGGTGAGCATGGCCGAGTCCTTCGTGTTGTCCCACATGTCGCCGGCCTCGAGCAGCGCGACCCGCGCGCCGGCCCGGGTCAGCATGTAGGCGGCCATCCCGCCACCGGCGCCGGAGCCGATGATGCAGACGTCGAAGGGGGCGGTACGGGGCTGGACGTGGGGCATGGGCTTCGGGGAAGGGGGAAAGGGAAACGGGAAACGGGAAACGGGAAACGGGAAGCAGGAAACGGGAAACGGGAAACGGGAAACGGGAGGCGAACGACTCGAATCTCCGTTGCCGACCGGGCCGCGTCAACCGGCCGGTCCCGCCCGTCCCGGGCGGAGTCCCGCTGGTCCCCGCGCCATGGCGGCCAACCGGGCCGGCTGCCACATTCGCTGCATGCGTCCCCGTCGGCCGTGGCTGGCACCGCTGGTGGTCTTCGCCGTCTTCACCCTGCTCGGGTTGTCGAAGGCGCTGCACTTCTGGCTCGACGACCTGGCCCGCCGTCACGCCGGGACGCTGCCCACCCGGCTCCTCGAGGAGCTGACCGGCGGCTATGCCGGGGCGCTCCTCTTTCTGGGGCTGGCCTGGCTGGTCCGCCGCCTGCCGCTCACCGGGGAGCGGTGGCCCGCCCGGCTGCCCGCGTATCTCGCGGCCATCCTGGTCGGCGGCGTGCTGCACACCACCATCATGTGGCTGAGCCGGCTGGCGCTCTTTCCGCTGGCCGGCCTGGGGCCGTACGACTACGGCCTCATGCGCTACCGCTATCCGATGGAGTTCGCGCTGCAGCTGCCCAACAGCGTGCTCATCATCGCCGTGCTGCACGGCTGGCGCGGGTACCAGGAGGGCCGGCAGCGGGAGCTCCGCGCCTCCCGGCTGGAGGCGGAGCTGGAGCGGGCGCGGCTGGAACGCCTGGAGGCGCAGCTCGACCCCCACTTCCTGTTCAACACCCTCAACGGGATCTCGTCCCTGATGTACACCGATGCCGCCCGGGCCGACCGGATGCTGGCCCGGCTGGCGGAGCTGTTGCGGCTCAACTTTGCCCGGGACGGCGGCTCCGAGGTGACACTGGCGCAGGAGCTGGCCTGGCTCGAGGCCTACCTCGAGATCGCGCGGCTCCGCTTCGGCGAGCGGCTCACGATCCGCACCGCCATCGCGGCCGACGCGCTCGCCTGCAGGGTGCCCCGCCTGATCCTCCAGCCACTGGTGGAGAACGCCCTGGAGCACGGCGTGGAGAAGCGGGCGGGACCGGCCGTCGTGCGCATCGCCGCCGAGCGACATGGCGACCGGCTCACCCTGGTGGTGACGGACGATGGCCCGGGGCTCCAGGCCGGCACCGGGAAGCACGGCGTGGGCCTCGCCAACACGCGGGCGCGCCTCGCGGTGCTGCACGGCGCCGCGGCGGCCCTGGGCATCGCCGAGCCGCCGGGCGGCGGGGTCGAGGTCCGGCTTGAGCTGCCGGCCCACGCGGGGGCCGCGCCGTGACCGCGCTCCGCGTGGCGATCGTGGACGACGAACCGCTGGCCCGCGACAAGCTGCGCGCCTTCCTTGCGCGCCACCCGGCCTGCGCCCTCGTGGGAGAGGCGGGTGACGGGCTCGAGGCGGTGCAGCTGCTGGAGACCGTGCGCCCGGACCTGGTGCTGCTCGACGTGCAGATGCCGGAGCTCGACGGCTTCGAGGTCCTCGGCGCCGTGGAGCCGCTCCCCGACGTGATCTTCGTGACCGCCTTCGACCGCTACGCCATCCAGGCCTTCGAGCAGGGCGCGGTCGACTACCTCCTCAAACCGGTGGCCCCCGATCGCTTCGATCGCGCCATCGAACGGGCCCTCGCCCGTCACGCCTCGGCCGACCCCGCCGCGCTGGCCCGGCAGGTGGCGGCGCTCTGCGCCGCGGTGGCGCCGACCCGGCCCCGGGTGGAGCGATTCCTGGTCCGGGAGCGGGACCGCTCCCGCCTGGTGCCGGTGGCCGCGGTGGACTGGATCGAGGCCGCCGGCAACTACGTCAAGCTGCACGCCCGGAGCGGCACGCACCTGGTGCGCACCCCCCTGAAGGAGGTCGAGGCGCGGCTGGACCCGGCGCGGTTTGCCCGGATCCATCGCACCGCGATCGTCAACCTGGACCGGGTGCGCTTCCTCGAGCCGGCGTCGCACGGCGACCAGGCGGTGCTGCTCGAGAGCGGCGAGCGGCTCACCCTGAGCCGCCGCTTCCGCGACGCCCTGCCGCGCATCCTCGGCGACGGCGCGTAGCCCCGGTCGGCGCGCCCCGCTCGTCCCGCCCGCGATCCCGCTGGTCCCGAACGTCTGGCTCCGCCGGCGGCAGGGCCATACTCTAGGGCCATCCCCCGACGGAGTGGATCCCGTGTCGCCACGCATCTCCCGCTTCCGCCCACTGGGCATCCTGCTCGTGCTCGGCCTCGCGGCCTGTTCCCGGGGCCCGGGCGCCGCGGCCCGTGCCACCAGTCACGACACCGGGTGGGGCGCCTACGGCGGCGATCCGGGCGGCGGCCGGTTCTCCGCGCTGCGGCAGATCGACACCGCGAACGTGGGCCGGCTGGCGCTGGCCTGGACCTACCGCACCGGCGACGCCACCCACGACGATCACAGCGAGGGGCCGGGCACGAGCTGCGGCCGCTGCCACACCGGCGCCAGCAAGTTCGAGGCGACGCCCATCCTTGCCGACGGGCGGCTCTACCTGAGCACGCCGCTCAACCGGGTGATCGCGGTCGATCCGGCCGCGGGGCACGAGTTGTGGCGGTTCGACCCGGGGCTCGATCTCAAGGTCGAGCGCTCGGAGGGCTTCGTGTCGCGCGGCGTGGCCTTCTGGAAGGGACCGGCCGGCAGCGGCTGCGCCTCGAGGATCTTCTTTGCCACCGTCGACGCCCGGCTCTTTGCCCTCGACGCCGCGCGTGGCACGCCCTGCCCCGGCTTCGGCGAGGCGGGCACGGTCCACCTCGATCGCGGCGTGGGGGAGGTGCAGGTGGGGCAGTACGGCGTCACCTCGCCCCCGGCGGTGCTCGGGGACCTGGTGATCGTCGGTTCCGCCATCGGTGACAACCGGCGGGTCGACATGGAACGCGGGGTGGTCCGCGCCTTCGACGCCGTGACCGGCGCGCAACGCTGGAGCTTCGACCCGATCCCCCGCGATCCGCGCGATCCGGCCTACGCGTCCTGGGACACGACCGCGGCGCGGATCACCGGCGGCGGCAACGCCTGGGCCCCGCTCTCGGTGGACACGGCGCTGGGCCTGGTCTTCGTTCCGACCGGCTCCGCGGCGCCGGACTTCTTCGGCGGGCTCCGCCCGGGGGACAATCGCTACACCAGCTCGGTGGTGGCGCTCGAGGGCCGGACCGGCCAGGTGCGGTGGCACTTCCAGGTGGTGCACCACGACCTGTGGGACTTCGACGTGGCCAGTCAGCCGGTGCTGGTCACCGTGCCGCGCGGAGGCCGGGAGGTACCCGCGGTGGCCATCGCCACCAAGCTGGGGCACCTGTTCGTGCTCGACCGTGCCACCGGCACGCCGCTCTTCCCGGTGGAGGAGCGCCCGGTGCCCGCCAGCGAGGTCCCCGGCGAGGTGGCCGCGGCCACCCAGCCCTTCCCGGTGCTGCCCCGGCCGCTCTTCGACGGCCCGCTCACCCGCGACAGCCTCTGGGGCCTCGACGACGCCGAGCGCGACGCCTGCCGCGCCCAGTTCAACCGGATGCGCGCCGGGCCGATCTTCACCCCGCCGAGCCTCGAGGGCACGGTGATGTACCCGGGGTATGCGGGGGGAACCACCTGGGGATCACTGAGCTGGTCGCCCGAGCGGCACCTGCTGGTGACCAACCTGCTCCGGATCCCGCTCTACGTGAAGCTTGAGCCGCGCGCCTCGGCGAGCGACGGCAACCAGCGCGGCACGCCGTACACCATGAGCCGCGGCATGCTGGCCTCGCCCAGGGGGCTGCCGTGCAACGCGCCGCCCTGGGGCAGCCTGGTGGCGATCGACCTCGCCACGGGCGAGCGACGCTGGCAGGTGGCGCTGGGGCAGGTGCCCGAACTCGCGGCGGCGCCGGGGAGCGAGGCGTGGGGTTCGCCCAACATGGGCGGGTCGATCGTGACGGCGGGCGGCTTGGTCTTCATCGGCGCGGCGATGGACGACTACCTGCGGGCGTTCGACCTGGAGACCGGCCGCGAGCTGTGGCGGGGGGCGCTCCCCGCCGGCGGTCAGGCCACGCCGATGACCTACGCCATCGACGGGCGGCAGTACGTGGTCATCGCCGCCGGGGGGCACGGCAGTCTCGGCACCACCTTCGGGGATCACCTGGTGGCGTTCGCGCTGCCGGGGCGGTAGGGCCGGGGTCGGCGGCGCCGAGGGGCCGCCCTATCCCCCGCAGATCATCCGCGCCTCGCGCAGCCCCTCCTCGGGCGCGCGGGTGGGGATGAACTCGTGGGCGAGCCAGCCCTCGAACCCGGTGTCCGCGATGGCCTGCGCGATGCCGGCGTAGTTGAGTTCCTGCGTCGGGTCGAGCTCGTGGCGGCCGGGATTGCCCGCGGTGTGATAGTGGCCGATCCAGTGGCCGTGGTTCCGGATGGTGCGGATGACATCGCCTTCCATGATCTGCATGTGGTAGATGTCGTAGAGCAGGCGCACCCGCGGGCTGTTCACCGCGTACATCAGCTTGAGCCCGAACGCCATCCGGTCCATCATGAAGTCGGCATGATCCACCCGGCTGTTGAGGAGCTCGAGGCAGATCGTCACCCCCTGCCGCTCGGCCAGCCCCTTCACCCGGTCGAGCCCCTCCACACAGGCCTCGAGCCCCGCCTCCTCGTCGCGGCCCTCGCGGTTCCCCACCATGGCGATCACGTTGGGCACCCCGTAGCGCGGGGCCTCGGTGAGGGCCCGCTCCAGCTCGCCGAGCAGCAGCGGGTGGTGGGCCCGGTCGTTGAGCCCGCGGCGGATGAAGTCGCGCCGCTCGGTGGGAGTGCCCATGGAGCAGAGGAGCCCATGGTCGCGCGCCACCGGCCACTCCTTCTCGGTGAGCAGGTCCACCGCGCCGAAGCCCAGCCGCTGCACCATCGGGAAGAAGGTGGCGTCGGGGAGGTCGCCGAACGGCCAGCGGCAGACGGACTGCTTGAGCCGGCCCGGTGGCTCGGTGCCTCGGCGGCCTGGCAACTCGGCGGCTCGAGGGCCCGGCGGTTCGGCCGGCATCGAGAG
>Ga0268298_10002154_pt1 | contig 21947 bp, 16 predicted proteins | sample WWTPWeurt_MetaG_FD_194462 | JGI IMG/M metagenome (GOLD analysis project Ga0268298, IMG submission 194462) | Activated sludge microbial communities from WWTP in Nijmegen, Gelderland, Netherland - WWTP Weurt | ecosystem: Engineered > WWTP > Aerobic digester > Activated sludge | place... | reverse complement strand
CGACGAATCGCGCCGCGCCAGCCAGCCGTTCGTGGTTGTCGATTGCGCGGCGATCCCTCCCAGCATGTTCGCCGCGGAGCTGTTCGGTCACGAGCGTGGTGCCTTCACCGGCGCCGAACGCCGCCGTGCCGGGGCCCTCGAACGTGCCGACGGTGGGACGGTGTTCTTGGACGAGCTCGGCGAGTTGCCGGCCGCGCTCCAGGCCGCGTTGCTGGGTGCGCTGGAGCGAAGGCGCTTCACGCGTATCGGGGGCAGTGAAGAAGTTCCGGTCGACGTGCGGGTCGTCTCGGCCACGAATCGCGACTTGCGCAAGGACGTGAACAGCGGGACTTTCCGGCTCGACCTGTTCTATCGCCTCGGGGTGGTGGTCTTGGAGGTTCCGGCCCTTCGGCGTCACCCCGAGGACATCCCGCTCCTCATCCAACACTTCCTGGCCGAGGCGGGGGCCACCGAGGAGGCTTCGTCGCTGTTCTCGGAGGAAGTGGTGCGTCAGCTCATGGCCTACCCTTGGCCCGGCAACGTGCGCGAGCTGCGAAACCTGGTGGCCAGCGCGCTGGCCATGGGCCGAAAGCCTTCCCTCGACGCGGTCACGACGGCGGCGCCCGGCGGCGCCGACCACGACGTGATCGAGAGCGTACTCTCGCTGTCGTACAAGGAAGCGCGTGGCGAGCTCCTCGAGCGCTTCGAGCGGCGCTACCTCGAGGCCCTGCTCCAGCGTTCCGAGGGCAACGTGCGTCGCGCGGCTCGCGTCGCGCAGATGAACCGCTCCTACTTGATCGATCTGCTAAAGCGTCACGACATTCGCTGAACCAGCTCGACGAGCTGCAACATCTCCGGCCCCTGCGTGGCGGAGTGTTCGCTGGGCGCGCCGCCTCTGCGCTCGGCGTCGCTGTAGCAGATCAACATCCAGGCGCGGATCGACTGCTCGCTGCAGAACCCGCCGCGGATGGCGGCAAAGCGCAGCGCGTTCTCCACCGTCGCGAGGTCGGGCGGGCGCTCTTCGCGCTCGCGCGCCATGCATCGCGCCACGAGCTCGCTCACGTCTCGGGGGACGTCGGCCGACACGGAGAGCAGCGGAGGAGGCTCCAGATGCACCACGTTCCACAGCGTCTCCGCTGACGAAGGGCGGTGGAACAGTCGCCGCCGGCTCACCGCCTCCCAGAGCATGACTCCCAGCGCCCAGATGTCGGCCCGCTTGTCCACGCTCCAGGGAGCGAGCACTTGCTCGGGTGACAGATACGCGAGCGTGCCGTTCAGCGACGCCGGGTCGAGTGTCTGTCGACTGATGCTCGACCGCGCGATGCCGAAGTCCACGAGCTTCACGCAGCCGTCGAAGCCGACGATGACGTTTTCCGGCTTCACGTCTCGGTGCACGATGCCGAGGCTGGCTCCGCGGCCATCGCGCGCCTCGTGCGCTGCGTGCAAGCCCGCTGCAACCCGCGCGCACACCGCGAGGTGGAATGCGACGGGCAGTCGGCTGCTCGAACGCTCCGCGTGGCGCATCACCGCGGAATACGCCCGCCCGTCCACGAGCTCGCCCAGAAGGTACGGGAGCCGCCGTGCGTCGCCCGCGGACACCACCTGCCCGACGTTCGGATGTCGAATGAAAGCGGAGAGACGGAGCTCGTCTCGAAACGACTCGATGGCTTCGGGGTCGTCGGCCAGCCACTCGTGCAGCACCTTCAGCGCGAACCTGCGCGCACCGACCTCCGCGAGATACACGGTGGCGACGGCGCCGCGTCCGAGCTCCGCCCGGAGGGCGAAGCCGGCGAACGTCTCGCCCACCCGCGGGGGTGGACCAGCGCGAAAGCGAGGTGCGCGAGTGACCCGACGCGCCGATCGTTCGTACATGGACCTACTTCTTGTTCTGCTGTGCGAGCTGCTCGAGCTGAGAGAACGCGCTGCCGCCGGCTCCCATCTGGGTGTAGACGACCTGCATCGTCCGCGGGTTCACGATGTGGTGCATCGGAGTGCCGATGTAGTTGGTGTACGCGAGTGACGGCGGCATCTTGTCGGCGAGCACCGCGCTTTTGGTGAGCCCGTACTGGTTCTTCCAGGCCTGGGCGGTGTTCACCCCCCCGCTGATCATGAGTGTGACCACCTTGATTCCGAGCGCCGACCAGCTCGCCATCTTGGCTTCCAGCTGAGCCGCCTCGCTCTTGCAGACTCCGCAGCTGGTCTGCGCGGTGATGAAGAGGATGGCGTTGATGCCTTTCGTGCCATCGCAATCGTAGTAATCGGCGATCGACACACTCGTTGCGCTGCTCGAGCCCTCGCGGAAGCCCTGCCACGAGAGGTTCGATGGCAGCGTTTTGCCTTGCGCCACGCCGGCCGCGCCGGTGGGCCAAGACCCACAGTTACCGAGGTTGGGTGTGCCGCCACCGCCCCCTGCGCCAGTGGCGCCCCCACTGCCCGCACCGTTGCAGAGCGCGGCGAAGTCCGGACAGCAGTCACCGAACTGCACGCACTCCGGGTCGCAATAGCAGGAGCCCGAGACGGGGGTCGACGAGCCGCATTGACCTGCGCAGGTCGGGCCGGTGCTCGTGGTGCCACCAGCGCCGCTGCTCGAGCCGCTCCCGCCGGCCCCGGCTCCGCCGCCGCCGCTCGGACTCCCCCCGCCACCCGTGGCTTGAGTCGTGCCCCCTGCGCCCGGCGTGCCCCCACCGCCGCTCGACGCACCGGCGCCGTTGGTCGCGCCGCCCTGGCCGCCGGCGAGTCCGCTCCCGCCGCCGCTTCCTTGGTTCGCGTTGCAGGTCGAGAAGCATCGGTCGGGCTCGCCCGTGGCGCACAAACAGAACTCGAAACACGACTGGGCATCGTCGCAGAAGGCCGGTTTGCCTTCGGGGTCGCCGCTCGTGCCCACTGCGCATCCGGAAACGATGAGAGAACCGAGGATCAAGTGCGTGAGGTGAGCGTAGGTGCGCATGCACCATCGTTCTGCACGACGCGTGCCGGGCAAAAAGCCCGCGGATCTGCTGCGTGTAGGCGTCGTCGCGGTCTGCTCGATCCGACTCGTGGTCGGGTAAACCAGGCCAGCCACACGCGAACCGTCTCCGACGTTCACGCGCTCGCGGACGCATCCACTCAGGTGTCCGCGACGACACGTGCGAGCGCGGCGTGATCCGCATAGCCGAGCTCGACGGCCGCGCTCTCTAGGATCTCGGCGACTGCTGCTGCACTCGCCGGACGCTGGCTCGGATCTCGGGTCAAACAGCGATCGAGCACGTCCCGAACCGCGTCGGGGACCCCTTCGGCTTGGATCCGAGGCACCGGTAGGTGCACCACGTTCCAGATCGTCGTGCCCTCGTTGGGATCGAAGAAGAGTCGCCGACGGTTCAGGGCTTCCCAGGTGACTACCGCGAGCGACCAGAGGTCCACGCGCCGGTCGATGTCACGCGGTGAGAGGATCTGCTCGGGTGCCAAGTACGCGAGCGTGCCTTTGGTCGTCCCGGTTGCGGTGCGGGTGCTGCGGTCGCGCGCCGCGGCGATGCCGAAATCCACGACTCGCACGCGACCGTCGAAGCCGACCAAGATGTTCTGGGGTTTCACGTCTCGGTGGACGATGCCGAGGAGCTTGCCCCCGGCGTCGCGAGTCTCGTGGGCTGCGTGAAGCCCCTCCGCAGCCTGGGCGGCGATGCCGAGATGTGCGCCCACCGGGATGGGCGCGCCGTGCGCCTCTGCCCGCTCCGAGAGCTCGGCCCAGGAACAGCCCTCCACGAGATCCTGCACGATGAACGGTGCACCTTCGAACGCGCCGGTGCCGAGTACGCGGGCCACGTTGGGATGCAGAACCCGGCTGGCGATGGCTGCCTCGTCGGAGAACATGCGAACAGCGGCCTCGTCCATCACCAGGTCCGGCACCATCCACTTGAGCGCCACGTCTACCCCGGAGCGAGGATCCGTGACGCGCCAGACGACCGCGGTCGAGCCCCTGCCGACTTCGGACACGACACGGTATTCCGCGATGGATGAGCCACGAGCGAGGCGTTCCTGGCGTGCGGCCCGAACCGGGTCGCCCCCTTGGCGTGCGCTCTCCGGTTTGCTGGTCACCGCGGTTGCCCCGGCCTATTCTTCGAGGGAAGGCGTGTCTCAGAACACACCCCAGCCCATCATCTTAGCAGGGCGCTATCGCTTGCTGGAAGTGCTGGCCAGCGGAGGAATGGCGACCGTCTACCTCGCGCGCCAGCGCGGGAAGGCCGGGTTCGCCCGCACGGTCGCCGTCAAGCGCATGCACCCCCACTTCGCGACGGAGACCGAGTTTCGCGCCCTTTTCATCGACGAGGCGCGGCTCGCTGCGCGCATCGTCCACCCCAACGTGGTGCAGACGTTGGACGTCATCGAAGACGACAACGAGCTCTTCATCGTCATGGAATACGTGCGCGGCTTGCCCCTCGCGCAGATCCAGAAGCTCGCAGGCGCGGATGGAGTCCCCATCGACGTGGCCTGCCACGTGATGGTGGGCGCTCTTCAGGGGCTACAAGCCGCGCACCAGGCCAAAGACGAGGCCGGTCGGCCGCTCCAGATCGTCCATCGCGACGTGTCCCCACAGAACATCCTCATCGGTTCCGATGGCGTCGCACGCTTGATCGACTTCGGCGTAGCCAAGGCCGTCTCTCAGCTCCACACCACGCGCGAGGGCGAGATCCGAGGGAAGCTCGCTTACATGGCGCCCGAGCAGGTGAAGGGCGGCGTGGCGGACCCGCAGACCGACGTGTTCAGCGCCGCCGTGGTCCTCTGGCAGCTGCTCGCCGGCAAGCGTCTGTTCGTCGGCGCCAACGACGGCGAGCTCATCTACCGGGTCCTCGAGCACCGAATCGCTCCGCCGTCGGAGTTTCGGCGCAGTGTGCCGCGGGAGCTCGATTCGGTCGTCCTCACCGGGCTCTCTCGGGATCGAGCGCTGCGCTACAAAACCGCGCTCGACTTTCTGCTCGACCTCGAGCGTTGGGCGCCGGTCACGAGCCAGCGCGTGGTGGCGGCCTGGGTGGAAGACGTCGCCCACGAAGTCCTCAAGGACCGCAGTGCGGCGCTTTCGAGCCTCTTGGAGCAGGCGTCGATGCACGACGACCCCGACACGGCGGGCAATCTCGCCGCGACTCCTGGAATGAGAATCAGCCAGGCAGGGCCTCCCCCCGCCGCCGAGGCAGAAGGAACGCAGACTCTGCCGCTGGGAGTCGCGGTGGCGAAACCTGCTGCCGAGCCCACAGCTTCGGCGGCCGCGGACGCGACGACCACCGATCGCGTGTACGCGGCGCTCCTGCGCGCGCGTCGTCGCCGCCCCGTGTGGGCCGCGTTGTTCGGTGTGGCCCTGGTGATGCTGATCGGCGCGATTTCACTGGCCTCGGGCGGCTCCGACGAGGCCCCCTCGTTCGCTCGTCGTGTCGCCGATCAGGTCGCGACCCGGATTGGACGAGTCGCGCCGCTTTCCGCAGCGAAAGCCGCCGCGAGTCCGAGCCCCGACGCCGTTCAACCCGCAGATGCCCAGCCGACTCGCAAGAAGACCGTGCGCAGTCCCAAGCCGTCGCCGCCGGTGCCCACACCCACGCCGAAGTCGACGAGCCCGAACAGCCAGCTCTACAAGCGTGAGTGAGACTCGATCGCTGACTCGCGCCGAGGAAGTCGCTATCGTACGCGAGATGCTTCGTTGGCTCTCGGCGGCGGCCGTCCTCTTCTGCGTATCGCCGGCGATCGCCGAGGAGAAAGCCGACGCGCTCTTCGATCGCGGCCTCAAGGCATTTCTAGCGGGAGACCACGCGACCGGCTGCCCGCTCATCGCCCGGAGCTACGAGATCGATCCGTTGCCCGGAGTGCTCTTCACCCTGGCCGAATGCCAACGCGGTTGGGGCAAAGTGAAGAGCGCGGCCGACAACTATGCCGCGTTCCTCGACAAGATTCGGAGCCTTCCCCCCAACGTGGCGGACAAGCACGCCGAGCGAGCCGCGGTCGCACTGAAGAACCGCGCAGAAGCAGCGAAACAGATCCCTTCGCTCCGGGTCAGCGTGCGTGGCCGCTGGGTACCAGGCTCGCGAGTTCGACTCGGCGACCTGGATTTGACGCTGTCGTTGGCCAAGCCCGTTCAGCTCGACCCGGGACCTTACACCCTCGTGCTCGAGCAACCGGGAAGGCCTCGTCAAACGCGCAGGCTCGCCATCGCGGCCTCCGACCACGCGGAAGTCGAGCTCGCGCTCGAGGCCGAGCCCGAGCCGGAAGCGCGACCCGAGCCCGCCCAGCCCGCGCCCGCTCGACGAGACACGAAGCCTGCTGGCCCCGTACTGCCTTGGCTGCTCGTCGGAGTCGGAGCGGCCGGTGTGGTCACCGGGAGCGTGACCGGGCTGTTGGCCGCGAGCGAGGCCAGCACGGTGGATCACAACTGCCCGAACCGCACGTGCAACGCCGAGGGGCGTGACGCGCTCGAGCGCGCCCAACGCTTCGGCGCCATCAGCACTGTCTCGTTCGGCGTCGGGGTGGTGGCTGGCGGCATCGGCCTCTACATGCTGGCGACCCGTCCCAAGCAGGAGGCTGCGCGGAGCAACGCACCGCGCGTGTCGCTCACGTTCGGCCAGACCAACGCGCTCGTGATCACGCGGCCGTTCTAGCCAGGGGTGCTCGTACCGATCCGGGACCTCCTGGTTCGCCTGCCGGCCTAGGGACACCCCCCAAGCTGGCCCACGGCGCGTGTCGCCGCGGTCGAGCTCGTCAGTGGGTGGGGAGTGGGAGTGTGCGCCCGGAGTCGGTCTCGAGTGTCACAGCGTTTCGCAGCGAGCTCTCCCGCACGAACACCAACTTTCCACCTTCGCTCAGCTCGTAGCCGAAGCCCGTCGCACGACCGATCATGCGTCCGCCCACGCCGCGCAGGGACACCGCGATCGGCTCTCCGAGCGGCGGATCCGCGAGCACTCGTGTGCGCCCCCACGCCAGAGCTCCCTCCGCGTCGATCCAGAGCACGCGGAAGCGTCCCGGCGCTCGGTCCGGGTCGACCTCGAAGCTCGCTGCGGAATGCACGAACGTCACGCGGGAGAAGAGCTTCGCGTAGTTGAAGTCACTGATCCAGGTCGGGTCGCAGTAGCTCATGACGTCCACACGCGAGGTCGGCGGAAAGAGCTGGCCGCTCGTGATGTCGTGGCCCCAAGCCCCGATTTTCGCCCCTGCGTACGGGAACGCTCCGGCATCCGACGTGCCGCACGGGGCGTGTGGGAGGCCATGGGCATGACCCAGCTCGTGGGCCATGGTGTCCTCGCTCGAGAAGCTCCCGTTCTGCGCGAAGAAGCCGAGACCGATGGAGCCGCGCGTGGAGACGTCCCCTGCCGGCGACAGCGCGCTGAGCCCCGCGATACATCCGCCCGAGCAGTACTCCGAGAAGCCATCGGTCGGTGCAAACACGCCGTAGTAGTACACGTCCTTCGCAGGCGCATCGGCGCCACGGAGATCGTAGAGGAAGTCGAGGGCTGCGTTCCACGCCGAGCCGCTCTTCCCAGAAACGGAGCTCGGGTAGGTGACCGGTGCATGAACCGAGACCTTGACCGCGGGCACCGGATAAAGCTGCATCAGGCGCTTCTTGTACTGCTCGATGCGAGTCGCGCTGGTGTCCGGCGATCGGCCGCCCACGATCATCGGAACCACGACCACGTCCAGGTCTCCGCCCGCCGTCTTCGCGCCGAGGGGTGCCAGGCCCTGAGCGGGGTGCCGCGCCGAAGAAGTGTCGCCCGAGGGCGCGCTGGTGCTCGACTCCTGCAACGTGACGCTGAACTGTGTGCTGGCAGTGATGTCCTCGGGTGCGACGTCGAAGTTGAACGTGCTCGCGTTGGCGTCGTCCGTGGACGCCGCGCTCACGAGCTGCTTCTTTTCCAGGCTCTTTCCATCGAGCTGCAATCGAGCGACGATCTCGCGAGCCTGGAATCCGGTTTTGGGCTGGACGAAGAGACGCAGCATGGCCGGACGCGCTGCCACCACGGGGGCGTTGGTCGACGCGACTGGCGCTCCACCTTGTACCAGCGTGACCTTCACGCCCTGATACAGCGCGATTTGGCTGATTCCCAGATCGGCAGCGAGCCCGAACCCGTTGCCTGTCGTGCCTCCGGTCGAGCCGCCCGCGCCGTTCACGCTCCCTGCGCCGCCGGCGCCGCCGCTCGCGCTGCCCCCGCTGCTCGAGCCGCCCCCGCTCGCCGCACTTCCGCTGCCCCCCGCACCGCCTCCGCTTTGGCCACCGCCGCCGGGTGGGAAGCCACCGCCGCCGTTGGCGCCGTTCCCCACTACACCTGCGCTGTCGGAACCGCATGCGGCGGCGCACACCTCCGGCCCCGAACCCGCGCACACGCAGAACTCGAAACACGTGTCCGCGCGTTCGCAAACCGTGCCCTCGGACGGCAGGTCTTCGGCGGCGGCGGCGCAGCCCAGCATGGAGAGCGCGAACAACCAGGGAGACATTCGAAGGGAACGCAAGAGCACCTCCGCTGGCCGTACAGCACGTAGCGTGCCACCGCGTGTCGGAGAGGTCTCGCGCGAGATCCACGCGTTGGACCCGGGCCGCGTCGTGTCGACCAGTGGTCTGGCCGACCCGACCGTTGGCGGGTGGGCGAGACCATGAGCAGAACCGCTCGCGCGAGAGGCGAAGACGCGGATACGATGGACGCGATGCGCCTCGTCACACCGCTGCTGCTCTTCCTCAGCGGATGTACGACGCTGCTCGGCGTCGACGGCGAGTACGACGACGCTGCCGAGACGGGCGGCTCTGGCACTACCGGCGGTACCGCATCGGGAGGCGCCACGTCCGGTGGCGGCGCGACATCGGGAGGCGGCGTCCCGTCGGGTGGCACCCATGCGGGCGGCGGCACGCCATCGGGCGGCGGCACGCCATCGGGCGGCGGCACTCCGTCGGGAGGAGGGGGAGCTACGGGAGGCAGCTCGGCGGGTGGCACTGGCGCCACCGGCAGCGAGAACTGCGAAAACCAGGTGGACGACGACGGGGACGGGCTCGCCGATTGCAGCGACAGCGACTGCAAAAGCGCCGGCTACCAGTGTGTCCCGGCGGTGCCGGCGGGCTTCTCGGGTCCCGCCATCTTCGGGGCGGCCGCGACGCTCGGAGCCTGCCCCCCCACGCACCCCAACGAGGTAGCCAGCGGCGGAGACGCCGTCGTCTTTTCCGAAGCGGTCTGCACGAGTTGCTCGTGCGCGCCGGTGGCGAACGCGGCCTGCGGCGGCGTGATCATCGACTACTACGGGGCAACGGACTGCAGCGGTCCCGTCAAGTGGTCGCACGGTGTGAGCCCCAACCAGTGCAAGTCGGGCAACTTCGTCCATTGCAGCAGTGGCTGCGCCTATCCGAGCGCGACGCGGGTGACGGTGAGTCCGCCGTCGGGCGGGAGCTGTACGCCAAGCGTCCCGAATCCGATCCTTTCGAACGCCACCTACGCCACCGACATGCGGCTCTGTTCGGCGACTGTTGCCGGCCCTGCAGGCTGCGCAGGGACGTCGTGTGTCCGCGGCGGTGTGCCGCCTTTCTCCAAGCTCTGCGTGTACAAGCTCGGGGACGGTCAAGCGGTTTGTCCCGCGCCTTGGTCGGCGAAGACCAAGATGCTCACCGGCATGTCGGATACGCGGTCCTGCTCGGCGTGCACCTGCTCTTCACCGAGCTGCTCCACGGAAGTAACGGACTACTACGGCAGCGTGTGCGTCTCAGGGGGTACGCCGCTCGCCGTCGACGGGAGCTGCACGGCGGTGCAAGTCAGTGGTGCGGTGAACGCCGAGACCCGCTACATGAAGGTCACCGCAACGCCGGGGAATTGCGCGCCCTCGGGGGGCAACCCCCTCGGCGGCGTGACTTCCACGGGAGTCGTCAGCGTCTGCTGCCTGCCCTGATGGTCTGCTCGGTCCGACCAACGCGGCATGGAGCGCCCGGCCACACGGGCCGTCGGCGTGAATGGCGGGCCCGGAGATGCGCCGGCGTGGCGGCACGGGTCCTGCAAGGTGTCGTGGTATGCAGACACTGTCCCCGCTTCTGTCGCGAGAGCAGGTCGCGGCTCGCTTGCTGGGTGGAGGTGAGGGCTCACCAGCGCTGCCCGACGTGGGCGATGAGATCGACGGCTTCGTCGTCGAACGCAAGTTGGGTCGCGGCGCAATGTCCAGCGTCGTGTCCGCTCGTCACACGGGCACCGGCCAGCGCGTGGCATTGAAGGTCCTCCTGCCGCACCTCGCCAGCAACGAGACGGTGCTCAAGATGCTGCTCGACGAGGCGAACATCGTGCGGCGCATCGACCACGAGAACGTGGCGCGCATCCTGACCGCCGGCAACTGGAGGGGGACACCGTACCTCGGCCTCGAATTGGTGGAGGGCTGGTCCTACGCGAGGGTGATCCGACGCGCGGCAGCGCAAGGCTTCGCGCTCCCCGTCGGCTTCCACCTCGCCGTCCTCGCCCGCGCCGCCGCCGGGTTGGCGGCCGCGCACGCCGCCACCGACGAATCCGGACAGAGGCTCCGCGTCGTTCACCGAGACGTGAAGCCGGAAAACATCCTGATCGGGTTCGACGGCAGCGTGAAGGTCTCCGACTTCGGCGTCGCCGCGGCGCGCCGGCGCTTCACGGCGACGCGCCCCGGGGCCGTGAAGGGCACCATCAGCTACATGGCGCCCGAGCAGATCAACACCGCGCCCAGCGTCGACCATCGCGCCGATCTTTGGGCGTTGTGCGTCATCGGCTGGGAGGTGTTCGCGCAGCGCTCGCTCTTCCGCTCCGACTCGTTCGCTACGGCCATGTTGGGCATCATCTACGGCACCGCTCCCGAGCTCGGAGAGTTGGCGACGGCGGTCCCCGAAGACGTGACCGCCGTCATCATGCGCTGCTTGGCGAAGGACCCTGCTGCACGCCCGAGCTCCGCCCTCGACATCGCCTACTGTTTCGCCCACGCCGCGGTTGGTCTCGGCTGGGGAGACCCTCGTCACATCGGTGCCCTGCTCTGGCAGCTCCGAGCTCGAGTCGAGGCCGACAGGTATCTGGAGAGCGCTCCCACGTGCGTCATGCGCAGGCCACCCGAGCGGTCGGCGCTCCGGCGCCTGCAGCGGGGCCTCGCTGGGCTGTGCCTCGTGGGTCTCGCATCCCTCGCGGGTGTCTCGCTGGTGCAGAGGAAGCCCCACGCTTCGCTGCGTCCCGTGGTCTCCAGTGTGACCCGCGACCCGCTTCGGGCCCGCGCCGACACGAGAGAAGAGATCCCGACGCTCGAGCTCGACCAGCTGCCCATCGAACCTCCAGGAGCCCACCCATGAGCGAATCCGAAAGCCCTGCTTCCATCCCGCCCGTTTCGTGGCAAGCGAGCGAAGACCCGCCGGTGGTCCCGCTCTACCCGCGGCGGCCGCTCTGGCATTGGGCCTTGCTATCGACCGCGGCGTTGCTGGTGCTTTTCAGCGTGCTGAGTTCCGGCGCCACGCCGGCGAGCGGAAACCAGCAGGCGCTCGGAGCACTGGTGCAGACGAGTCACGACCTCGTTCCGGCGCTCACGCAGACGAGTCTGGCTCTGGACGGCGAAGAGAACGCGCTGAATCGACTCCTGGCCAAACCCGCCGCCGAACGCAGCGTGACCGAGGTGATCGCGCTCTCGGCCGGGCAGCGCGAGCTCGGCGAGCGGCAGCTGAGCGACCTCGGGGACGAAGTGCGCCGCGATCCCGAGGCGCTGCGCGACCCGACCCACAGGCGACGTCTGTACGCGTTTGCGCGCGACCCCGAGCTCGGAGCCCGCGCGCTGGGTCTTTTGGCAACGGCAGCGAGTAGCGACGGGCCCGACCTCGTGTACGCCGTCTGGGCGACCACTCGCAAGCAGAACCCAGTGAACGAGGTCGCAGGTCAGCTGCTCGCCACGGAAGAGCTTCGCGCCCGCGCCTCGCTTCCGCTCGCTCTGGCGCTTTCGCTCGCGGCAATTCGCGACTGTGAGGCCGCGCGCACCTTGGTGGGAGCTGCCATCGACTCCGGAGATCGGCGATCGCTGCGCGGACTGGCGCGTCTCGCCCAGCGCACGGGCTGCGGCCAGGACGGGCGAGCGGACTGCTTTCCTTGTCTGCGCTCGGGCAAGGACCTCTCGCGTGCCTTGCGCGCCGTCGCGACCCGAAGAGCGCCGCTGCCCTGATGCCGCGAAAGGTGAGCGAATCGCCTGGGATCATGCGCCGCGAAGGCCCTCGTGATATGAAATGAGTTGGTGATGCGACGCGCGACGAGCTTCGTACTCCTCGGAGCGATCACCTCGTGCACCACCCTCTTGGGAGTCGACGGTGAGTACGACGATTCACCCGGTAATTCGGGCGGGACCACCGCGAGCGGCGGAAATTCCGGATCGGGAGGGGCTCCGACCGGCGGCATGGCAGGGGCCGACGCCGCAGCGGGGCAGGGTGGAGTGAGCGCGACGGGCGGTGGCGGAGTCGGCGCGACGGGTGGCGCGAGCGGTGGAGCCGGTGGCGGCACGGGCGGCGGGAGTACCGGTGGCGGGGGCGCCGGCGGCGGCGGTGCGGCGGAGGTTTGTGGCAACGGTCAGGATGACGATGCCGACGGGAAGTTCGATTGCGCGGACACCGACTGCGCGAATTGGAAGTGCGCGCCGTCCGCACCGAGTCCTTGGGTTGGACCCATGCAGCTCTGGTCCGGGGCGAGCTCGGCCGCTCCGCCGGTCTGTCCGGGCAGCGCGATCACCAGCACCGTCCTCGAAGCTCCGTCCGCTGACTGCTCGGGCATCAGTTGTAGCTGCCAGGCGTCCGGGACCTGCACGGCGAGTGCTACCGTCACCTATTACGACTCGACCTCCAGCTGCACCGGGAAGGTGGTTGGCAACGTGAGCTTGAATGGCGCCACGTGTTTCCCGTATGCGGTCACCGAGGCCGTCGGCGGGGCCAAGGCGTCGGTCACTACCAACGACACGCAGAAGTGCACGCCGTCCACCGCGGGCTCCGGAGACGTTCCTCCGGCGGTCCTCGAGAAAAAGGTCGTGCTGTGTCCGAGAACGGGCGGCCCCGTCGGCTGCACCAGTGGTTCGTGCGTGGAGCTCCTGAGCGGCTACTCCACGCTTTGTGTGTATCGGAGCGGGAATTCGGCCTGCCCCGCGGGCTACCCCAATCGGGTCCGGGCGGGCACCTCCATCAAGTCGGATTCGCGCGGCTGCAGCCCCTGCGGCTGCAGCGGGCCGTTCTGCTACGTCACCGCCAAAGACTTCGCCAGCGGAACCTGCGGAGGCGGCAGTGCTTCCGTCTTTTCGACGTGTGGTGGCGTTTGGCTGCCGGACACGCTTTCTCGGGGCGCGCGACTTTCCATCGATCCTGGGACGTGCACGGCCACGGGCGGCAGCAGCACGGGCAGCGTGACCCTCAACAACGAACTGACGATCTGCTGCCTGTGACCGTCCGCGGCGAGTCTCAGCGGATCTCGCGCATCCAGGGGTGGCGCGCCAGGAGCGCGCGCGCGGCTACGCGGAACGGCTCGTCGAGCTCGCCACGCGAAGCGTCTCGCAGCGCGGATGCGAAAGTGCTGGCCGAGCGGAAGCGCACCGACTTCTCTTTGGCCAGGGCCAGCGCGATCACCGCGTCCACGTCGGCGGGCAGCGGCACGAGCAGACTCGGCCGCGTAGGCTGTACGTGGTTGACCCGGTACATCGCTGCCATGGAGTCGGAGGCAGCGAACGCTGGCTGTCCAGTCAGCGCGCGATAGGTGATGGCGCCGAGGGCGAACACGTCCGAGCGATGATCTACGGGCTCGCCCCGGGTTTGCTCGGGTGACATGTAGTGCGGCGTGCCGACCGCGGCGCCTCGGGTGAGTTCGCCCGCGGCTTCTCCCAGCGCCGCAACGCCGAAATCGAGGACCTTCCAGCTCTGTCGTCCGCTGGCGTCGCGCGCCAAGAACAGGTTCGAGGGCTTGAGATCGCGATGCACGATCCCCTTCTCTTGCGCCGTGTCGAGCCCTCGGGCGACCTGCAGGACCATGTCCACCGTCGCCGGAAGTGCCAGCGTGCGGTGCTCCCGCAGATACTCGCCGAGGTCTTCGCCGAGCAAGAGCTCCATGGCGACGTAGGGGCAGCCGTCTTTGGTCTTGCCGCCACCGAGCACTTTGACGATGTGCGGCGAGGCGAGGCGCTCCGTCAGCTCGGCTTCTCGCACGAAACGCGCGACGTGCGTCGCGTCTTCGAGCAGCTCCGGGTGCAGGATCTTGAGCGCCGCCTGGGAGCCGTCGCTGGCGGTGGCCTCGTAGACCTCGCCCATGGCGCCGCGTCCCACGAGCGAGCCGATCAGGTAGCCGCCTACCTGGGTCCCGCTGTGGCGCCCGTGCCGTCCCGCGTGCGCTCCCGCGAGCTCCGCGCGGGCTTCGAGCAGCAGGGCGTCGCGCTGTTGAACCTGCCGTTGGGCGCGCTCCAGGCGTTCCATCGCGACCAGCGTCGCCATCCGGTTCTGCTTCGCCATGCGGTAGGTCGCGAACAGCATGCCCTCGGCCACGATGCCGAAGCCCAGCAGCGCTCGGTTGTTCTGCTCGGACATCGCCAGCACCGCTTTGGTGAGCGGTAGAACGCCGAAGTAACAGAGCCCCACGACCACGGAATAGCCCACGGCGCTCAGCGCGTAGATGATTCCCTCGTAGGGCGAGTCACCGCTCGAGTTGTAGTAGACCGTGACGATCAAGAACGCGAACGTCGGCGACAGCACACCGAGACGCGCCGTCGCCGCGAGCGTGACCAGAACGACCATCACACCCGTGATGAGCAAGCGTCTCGGATCGACCAGGGCCTTGCCGCGGGCCTCCCACAGCACGGCGGAGCAAGCCAGCGCGAGGAGCAGGATCGTCCCCGTGAGCACCCAGTGCGTGACGTTCTTGTTGCGCGTGAGCTGAAGCGCGAGCGCGGCCAGCAGCGCGAGCCAAAGCGCCGTCCAGAGACTCGTCCGTGCGCGCGCAGATTGCTCTTCGCCCACCACGTGCGTGGTGGCGAGGCTCACGCTGGGCTCGGTTTCTCGCGACATGCTCTCTGGCTCAGCGCGGGCGGTAGTCCTTGGCGTTGACGCCCAAGCGACGGATGAGCGAGTAGAGGGCGGAGCGGCTCATACCGAGTTCGGTGGCCGCCGCTGCCACGTCGCCCGACGCGGCAGCCAGCGCGGCCCGCACCCGTTCCGCTTCCGAGCTCTCGGCGGGCGGAGCGCTCTCGGGGGCTCCGCCCAAGAGACCTTGCACCACGTCCAGCTCGATCTCCGACATGCCGCGACGGCGGCTGATGGCGGCCGCGGCCGTGACCACGTTGCGGAGCTCCCGCACGTTTCCTGGCCAATCGTGGCTCATCAAGCGCTCGAGGGCCTGCGCGGTCATGCCGACGCCGTCCGGCGCCGCGAAGTGCTCGGTCAAGACCGCGATGTCTGCTCGGCGCTCGCGGAGCGGGGGTAGCTCGACCCGCAGACCCGCCAAGCGATGCAGGAGGTCGGCGCGGAAGCCTCCAGTTTCGATCAACGCATCGAGCTCCCGGTTGGTGGCTGCGACCACGCGCACGTCCACGTTCACGACTTGATCTTCGCCCACCGGCCGGACCTCGCCGGTCTCCAAGGTGCGCAAGAGCTTCGCTTGGACGCCGGCAGGCATCTCGCCGATTTCGTCCAGGAAAAGCGTGCCGTGGTCTGCGGTTCGAAACTGACCGTTGCGCGCGGTCGACGCTCCCGAGAACGCACCGCGCGCGTGTCCGAACAGCTCCGCGTCGACGAGCTCCGACGGGACTGCCGCACAGTTCAACGCTACGAACGAGCCTGCCCGGCCACTCTGCTCGTGCACGAGCCGAGCCACGACCTCCTTCCCGGTTCCGGTCTCGCCCAAGATCAGGACAGGGCTCTTCGCGCGAGCGATGGTATCGATGCGAAGGCGGACGGGATCGAGGGACGCTCCACCGAGGAGCCCCGGAAGTGGTGGCGGACGGTCCGCCAAGTACGGTCCGACGTCGGCGGCGAAGAGGAGCGTCCGCCCCACGCGGATCACGGCGCCCAGCGGTACCCACGCGCCGTCGGCTCCGACGCGTTCTCCGTTCACGAACGAGCCATTGCGACTCCCGAGGTCCGTCAGCCAGAAGCCACCGGCGCGCGGCTCGAGACGAGCGTGCTCGCGCGAGCAATTGGCGTCAGGGGTGAGAATTTCGACGCCGACCTCCCGTCCCACGACGGCAACGCTGGAAACGGTGTGCACGCTGCTCGCATACGACCCGTTCGCGAAGACGATGACGACGCCCGCGCGCTGCACGCCGGGCGCCCGCTCGTCCCGCAGGGGCTCCACGCGATCGGTGACGGTGCGATCAGTCACGCCTCGGATACTAAACACCGTTCGAGCGGCGGCGACAAACCTCGCCCTGGGCGCCGCTCACGCCTTGCTCGCCCACGCCGCTTGGGGGCCCAGTCAGGCCGGACCACACTCCGCTTTGCCGTCCGCGCCGTTGTTGTCCTCGCGGCACTCGTTGAACGTCTTGTTGTTGGGGTCCTGTGCGATCTTGGCACTGTAGGTGTCGGTCTTGGTGCCTCCACCCGACGGCACCGTGAAGTCGATGGTTTCGCTCTGACCGGGGCCGAGGGGCACCGTGGTCGTCACGCTGCCGAGCTTGTTCGTGCCGTTGTAGACGTCGACGGGCACGCCTGCGGGGAGCCCGGACAGTCCGACATTGCGCACGGTCACGTGGACGACGACGGGGTCGGTGCACGACACCTTCACCGACACGACGGCGTCCGGTGCGTCGAACAGTCCCTTGTCTTGCACGTTCTGTCGGAAGTTGTTGAGCCAGGGCAGCGTCCAGTTGGCCTGCTGCTGCTTGGGGATCAGTCCGTAGGTGTTGGGCGCCGTGCACGCGCTGTCGCGGTCGTCGCACACGTTGGTGACCGAATACGCATGCTGGTTCCACAGCGTGCGCGTGCCGACCCAGGAGTTCGACTTGTCGCCCCACACCGTGAGACCGCGATAGGCGGTCTGGCCCTGCGGCGGCTTCCACGCCGGGCGGTTGTTCGCCGGGTCGGGCTGGTTCCAGGGCGCAATGGTGCACTTCCAATTGGTCGGGCTCGCCCCGTTCGACACCATGACGATCTCGGCGTGGCCATCGCCGTCCACGTCGGCGACGATGGATGCCTCGGTGCCCGTGAACGAGCTCGTGAGCTCCGCCAGCAGCACCTTGCCCGTGCTGCCGTCGTACACCCAGAGGAAGCACTCGTCGTTGTAGATGACCTCGGCTTTGCCGTCGCCTTCGAAGTCGAACACGCTCGAACCCGTCACCGACGACGAGAGGTCGTGGTTGGGAGCTTCCCACACCACTTGGATGGTCTTCGTCGTGTAGTTGGGCTTCAGCATGCTGTACTTGTTCTGCTGCGCGACGCCGATCTCCGCCTTCTTGTCGCCGTCGAAATCGGCGACGGTCGGCGGGCCGCCGCTGCCCGTGCCCGGTAGGGTCACCGGGCCGAGCTCAGTGGCTCCCGTCGAGCCTTCGAGGATCCAGACCTGCCCGCCATCCACCACCACGACCTCGGGCTTCTGATCGCCGTCGAAGTCCGCTGCAGCGCTCAGGCCGTTGGGGATCGCGGGGCCGAGCGGGCCGGCGGCGGCGCGCGTCCACAGCGTCGTGCCGTTCTTCTTGTATGCCGCGTTGCTGGCGAAGAGCTCGAGGCTCCCGTTTGCGTCGAGATCCACGAAGAACGACAGGGCCGTCGAAACGCCTCCGCCCGCGGCGTTGGCCGGGCCGTTCACGATGCGTTTGATGGTGGACCCGTCGATGGACCAGATGGTGGAGCCGAACGCAGCTTCGGGCTTGCCATCGTTGTCCATGTCGCCGAGGGCGATGCCGCCGCCCCAGCCGAAAGCGTCGGGGGCAGCGTTGGCGTAGGGCAGGTCGGACACGCCGAGGACCTTGCCGTCGCCGCTGACGAGCACCAGCTTGCCCTCGCCGCTGAGTGCCACGACCTCGAGGCTGCCGTCGCCGTTGGTGTCGCCGAGCGCGATGCTCATGGCGGCAAAGCCCACGCTCGAGGTTTCGGCTTTCCGCAGCGACCAGAGCGTCGTGCCGGTGCGTCCGTCCACGGCCCGCAATACGCCCGTCTTGCAGGCGCTCTGGGCCGCGGGTGCGCCCGTACACTGGCAACAGGTCCCCTCGCCGTTGCCCGACACGAAGACGAGCGCGGGCGAATCCGCCGGGCTCACGCTACCGTCACAGTTCGAGTCGAAGATGCGCCCGACGGTGGGCGTCGACCACGTGTCGACGAACGCCGGGAACTCAGTCGGCTTCACCTCTTGACCCCACTGCCACTTCTTCACCGGTTTGAGGTTGCCCGGCGGCGGAAAGTACTCGCACTTCTCGAAGCAGCCCGCGCCGGCGTCGGTGCCACCGTCCCCAGAGCTGCAGATCGGTGGCAGCTCGATGCAGCGACCGTTGTTGCTCACGCCGGTCGTGCACACCCCAGCGTCCGACCCGCCGCCGTCCGGGGCGCCTCCGTCGTGCTGGTCGCCTAGGCTCGTCTCGCAGTACTTGCCCTCACCACAGTCCGCCGAGCTCTGACACGGCTTGCCGGGCGTCTTGCACTGTTCGAACAGGCACACGTCTCCGCTCGCACAGCACTGGCCATTGCAGGCGAGCCCGACGGCGTCGCAACAGATCCCCTTGTCGCAGACCCCGCTGGCGCAAGGGTTCTGGGGACCGCACGCGGTCGTACCGCCCGTGCCCGAGTCCAGCGTGATGCCGCCGCCCGTGCCAGCGGCGCCGGTCCCGCTGTCGGCTCCTCCCGTCCCGACGTTGCCGCCACCACCGACGATCTTCTTGTCGTCGTCTCCTCCACCGCAGGCAGCGACGATGGCCGCGGGCAAAGCCAAAGACACGAGAACGAGCTGGGTCGCGCGCATGCGAAGCCTCCAAGTCGGGACCGCCATCCCTGACGATGCCGGCAGGATACGCGGTTTCTCCACTGCCAGAAACGCCCGAGTGGCCGGGCCCCGTTCGAGCCGGCGCTCGGTCAGGTTCGGCGGAGGACCGTGCTCCGCAGGATCTCGCCGCGCGGGCCGTGTTCGGTGACTTCCCGACTCGTCGGGTCCATGTCGCGCGCCACGACCTTCACGATGGGTACGGGGCCTTTCGCGGTGTTGGCGAAGCGCGCCCCCTCCGGGACTTCGAGCACGGCACGCCTGGAAACCAAGCGATCCCCCTCGTAGTATTCGATGCAGCCCGGGTGCTCGGTGCTCGCGCGCAGCGTGTAGTCCATGAGCTGTGTCAGATCGACCATGCGGCAGCGATACTCTTCGCCGAGAAATCTCACGACGACTTCGTTCTCGAGAGGTTCGAGCAAGAGCTCTTCGACGCCGCGGCCTTCGCCTCGACGCAGACCGGCAAGGAGCTCCACGAGCTCTTCGCGCCCGAGCCACCCCACCTCGATGGCGCGGAGCACGAGAGTCCAGCACCACTTCACGTCGGCATCGAGGGCGGGCGCTTCGATGGCTTTCACCAAGAGCGCCGAGCTCTACGACCCGGCCACGAACTCGTTTTCGCCGACGGGCAAGCTGAGTTCCGTTCGCGCGGAACACAAGTCCGTGCTGCTGCCCAACGGCAAAGTGATGCTGATCGGCGGCGCTCTCACCACCTCGCCGTTCAAGCGAACCGATGTCTACGACCCAGGGTCGGGCTCGTTCACCCTGGGCAGCGAGATGCTGCACGGACGCGACCACCATGCGGTGGCGCTCCTGGACGACGGGCGCGTGCTCGCGGCCGGAGGCTGCCAGTGCTCTGGAAGCAGTCTTCCCGCGGAAGCCTACGACCCCACGAGCGATACCTGGAGCTCCGTCGGTCCGATTCCGGGGCAAGACGAAATCGAGAACGTGGCCGCCGCTCCAATGCCTGGGGGCAAGGCGCTCGTGGCCGGCGGCTGGAACTTCGGTGTGAAGAACCAAGTGTCGGTGTTCGGAGCGGCTTTGGCATCGGCATCTCCCATGCAGAATGGTCGTTCGGGTCACACGGCCACCGCGTTGCCCGATGGCAGCGTGCTCGTGGTCGGTGGACAAACGTCGCAAGCGGTGGCGCAGACGAGCTCGGAGCGTTTTCGGCTGACGGCCAAGGGGGCGTCATGCACCACGAGCGGCGACTGTTCGACGGGGTTCTGCGTCGACGGCGTCTGTTGTGATGCCGCCTGCGTGGCTCCTTGCCAAGTCTGCACCGCGGCCAAAGGAGCGAGTGCCGACGGCACGTGCACGCCGCTGCCGGCCCAGACGAGCTGCGCAGCGTCGATCTGCAACCAGATCAGCTACTACCCAGGTGGCGCCTGCGACGGTGCGGGCAAGTGCGTCTCGGGCGCCGATCAGAGCTGCGTTCCGTTCGTGTGCGACGCCAATGGCTGCAAGACCAGTTGTGACACCGATGCAGACTGCGCCAACGGTCTCGGCTGCGCTGCCGGCGCGTGCAAGGTCAAGGAAGGCCAGACGTGCGGCATCGACTCCGATTGCGGAGGTGGTCACTGCGACCACGGCATCTGTTGCGCGAACCCGCCATGTGGGGCCGTGGACGGCGGCGCGCAGCCGACTTGCACCCTGGCCAGCGATTGCCCGAGCGGTTGGGTTTGCGCGATCGGCAAGTGCTACCCGCCGTCTTCGTCCAGCGACGGCGGCACCGCGGCGAGCGGGGGCGGGAGCTCGGACGGCTGCGGCTGCCGGGCGGGGCGGATCGCGCCGACCTCACTCGCTCAGGCGTTGGCGACGCTCGCGGCGTTCGCCTGTCTGCGCCGGCGGAGGGCGCGCGGGAACACCGAGCGTAAGGTGCGCGGGTCCGGTCACTTGCAAATTCCGGCCTGACAGGTCTTGTTGCCCACACACACGTTGCCGCAACTTCCGCAGTTGGTCTTGTCGGTCGCGGTGTTGATGCACGTAGTTCCGCTACCTGGACAGAGCTGGGTCCCCGCCTTGCAGACGCACTGGCCGAGCGAACAGGTCTTGTCCGCCGCGCAGCTGACGCCACACGCGCTGCAGTTGGTGTTCGTGCCGAGGTTCGTGCAGACACCGCCGCACTCCGCCTGCGTCGCCGCGCACTTGCAGGTTCCGGCGTAGCACTGCTTGCCGCCTGCGCACGCGACGCCGCAGCCCCCGCAGTTGGACTCGTCCGTCCAGGAGTCGACGCAGCTGCCGCCGCACACGATGTTGCCTGGTGAGCCCCCCGGAGCACACACGCACTTGCCGCTGTCACACGTCGTTCCAGCACCGCATGCCTTGCCACAGCCCCCGCAATGGGCGTCGTTCCAGAGGATGCTGGTGCACTGTCCGCCCGTGCACTCGGCCTCGCCAGGTCCGCACGAGCAGGTGCCGGCCAGGCACGAGCCGGCGCAGCAGCCGAAGCCCTTCGGGCACGGATCGCCCAGCATGCCGCAACAGGAATCGCCGTCGCACTTCCCGCTGCAACAATCCTTGGCATTGCTCCAGGTACAGATGGAGCCAGCGGACAGGCAATTCGAGCCGCCGCCGGTCCCGCCGCCGCCGCTCGTCGCGCCGCCGCCGCCGGTCCCGCCGCCGCCCACGTCACCCCCACTGCCGCCCGCACCAGCGACGGCTCCGGAGCCTCCGCTCCCGGAGCCTCCGCCCACTCCCGCGCTGCCGCTGCTCGCGCCGCTTCCGCTCGAACTACCGCTGCCCGACTTTCCACCCCCGGCGCTCGCGCCCGAACCACCGCTTGCCGCCGCGTCGGCACTGCCGCCGCTGGAATCGCTCCCCGAGCAGCCCACGCTCCACGCGACCTGTAGCGCGAAGACGATCGCGGTCGCTCTCCTCATGCTGCACCGCCCATCCCCCCAGTCTATCACCTCACCGAGCGGGTCGCCGTCCCGCGCGGCGAATGCACGGGCTCATTCGCAGCGCGCGATGAGCCAGCCGCCGGTCGGCATCGGGGGCGTGAGCTTGGCGCTCGAGGTCCAAACCACCGCGACCCTGCCTCGAGCAGCGGCGACGGCGAGCGCTTCCCCGTCGAACTGC
>Ga0268298_10002152_pt1 | contig 21964 bp, 16 predicted proteins | sample WWTPWeurt_MetaG_FD_194462 | JGI IMG/M metagenome (GOLD analysis project Ga0268298, IMG submission 194462) | Activated sludge microbial communities from WWTP in Nijmegen, Gelderland, Netherland - WWTP Weurt | ecosystem: Engineered > WWTP > Aerobic digester > Activated sludge | place... | reverse complement strand
ATCGTCCACTACGATGACTGTGATCTTTTTCATAGGTTTCTCCGTTACCGCCTTCCGTCGAGTTCACGCTCCAGAAGCGCCTTTCGCCCATTGCCTGAACCAGCGCCAAAGAACTCGCCTCCCGCAAGCGAGGAACTGAGGCAAAGGCGCCGCCTCTTATCGCAGCGGTGTACATTGACGCACGAAAATATCTGGACCAGCCAACAGCGCCGGCGTACCTCGGATCGGATCGACGCGTCAAACGGCATGTGCTCTTGACGTCAGCCGAACAATTCGATATCGCCCCCGATCGGGCTTGATTGCAGGCGAGAGCCGTAGTCCTTCTCCCGCGCGAAAATCGTGTCGTTATGGATGGTACGCAGCTTTCTCACCATGACCCGCCCGCTCTTCGGGAAAAAATAGACCTTGCGCGGATAGACGTCCACGAGATCCTTGGCTGCCACACGAATCTTTTCCGTCTCCAGGAAGCGCAGCACGAAGTCGGCATTGCGCTGACCGACATTGGCGACGGTCAAACCGGGCAGCACGTTGCCGCCCCCGAACACCTTTGCTTCGAGCAGGGTACGGTGGGCACCGAGCTTGAGCAGGCTGTTGATCAGGATCTCCATGGCGAAAGTGCCGTAGCGCGCGGACTCCCCAAACGCATCCTTGTCCGGATTGGCATCGGGCAGCATGAAATGATTCATGCCACCGATGCCCGACAACTTGTCGCGGATACAGGCGGTGACGCAGGACCCGAGCACCGTCACCAGAACCATGTCGCGCTCGGTGACGAAATATTCACCAGGAAGGATTTTCGCAGCGTCGATGTTCAGGCCGCGGTCGAAGTATAGATTAGGAGCAAGCACTCTACACCTCCTCTCAGCCTTTGGCCGCCAGGCCGGCGCCTGCAAGCTCATAGACAGTCTTTCCGCGCAGCCGGAACAGGTCTGCCGCATGCTGAAAACTCTCTGAATGTCCGGCGAAAAGCATCCCGTCCGGACGCAGCAACGGCGCAAATTTCTGCAGGATGCCGTACTGCGTCGGCTTGTCGAAATAGATCATGACGTTGCGACAGAAGATCGCGTGGAACGGGCCGCGCACGGGCCAGCCACCATCGAGCAAGTTGAGCTGGCGGAAGGTGATCAGCGCGCGCAGTTCCTCACGCACCTTGGCCATGCCCGCCCTCGCCCCTGTACCGCGCTGGAAGTAGCGTCGCAGGCGTTCCTCGCCCATCTTCTCCAGCCTCTCCATTGGATACACCCCCTCCTGCGCCGTGGCAAGGACATTGGTGTCGAGGTCAGTGGCAAGAATTCTCACTGGTGGCTTGAGCGTACCGAAGGCCTCCGCGACCGTGATCGCCATCGAGTACGGCTCCTCGCCCGTCGAAGAGGCGCTGCACCAGAGCATGATCTGTCCTCCCCGGTAACGTTTGACATGCTCGGCCAGCACGGGAAAGTGATGTTCTTCGCGAAAGAAAGAAGTGAGGTTGGTGGTCAGCGAATTGGTAAATGCCTCCCACTCGCCCGCGTCACGCCCTTCCAGAAGCTCCAGATAGTCCCTGAAACTCGCCAGGCCGGTCGCGCGCAACCTGCGCGCCAGCCGGCTATAAACCATCTCCTGCTTACTTGCTCCAAGCGCGATGCCGGCATGCTCGTAAATCAACTTGCAGACGCGCTCGAAGTCCGTCTTGGTGAACTCGAATTCCCGGGCTTCGTTGTTGGATCTTAGCAAGGAATCTTCAGACTGCATGAACCTCTCCACTATTCCTAACAGTCATCTGTTGTTAGAACTCTTCCCACTCGTCGTCGCTGCCACCACCCGCCGGCTTTGCCGGCACGCGGGGCGCGGCCGCAGGACGACTCGCGATGCGCGCCACTGGTGCCGGCCGCGCCGCCCTGGGCTCGGCCGCCGCCCGGCGCGCCACGGGTCGGGCCTGGCTGCCGCCACCACCGCCAATGTTGAAGGCGGATACCGCCGCCATCAACTGCTGCGCCTGCTCTTCCAGACTCTCGGCTGCCGCCGCCGCTTGTTCAACCAGCGCCGCATTCTGCTGCGTCACTTCGTCCATCTGCGTGATCGCCTGGTTCACTTGCTCGATCCCCTGGCTCTGCTCATGGCTCGCCGCCGTGATCTCGGCCATGATGTCAGTCACCCGCTTCACCGCCGTGACAATCTCTTGCATCGTCTTGCCAGCTTCATCCACCAGCTTCGTCCCGGCACCAACCTTGTCGACCGAGTCGCCTATCAGCCCCTTGATCTCCTTGGCCGCCGCCGCACTGCGCTGCGCCAGGTTCCGCACTTCGGTCGCCACAACCGCAAAGCCACGCCCCTGCTCTCCCGCACGCGCCGCTTCAACCGCCGCATTGAGCGCCAGTATGTTGGTCTGGAAAGCAATGCCGTCTATCACGCTGATGATGTCGGCGATCTTCTTCGACGATTCGTTGATCGACGACATCGTGGCCACAACCTGGCCAACGACCGCCCCGCCCTTGACCGCCACCGCACTGGCTCCAATCGCCAGTTGGTTGGCCTGCTTCGCGTTCTCGGCGTTCTGCTTCACCGTCGAGGTCAACTCTTCCATCGAACTCGCCGTCTCTTCCAATGAACTCGCCTGCTCTTCCGTACGCTGCGACAGATCAACGTTGCCACTCGCAATCTCCTGCGTCCCGGTGCCAATCGACTCGGTGCCGCTGCGCACTTCGCTGACAATCTTCACCAGGCTTTCCTGCATGCGCTTCATGGCTGCCAGCAGACTTGAACTGTCTTTTTCCTTGACCTCGACCTCGACGGAGAGGTCTCCCGCAGCGACCCGGTTGGCCACTTCGGCTGCATACGTCGGATCACCGCCAAGCTGCCGTGTGATCGATCGTGCCACCCAGATGAAGGCAGCGAGCACTACCCCGGAGAACAACAGACCGATCACCGTGGCCGTGGCCATCCGACTCAAGAATGCAGCGTTGATCTCATCCATATACACGCCGGAGCCGATGATCCAGCCCCACGGCGCGAAGCCCTTCACATACGACACCTTCTGCACCGGATCCTGGCTGCCCGGCTTCGGCCACATGTAGAAAACGTAGCCAGCGCCCTTTGCCTTGACCGTCTCGACGAATTCGACAAACAGGCGTTTCCCCGTCGGGTCCTTGGTCTCCGCGAGATCCTTTCCGTCCAGTTCCGGTTTGATCGGGTGCATGACCATGCGTGGCTGCATGTCGTTGATCCAGAAGTATTCCGTCTCGCTGTAACGCAGGCTCTTGATCGTCTCCAGGGCGCCGCGCTTGGCCTCATCGTCGCTCACAGCCCCCTTGGCAGCCAGGTTCTGGTAGTTGGCCAGGATTCCGTAAGCGGTTTCAACGGACTGGCGAATCGAACTCTGTCGCTCCGAGAGGAACAGCGATCTCTCCGACACCAGGAGATAAGTGTTGAATATGGTAACGGCCAGGATGATGCCGCCGGCAAGCAGCCACAGTCTTCTTGCAACAGTCAGTTTCATGATGTTTACTCCTTGCGCAGACCATTCACGTCGTTGCGGTCGACCCGCTGAACTAAAACTCTTCCCACTCGTCGTTGCTGCCGCCGCTCGCCAGCGGCTTGACCGGCACGCGGGGCGCGGCCGCAGGACGACTCGCGATGCGCGCCACTGGCGCCGGCCGCGCCGCCCTGGGCTCGGCCACCGCCCGGCGCGCCACGGGTCGGGCCTGGCTGCCGCCACCACCGCCAATGTTGAAGGCGGATACCGCCGCCATCAACTGCTGCGCCTGCTCTTCCAGACTCTCGGCTGCCGCCGCCGCTTGTTCAACCAGCGCCGCATTCTGCTGCGTCACTTCGTCCATCTGCGTGATCGCCTGGTTCACTTGCTCGATCCCCTGGCTCTGCTCATGGCTCGCCGCCGTGATCTCGGCCATGATGTCAGTCACCCGCTTCACCGCCGTGACAATCTCTTGCATCGTCTTGCCAGCTTCATCCACCAGCTTCGTCCCGGCACCAACCTTGTCGACCGAGTCGCCTATCAGCCCCTTGATCTCCTTGGCCGCCGCCGCACTGCGCTGCGCCAGGTTCCGCACTTCGGTCGCCACAACCGCAAAGCCACGCCCCTGCTCTCCCGCACGCGCCGCTTCAACCGCCGCATTGAGCGCCAGTATGTTGGTCTGGAAAGCAATGCCGTCTATCACGCTGATGATGTCGGCGATCTTCTTCGACGATTCGTTGATCGACGACATCGTGGCCACAACCTGGCCAACGACCGCCCCGCCCTTGACCGCCACCGCACTGGCTCCAATCGCCAGTTGGTTGGCCTGCTTCGCGTTCTCGGCGTTCTGCTTCACCGTCGAGGTCAACTCTTCCATCGAACTCGCCGTCTCTTCCAATGAACTCGCCTGCTCTTCCGTACGCTGCGACAGATCAGCATTGCCACTCGCAATCTGCTGCGTCCCGGTGCCAATCGACTCGGCGCCTCTGCGAACGTCGCTGACAATATTCACCAGCTTCGCATTCATCTCCTTCAGTGCCTGCAGGAGCTTCCCGGTCTCGTCCTTGCCCGTGACCTCGATGTGGCTGGTCAGATCGCCGGCCGCAACCTTGTGTGCAACTGCTGCGGCGAGGCCAATCGGCACCGTCACCGAGCGCGTCACCGACCACGCAATACCAATGGCAAAGAGCACCGCCAGCCCGGAAAAGCCCAAGAGCAGATTACGCCCGCTGTCGTAGCTTTGCTCAGCGCTGATTGCGGCCTCCGCGTACGTTCTGGTCTGAACTTCAAGCAGTTCATCAATCTGTTTCATGAATGTTCCGCGCGAATCGCGCAACTTGCCGAGAACGTAGGCAAGGGTTGCCGCCTTGTTTCCCTCAGCGTGCAGCTTTAACGCCTCATCGATACTGGCGAAGAATCCGAGTTGTGCTGCCGAGAGCCGGTGGACCATGTCCTTGACAATCGCCGAGTGGGCAGCGTTTTCCAGCGTTGCCACGGTTTCCGCTATCTCCTTGCGCGCCTCCGCCATCTCCATCTTTTGCTTCTCGGCAAAGGCGGCATCAGGTGCAAGCAGCAAACCATAGGCCGTTTTCCCGATCTGCTCCACTCGGTTGTCTATTGTCGTCAACCAGACCATCTTCAGGAACTCGCCCTTGGCAAGCCGGTCGGTCTCCGCCTGGATGGCTCCCATGCGGGTCACACCAACAAGAGCGATACCGATGACGAGCAGCACCATCAAGCCAAAGCCTATTGCCAAGCGTGTGCCGATACTGAAATTCCTCATCATTTCAATTCATCCCCCCTGTTGCGTTCAAGTATTGGCCTTCACTGCACCGAATCCACCAGCGCCATGTCGCTGCTCGTCATCAGCTTCTCGATATCCACCAGAATCAACATGCGGCTGTCCACCGTGCCGAGGCCCGTGATGTACTTGACGTCGAAGGAAGATGAAAAATCGGGGGCCGGCCGGATCTGTTCCGTACCCAGCGCGATCACGTCGGACACGCTATCGACCACCATCCCGACCACCCTCCCGGCGACATTGAGGATGATCACGACCGTAAACTGGGTGTAGTCAGCAACGCCCAGCTTGAATTTGATGCGCATGTCCACGATCGGGACAATGGTGCCGCGCAGATTGACCACGCCCTTGATGAATTCGGGCGCATTGGCGATGGTCGTGACCGCCTCGTAGCTGCGGATCTCCTGTACCTTGAGAATCTCGATGCCGTACTCCTCCTGGCCCAGCGTAAAGGTGAGAAATTCCTGCTGCACCCCCGTCGCAGGCTTGCCCGTACCGGCAGCGATCTGGTTTGTCTGGTTCATGATCTCCACTCCCAAAAAAATCGAGTCGTTCAACTTCGATTGACTGGCCGCGCCGTGTTGCGCACCGCGTCCAGTCGATAGCATTCAACAGGCAAAGCCGCCGCAAAATCGAAGCTGCGTTACGCCACCAGGCGCTTGTCCCCGTGGACCCGCGCATGCATCAGCGCCTCGATATCCAGGATCAGCGCAACCCTGCCGTCACCCATGATGGTCGCCCCGGAGACACCATGAACCTTGCGATAGTTCGACTCCAGGCTCTTGATCACGACCTGGTGCTGTCCGACCAGGTTATCGACGAACATCGCGTACTTGCAGCCTTCGGACTTGACGATAACCATGATTCCGTGTTCCAGCCCGGCGACTTTGGACTTGATGTTCAACATGTCGTGCAGCGCGACGACAGGGAGGTAGTCGCCCCGAACATGCACGACCATGCCCTGGCCAGCCATGGTCTTGATGTCTTCTTTGGCAGGCTGCAATGATTCGACGATGAAGCTCAGCGGGACGATGAAGATCTCGTCTCCCACGGAAACCGACATGCCGTCAAGAATCGCCAGTGTAAGAGGCAAGCGGATTGAAATGCGCGTCCCCAAGCCGAGTGCCGAGTCGATTTCGATGCGCCCCCCCATGGCGTGGACGTTTCGTTTGACGACATCCATGCCAACGCCGCGACCGGAGACTGCTGTCACGACGGCAGCTGTCGAGAAGCCCGCTTCGAATATCAGCGCCCACACCTCCTGGTCGGAAATCGTGTCGCTGACGGGCAGTCCGCGCTCCTTCGCCTTGGCCAGAATCTTTTCCCGGCTCAGCCCGGCGCCGTCGTCGCCTATCTCCACGACAATATTGCCGCCCTGATGGAAGGCGCGCAGAGTTATCGTACCGACGGCAGGCTTGCCCGCGGCCAGGCGCTTCTCCGGAGACTCGATGCCGTGATCCAGGCTATTGCGTACCAGATGGTTGAGGGGATCGGCAATTTTTTCGATGAGTCCCTTGTCGAGTTCGGTACCCTCGCCGACGGTCTTCAGCTCGACCTGCTTGTTCAGCTGGCTCGCGAGATCGCGAACGACGCGCGGGAAGCGGCTGAAGACGAAGGAGATCGGCATCATCCGGATCGACATGACCGACTCCTGCAGGTCGCGCGTGTTGTGCTCCAGTTGTCCCAGCGCCGTGCGCAGCGCCTCATAGAGGACCGCATCCACGCGCGACGCGGTCTGCGCCAGCATCGCCTGGGTAATTACCAGTTCGCCTACCAGATTGATGAGCTGGTCGACCTTTTCCACCCCGACACGAATCGAGGTTGCCTCGCCTTCGGCGTGATCGCCAGCGCGCCGCCCTGTCTTCGGCGCGGCCTCAGGCGCGACGTCCGTCGCCCTGCGGCCGAGGTTTTGCGCAGGTGCGACGATCACCGGCGTTGCTGGCGTTGTCGAAATCCCGTTTTCCGTAAAGAAACCGTAGCCTGGGTTTTCGGCCGCGGCGGCTTGGGCCGGGACACCGACCACGTCGCCGGTGAGAATGGCGTAGAGGTTCTCCGGAGTCGGATCGACCGACCCGGCAATCGGCGCGACAGCCGAAACCTCGGCCTTTGCCGTGTCGACCGCAACCGGTTTAGACACGGCTTGCGTCTCGCTCCGTCTCCCTTCGGCAAGCTGACTCAGGCTACGGCAGATTTCTGCCACCGCAGCGTCATCAACGGTGCGTTCAAACTGCCGACCTGCGAGTTGCATCTTGATGACGTCGACGGCCTTGAGGAACACATCCACCATCTCACGCAGCAGTTGCAGCTCGCCATTGCGCAGTTTGTCCAGCAGCGACTCAAGGATGTGCGTGGTTTCGGTAATCTCGGTGAAACCAAAAGTCCCGCTCCCGCCCTTGATCGAATGCGCTGTACGGAAGATGGCGTTAAGGTCGTCTTTGCTCGGGGCATCGACATCAAGCTGGAGCAACAGCAGCTCCATTTCCGCGAGCAACTCGGCCGACTCCTCGAAGAAGACTTCGTAGAACTGGGTCATGTCGATAGTCATGGACGTCCTCAGATCGTTAATGCGCCAGCAGCAACGGAACGCTGCCCGGCGTTTGCGTCTCGATTGAAATGGCGGTTCGCTTTCATTCGCGTCAACCGATCACCTTGGTCACCACTTCCACCAGCCGCTTCGGGTCGAAAGGCTTGACCAACCAGCCGGTCGCCCCCGCCGCACGTCCCTCTCTTTTCATATCATCTCCGGACTCGGTGGTCAGAATCAGGATCGGAGCGGTCCGGTAATCCGGCAGCCGGCGCAGGGCTCGCACCATGGACAAACCGTCCATGCGCGGCATGTTCTGGTCTGTCAGGACCAGATCGACAATTTTGCCTTGCGCTTTGGCCAGGCCGTCTTCGCCGTCCACCGCTTCAATCACTTCATAGCCGGCACTCCTGAGCGTGAAGGAGACCATCTGCCGGATTGAGGCAGAATCATCGACTGCCAGTATGCATTTCGCCACGGAACCCTCTCCTTTTCGACCACACCCTAACAAACATCAGAACAGTTCGATCTCTCCAGCATCCATCACTTTCTGTCGCACCGGGCTCGTCGCCCGGGCTTCTTGCAATTCCTGCAGCAGTCCGCGTACGGTAGCGCTCAAGTCTGTCGGCTCCGAGATCTCCGGCCACTCCGATGTCATCGCCAATCCCGATTGAGCCGACGACAGATCGCGGATCCTTTGCATGGCCTGTCCCAATGCTTCGAGCTCCCGCCGCACGTGCTGCAGCTTCTGCCCCACGACATCGCGGAACTGCAACGCCATCACCACGCCGTTGATATCGTGCTCCAAACCCTCGGCGACGGCTTGCAGTCGCGCTCTGACCGTTGCGTCCAGCACTTCGGAGATCTGCCGTGCCAATTCCTCGTCCTGATGGATCGACACATGGGCGCTCATACTGTGGAAGGCCACCGTCAGTTGCTCGATGGCGTGGCCCAGCAACTCGTCCACCCTCTCCAACTCCTTGCATGCTCCATCGACCTCGTCGCTTGTTGCCCGCGTCAGGCTATCAATGACGGCCAGCGTCTCGCTTCTGGTCGCCACAATCACGCCGCCTGCGGTGTGCCGCACGCCGCTCAGTGCCTGCAGCACCACCACCGCCCACCCGAGTGCCACGATGCCCGATGACCATAGGTATATCGGCTCGGGAAATACGGACTTGAACCAGACAAGCGCTGCCGCCACGGCTAGAGTCCATCCGGCGCCGATCAGAAGCGCCCGGTTGCGGAGACCACTTGCTTCCATTTGCTGTCCGCTCCCCAATGCATTGAACTTGTTCTCCGGCTGGCTCCGTCGCTTCGGAGACCGGCACTGCGCGGGCGCACCCCCCTGCACCCTGCCGCACTCTGTCACACTAGCGAATAGTTGTACAGCCAAATGCTTGAGAAATTGCGCAGAGAACGCTCAATTATTCGTGCGCTCCAGCGAACCCAACAACCCCAAGCGGACTGACGGCTGGGGAAACAGGAACCACCCAATGTGCGCTCCGGACCAGCGCGGTCAGGCTGGAGAAACGGCTTTCTGTCGCGGTCAACAGCAGAACGGGCACCAAATCGAAAATGGCGCAGAGAAATTCCGCGCCATTTCCTTTCCGGATTTCCAGCCGGGATTCTGTTCTATCTCAGCCCAGATGCGAAAGACTGCCCCTCACAGGTAACGGGCGCGGGACAACGAACGGGTGACTCCCCGCCAAACCACCGCCCATCACAACGCCGCCAGTACCTCTTCTCCGTGATCCGGGCAGTCCGGATCGTCAATCACGCGGCTGATCCGGCCCTTCTCGTCAATGATGAAGGTCACCCGCTCGCTGACCTTGACCACGCTGCGCAGCAGTCCCCCCAAGCCTGATCCGGCAACGCCATAGGCCTTGGCCACAGCCAGGTCGGTGTCGGCCAGCAGCGGAAAGTTGAGACTGAATTTCTCGGTGAAGCGCTGGTGAGACTCCGTACCCTGTGCCGAAACCCCGAGAATCGCCGCCCCCCTGGCGGCGATCTCGGCGTTTGCATCGCGCAGGCTGCACGCCTGCTTGGTGCAGCCCGGTGTACTGTCCATCGGATAGAAATACATGACCAGCTTGCGGCCACGAAAGTCCTCCAGCCGCAGAATGCCGCCGTCGGTTGCCGGCGCTGCGAAATCCGGCGCCGGATCACCGGGCTTGAGATGGGTGGTCATCAGAAATCCTCAAGGTGGGTTGTCATCAGAAATAGATCCCGCGCATGACCTGCTGAAAAGCCACCTGATCGGCCGAGGGCTCGCTTGGCAGTTCTTCGGCAGCCTTTTTCTTCGCCGCTTCCGAATCCGGAAACATGCGGAAGGCCGTGTTCATGACAATCTGTGCCACGCGCGGGACCAGCGCGTGCAGCGTCTGACCGAAGATGCCGAGACGACTGGCGACGCGCACCGGCTTGTGAATGATCGCGTCGCAGACCAATCCCGCCGCCTCTTCCGGCGTCAGTGTCGGCACCTGATCGTAGAGTTTGGTCGGCGCAATCATCGGCGTCTTGACTAGCGGCATGTTGATTGTAGTGAACTGGATGCCGCGATCGGCAAACTCGGAAGCAGCACAACGCGTCCACGCATCAAGCGCCGATTTCGACGCGACATAGGCCGAGAAACGGGGGGCATTGGTCAGGACGCCGATCGACGAGATGTTGAGGATGTGACCACGCTTCCGCTGGATCATTCCCGGCAGGACAGTTATGGTGACCTTCAGGCTCCCGAAATAGTTGAGCTGCATCGTGCGTTCGTAGTCGTGGAAACGCTCGAAGGAGTTTTCGATGGCGCGACGGATCGAACGCCCGGCATTGTTGACCAGGACATCGACGACACCTTGGTCGGCCAGCACCTGGCGCGTCACGGCCTCGCCGGAAGCCATGTCGGAAAGGTCGCCGAAATAGGCATGGAGCTTGAGTCCGGCGGCCTCGAACTCACGCACCGCTTCGTCCAGTTGCTCCTTGTCATGGGCGATGGTGACGACGTGCGCGCCAGCTTCGGCAAGCTTCCAGGCTGTTGCCTTGCCGATCCCCGACGAAGCGCCGGTGACCAGCACCACGCGACCTTCGACCTGACCACGCAGACTGAAATCGACGAAGAGATCGGGATCGAGGTGGCGTTCCCAGCAATCCCACAGGCGCCAGGCGTAGTCGTCCAGCCGCGGCACCGCAATACCCGTGCCCTTCAGCGCCCGTGTCGTCTCGCGGCAGTCGAAGCGGGTCGGGTAATTGACGAAGCGGAAGATATCATCGGGCAACCCAAGATCCTTGAGGACCGCAGCGCGGATGCGGCGTACCGGGGTCAGCGCCATCAGGCCCTTGCGCATCTGCCGCGGAATCAAGCTGAACAGCACGGCGTTGATGCGCATCGACATCTCCGGCGCATGCGCGGCCCGGGCAAAGGTGTTGAGCAGGTCGCCAACGCGCATCGGCATCGGGTCGACAAGATGAAAGCACTTGCCATCCTCGCCTTTGAGGTGGGCGATATGGTCGACCGCATTGACCACGAAGTCGACCGGCACCACATTGATCCGGCCGCCCTCAAGCCCGATTGTCGGCATCCACGACGGCAGCATCTTGCGCAGGCGCTGGATCAGCTTGAAGAAGTAGTACGGGCCGTCGATCTTGTCCATTTCGCCGGTACGCGAATGACCGACCACGAGAGCCGGCCGATAGACCCGCCAGGGAATGCTGCACTCGCGGCGCACAATCCCTTCCGAGTCATGCTTGGTCCTGAAATACGGGTGCTCCAGCCCTTCGGCCTCGTCGAACATGTCTTCGCGGAAAACGCCTTCGTAGAGGCCGGCGGAGGCAATCGAACTGAACAGGTGAAAGTGCCTGGCACCGATTGCTTCGGCAAACTGCACGGCGTTCCGGGTGCCATCGACATTGACGCGGAGCTGGCTCGCCGCATCGGCCTTGAGATCGTAGATCGCCGCCAGATGAAAGAAGTGCGTGGTCTTCTTGCCCAGCTTCCTTGAGTCTTCAACGGAAACACCGAGCGTCGGCTGAGTCAGATCACCCACCACCGGAATCACCTTGCCGGAATCACAACCCCAGAATTCACGCAGGCTCTCCAGCGAATCCTTCTCGGACTCGCGAACCAGAATGAAAATATGGCTGCCGTCGCGCTCCAGCAGCTTCCTCACCAGTCGCCTGCCGATGAAGCCGGTTGCTCCAGTAATGAAATACTGCACTGACTTCTCCATGATCCTTGGTGAAAACCGAGTTGTCCCAGTCAGATCATTCCTTTATATCAAAGCGTTGCACCAATGGGCTTTTGAGAATCCGCACCGATCTGACGGTATTTGCCCGGCGGCAATGCTACTGCGCGACAGCGCGTGGATCGTTTCGGCCCATCATTCCCACTCGATTGTCAATAGCATTCTCCATCCTCAGTGTTCACGCCACTTTCCGTGTGCCCCACCTGCTTGATACCGTTGCCGATACCGTCAAATTCCATCGCCTTGAACGCGCTGCGTACAGGCAAGGCCCAGGAGGATCCATTCCGTCTCAAGCACACCCACTGACAGAGTGGTGCTTGCCCGTGCCGGCTGGGCAATCCGCCGATCACAGGAGTCACGACGTTTACCTCGGCCGCTAGGAGATGACGCGGAACACTCTCGTGGAATGCCATCACGGCGAAGGATTGCGGGGTCATTAGGCCCAATCCTGCTCACCTGACAAGGTTGAATTTTACGCCAGTGTTGGTTCTCGGCGAACTCCAATCCCATATGTCCCCCCTTGCGACCTTACAGTTCGTTGCGACGCTTCGAGCTCACATTCCCAGCCCCGCGCTGCATCTGAATTGAGCTGCTGTACGCCATATCGTTCTCGAAGCTCCGAACGGGCGTTACGCTGACGCTCTCGCTGTTACCAATCGCCAGGAAATAGGAACCCGCGCATAGTCCAGTGAAATGGACGTTGGCACCTGAAGTGTGCGCGACATCGACGACAGTAGAACTACCGGGGTAACCCTTTCGAAGCTCGACTGAGACACCCTCGCCAAATGTTTGCAGCGATATGTCGTAGGTCGTTGTGCAATACGGATTCGCAGGAGGCCGAACGTATGCAGGAGCAGGCAAAGGCGCGGGAGCAGGTGCAGGGTTTGGTGCAACCGGGAACTGAGCTACAGGTTCTGGCGGAGGTGGTGACGCCAGTGCCATTTTCGGGAGGAGGCCAAGAATCTCCGTTGGGATTGCACCGAGCTTCAGCGCTGAATTTGCCGCCTCGATATTGGCTCCTGGTGCTGAGCCGACATTGAATGAATATCGAATATCCCCTATGCGGAACACGAGATGGTCTGTATCCCGATAGTCACCTTTGACGATGACGCCTTTGATGCCGCCCTGCAACTCAACCGGCTCACCCTCGTCAGCATCCGTTGGTAGTGATTTCCTGGCTGAAATAGCGCCAACGCCGCACGCCATGGACACGCAGTCCGGTTCTGATCCGACAGGGATGTGGTAGCTGTCAGCCCTGGACTGGATACTGAACGTTCCGTTGTTCAGAACGTATGCCGCAATCGGGTTACCCTCGTAACCCAACGGAGTGAACGTTGTTGGCAAGAAAACCGGAATTTCGACGTTGGCGAGATCCCCCAAGGAAGGCTTCAGGAATTGAGCCACCACCGATGAATAGTTTGCCGCCAGCGCCGCCCCGATAGCGCTCTTAACGACTGGAGCCTTCTCCTCCCGGTAAGAGGTCAGCAGCGTCTGACGGAGCGTCTTGGGTGCCTTCGAGAACTGGAAGGCCAGAGCGAATGCGTTACTAGCCTTGTCGGAGGTGTTGTTCAAGGCAAAAACCTTTGCCAATCCACCCCACGCCGATGCACGGCGCGCACTGCGTATTAGGGCGGCCAAATAGGCTTTCTTGGCGGCAACGTAGTCCCCAACGTTGAACAGAACGTAGCCGAGGTTGTCCGCAATCTCTGGGTCGTATGGGTTCAGCTTGTAAGCAGCGAAAAATTCCTTGGTGGCGAGATCGTCGTGACCTTCCTTGTGGTATTGAAGGCCAGTCTTGTTCTTTGCGCGTGAATCCTTGTACACGGCCTTGTCGATAGTCGGCTTCGATGACAAGGCTTCGATGGCAGAGGCTGCATTCTCGATTGCGGTTGCATCACCCGACTGGCTGGCTTGTAACAAGGCATTGATCAATCGATCCTGTTCGCTGCTGATGTCCGGAATACCAATTGCGTAGACGGACGGTGGTGGCGCCGAGGGAGCTGCGTACTGCCTTTGAGACGCGCCACTGTCATTGCGACCGCCGGAGGCGAAGACAATGACCAAGAAAACAACCAGGACAACAATGCCTATAACCCATGCCCCTCCCCCACTGGAACTTGGCTGGCTTGGCTGAGCAGAACCTTGTGGCGCAGTTGCAGTAGAACTGGCGTGAGGAATTGGCCGAGGCTCTGGCGTGGGTTCCGGCCGAGGCTCTGGCTCGGTCTTTACTGGTTGTTTTGCGGGCTGTGGAGGTAGGTCATCCGAAATGTCGGATACCAGGTCATCCAGGCCGCTGAACCCCTTCTTCTCAGACGACATTGATCAATCACATATCGGAGCGACTCGACATCTTGCTCTTCACAATGTCGAGTTTGGCTTTGTGGGACATCGGTCGGGCGAAAGCCTTCTTTTCAATCTGCGGCATGACGTTCCCGAAGGGGATGTAGGCGAGGCGCAGCATCTCAGGTGACGCCTGCTTCGCGTCGGCGAAGTCGTACGGGAAGTTGTAGCAGTAATTGTGGAAGCCACTGAACTGGCGTGGCTCGCTGGCGATGCGGAATCCCGGCGGAGCCTTCCTGGAGCGTCTCGGATGGTAGAGATCGACGAAGAAGAGGTACCACCCACTGCCAGAGTAAGTCACGGCCTCGAACACATCGATCATATTGATCGCGCCGATCCGGTGGAACATCATCCTTTCGCCGTTACTAGTCTCCAGCCTGGATAGGTAGGACAACTCGCCAATCGCACCATTAACGGGAATTGGGTTGCGCTCATCCAGCCCGAAGGCCCCTTCCCCATCGGGGCGCTCGTCGATGGCCGGGGTGTTCTTCAGCAACGCCTCCATGTCATCGCCGAGAAGCGTGTTCTGGAACTTCTCGTCGTCGATGATTTTCCAGATCATCTGCATGGCTTCCCTGAGGGCCTTGTCGCCCTCGTCTTCCTTGCCGAGAAGCTTGGAAAAGAATCCCATCGGCGTGCTCCCTAATTTGTTGTTGGTCGTTGTTTAGTCTTCGAAGATGCTGCTCAGCCTAGGATTGCCGGTCTTGAACTTTGCCCGGATCGCGGCCTCCAGCACGTGCGCGTTGTTGGCACCCTGATACGGGAGCGACAAAACCGCCTTCTTGTCGTTGGTCTTGCCGATGCAAAGCGAGCCGTTGGCACTCCAGATTTGCAACTCAGCCCAGGTGGCCTTGATCTTCTCATCGGCACTGAATATGTGGCTCTTGGTCAGTTCCATCCCAAAGTCGTCAAGAATTGCGTCTCCGAAGCGGTATCGCTTGCCTTCGCGCAGGCCACCCAGCATTTCGGTAAGGAGCCTAACGCCGACGGCCTTCCAGAGCTTGTCGATGAAGGTCGAATAGACGTTTTCTCGGTTGAGTTGGACCCGCGTGACATTATGCTGGTCGCACCAGAAGATGAAGTAGTCAGTGCCGGTCGGTACACCATTGACCGAATTCCGGGTCGCCCCCCAACCGACACCCGTCACATTGTCGAGCGCCACTCGGGAGCCCTTCCATTCGACACCATTCGGTGAAATTTTCAGAGTGTCCTTGAAGACGAGCCCGATCTGGGCCTCGTAGGTGATTTCCCTCACCCAGTCTTCGGTCCGCTTCTGTTCTCTCTGGCGATCCTTGTGGATGTTCGAAATGGCAACCGAATCCTCTTCGAGACGATTAGCCACCTCAGGCAATTCGGCGAACACATCTTTTAGGAGATGCGTTATCCGCTCCGCCTGATCCAACATCTGGTGCTCGTTGAACAGGTCGATCCCAAGGCCTCTCACGTCGAGTGCCATACGTCGGCTTTGGTCATGCTCAAGCCCACGTGATTTCATGCTGATCTGGATCGGCTGCGCCACCCGATCCCAGTTGCGGATAACCGAATCAAGCTTGTCGACTAAAGGAGTCACCGCCCTAATTCCGCCGCTCGCGCTATTTCTGATCGATCCGATCAACTTCTCGACGTTTTCCGCCTCGCGATCGAGGAACGAACGAACACCCAACTCATAGCTATCGATCAGTTCGTCGATCAACAGTGGCGCTGCATCCTCCCCCGACAGCGTTGCCGTATCAACGACATCAGTCATGACATCAATCATGCGCTTGGTCGGCAGGCGATCAATCGCGTTCTTGATCGAGTCCTTGTAGTACCGGCGGCGGTTCGAGACCTCCTCCTCAACGAGTTCAGGGCCTGAAACGAGTGGAAAACCAGCTACGGCGCGATCCTCGTTGACGAGCCGGAGGACATCCTCCGCGTCAATCTGGTCGGACTCCGAGGCCAATTGGTAAATCCATGTTGCCCAGTCGTCGGCGTCCATGTCGGCATCGAACAGGTCCAGCGCCGCCGCGATCAGGTTCGCCTTAACCAGCGGAGACTCATCCTCGGCAGCGGACATGTACTTGTCCAGGTCGTGCTTGATGAGCGTGCAGTAGGCTGAGGCCCTCTTTGGCGAGATGCCGGGCAGCCAGGAAACTTCCACGGAAAGGCGATTGCGCGGATTGGTTAAGTCCGATCGAGCCTTCGTGCAAAGCTCGTGATCCATCGAAAGGCTACGTTCTTCCGCCTGCTCGACGATCCTTCGCCGGTTGTCCCTGGTCGTTACATCCAGGATTGAGAACGCTGTCTTGTGAAGGTCGGTGTTCTCAGGAGCGTCGCGCCGGACCTTGAAGCTTGTGGTTTCGGCTGGACTTGGCCGAGGCAGCGACAATGAGGGTCTTTGCGACTCCTGGCTTGCGCTCCTAATCACCAGGCCAAGCATTGAGACAAGTTGGGGGTCCTTGAGCGCCTCGCGGGCTTGATCGAGAACGCCAGGTCCGAACACCAATTTCCGATGCTGCCGGGTGTCTTCGGCGAAGACGGCCAGTTGTTGGCTCGAATGCATGTGCTCGCACAGAGCCATTGAAGTTTCGAGTTGTTCCTGGTTGCTCGGGGTGGCCTTGCAAGCGGTACATTGGGTAAATGCACCGAACTTCTCGGCTCCGCAGTTGAAACAGATAGCCTGGGTCATTATCGCGATCTCATCGAAGCGAGTTGCCGCGATACACACGAGTTGTACGCCGCAGGCCCGTTCAAGTACTTGTCCTGGGAGCAAGCCATCTCTATCGAATTTCTGTCGTTTGAAGAAAGTCCAGCCAAAGATGGGCGACTCCCGCTTTGGCTCAGGGCGGCTAGCTGCCGGTTGAGGCACGAGTTGTAGGCTGCCGGGCCATTCAGATACTTGTCTTGCGAGCACGCAGCCTCAATTGATTCTCGCTCGGCTGTACTCAAGCCAGACAGGTTCGGCCTGCCAGACTGTCCATTTACTGCCGCAAGCTGATTCGTCAGGCATTGGTTGTAGGCGGATGGTCCGTTGAGGTATTTGTCCTGTGAGCACGCTGCCTCAATCGATTCCCGCTCGGCGGAACTCAAGGCCGACAAATTTGGCCTCCGATTCCCTCGGCTGAGGGAAGCAAGTTGATTCTTGATGCACTGGTTGTACGCTACTGGTCCATTCAGGTACTTGTCCTGAGAGCACGCAGCTTCAAGCGATTCCCTTTCGGAAGAGGTCAAGTCTTGAACGCTGCTTGCAGAAGGCTGAGGTGACGAAGGAACTGACGGTGCTGCCGCCACGGTTTGAGCCAATGGCGGCGGTGTGGGTTGAACAGACGCTCGTTGCGAATTCGCACCCAATGATGGTGCGACCGATGAGCTGATGCCTAGTATCTGCCTGACCCACGTGCTTTGAGCTGCGTTCCGTATCTCATCGGCCCTTGCATCAACTTCAGACCGAACGCCCTCCAGCATCCCTCTCCGATAGCGGAAATTACTGCAACGGCTGTTGTAGTCATCGACCATCGCGTTGTACGCTACAACCTCGTTGCTGCGTGTGTTATCGACAATGCTTTCAATGGCTGAGACGCGATATTTCTCAGTCAGGCAGTAGCGAATTTGCTCCCGATTGAATGACAGGCCGTTCCCCACTGGCGGTTTCTCACCATTTGAGGAAACAACTGCCGGAGCGGATGCAGCCGCTGGCGCTGGAGCAGGTGCTGGCGAGGAAGAATAGGACGGCGACGGCGAGTAAGACGTGTCGTTGTTCGACTTGCCAGAGTTTCCGAACACCCAGATCAGGAAGAGGATGATGCCGCCCCATACGAGCCAATTCTTCCCTCCTGAAGGTTGCTTGCCTGAAGCAATCGGAGTTGGTCTCGATTGTGGCGTGGGCTGCGGCTGTACCGGCTCCGACTGAACCGAGGGCGGACTAGGGGGCGTCGTTCGGGGTGTTTCCTGGCGGGGCTGTGCAGGTTTGCTGCTTACGTTCCGAACATCGTCCGAAACGTCGGACACCAGCGAATCGAGCCCAGCAAATCCTTTTCCGTCGTTCTTTCTATCTGACATGGCTGACTCACTTCAAACGAACCCTATCTTCCGATGTCCGCCGTCCTCATCCCTGGCAGGGGAAGTTTCAAGCGCCTTCGCCAGACTCTCCTGGTTCAACTTGTCCTTGCCGGATCGTGCGGCGATACGAGCCCCTTCCCTGACCACGAATGCGACATCCGATAGGGGGCGCCCAGAAAGCTTCTTGGCCAGCGACGACAGGTCGATCTCGCCCTCCTGTGGCAACAGGCCCACCAGGTTCTGAAGTAACGACAGCACCTCGTCTTCCGATGCCATATCGACCTTCACGACGTGATCGAACCGGCCTCGTCTCAGAATCGCCGGATCGATCATCTCGATTCGGTTGGTCATCGCGACGATCAGGACCTCGTTCTTGATCGCCTCTGGAATACGGCGAAGGAACTCAGCCACCTCTTCTACCCTGTGGTGGCTTGATCCGGCGCCCATCTGCCGATCTGCGAGGAACGCTTCCATTTCGTCGATGACGAGAACCGATGGCGAGTTTTTGATGGCCTTGTCGAAGACCTCTGCAACCTTCTTGCTCGTCTCGTGAATGAATGGGCTGGCAACACTGGAGGCTTCGATCTGGAAGCTTGGCCAACCCAGATACTCGACGAGGCGTTCAATCGCGAACGTCTTGCCGCAGCCAGGGGGTCCATGAAGAATGATCGCCGAAGGAAATTCGATACCAAGGGCCTTGTAGCGCTCCTTGTTCTCGATGATGTCGATGACGTGCTCAATCAGGAAATTTTCGAGTTCCGGCCTGCCGGCCAATGAGAATGTCTCTGGTACCGGTTCCTTCGGTTCTTCCCCTGGTTGTGCCTTTGCGTCGGCTACCTTCTCCGCAGCACGTGTTCTTCCTGAAGTTGCCGGCGCCGTGAAGCCAGCCCGCTGCACAACTTCACGCAGGTGTTGCTCACCCAACCAGCTAACGAGTGTCCGGAGCCGCCGGAAGGCCGTGACCGAAACCGGCACGCCTCCGGTGATCCAGGAGCCGAATACCACATCGTCGGGAACTCGGGCTGTAAGGCTGTAGGTCGGCAGAAGCCTGGAGAGCTTCTCGACATAGATCGCATCCTGGAAAGGGCTTTCGGGATCGAGTTGCCTCGTGGCAAGAAGGGCATCGGCAAAGGCCAGCGCCTCGTTCTTAGAGTCAGGGGACTTGCAGGCCGTGATCGGAGAAAGAACATGCCCGCTTCCGCAGGACGCCTCGAAGAGGCTATCGCCACCAAAGGAGAACGGTACAAAGACGCCTGGTTCGATGAGCTTCGAGTCAACCCAGTGCTGGTGCAGAGATTCTTTGACCACCAAGGCATGACCGCCACCCTGCGCCTCGAAGATTTGCCAGTCGACGCCCTCATGCAAAGCGAGTCGCACCTTTGCCCCATCAGGCAGCGAGAGTCCTACCGGCAACCAAGCATCAAGGGGCATGGATCATCCCCGAACGATATTGGCAGTCGCGAACATCTCGTCTTCCGCAGCCGTGCCAACCTTCATGTTGTCGAGTTCCCAGACGACGCGCCGGAGCTTGTCGATCTCGTCGGCCTTGATCGCTTCCTGTCCGATTGCTACCAGTTCGGCGTGCTTGCGCTTGTCCGGGAAAAGGTATGTTTCCTCGGCAAGGTTCTTAAACCAGTCGACCACGAACCAGTCCTGGCGCCAGAGGATTTCGAAGTTCTTTCCTCTGAGCTGCCCAAGGTGGCTCTCAAAGTCTGAGCTGTTGCTGTCGATGGAGCGCTGAGCGGTGCGAGACAGGTTATCGAATGCAGAAACTTCCGTCGGTCTCGCGTATTGGCGAACGCTTTCATTGAAGAAATTGACGCACCGATCCAAGTCGAGCTGTCGAATTTCCTTGATGTGTTCCTTCCTGACCTGCGCCAGCAGCTTTTTGGCTTCGAGAACGCTGTCCATGGCTTGCTTGGCAGTTTCCGGGTCGCTCTCACCGTCCTTAAGGTTGGCGGCCTGGTCGAGCTTCTCCATGGCTTGATCCAACTTCGGGTTGTCGACCTTCTGGGATACTGCCTGGAGACGGGACCGAACCGTTTCCGCATCCTCGCGAACCTGCAATGAGGCGCTGGTGTAATCGATCAACCCGCCATCACGCGAATAGAAGTTGTGAGTGCTGTTGAACGTGCCGCCGATGCTGGGCACGGTTACAGACAACCAGATGTTGCCGGAGTCGGATGCTTCGTACTCGCAGATCAAGTCAGCGCCGGCTGAGATCACGCCGCTTTCGAAGTCGTGGCCACGGATCGTAAACAGGCCAATCGGCCGGTTGTCGGTCACGGGGTCATCAATGTCCCCTTCCCACAGCTTGAAGTTGATGACGCCGTTACTGCCTGCCTTCAAGGATTCACCGGCCTTGTAGGTCTTCTGGCCTTTCTTTGGCAATGAATCGCCTTCCTTGACGATGAAGTCGAGCACCGCGCGGCCACCGAGCTTGTCGAGAACCTCGATACCAATGGATGACGAAGACGGAATGCCATCGATGGTGGCAGCCGTTCTGGTGATAACGATCTTGCTGTTCTCCAGCGAGATCGGCCCACCATTCGAATCGAAGACGAAAATCTTGAAGGTGTTCTCACCGGGTTTGGAGAGGGTAACTTCGACCGTGGCCCCATCCTTCAAGGCGACGCGGCCTGATGACCACCCGGTGTCCAGGCTATCGACCTGGAAAGCAGCGCCGGCCAAAGCGGTACCGCCAAGCTTGACGGCGATCTTGGCGCGCGAATCCGGGGTACGAGCGATGTAATTGAACGCCAGATCGAGCCGACCGCCGGCACTGATGGCGCCACGGGTGCTCTTGCGCCCGCGCGTCATCGAATTCCAGTCGATGGACTCCGCAAATACGGCAGCACCTTCGGCGACAGCGGTCATCGGATTCACGTCGGTCGATGGCGCGATGCCCAGTTCGAAGGCCACCTTGTCGCGCAGAGGTTTGTAGTGGGTCGGGCCGCCAACGAAAACCACCCGCTCGATGTCGTGCGGTGTCAGTCCGGCCTTCTCCATCGTCTCCCGAGCTGCCTGGATCGATTCAGTGATCTTGGGCTCGATCAAGTCGTCGAGCAAGGAACGCGGGAATGGGATGTCGAGGTACATTTCCTCGCCAGACGCGTCCTTGGCACCCAGTTCGGTCTCGGACAGGCCAATGACGGTTTCCTCTTTAGAGGACAGCTCGATCTTGGCCTTCTCCGCCGCCCACGTCGCCATCCTGACGACTGACCTGTACTGCGGATTGACGGTGAAATCTTCTGGGAGATCGAAGTTGTCCAACAACCAGGGCTTGACCACGTTGTCGAGCAGGATACGGTCGAAGTCGCGTCCGCCGCACATGGCAATACCGCCATGAGCCAGCAGATTGACGCGGCCGGCGATGCTCTCAGCGATGGCGATGTCCAATGTTCCGCCGCCAAGGTCATAGACGAGGAACACCCCGTCGCCCTTGCGATGCCGCATGACGCTCATCACCGCCGCGACCGGCTCTTGCATCAGAGCGACCTTGCCGAGGCCCGCCGCTTCGGCGGCCGACATGGTGGAGTCCTTCTGCATCTGATTGAAGGCCGCCGGAACAGTGATCA
>Ga0268298_10002151_pt1 | contig 21964 bp, 21 predicted proteins | sample WWTPWeurt_MetaG_FD_194462 | JGI IMG/M metagenome (GOLD analysis project Ga0268298, IMG submission 194462) | Activated sludge microbial communities from WWTP in Nijmegen, Gelderland, Netherland - WWTP Weurt | ecosystem: Engineered > WWTP > Aerobic digester > Activated sludge | place... | reverse complement strand
TTTTTGAATTTACCTTACGAGTTTGATCCCGATTCATTACAAGGTAATACTTCCCTAGTTTATTCGTCTGCTTCGGTGTTTCCCGGAGCCGAGGCAATCGTTTTGCCCATTAATTCAAAGTATTTAACTTACTACAATTTTGGATTTATGCCTGATTGGGCAAGCGGAATGGATGACAAACGTAAAAATTTTAATGCACGCAGCGATTCATTGCGCAGTTTGAATTATTGGAAAAAGGCATGGTACAATCAACAACGCTGCATTATCCCGGCTAAGGGATTTTATGAAACTGACCGAGTAAGTAAAAAGCGCTATTTATTCTCTTCCAAAAGCAAGGAACCTGTGTATTTTGCCGGAATTTTTAATCATTGGAAAGATCCTATTTCACAAAACATACATAAAACATTTGCCATCATTACAACCGAGCCCAATGAACTGGTAGCACCCATACACAATCGTATGCCGGTAATGTTGAGTTTAAAAGATCATGAAATTTGGTTGTCGGAACAAAGTGGAGAGGCTAAAGCTTTTGAATTATTACGCCCATTTGACGCTAACTTGATGCACCAACAAGAAATTGAATTACCTCCACGAAAAACTAAAATTAAGCCTCAATTGGGATTTGATTTTGACGGGCTAAATTGAGTTAATCACGCAAAGTTTCATCTTCGCTGAGCAATTTAGTGTAGTGCTTTAAGCTACGTAAAAGTAAGGCCACACCTGCTGTTGATAGCAATACACACTGATACTTCATACCTAAAATAAATTGCCCACTGTTGAAATAATTTCTAACCACTTCAACAAAAATAAATCCTAGCACAGTTGCCAAAACACCGGAATATTCACGGCGTAAAACAGTTTTTAGTGAAAAGGCAGTGGAACCTTTGATAAATTTACCAAAGGCTGGAATAAATGCGGGTGCTTTTAAAGACCAATCTAGGTAAGCTTGTCCGAATTTTTTTTCAAGATAACGTTCTTCAGCGAACATGATTCTTTCGTAATACAACCAAAACAGTAAGCTGGCAATTATGAAAAAGGAAAAATTTCCTACAAAAAGTACAATTCCAATCCACATAAAATAATTGCCCAAATACAAAGGATGGCGCACAATGCTGTATACACCGGTACTATTAAGTACATTGGCTACTTGCTCTTTAGTGTTTCTGCCAGAAGTTCCCTTTGGAGTTGTTCCGATTGCATAGGCACGAAAAATAAAACCGGCAACACTTAAGAGTATTGCACTAGCTTTAACAATTTTTAGTGTTTCAGGAGCAATGTTTTGGTAAGGCGTAAAATATATAGCAGGAACGGCCATTATAAAGAGAAAAACCGGCAATTGACCACGGTATTTAAACAAAAAATTACCGGAGGATTCAAAGGAATGGAGTAAGGCCATTTTTTTATGAGATAAATAATTTTGTATATTAAAAAATTTGTATATTTTGCGCTGAATAAAAACAAAACACAGGGCGAAAGTAAACATTTCTACCTGACTAATAAAATCAATACTGATGGCAAAAACTAAAGCAAAAGCTAAGGTTAAAACCGTAGTTAAAAATAAAGCCAAGGCAACTTCTTCTAAAATAGCTGCAAAAAAAACAGCACCTGCCCAAAAATCACCGGCAAAGAAAAGTGCAACACCAGCTAAAAGCGCAAAAAAAGCTGCACCTGCTAAGAAAGCAGCTCCAATAAAAAAGGCTATCCCTGCTCAGGCAAAAAAGCAAGTACCGGCTAAAAAAGCTGCAAAGCCTTTAAAGTCAGTGGTGAAACCAATTGCAAAGAAAAAGGAAGTACCTAGTAAATTCGGTACTAAAAAAACTGAGCCTGTAAAAAAGGGTGTGGTTACTGCTTCTAAACCAAAAGATAAACTTGTTAAAAAAGAAACAGTAGCTGATAAGCTGCAATCGAAAAAGGCAGTGAAACAAGATAAAGGAGAAGAGGTAAAAAAAGCGAAGTTTGATTTTCCTAAAAAGCGCGCAGGACGTAAACCTAAAAATAAAAATGGCGACGAGGATGATGGATTTGAATTGTTGGAAGTTCCTAAACTTGACCCTATCGCTAAAAAGGCTCCCAAGAAAAAATTTATCATTCCCGTTAATCCCGTTGTGTATGTAAATCCGCTTGCCAAGCAGGTTGCAACGCCTAAAAACATGGGCACTTACCGGAAATTTGAAATTGAATTTCCAATACACGCATCGCCTTACATCATTTATAGTTTTATTAGCTCTCCCGCAGGATTATCTGAGTGGTTTGCTGAAAATGTGAATGTGCGCAATGATGAATATACCTTTTTGTGGGACGGAAGTCAGCAAACTGCCACTTTGTTATCTAAAAAGGAAAACACTTTTATTAAGTTCCGTTGGAATGATGAGCCTGATTTTACTTTTTTTGAATTCCGCATTGTGGTTGACGAAATTACTCAAGATGTTGCATTTTGGGTAACTGATTTTGCCGAGGATGAAAAATCTCAAGAGGCTTCTGAAATGCTTTGGCACAGCCAAATTGATGCACTAATTCATGCAATGGGAGCCTAAATATTGCTTTCATTTTTTTCTTTTGAACTCATGTTAGTTTCATAAGCTTCGCTTTGAAAAGTCTTCACAAGTACATTCTTACATCCTATTTAGGACCATTTGTAGCTACATTTTTTGTTGTGCTCTTTATGCTGCTCATGCAATTTGTGTGGAAATACATTGACGATTTAGTAGGTAAAGGTCTCGAATGGTATGTGATTGCTCAATTGATGTTTTATGCAGCCGCCACCTTTATTCCATTGGCTTTGCCACTAGCGATATTAATTTCGAGCATAATGACCTTTGGTAATTTGGCCGAACATTATGAATTGGCAGCACTTAAATCGGCCGGTATCTCCTTACAAAAAATTATGCAACCGTTAGTATTTGCTACTATTGGCATCAGTATAACAGCTTTTGTATTTTCAAATTACATGCTTCCCATTGTGAACCTAAAAATGGGATCCTTGCTATACGACATCCGCCAAAGTAAGCCTGCTCTTGATTTAAAACCGGGTATTTTTTATAAAGACATTGATAATTATGTAATCCGAATTCAAGATAAAAGTAAAGATGGAAAATACTTGTACAATATGATGATTTATGATCATAGCTCCCATCGTGGCGCAAGTAAAGTAATTATAGCTCAAAAGGGTCAAATGCAGGTATCAAACGATAAAAAAAACTTATTGTTGACGCTCTACAACGGAAAAACCTACGAAGAAATTTTTGACGATAAATCGAACAGTGTTCGAAAGTCATTTTTGAGAAGTGTTTTTGAAAAGCAAGTGATTCGATTTGATTTATCTTCTTTTGGATTTGAACGCACCAATGAAGAATTATTCAGAGATAATTATCAAATGATGAATGTGAAGCAACTATCTCAACAAGTAGATACTATGCGCATTATTGGCAATCAACGTGACAAAGCATTTGTAGAAAATTTTTCAGCGTTTGTGCTTCATCCTAATTCTAAAATTGGTCATTCAAAATTTCATCCAAACAGTAGTGGAAATTATTTAAAGGGACTGAGTAAAGCCGAGAAGGAGCGCGTGTTGGAAGCAGCACTTGGGAATGCTCGAAATTATAAATCGCAATTAACTTCTGTGTTGGACGATTTAGAACATCGACGAGATAAAACAAATCGATATTTAATTGAATGGCATAAAAAGTTTACCCTTTCCTTTGCATGCCTTGTATTGTTTTTTGTTGGCGCCCCTTTAGGTGCCATTATTCGTAAAGGAGGCATTGGAATGCCGATGGTAGTTTCGGTTTTATTTTTTCTATTTTTCCATGTCATGAATATTATGGGCGAAAAATTTTCGAAAGAAGGGGTCTTGCCTCCTTATCAAGGAATGTGGCTCGCTTCGATGGTATTGTTGCCCATTGGAATCTTTTTAACTTCAAAAGCCACGAGCGATTCAGCACTGTTTGATATCAATAGTTACTTAAAAGTATTTCAATTTTTTACCCGTAAAACAAAGCATGAAAATACTGCAACTGTGTAACCGGGTGCCTTATCCTTTAATTGATGGTGGTGCAATAGCTATGTTTGCTATGACCAAATCACTTAGTGACGCGGGTTGTGAAGTGCATATGTTAGCCATCAATACCAAGAAGCATTTTGTTGAAATTGATGAATTACCCGAATGGTTTAACGCAAAAGTGAAGTTACACACAGTTGATGCAAATACTGATGTTACGCCACATGGAGCAATTTTAAATTTGTTTTCAACGAAGTCGTATAACTTAGTACGCTTTGATATTCCTGAATTTCATAAAAAACTAGCTCAACTGTTAACCGAACACAAGTATGATGTGGTGCAACTCGAAGGCTTATTTTTAAGCATGTATATTGCTACCATTCGAAAGCATTCAACAGCACTAGTTAGCATGCGTGGGCACAATGTAGAATATTTAATTTGGGAAAGATTAGCTGCTTCAACCGGCTCCTTTTTTAAGAAAAAATATTTGCAATTGCTTGCAAAACGACTAAAACGCGAAGAAATATCAGCTTTGCAAGAGCTTGATTGTATTGTACCAATTTCGGAAGTTGATGCGCAACTATATCAACAGCAGGGTGCCAAAGTACCAATGCTGGTATGTACAGCAGGAGTGGACGATAGTTTACTGAAAGCAAAGCCGGTTGAAATTAAAAAAAATACACTTTTTCATTTGGCTGCAATGAATTGGCAACCCAACGTAGAAGCTCTAAATTGGTTGATGCAAAGTATTTGGCCCAAAGTAAAAATTTCGATACCGGAGGCACATTTGTATTTAGCAGGTAAAGACATGCCTGATTCAATGATTAAGCATAGTAGTACTCGAGTTACTGTTTGTGGCAAGGTAAACGATGCTGTTCAATTTATGCAAGACAAACAAATTATGCTGGTGCCCTTACTTTCAGGAAGTGGTATGCGCATAAAAATAATTGAAGGCATGGCCTTGGGTAAAGTAATTATCAGCACAAGTATTGGAGCTGAAGGAATTGATTGCAGTTCGGGTAAAAATATTTTGTTGGCGGATACAGCAGAAGAGTTTAGTAATCAAATTGCATTGGCGCTTGGCAATAGCCAACTATGTGATGAAATCAGTAAAAATGCAAAGGCGCTAGTACAACAAAAATATACCAATAGTTCTATAATTTCTGATCTGATTTCCTTTTACCGCAATTTACTAAAATAGCTACCTATTCTTTTATTTCACTTAACTTCGCAACAAATAAGTAGTATGTTGGAAACGATATTTTGGCTAAGTAGTTTTTTGATTGTTTATAGCTACGTAGTATTTCCGCTTTTGCTGAATTATTTTGCCTTGAGTAAAAGTCAAAATACTACTGTTTTTACTAAGCATTCAGATGATTTGCCCGAAGTAAGTATTTTGCTTGCAGTATATAACGAGGAGCAAGTAATAGAGCAAAAAATACGTTCCACTTTTGATACAGATTATCCACTTTCAAAGCTTAGATTTTACATTGGCTCTGATTCCTCAACTGATAAAACAGAGGACATCATTAAAAAGTATCAACTTCAATATCCCCAATTAAAACTTGAAGTTTTTCCACAACGAACAGGTAAAGCAGGAATTGTGAATTCGTTAGAAGTACTTGCCAAATCGCCGGTTTTAATATTGACTGATGCCAATGTGTTTTTTCAGAAAGATACCATTTATCAATTGGTAAAGCATTATAAAAATGAAGCTATTGCTTTGGTTGGTGGGAATATAATTAATGAACAATTACATAAAAGTGGTATATCGGTTCAAGAAAAGACGTATTTGAGTCGCGAAAATAAAATGAAGTATCAAGAAGGTGCTGTATGGGGTACAATGATTGGTGCTTTTGGAGGGTGTTATTCCATTAGAAAGAAAAACTTTACTCCCGTTCCTCCGCGCTTTTTTATGGACGATTTTTACATTACCATGGGGGTACTGGAGCAGGGAGCTCATGCAATTAATGAGTTAAGCGCACGCTGTTATGAAGATGTATCGAATAAAATTTCGGAAGAATTTCGCCGCAAGGTTAGAATTTCTATTGGCAATTTTCAAAATTTAACACGCTACCGCGGCTTGCTTTTCTCTAAATTCCCGGGTCTTTCCTTTTGTTTTTGGAGCCACAAAGTAATACGCTGGTTGGGACCATTTTTTATTCTTGCAGCTTTAATCAGTAATTTTTTATTGCGCGAAAATTCCGAATTTTATTTTTTTACACTGCATGTGCAAATTTTTTCGTTGATGATTCCTGTATTGGATGAATTGCTTAAAAAGCTACGGATACATTTGAGTTTATTTAGATTTATTAGTCATTTTTATTTAATGAATCTGGCTTTGATGATTGGATTTTTTAAATTTATTTCAGGCGTTGAATCCAATGTTTGGAAACCTACTCAGCGCAATCAACAATAAATTTCGAGCAAATTGTTGCTTACTATTCTTGTAAATATTCTTTCGGAATAGTACACACAGGAATTGGTACCATTTTGTGTAAATTGGCTTTATGTCGTGAAGTATAAATTTCCAAAACCTTTTTTTGTCTTTCGCTAAGGTTTATATGTTCGGCACCAGTTTCAAAAGAGTTCATAGCCCATTCAAGTTCATCATAGCTAGCACCTATCTGATCTTCATCGCTGCGGCCATCATGAAAAAGTCCATCTGTAGGGGCTGCATTAAGTATCGAATTTACAACTCCTAATTCCTTAGCTAAAGCATACACTTGCGATTTTAGTAAATCGGCAATTGGTGAAACATCCACTCCACCATCTCCATACTTTGTAAAAAATCCAATACCAAAATCTTCTATTTTATTTCCGGTACCGGCAACCAGTAATTTTTTGTTTCCGGCAACGGCATATAAAGTAAGCATGCGTAAACGACTGCGCGTATTTGCCAATGTTAAATGATCTTGTATTTGAGCCGGTAATGTTTTTTCAAGTTCAACAAAAGGAGCCGAAAGATTGATTTCGAAATGCGAAACCGTATCAAATTTTTTCATCAACCAATTGATGTGTTCTTGCGAACGACTGTACTCAGTTTTGCTTTGATGAATAGGCAAATTTAAGCATACAACATCTTTACCGGTTAGCGCACATAACGTTGAAGTAAGTGCTGAATCAATTCCCCCTGAAACGCCAATTACAAAACCTTTTTGCTGCGATTTCTCACAATAAGTATTGAGCCAGTTTACAATGTACTTGACTACTAAATCTGCTTTCATGTTTGATTTATTTGAGGCAAAAAAAAATCCCGCTTTTGCGAAATGCAAAAACGGGATTCAAATTATATTTTCTTAAAATAAAACGCCTACCGATAAAGAAACTGCATTATTGGTAAACTTTTGTTTATAGGCTGTTCCATCAGTTCTAAACATATAATCCGATTTAGATTTCGAAACATTGGTGAGTCCGTTTAAATAATTAACACTTATCAGCAAGGAAGTTGAACCAGCTAAATTATATTCGGCTCCGGCTCCAACATTAATAGCTGCTTTAAAGAAATTCATGTCTTTGCTAATATTGATATCTTCAAGGGTTGAGGTAGTTTTTTTTGTACTTCTAACATCGTCTTCACTTAAAGCTTTTGTACGAATACCAAGATTAATTCCGGCTTGTGCAAAATAAGTCATCACACCAATTTCTTTAGTTCGCATTTTTAAAGTGATTGGAATAGCCCAATAAGCAACACTGAAATTGCGTGATTTCAATTGAAAAAACTCATTCACAGTATCGTTAATGTTAATTTTCAGAGGCTCTTCATTAAAATGATAGTAAGCAGTATCGGTATAATTTAATGCTCCACCATTTTTTTCAAAGCCAATACCGGTGGCCAAACTAACCACTTTGTTTAGTCTAAATTCAGTCATCAAAGCATAGCCCATCTTAACTTTGGCACCTGCTCCATCAAGTTTTTTTACATCTCCAGGTTTCATCCACGATATTTCGGGACTAACTCGTAAACCGAATCGGAAATTTTTTAGGGGTTCATCTTCCTGTGCAACAGCGCGCAAGCTAAATGCGAAAAAAAGCAAAATTGCCGGTGAAATTTTGGTTAGGATAGTATTCTTCATAGGTTTAAAATTTATTTGTTCTACTTTTGGTACCACAATAGTAAGCAATTATTCAAGAATGAAAGGTTCGCATTGGTTCAAGTTTTTAACTGTGTTATTCACTTTTTCTGCTTGTTCGCACAATAGCAAAGAGATTGATATTTCTGAAATTAAAATTGATTTCAAGTTTAGCCGTTTTGAAAATGATTTGCAGCGTTTAAATACTGCCAATGCTACCGAAACAAAGCAAAAGCTGGCAGTAAGTTATGGACAATTTTTTGATCGCTTCAATGAAAATATAATTCAAATTGGAAGTTCCAATCAACCAGGATACGAGCTAGCTATAAGTAGTTTTTTAAATGATGCAGCAATTTCTACAGTGTATAGCGATGTGCAAACAGAGTTTGCTAGTACCGAGAAACTTGAAAGTGATTTTGAATCCGCTTTGAAACACTATCACTACTACTTTCCTAATAAAATTGTACCACATATTGCCACCTTTATTTCGGGTTTTAATTATCCGATAGCTGTAACCGATAGTGTATTGGGTGTTGGGTTAGATATGTATTTGGGAAAAAATTACAAGTACTATAAGTTAATGGCCATACCCAATTATCAGGTTGACTTTATGAGCAAACATTACATCGTTGTGGATGCTGTTCGCTCTTGGTTGCAGACCGAATATGAAGGAATGGATGTACACAAAAATTTATTGAGTGAGATGGTATTTCAAGGAAAATTGGTGTATGCATTGGATCACCTTCTACCACAAGAAGAAGATAGTGTGAAGTTGGAATTCACAGCGCAGCAACTGCAATGGGTAAATAATTCGGAACAGAGTATTTGGGCTTATTTTATTGATAAAAATTTGTTGTATTCTACAAAGGCATCCGAAAATGTAAAGTACATCAACAGTGCACCTTTTACAATTGGAATGCCGAAAGCATCACCCGGAAGAGTAGGAGTGTGGCTGGGATATAAAATTGTTTCGGCTTATATGGAAAGGCATAAGGAAATTACCTTAGCCGCGTTAATGGAAGAAAAAAATGCGCAAAAAATATTAAATGATTCGCATTACAAACCCCGAAAATAGTTTACAAAAATTAGGATTGCTTAGTATAATTGATAGATACCTTACATGAAAAAATCAGAAATTAAATTTGCGATAGAGTTAGATGAGAATAATTTGCCCGAAAAAATTCAGTGGGAAGCTACCGATTCGGGAATTGACGGTGCAATTGCAGCAAAGTCGATTATGTTGAGTGTATGGGATCCTACTGAAAATAACACCTTACGCATTGATTTATGGACCAAGGATATGATGGTAGATGAAATGAAAATTTTTATGCATCAAACCTTACTTTCAATGGCCAATACCTTGGAACGTGCAACCCATGAAGATAAGATGGCGGCAGATCTTCGTGATTTTTGCGAGCATTTCGCAGATAAATTAGAGCTAAAAAAATCGTAGTTCAAGCATAACACTAACGAAAGCTTATAACGCATTTAGTGTTTTTCTTCAGGAAGTAATTTGTTGGTTTGCTCGATGAATTTAAGAATTGCCTCTTTGCCGTCGGTATTCACCGAAGAAGTAAAAAACTGTGTAGGTAATTCTTCCCAATAATCCAACATTTTTTTATTGTAAATTTTAAGATTCTTGTTGAATTCGTTGATGTGCAATTTGTCTTTTTTGGTAAATACCATTACAAAGGGAATTCCTTTTTCACCAAGCCATTGCATAAATTCGAGGTCAATTTTTTGAGGTTCGAGGCGACAATCAATCAATACAAAAAGACAGAGTAAATTTTCGCGTTTTAAAATATATTCTTGTAAAAATTTTCCCCAACGTTCTTTTAGTGTTTTACTTACTTTGGCATATCCGTAACCCGGTAAATCAACCAGGTACCAGGGATTGCTTTTTTCGTTAATTATAAAATGATTTATGAGTTGCGTTTTACCTGGCTTTCCTGAAGTTTTAGCCAGGTTTTTTATACTACAAAGCATGTTTATTAGAGACGATTTTCCCACGTTGCTGCGGCCAATAAAGGCATACTCGGGCAGCTTGCGAGTTGGCGATTTTTTATAATCGGTGTTGCTGATTACAAAGCTTGCAGTTTTAATTTCCAAAATATAGGTAGTAAAGTTTATTGCAGTGTGCAGTGCAAAGGTAACAAACACTATGCTTTATGGAAATGAATTGATGGAAAACACAGAGACCTTTTTTTTATTGTGCACCATGGCTATTAATCTTAGCATCACCCGGTACCCTCGAAGCTGCGCTTCGTGCGGAACTATTCAGAAAAGCTTTGCTTGGGTAACTGAGCACAAATTTCAATAGAATATTAGCTAATTTAATTATTTCGGAAAGAAAAGTAAAAATAGGGAACAACAATTTTGGAAACATGAAAACCATCCCTTTTATTTATATAGTAATCCAATGATTGATCAGAAAATAGAATATATCCATAATAATCCTGTAGAAGCCGTTTTTGTGAGCGAAGCCCATGAATGGAGACTTAGTAGTGCAAATCAGGATAGTCCAATCAAAACAGAGCAGCTATAATTCCGCGCAAAGCTCTATAAATTAAAACCACACGAAGCAAAGCTTCGCGGGTACGGGGTTTAAAAAACGGGAGCATTTTGATAAATAAGCCAGTATAGTATGTGTTAATCATTAACCAATCCCTTATTAATTAATTTATTTTCATTACTTAAAATCACCCTTTTAGACAATTGTAAAATGATTTCTTATCGCTAAGTTTGAAGTTGGAAACGAGCGATAAAATAAAATGAAAAATTGAAATCATTGAAAACTATTAAATTTCAATTTAGACAAAACTCTCTCATGAAGAATACTAATTGCTTGGTACTTTTAACCTTCTTTTGCCTATTTAGTGCACTTGCTTGTAAAAAGTATGAAGATGGACCAATTCTGAGTTTGCGTACTAAAAAAGCCCGACTGGTTGGAGATTGGAAGATATCCGAAACGTTTGCTAACGGATTAAAATTAAATGGACCCATTCAAATTACAGGCTTGCAAATTAAGAAAGGTGGCACTTTTTCGTTTGAATATAATACAGGTTATGCTGGAGTCAAGAATGGAACATGGTCATTAACGAATACCAAACAATATGTCGATTTATCAGATAGCTGTTGTACCGAAAGGTATAAAATTTTAAGGCTTAAAAATAAGGAACTTTGGTTGCAAAATTCGCTTCAACAATCAACAACATCAACCATAGAACTGGAGTATCATTTTGAACAGTAGCAATCCCAATATGAATATGCGTAGACTCCACTTAATTCTATTTTTGAGCTTTGCTTTATTTGCATGTAAGAAAAAGGATGAAGATTTTCAACCTTGCGACTATTTGCAGGATTTGACAGCTTATTCATTTTTTAAAAAGGGAACTTATTGGGTTTATAAAGATAGTGCAACCTCTGCCCAAGACTGCGTCTTTGTTTATTTTGATACCGTTTACTCATACCATCATAAGGGTAATCCACTCGTAAAAGAAGGAGACTATAATTTTTGGGATTGCCGTGCCCATAGCAGTTTTGATGGCTACAACTATTATTATCAAATTGACATGGGCTTTTATGGGAGTAACGGTGTAATTGGAACATGGCGTAAGCGAACAAAGCCTACAAATTATGTAGGAACAACCTTTTTAATGTCAAATATTTTTGAGGAAGGCAGTTATATTGGTGCTTATACTTCGCCAGGTGGTATATATTGTCGAGGCTTCTCACAGCATTTCAATATGCATAGTACTAACTTCTATACTGTTGTAAAATTTGAGGATACAAAAAATGCTTCAGAATTTAGTTGTAGAACATTTTTCTACATTGGAAAAAATATCGGAATAGTTAGAAAGGAAATAGTTGATAGTAATAAGGTTTGGAATTTAATAAGATATAAGATTGTTCAATAAATTATGAAAAAATGAATGCAAAATCAACCTTATTATTAACACTTTTTTTTGGCTGCTTGTTCATTAGTTTAACAAATGCACAAAATCCTTCTGGTTTGACATTAGTTCAAAATGAAAATTTAAATCTACAAAAATATTGGGCATATCGAAATAAATTCCGGAGCCAATTTGTGAGAATTGGAGCAGGTCAAGGCGAAGGAATAAATGTGGCAAATATTGACGGTCAGCCAAATAATGCTTCATTATTTATCAATGTTTAGATTTACTCAGTAAAACAAAATTGCTAAATTTATACTTGTTTGTTCCTACTAGCATACGAAATCAAAACAAGTTCGATTTTTTATCAAAAATCATCCTTTGGGATGATATTGATACAATTAAATATCAACCATTTTTGCAATGCTATTTTGAATAAGGCATTTTAAAATGGGATCTTTTTATTACTTATTAACCTTTTAATATTATAGAAATGAAACTATTTCAATTGCAACTGCTAGTTTTATGTTTGTTTTTAATTAGCAGCTGCAAAAAAATCAGTAACAGTAAAATTGATGCCTGTATTTATGTGAAACAATATAAAACAGAGACTCCTATTGCTAATGCAGAAGTGCAAATATTAAGAGGTAAGCCAGGCACAGGTTACGGAACCGAGTTAGTGGAAACTGTTTATACCAATGACGATGGCAAAGCTACTTACAAGACTAAGGTAGACAAAAATTACAACTACTATGCTTTTTCCCGTATTGATAATTATTACAATGAAGGCGATCAAGTAAACCTAGAACGTGGGAAACGAAATTTTGAGACAACCATTTACAAGTACGCTAATGCTTATGTAAAACTGCATATCAAAAACACACATCCTTTTAATCAATTCGACTTAGTTCAGTTAACCTCTTTTTGCCATGCTTATAATCTACAAGGAATTGATTTAGATACAACTATATTGTGGTGTATGGATTGTAATTGTTCATTCTTCGGAAATTATACATATAACTCTGCTTGTTTAGTTACCAGAAATAATCTTCAATCTAATTTCAATTATTCTTTTATACCCACACCATTTGATACGATTACTGTTGATATAAATTTCTAATATTAATTTTAAACCTAAGAAAAATGAGTCAACCCAAACATGTAGCACTGTGTATCACAGTTGCAATTATCCTCGGATTTGGATCAAATTCTTTTGCACAAAAGGACAGCACTGTTTTTTTTCTGGATAAGAGTTCAATGCAAACCAATGTTCTCTTTCCAACTACAGAACCGCTTTATGGCTCAAAATATAATGGAGTTGATAACAGTAGCTTAAAAAATATAAATGTGCTAAATATTATCAGTGATCTGAAAAGTTATTCCCTCAATAAAAATTTAATCCCGCCATACGATAGTATTTCAAAAATTGCATCACTTGAAATGGATGCAAATAAGAGAATTCCCATCTTAATGGTGAACTATAAATATGATAAATTTAAATCCAATGCATTAACGGACAGCTTGGTGCGAATTGTAAATGGAAAATTTTATGATGTGACCCCTCGTAATAGTCAACCGTTTGAGCAAGGCACTATATTTTGCACTGCGCCATTGCGTGAGAAAATTCAACAAGGAACAATAAAATTTTTCATTAGTCGTAATTATTTTATTACTAATGAGATTGACCCAAGTCAGATTCAAATTGATTTTGATGATGGAGCTGGATTTAGAAATGTGAATTTTGGAAGCGAGATCACAATTACCTATAATGACAATGCTGAGAGAAATATTTCTGTAAAGTTTATCAATCAGAATAATAGTGTTTTATTGGCAAAAGCTACAAGTACAAAAGAATATTGCATCGGTACTTATCCATGGGTCGATGACAGGATTACAATTACTTCGACAATTCCATATTTTGGAACGCCCTATAATGTACCCAACGGTCAAGGAGAATCAAGCACCGCACACGCAACCGGATTTGGTAAAGCAGATATATACATAAAATATGGAAATGGTCATTCTACGAATCAACAACTTGTAAAGCCGTTTGTTTTCATAGAGGGAATTGATTTTGGAGCTGAGCATTCTTATGATGATCCAGCAGGAAATTCAATTCGACACGGTGATGTTGGTTGGTGTGAATTCTGGGGAAATAGCTTCGATCCTTCAGCCCCGACAAATTATCTGAGAGGAAATACTGAATTTAAAAATTCATCAACAATTTTAAATGCGCTCTTGAATGAAGGGTATGACATCATGTTTGTTGATTTTTACGATGGCGCTGATTTTATTCAGCGAAATGCGATGGTCGTTGTTGAATTACTTCAACAAATAAAATCACGACAAGCACAAGGAAATTATGCCCATCAACCAACTGTTTTATTGGGAGCAAGCATGGGCGGTCAAGTAGCCCGATATGCACTCGATTATATGGAACAAAATAATATTAAACACTGTGTTCGAAACTATATTTCTTTCGATTCTCCACACAAAGGGGCAAATATTCCGCTAAGTTTACAACAATGGATAGAATTTTTTGCGAATAATGGTACAGGAAGTGCAAGTGCACAATTACAGCTTGTAAATAAATTGAATCGTCCAGCAACACGTCAACTTCTCATCAAGCACTATGATGATGGGAACACATATACTTATACTGATAGATCTAACTATCAGGCCGAAATTGATGCACTTGGCTTTCCAAGTAAATGCCGAAAAGTAGCTTTGGCATGCGGAAGCAGATATGGTGCGGAACAAGATTATTTGTCGCCAGGGCAACAACTTCTCAAAACAGATTGGTCGCCTCTTACTTGTTTAAACACAACCTTTATTAAAGCCGATTGCTATGCATACGATCCTGTTGGGGGGATGTCATTTACTGGGTCAGCATTTAAAAATATTTCAATACTTAATTGCCTTTCTAGCTTAGGCCCTTCATGTGCACTCTGCACACATGCTTATGTATTTGATAATAAAACACTTATGAATCAAAGTGGGGGCGCAAGTTATGACAATGCCCCTGGAGGTAGCCGTTATACCTCAGAACAAATTGCTGCTGAGTACAATGATTACGTAGCAACGCAGCCAATGAATCTTGGAGGTTCTGCCGAAGCGAATCCAACTGGACAACCATCCAATCCACACGAAAGTTTTATTCCCACAACAAGTGCTTTGGGATTATACGGGAATCCCAGTTTGACTACAAACATCACACAGGTATTGCCTGTTACAAATCAGCCGTTTCCGAGCATTTATCCTTTTGATGCTTATTATGCATCATCAACAAACCTTTTGCATGTTCAGCTTGAAGCAGGTCTCACGCAAAACGGAACACCTGCGATTGGTAATATGGATTGGGCACATAAGGAAGTATTAAATAGTGAACCATCCCTACCTTTTGTTTTGAGCGGTAGCACGCCAAATAATGGAATTTATAATATGTGTCGAATTGAAAACCGCTTATTAACAAGTTGTACAGTGGAAAATGGGGGGCATTTATGGTTTAATCGGAATTGGAATGCTGACATGCATGTTTACACAGTCCCCTATCCACCGGTTGGGGTTAGTCCACCTGTATCAGGTTCCATATTAGAAGTGAATTCATGTGATTGTGGGATAACTGTTGATATAAAAAACGGCGGAGAGTTTTATTTAGGAGATAATTCAGTTGGCAATAAAGCAATTGTAACTCTAAAAAGCGGTGACAATTTTTTATTGCGAAATGGTTCACATTTGATTATAGACGATTATTCAAAGTTAATTTTAGAAGCAGGTGTAAATGTGACGATCGAGCCGGGTGCTGTAATTACATTGAAAGGAGAACATTCTCTATTTGAAATACAAGGAAATTGCAACATTGATTTACATGCCCAAGAGCATATTTATGTCAATAAAGGCAGTGCCAGTTCAGGTGGTACCATGAAATTAAATTCGGGCTCTTTTATTTTGCGTGCCCAAAGTCATCTAGATATTGAATATTGTAAAGTTTTACTTAATGATTATGTGTTTGACTATTATCACAATGCCACAATTTCATTGACAGGCGAAGACGCAGCTTTGCAATTTGGTGGTATTATTAATCTTCAACCTGGTGCAGATTTACATTTTAGTGGCGATGGATATTTCGGTTTTAAATTGAACCAATTACCTAATGGTGATATTAACATATTTGGCGATGCAAGCAACAGCATTACCTTACAAGGCAGCGGTAAAACTGATAAGATAGCTGAAATTGAGCCATATACTTATGTAAAAGCCAGCGATAATATTGCCCATCTAACCGTAAGAAACGGAGCTATTGAAATGGGCTCACAAGCTACATGGATTGCTGCTTCCTCCTATTCACTTTTAAACCTTAATGTAGGCAGTTTACCCGGTCAGGGTTATGGAAGTGGCTTTCTTGTAACAGCAGTTCCTAATCATGAAATAGACAATGTAACTTTCACGGGTTTGTATGAAGGTCTTCGTGCATTAATGATGTGGGGTGATGCTAACTATCTAAGAGTAAAAAATTCCAATTTTATTGCTTGCTCCAATGCATTAAAATTTGTGGATAAAGGAGTAATTCTTAATAATGTAGATTTTAAAGATTGCCAAGCACCAATTGTTGGAGTAAATGCTAGCACTCCAAGTATATTAAGTGATGTGTCAATTAAAGCAACATTAGGCAACCAGCCAGTGGCAATAAATATTTCTACAACTGCTTCAGGAACCCTCTCATTAAATAATTGTTTAATACCATTAGACGCTTCCGGTTACTTTTATAGTGAGGGTATTTCTTATTCTGGTCCTGGCACAATGGCTTTAAAATGCAGTAAAATTTATGGCGAATCAAATGCAATAAAAATCGACAATTTTGCCAGTCTAAATTTAGCACCATTGCCAGGTTTTAATTTTGGTGGTAATAACAGTATAAGCAGCGAGAATAAAGGGATTGATGGCTCAATTTGTAATCAATTGATTTTGCAAGATGGATTTAATGAGTTTTTGGTTACTAATACTAATAGCAGTCTAGGACCATTAATGTCTGGGTATTTTCAAAACTATATACCAACTAGTTTATTTTCAGCGGAGTTAAATGCAAACCATAACAAGTGGGCAGATGAACAAGCACCTTTAACAACAACACCCAATGGAAATACACTTACAGACTTGCATCATGGCATGGGGCCAAATACCTACATTGATGTAATCGATAATTTTCCTGATTTTGCAACCTGCGAAAATGCTCTTGAACCATCCGAACCAAATGAAGAAGAAAGAGGGATACCGCTTGAATATTGCCCACGTTGTCCACATATTACTAGCGATAATTTTTCTCAACGTAGCATGAACGATGCCTTTCACGATGCTTTATCAAAACAATTAGACACAAGTAATTTAGATAATTTACTTACTTCATTTAATATGTTTTACGATATTCTAATGACTTCAACAACCTTTGAAGAGAGTAGAATAAATTGGGAATCGGATTTTGCTTACAACAAACTAAAGGAGTTGTTTGGGCTTTGTATTCAAAACGGCCGAATAGCTAAGACAAATAGCGCATATAGTGAAAAAATGTTAGAGGCGATACAACGTATGATTACCTTGTCGAAAGAGAAAGACGAAGATATAAGAGAATTTTATTTTTGGACAGATTATGCCGGAGTACAGCGTTTACTTAACTTAAGAGACGATGCTCTTTACACACTTGAAAGAACAGCCCCTTGCTTAAATTTAACTAAGGAACAAGTTGATTTCTTAACTTATTTAATAAGCGAAATAACAGCCGAACAAATGTTACTGAATGGATCAATTGGATACCTTGATTTTTACAACTATGCTGGGATAACAAACAGTAACAGAACATTTAAGAAATTTGGTAATTCCCAAGCCAATATTGATTCTATTATTAGCTTACCGTCATCTACTTCGGTAACTATGGTGCAAACAGTTTCAGATGATGCAGGTTTTAGCTACCAAATTTCAACTGTCACTGTTAGTAGTTCAGTAAACTATCATTTAACAAAATTTGATGTAAACTCAGGCATCGTTTGGGAGCAAATTTATGATGGTTTAAACGGAGGTGTCGATTCTGCAAAGTTAATGGCTATTGACGATAATAATTTTATTTACGTAACAGGTAAAAGTTGGAATGGGATTGATTATGATGTTGTTACTGTAAAATACGATACTTCAGGTAACCAATATTGGGTGGCCAAATACAATGATCTATTAATTGGTAATGATGAGCCAATTGGACTGCTGTTAGATTCCAATTTTAAATTGAAAATTGACGTTCACTCTTATAATGACACACTTGAGCAATACCGTACTATTTACTACAGTCAATGTGATTCGAACTGTGTTCAAAATTATCGTATAAAAAATTCTGAAATTAACTTTGCAAAAAACCAAGCTGAAACTGATTTGCATTTACAAGTTTATCCTAACCCAGCTAACGACTTGGTGAGTATTAGCATCGACGAATCAAATTTGTCTCAAACCTTTTTCTTAAAAATGTATGATGCAACAGGCAAGTTGGTCTTTAACAAGAAGATTAATGCTCGTTACCTATTGGATACAACTCCTTTTGGGAATGGAATTTATCAATTAGTTGTTTCAACCAATACACAATCCATGAAACAACGAATTGTGCTTGAATGATACAAAATAACCCAATAGTTTTGGAGAGTTTTGTAGCTTTACAAAACATCATACAAAATGAAAATAGTAGTATTTACAGGCGCCGGTATTAGCGCCGAAAGTGGAATTAACACATTTCGCGACAGCGATGGATTATGGGAAAAGTATCGTATAGAAGACGTCGCAACTCCAGAAGCATTTAAGCGAAATCCGGAATTGGTGCTCGATTTTTATAACCAACGCCGCAAGCAGGTTTTACAAGCCAGTCCGAATGCTGCACATACTTCTTTGGTTGAATTGCAACAAAAACACGACGTTCAAATTATTACGCAAAATGTAGACGATTTGCATGAACGAGCCGGTTCTAAAAATGTGCTGCATCTGCATGGCGAATTGCTAAAAGCCCGAAGTACTGCTGATGTTGCTTTGGTTGTTAAATTAAACTCTGCAGAGTTGAATCTTGGAGACTTGTGTCCAAAGGGCTCCCAATTGCGTCCACACATAGTATGGTTTGGCGAACTTGTTCCTATGATGGAAACAGCAAATAGAATAGCTGCTACTGCTGAATTATTTATAGTTATTGGAACCTCGTTGAATGTTTATCCTGCAGCAAATCTTTTGGATTATGTGCCCTACGATTGTCCTATTTATTTAATTGACCCTAATCCAGTAACAGCCGTAAATCGCTCCGAAATAAAGCACATAAAACAAAAAGCCGGAATTGGAGTTCCGGCTTTGGTTAAAAATTACTTGTAAAGTTTACTGGGTAATCACTAATTTTTTGGTACTAACTTTTGTACTTCCTACATAAAGTGAATAAAAGTAAACTCCTTCAGAAAAGTCGTTTGCATTTAAACGCACAGTTCCCTTAGTTCCGGATAATCTCTCTTGATAAACTTCCATACCAACAGCATCAGTAATTTTAATGTATGAATTTGATGCATTTTCAATTGAATAGTTGATTGATGTTTGAGCAGCAGCAGGATTTGGATATGCATTACCTATTTTATTTTTTGCACTTAATCCTACATTCTTAATTCCAGATGGGGTAGCATTAATTACTAAAGTTATATTCGCTGTATCGCTTGAATTGGTATTAAAAAACTGGTAGCGCATAGTTGAAGCACCCAGTTGGTGGAAAGGATTATAGTAAGCATGAAAAGTCCCAAACAAGGTATCCATTGCATTAATAGTCATTGCTTGAGCTGAGTCAACAATGGGTGAGTAACACTGATCCCAGCAAAAATAAGATTCAGCATTTGGAATCAAATTATTTAAAGTTCTTGCGCAATTAATGGAAGCACTAACAGAAGTTGCGTTTGCTACATGTAAGTCATATTCATACGGATCAATAGAAGCGGTATCAATAAAAATATATACCGTACCATTGGTAACATCATTACCTTCTAGGTCGATTAGATTAATGTTTTGAGCTTGACTACCTACAGCAAAAAATAAGGAAACAGCAAGTAAAAATTTTTTCATTTTTCGGGTTTTAAAATTAATTTCTTCAAAAGTAAGTGATTTTATTTTTGAATGCAAATCTTTGAATAATAAGTAGCTAAATTTGTTTCTGCGTGTAAAACATACATACCATTTAACAAGTCATCGGGAAATTGTAAGTTGTAACTCATTCCATTGCAACTTGCCGATGTTTCAAACATCAAATTACCTTGCAGGCTATACAAAGTAAATTTTGCAGGAGTATTCATTGTTTTGTTGAATACAACTTGCAAACTGTTTTTAGTTGGATTGGGCCATGTTTGAATATTTTTAGGCGGAGTTAAAAATTCAGTAATCCCAACACCTGCAAGTGTATCCTTAGCATATACAAGCAGAAAATCATCGTCTCCATTGTGATAGCCATTTCCGAATAAATAAAAGCCACTGTCCTTAGCAGCTATAATTTGATAACCTATATCAATCGATGAATCGCCAAAAGTTTGAACCCACAATAAATTCGCTGCAGAGTCAGTTTTTCCAAATACCATATCAATGGGTCCCGGATGATAACTGTTGCTGTATCCGGTAAAATAAAAGTTGCCGCTTGCATCTTGTATCAGCGAAAACAATGCATCCGAAATAGGTCCACCAAATGTTTTTCTAAAAATGCTCGTACCGGCAGCATCAATTTTTTCCATAAAAAAATTGAAAGGTTGATTGGGTGCAGGATCCGTTTCGCCATAGGAAATAAACGAACCATCTGCTAAGGGTAAAATACCTTGGCTGCCGTTGGTAAGTGTATCGCCAAAAGCAAAATCCCAAATAGCTCCTCCGGCTGAGTCAAGGCGTGTTACTTCAACATCGTAATTGCTCGCATTATTCGAGTTCGAGTCACCTGTAAGTATAAAACCACCATCAGCTAATTGATGGATTGCTGTACCCACATCGTTATACGAACCACCTATAGTTCCGGTCCATACCTGATTTCCCAGCGAATCGAGCTTTAAATAATAAATGTCATTTACGTTAGAGTTGTCTGTAGTTGATCCGCATGCAATGTATCCACCGTCAGTAGTTGCTTCAACATAACGGAAGGTTTGATTTTGAAAGTTACCAAATTGCTTGTACCAAAGCAGCGTTCCATCAGTATCTATTTTAGCCACAAATGCGTCTTTATCAAAAACAGAAACTTCTGTTTCGCCGCAAATAATGAGCTTTCCATCTTTGGTTTGATTCATACTTAATGCATAGTTATTTAGAGAATCACCATAAAATTTGGTCCAAGCAATCGAGCCATCCCGAAATAATTTGCAAACAGTAGCATCGTAAGTAGAATTTAATCCAACAGCGCTGTATCCGGCGACATAAATATCCCCATTCGAAAATTGAGTGATTGCCCTACCTGCATCGGTAGTATTGCTTCCAAAGTAATTACTGAAATAAGCGCTTTGTGCAAAGCACAGGTTGTAAAATGCTAGAAAAAAATACAAAAAACAAAAAGTGGATCTAACTTTATTCATTAATGTAGCAAGATAGTTAGTTTTAATTGAAGCGGATTAATTTTACAAAATAAGGCAATTTGATGGTATAACAACAGTAGTTTAAACTTAGATTCATGAAGATTAGCTCATTTTCTGTATTTAATGCTCCTAGTATGGGATTAATTAGTTGCATGTTGCCCCTAGATATGTTAAAAAAGTAGGCTTTTTTTAATATGATAAAAATATGACAAATCGCTTTCGAAATTTTGTTATTTTCGCAATTCAATAGTTGAAAAATCAATTAAACCCTTAAACCAAAAAACAAATGAAAAGAATTTTTACATTCATTGGTTGCCTCACTTTGGCTGCTACTATGCAAACCAAGGCGCAATCGCAACGCTTAGTTTTAGTGGAGGAATTTACCAATGCAAGTTGTCCTCCATGTGC
>Ga0268298_10002150_pt1 | contig 21972 bp, 19 predicted proteins | sample WWTPWeurt_MetaG_FD_194462 | JGI IMG/M metagenome (GOLD analysis project Ga0268298, IMG submission 194462) | Activated sludge microbial communities from WWTP in Nijmegen, Gelderland, Netherland - WWTP Weurt | ecosystem: Engineered > WWTP > Aerobic digester > Activated sludge | place... | reverse complement strand
GGCTGCGCACGCGAGTACGTTCGTCCAACCCGGGCAGCGCCATCGCGAAGCCCCAGTGCAGCGCGCACACGAAACTGAGGATCACGGCGCCGTAGGCGAACAGCGCGTCGCTCCAGGTGATGCCATGATGGGCGTCGAGCAGGCTGGCGGGGGCGAGCACCACGAAGGGGATCAGGCCGGCGTAGCCGAGCCGGTTGGCGGTGCGGCGGACGGAGTCGGGAAGCAGGACGTTCATGGTCGCGGCTCGCGGGGGAGGAGGAAGGGCAGGCTTGGGGGCGGAGGGACAGAGCGGAGTCCGGGGTGGGCGTCGTGGCCGGCCCTGCCGGCCCTGCGCCGCCAACGGAGGCTCGGATTCGGCTTGCGCGACTTGGCCATGCACGCCCCGCGCTTGAGTTCATCTTATGAAGCCAATCCTATTTTGTCCAGGACAAAAAGAGTATATTCAAGGTCGTGTCCAACTCCCCCCTTCCTCCCGGATCGCCCATGAACGCCAATCCACACGTTGCAATCATCGGCGCCGGGATTGCCGGCCTGGCCTGCGCGCGCAGCCTCGCCGACTCCGGAGTCCGCGTCACTGTCCTCGACAAGAGTCGCGGCCCGGGCGGGCGCACCAGCACCCGCCGCGGCGAGGGCTGGGCCTGCGACCACGGCGCGCAATACTTCACCGCGCGCCACCCGGACTTCATCGAGGAACTCGCGGCCTGGCAGGCGGCGGGGGTGGCGGCGCCGTGGCCGGCGCGCCTCACCGTCTTCGACAGCGACGGCCGCCGCGGCGTGCACGGCGAGGAGGCGCGCTTCGTCGGCACGCCGCGCATGACCGCGCCCGCCCGCCACCTGGCGCGAGGCCTGGACCTGCGCGTGCAGCTGACGGTGAGTGCGCTGCAGCGCTACCCGCACGGCTGGGAGATCGCCACCGCCGAGCGCGGGATGCTGCCCGAGGCCTTCGACGGCGTGCTGCTCGCGGTGCCCTCGCCGCAGGCGGTGCCGCTGCTGCTGCCCTTGTCGCCGGCTCTCGCCGCGACGGCGCAGGCGGCGCGGATGCAGGCCTGCTGGGCGCTGATGGCGCGCTTCGATGCCCCCCTGGCGGTGGATTTCGACGCCGCCTTCGTCAATCGCGGGCCGCTGCGCTGGATCGCGCGCGACCGCTCCAAGCCGGGGCGGGACGGGCTGGAGACCTGGTCGCTGCACGCGAGCGCGGAGTGGAGCGAGGCGCACATCGAGGATGCGCCCGAGCGCGTCGCCGTGGCGCTGGTCGGCGCCTTCGAGGAACTCGGCGGGCGCATGCCGCTGGGATGGGCGGCGCACCGCTGGCGCTACGCGATCACCGAATCCGCGCTCGACGGCGGCTGCGCCTGGGATGCCGCGCAGGCCTTGGGCCTGTGCGGCGACTGGGCCAACGGCGGCCGCGTGGAGGGCGCCTGGCTGAGCGGGCGCGCGCTCGCGCGCCGGGTGCTCGACGGCCTCGCGGCGGGCTGAGCGTGCGCGCATGAATGCGCTGCCGGGGTCGAGCATGACCGCGCCCGCGACGCGTCCCGCTCGCGCACGCACGCGCAGGAGCACGCCGTGAGCTACGGCCTGGTCTGGTTCAAGCGCGACCTGCGCCTCGCCGATCACGCCGCCTTGGCCACGGCCGCGCGGCGCGGGCCGGTGCTGTGCGTGCTGATCGTCGAGCCGTCGCTGTGGGCGCAGCCCGACGCCGCGCGCCAGCACTACGAGTTCATGCTCGAAAGCGCACGCGAGCTGCACGCCGGGCTGGCCCGCGTCGGCGGTCGCCTGCACCTGCTGGTGGGCGAGGCCGTCGCGGTGCTCGATCGCCTGCACGCCGCAGCGCCCTTCGACACCCTGCATTCGCACGAGGAGACCGGCAACGCCGCGAGCTACGCGCGCGACCGCGCAGTGGCGCGCTGGTGCCGGGCGCGCGGCGTGCGCTGGCACGAGCCGGCGCAGTTCGGCGTGGTGCGCCGGCTCGACGACCGCGACCGCTGGCAGGCAGCGTGGGAGGCGCAGGTCGCCGCGCCGCAGGTCGAGCTGCCCGAGCCCTCGCGGCTGCGCTTCGTTGCGTTACCCGCTGCCCTGCAGCCGGGCGCCGGCGCGACCTGGCCGGATCGCGGCGCGATCGCCGCCGTGCGTGCGCCGACGGCCGTGGCCCTCGGGCTCGACGCCTTCGAGCCGCCCCGGCGCCAGCGTGGCGGGCGGCACGCGGCGCTGGAGGTGCTGCACGACTTCCTCGACGCGCGCAGCGGGCAATACCGCGGCGGCATCTCCTCGCCGCTGAAGGCACCCACCGCGTGCTCGCGGCTGTCGCCCTACCTGGCCTGGGGCTGCCTGAGCCTGCGCGAACTGGTGCAGGCCACCCGCGCGCGCGTCGCCGCGCTGCCCGAGGGCGACCGCCGCCGCGCCGGCCTGGCGGCCTTCCTCAGCCGCCTGTACTGGCACTGCCACTTCATCCAGAAGCTGGAGAGCGAGCCGACGCTGGAGTTTCGCAACCTGCACCGCGGCTACGACGGCCTGCGCGAGCCGGAATGGAACCGGGCGCATTTCGACGCGCTGGTGGGCGGGCGCACCGGCTGGCCACTGGTCGACGCCTGCGTGGCGATGCTGCGCGCGACCGGCTGGCTCAACTTCCGCATGCGCGCGATGCTGGTGTCGGTGGCGGCCTACCCGCTCTGGCTGCACTGGCGCGAGGTCGGCCTGTGGCTGGCGCGCGCCTTCCTCGACTACGAGCCCGGCATCCACTGGAGCCAGCTGCAGATGCAGTCCGGCACCACCGGCATCAACACCACCCGGGTGTACAACCCGATCAAGCAGGCGCGCGACCACGACCCGCAGGGCGTGTTCGTGCGGCGCTGGCTGCCGGCACTGCGGCGGGTGCCGGACACCTGGCTGTTCGAGCCCTGGCGCATGCCGGAGTCGGTACAGGCGCGCTGCGGCGCGCGCGTCGGCGAGGACATCGCGTTGCCGGTGGTCGATCTGGAGACCGCCACGCGCGCCGCCAAGACGCGCATCCACGCACTGCGCGCCCAGCCCGAGGTGCGCGCGGCGAAGGCGGCCATCGTCGAGCGCCACGGCTCGCGCAAGCCGCCGCAGGGGCGGCGCAAGACGGCGGCGGGGTCGGCGTCGGGACAGCTGGACCTGGGGTTTTGAGGGGGCAAGGCGATGCGGATGCGGCGCAAGGGGGATCTGCCGACGAAGCCATGCGCGGGGTGTGGGCGGCCGTTCGCGTGGCGGAAGAAGTGGGAGCGCGTGTGGGACGAGGTGCGCTTTTGCTCGGAGCGCTGCCGGCGGGAGCATGGCAAGCCGGGGCGCTGAACGACGACTTTTTGCGGCAGGCCGCTGAGAACAGGCGGGCCTCGAGGGCTTTGCGGGTGGGTGTCGATGCTTTCGGACGTGGTGATCTTCTGGTTTCGCAACGATCTGCGCGTGGGTGACAACCTCGCGCTGGTGGAGGCCTGTGCGTCCGCCGGGCGCCTGCTTCCGGTTTATTGCCACGACCCCTCCGCCGATGCACCGACGCGCTGGGGCTTCGTGCGCCGCGGGCCGCATCGGCGCGCCTTCCTGGAGGCGGCGCTGGGCGACCTGGATGCGGCCCTGCGGGCGCGCGGCAGCGCGCTGCTGCAGCTGAACGGCGCGCCGCGCGCGGTGCTGCCGGCGCTCGCGGAAGCCGTGGGGGCGGCCGTGGTGGTGTGCGAGGCGATCGCGGCACCCGAGGAGGAGGACGAGCTCGCCGCGCTACGCGCCGCCGGGCTGAAGGTCAAGGCGATATGGCAATCCACCCTGCTCGACCCCGCGGCGCTGCCTTTCGCGGCGGCGCGCCTGCCCAAGGTGTTCACCGCCTTTCGCCAGGCAGTGGAGTCCGCCGGCCTGCAGCCGCCCGCGCCCCTGCCGGCGCCGCGGACCCTGCCGCCGTGGCCACCGCTCGATCGACGGCCCCGCAGGAGCGACGCAAGTCGCGATCTCCGCGCCGGGCGCTCGCCTGGGGTGGAGCGTGCGGAACCGGGGAATCGCGACTTGCGTCGCTCCTACGGGGCCGCCGATGCGCTCACCGTGGAAATCGGCGAACAGGCCTCGTTTCCGTGGTGGCAGCCGGCATTCGCCGGGGGTGAGCGTGCGGCGCTCGCGCATCTGGCACGCTATTTCGCCGGCGATCGGCCGCGGCACTACAAGGCGACGCGCAACGGGCTGAGCGGCGTCGACTTCTCCAGCAAGTTCTCGCCCTGGCTGGCGCAGGGCGCCTTGTCGGCGCGGGTGGCCTTGGCCGCGCTGCGCCGCCACGAGATCGAGCAGGGGCCGAGCGACGGAAGCTACTGGCTGTGGTTCGAGCTGCTGTGGCGCGACTACTTCCGCCTCCTGCATCTGCAGCAAGGCCGCCGTCTGTACCGGGCGCGCGGGCTGAACGAAGGCGCAGCGCAGCCCGCGCACGACGCCGCTGCGTTCGCGGCCTGGCGCGTGGGCGGCACCGGCCATCCCTTCATCGACGCCGGCATGCGCGAGCTCGCGGCCACCGGCTGGCTGTCGAACCGCATGCGCCAGATCGTCGCCAGCTACCTGATCCACGACCTCGGCTGTGACTGGCGTGCCGGCGCGGCGTGGTTCGAGGCGCAGCTGGTCGATTACGACGTGTATAGCAACCAGGGCAACTGGCTCTACATCGCCGGCCGCGGCACCGATCCGCGTGGCGGGCGGCGCTTCGATCCGGACCGGCAGGCGGCGATGTACGACGCGGACGGCGCCTATCGGGCGCTGTGGGCCGAGCCCGAGCCGCGCACGCGGGCCAGCGCCGCTGGCGGCAGCGCGCCGAGCAGGGCCCCGGCCGACACCACCACGATGCCGACGATGGTGGTCGTGCCGAGGGCCTCGTCCAGGATCAGATAGGCGCCGATCGCGGTAAACGCGGGCACCAGCGCCAGCATCATCGAGGCTTCGCCGGCGCCGACCTTCTGCACCGCGTAGCTGTAGAAGCCGGCGGCGAGCATGGAGGCGATCACGCCCTGGTACACGCACTGCAGCGCGATCTCGCCCCAGCTCGCGGCGCCGATGCCGGAGGGCAGCCAGAGCAGGTAGATCGGCATGAAGACCAGCGCCGAGAAGCTCGCGATGCCGAGGATGCCGAACTGCGGCTTGACCTGCCAGCGCCGCATCAGCAGGCCGAAGATCGCCCACGCCAGCGCGGCGGCAAGGAAGAGCAGGTCGCCGATCCAGGCGCTCCCCTGCGCCGGGGCGAGCAGGCTCTCGAAGCCGATCAGCAGCAGGCCGGCGGTCGAGAGCAGCAGGGCGACCACGGTCGGGCGGGCGATGCGGAAGCCGCTCGTCACCGCCATGATCACGATGGTCCAGAACGGGATGCCGCCGTTCACGAAAACCCCCGCGTGCGCGCTCGGCGCGAAGGCGAAGCCCCAATACACGCACAGCCCGTAGGCCAGCCCGCCGACGCAGGCGAGCACGGCATGGCGCGGCCAGTCGCGCATCGGCACGAAGCGCAGGAAGAAGGGCAGCGCGATCATGCCGGAGACGCCGTAGCGCATCGCGGCGATGTCGAAGGGGCTGAAGCTGGTGGTGGCGCCGAAGCGCGACACGAGGTTGAAGCCGGACCAGAACACCACCACGGCGAGTGCGGCGAGCAGGCCCCGGACGGCGTCGGAGTGGGAGGGGTGGGGCGTGGTCAATTCGGCTCCGGATAAGGTACGGGTGGGCGGCGGTGATCGTCGGCGCGCCAGGACCGGGAGCGGCCGGGCGCGCCGGGCGGCCGCGGGCGGCTTCAGCCCGGCTGGTTGCGCATGAAGTCGGCGGTCTTGAAGAAGCTCTGCAGCAGGCGCTCGCGCATCGGCTCGGCGATTCCCGCCTCCTCCATCGCCAGCAGCATGCAGGCGACCCACTGGTCGCGCTCGCGGGTGCCGATCGCGAACGGCATGTGGCGGGCGCGCAGGCGCGGGTGGCCGAACTGCTGCACGAAGAGGTCCGGCCCGCCCAGCCAGCCGGAGAGGAACATGAAGAGCTTGTCCCGGGAGCCCTGCAGGTCTTCGGGGTGCAGCGCGCGCAGCTCGGCGAACTGCGGGGTTTCGGCCATGAGGCCGTAGAAGCGGTCGCACAGGCGGGCGAGTACGGGCTCGCCGCCGATCGTGTCGTAGGGGGTGGTCGGGTCCATCGTGGTCCACTGGGGCTGTGGGGGGGTGCGGCGCCTCGAACCAGGCGCACCGACAGGGATTGTCGCAGACTCGGGCAGCGCTTGCGCGGTTCGGCGCCCGGCGGTACGCGCGGCGAGGCATCCACCTCCGGCGCGGCCGGATTGCGGCCGCGGGAACGGGCTGGCTGGCGTCTCCGAAACCGCACTCGTCGCCGGCTGCGCCGGTTTTCCGTGGGAGCGACGCGAGTCGCGATGACGGCCACCCGGCTGCGACGAGCGTCGGCGGGTGATCAGACGCCGCCATCGCGACTTGCGTCGCTCCTACAAAATCCGCCTTCGCCGGCGGCGCCCGACTCGTGCCCCGCCCCCCCAGGGGGCGTGGCTGCGCCTTAGAGCTTCACCACCGGCAGCCGCCTCACCGCCTTGACCAGGATCTTGTAGATGTCGTGGTCGAAGGCCGGGCGGCCGGCCTCCAGCAGGTCGGCGAGCATGGCTTCGTCGGTGGCGGTGCCGAGCCAGCGCCAGCCGTCGACGACGTGGATGGCCTCGCCCTCGCGCAGGCCGACCGGGCCGGGCCAGGTCCAGTGCTCGACCTTCAGCGCGTGCAGGGCCTCGATCAGGCGCAGGGCGTGGGCCTGGGGGGATTCGCCGCCGTGGCAGGCGCCACGGCAGCGCTTCAACTGGAAGTCGAAGCAGCGCGCACCTTGCGGGGGTTTCTCCAGGCCGAGCAGCGGCGGGCACAGGGCGTGGTCGCGGGCGAGCGCGCGCAACCGGTTGGTGGCCTCGCGGCGGGTGCGGAAGAAACCGTAGAGGTCGTCGCGGCGGCCGAAGTCGAGGTCGGCCGCATGCACCAGCTCCAGCCGCCAGTCGCCGACGATGTCGGTGGCGAGCCGCCAGGTGCACAGCTCGCGGTTGCGGCGCAGCTGGCGGTTGTGGGTGGGCTGCAGGCGCTTGACCAGTTCGGCTTCCTTCAGCAGCGCGCCGACCTCGCCGGCGGTCGCGATCCATTCGATGCGGCGCACCTGCTGGGAGAGGCTGAGCTCGCGGTCGCTGCTGTGGTCGGCGGCGAAGTGCGACAACACCCGGCTGCGCAGCCGCGTGCTCTTGCCGATGTAGAGCGGCAAGTCCTGCAGCGGCGCGTGGCGCTTGCGGTCGCGCGCGCCGGTGCGCGCCCTGCCGGGTCCGAGCGGATCGGCCTCGGCTTCGGCGTCGGCTTCATCGTTGCCCCCAGGCTGGCTGCTCTCGCCCCCGCGCTCGCCGTAGAACAGATACACCCCCGGCGTGTCGGGCAGGTCGGCGATTTGCTCGGGGTCGAGGTGGGGGGGCAGGCTGGGGTGGCCGATGAGTTCGCGCACCGCGGCATCGATGTGGCCGGGCGGAAAGCGTTCGTGGATCTTCTGCCAGAACTGCCACAGCAGCCGGGCGTCGCCGAGCGCACGGTGGCGGTCGGCCACCGCCAGGCCGTGGCGCTCGATGAGGTGGTCGAGACCGTGGCGGCGGTGGTCGGGGAACAGCCGGCGCGACAGCTTGACGGTGCACAGCACCTGCGGCCGCATGTCGAGCCCGGCGCGGCGGAAGGCGGCGCGCAGGTGGCCGTGGTCGAAGCGTGCGTTGTGGGCGACGAAGAGGCGGCCGTCGAGGCGGTCGAAGACCTCGTCGGCGATGTCCTCGAAGCGCGGCGCGTCGGCGACCATGTCGTCGTCGATGCCGGTGAGGCGCTGGATGGTCTCGGGGATGCGCGACGCGGGACGCACCAGCGTCGACCACTCGCGCACGCCGTCCTCGTCCACCTGGACGATGCCGATCTCGGTGATGGATTCGCGTTGGGCTGGGCCGCCGGTGGTCTCGATGTCGACAAAGGCGAGGCCGCCGGGAAAGCTGCGGAGGGTGGGCGTCAAGAGGGAGCGAACCGGCGGATGGGGTCGCTCTTCGAGCCTGCGCGGGCGCGCGGGTTCCCGTGCCCGCCGTGTTCAGCGCACGCCGAAGCCGGCGTCCTCGATGGCCTGGTGGATGTCGGCCTCGGCGACGAAGGCGCCGTGCTCGATGGTGGCCGCGCCGGTCGCGAGCGAGATCTCCAGCCAGCCGATGCCGGGCAGGTCCTGGATGGCATTGGTCACCAGGCGCAGGCACTCCTCGTCGCGCATGCCGGTGATCGTGAGCGTGGTGGTGTTCATGGGCAGCTCCGTGTCCGATCGGCGCATCTTGTGCGCAGGCACGGACGCGCGCAAGCCCGGGCCGCCTGCCAAGCGTCTCAGCGGGTGGAGACGACCTGCGACGCGTGCACCGGCGGCACAGACTGCGGCGCGGCGAGCAGCCTGCGGTAGAGCGCGGCGAGCCGCCCGGCCATCACGCCGTCGGCCCACTCCGCGGCGTAGTCGCGCGCCTCGGCGGCGAGGCGCCGACGCAGGCGGGGGTCGGCGAGCACGACGTCGACCACGGCGGCGAAGCCGTCGGGATGGTCGGGCGCGATGCGTGCGCCGCGCTCGGAGCGCAGGATGTCGGTGGTGCCCATCGCGGACAGCGCGACCACCGGCAGCCCGGCGGCCATCGCCTCGAGCAGCACCAGGCCCTGCGTCTCGGTGCGCGAGGCGAACACGAACACGTCGGCGGCGGCGTAGCAGTCGGGCAGGCGGCGACGGCGCTCGAGATAACCGACGAAGCGCACGGTGCTGCCCAACCCGGCGGCGAGCGCCTGGCGCTGCAGGCGGGCGTTCGCCGGCCCCTCGCCGGCGACCACGAGGACGAAGTCGGGGCGGCGCGCCTTCAGCCGGGTGGCGACCTCGAGCAGGAAGCCGATGTTCTTCTCGTGCGCGACGCGGCCGATGTAGAGCGCCATCGGCGCATCTTCCGGGATGTCGTAGAGGCGGCGGAAGTGCGGACCGTCGCCGGCGGCGAAGTCCTGCAGCGGGATGCCGGTGGGCAGGACCTCCATCGGGCTGCGCACGCCGTAGCCGGCGAGGCGCTCGTGCATCGCGGTCGAGGGCACCACCACCGCATCCACCGCATTGCACTGCGTGCGCGACACCCGCCGCGCCAGCCCGCGCAGCACGCCCGCGGGCAGGAAGGGCAGGTAGTGGTGGAGGTATTCCTCGAAGAAGGTGTGATAGGTCAGCAGTACCGGCCTGCCCCGGGCGCGCGCGGCGCGCAGTCCGGCACGATGGGCGAGGAAGGGGGTCTGGATGTGCACCAGGTCGCAGACGGCGGCCTCGCGCAGGGCGGCGGCATGCATCGCGCGCGCATCGACCAGGCGGTCCTCGGGGTCGAGCGGCAGGCGGCGCCCGGCGACGCGCACGATGCCGGGCTCCTCGGCCTCGCCGGCGTAGCGCGGCGCGATCAGGCGCACCTCGACGCCCTGCGCGGCAAGCGCGCGGCGAAAGGTCGCGATCGACGTGGACACGCCGTTCACACGCGGAAAGAAGACGTCGGAGATCATCAGCACGCGGATCATTCGGCCAGCATGCGCCGGGCGTGTTACCGCAGGGTGAAGGCCTCCCTGCGGGTTAGCCGAGGTCCGCCTGCCGGGCCACGGGTGCGACAATGTGCGCAGCCGCCTCAGGTTTCAGTCGGCTGGAGCCGTTATACAGAATCTAAAGCCTGTGCCGAGTCCCCCATGAACCGTCCTGAATCCGACCGCCTCCTGAGCGAGGAGGCCTTCTCCATGCCCGGCAACGACGAGACCCGCGTCGGCGAGATCATCGGCCGCAACCTGCTCGAGTGCGCCCCGGACGAGCCCCTGCACGAGGCCGCGCGGCGCATGAGCGAGCGCCGGGTGAGCTCGATCCTGGTGGTCGAGGACGACCGTGTGGTGGGCATCTGGACCGAGCGCGACGCGTTGCGGGTGGATTTCGACGACCCCACGACCTTCGCCCTGCCGGTACGCGCCGTGATGAGCTCGCCTGTGCGCGTGGTGTCGACGGCGACGCCGCTGCACGAGCTGACCGTGCGCTTCCGCGAGGAGCACGTGCGCCACTACGTGGTCGAGGACGAGACCGGCCGGCGCGTGGGCATCGTGTCGCAGACCGACGTGGTGCTGAACCAGGGCATCGAGCACTACCTCAAGCTGCGTCGGGTGGATGCGCTGGTCAAGGGCGGCCTGCATGCGCTGCCCGCGGCGGCGGGGCTGGGCGAGGCGACGCGGCGCATGCGCGAGGGCGGGGTGGACGCGGTCGTGGTGGATTACGGCGCGGCGGACGCCTCCGCGCCCGCGGGGCGCTACGGCATCCTCACCGAGCGCGACGTCACCCGGCTGGTGGCGCAGCGCACGGCCGACCGCGCGCTCGGCGAGCTCGCCAGCCGGCCGCTCGTCACCTGCCGCGCCGACGACAGCCTGTACCGCGTGCGCATGCTGCTCGCCGAGCGCCACATCCGCCACATCGGCGTGCTCGACGGCGAAGGCGAACTGGTCGACCTGGTCAGCTTCAAGGACATCCTCAGCGGCATGGAGCTGGCGTACGTGCATGAGCTGCACGACGCCCTGCGCGCGCGCGACCTCGCGCTGAGCGCCTCGCAGCGCGACCTCTACCTGGCCGAGAAGGTGATCGAGAGCTCGCTCGAAGGGGTGATGGTCACCGACGCGCACGCGCGCATCCTCTCGGTGAACCCCGCCTTCACGCGCATGACCGGATATGCGCCGGAAGAGGTCGTCGGGCTCAATCCCTCGGTACTCAACTCCGGCCGCCAGAGCCCCGCCTTCTACGCCCGCATGTGGGACGGCCTGCTGGGCGACGGCCAGTGGCAAGGCGAGGTGTGGAACCGGCGCAAGACCGGCGAGGTGTATCCGCAGCTGCTGCACATCACCGCGATCCGCGACCGCGAGGGCGTGCTCACCCATTACGCGGCGCTGTTCACCGACATCAGCCGGCTCAAGGAGACCGAGGCGCGCATCCGCGACCTCGCCTATTACGACCCGCTCACCGGCCTGCCCAACCGCCGCCTGCTCGACGACCGCCTGCAGGTCGAGCTCGCCCACGCCGCACGCCTGCGCTGCCGGCTGGCGGTGATGTTCGTCGACCTCGACCGCTTCAAGCGCATCAACGACAGCCTCGGCCACGCGGTGGGCGACAAGCTGCTGGTCGAGATCGCCGCCCGCCTGCGCGCCAGCCTGCGCGACGACGACACCGTCGCCCGCATGGGTGGCGACGAGTTCCTCGTCGTGCTCAACAACCTGTCCGGCCCCGACGAGGCGGCGACGATGGCGCGCAGGATGGTCGCGGAGCTGCGCCGCCCGGTGAATGTCGAGGGCCGCGAGCTGGTGGTGACGACCAGCGTGGGCGTCGCCGTGTACCCGGACGACTCGCGCGACGCCGACACCCTGGTCAAGCACGCCGACGTGGCGATGTACCGCGCCAAGGACGAGGGGCGCAACAGCTTCCAGCTCTTCGAGCCGGCGATGAACGCGCGCTCGCTCGAGCGCCTCGCGCTCGAGACCGCGCTGCACCGAGCCCTGCCGCGCGACGAGTTGCAGCTCTACTTCCAGCCGGTGATGAAGGCCGAGGGAGGTGAACTGGTCGCGGTCGAGGCCTTGCTGCGCTGGCGCCACCCCGACCTCGGCCTGGTGTCGCCGGCCGACTTCATCCCGCTCGCCGAAGACACCGGCCTGATCGTGCCGATCGGCGAATGGGTGCTGCGCAGCGCCTGCGAGCATCACCGGCGCTGGTGCGAGGCGGGCGGCGCACCGCTGCACATGATGGTGAACATCTCGGCGCGCCAGTTCCGCGAGGAAGGCTTCGCCGCGATGGTCGGCAGCGTGCTCGCCGAGACCGGCATGACGCCGGGCGACCTGACGCTGGAGCTCACCGAAAGCATGCTGATGGACGACACCGACCGCGCGCTCGCGCGCCTCGACCATCTGCGCGCGCTCGGCGTGTGCCTGGCGATCGACGATTTCGGCACGGGGTATTCGTCGCTCGCCTATCTCAAGCGCTTTCCGATCGACGAACTCAAGATCGACCGCCTGTTCGTGCGCGGCATCGACCGCAACACGCGCGACGCGGCGCTGGTTTCGGCGATCGTCTCGCTCGGCCACAGCCTGGGCCTGCGCGTGGTCGCCGAGGGCGTCGAGACCGCCGCCCACCTCGACGTGCTGCGCCGCCAGGGCTGCGACCTGGCGCAAGGCTTCCACTTCAGCCCGCCCTTGCCCTGGGAAGAGTTCGTCAAAGCCTACCCGCCGGCGGGCTGAGCGCCGCGGTCCTCGTACGGCCAAATCGCGACTGGCGTCGCTCCTACCGGGGCTGCGCCGGGGGCGGTCGTCCCGGAGCGCGGTGCCGCGGTTTTCGTAGGAGCGACGCCAGTCGCGATCGGCCGCAATCCACGCGCCGCGGTCCTCGCCCGGCCAAATCGCGACTTGCGTCGCTCCTACCGGGGCTGCGCCGGCGGCGGTCGTCCCGGAGCGCGGCGCTGCGGTTTTCGTAGGAGCGACGCCAGTCGCGATCGGCCGCAATCCACGCGCCGCGGTCCTCGCACGGCCAAATCGCGACTTGCGTCGCTCCTACCGGGGCTGCGCCGGGGGCGGTCGTCCGGAGCGCGGCGCCGCGGTTTTCGTAGGAGCGACGCCAGTCGCGATCGGCGGCAATCCACGCGCCGCGGTCTTCGTACGGCCGAATCGCGACTGGCGTCGCTCCTACAGGAAACCGCTACGGTTTCCGGGATGGGGGCGTCCGACCGCCTGCCACGCCGCGCGCACCGCCTCCTCGCCGTAACGGCGTTCCAGCCGCCGCACGGTGAAGTGGCCGCGGCTGACGGCCTGGAAGTGGTCCATGAACATCAGGTTGATCGTCGCCCCCGCGGCGGCGCCGATGCCGGGCACCAGCATGCCGGCGGCCTTCTGGGTGAGCTGCACCTTGTAGCGCGCCGCCACCATCGTGATCAGCCGTGCCAGCGCCGGCGCGCCCTCGCTCGACAGCCCCTTCTGCGCGAAGTGGCGCGCGGCCTCCGACACCGTGGTGGCGAGGGCCGCACGCACGGCGTAGTAACCCGCCTCGGCCGCGTCGTCGCTGCTCGCGTTGCCGCCGAGGGCGAACACCTCGAGCGCGGCCAGCCTCGCCTGCGCGCTGCCGATGTCCTCGCCCTCGCCGCGCGCGATGTCGAGGATGGAGCGCATGATCAGCACGGTCGACAGCGGGATCTCCACCGTCAGCCCGGCGACCCCGAAGGCGCCGCCGCCCGCGCCGCTCACCGAGCCGAGCAGCTTGTGCAGGCGCGGAGAGGCTGGCTGGGCGGCGGGCTGCAGGGTCTTCGCGGCGGTGTCCATCGCCTTCATCAGCGCGTCGTGGGCGAGCCCGCCGATGCGCTCGCGCCAGCTCGCCGGCAGGCGCGCCATGCCCTTCTCCAGCGGGCTGCCGACGAAGCTGCTCAGGCGCGCGGCCAGGCTGGGCCGCTCGAGCAGCACGCGCGCCTCGGCGAGCGCGCGCAGGTCGGCGGCGTCGAGCATGTGGCGGGTTTCGTGGCTTGCGTTCATCGCGATCGGGTCCGGTGAGGGTGTCCCTGCTCAGACGCGTCGGTGGCGGCGGGCGTTCCCGCCCTCAGGACGGTTTGCCGGTTTCCAGCGCCTGCAGCAGCGCGGCGCCGATCACCGCGGCGGACTGTGCGCCCGACAGGCTGAGGCGGCGGTCGAGGATGAAGAAGGGCACGCCCTCGATGCCCTGGCGACGCAGCCCGGCGGCCATGCGCTGCACCTTGTCGGCATCGGTACCGCGCTCCAGCCACTCGCGCACCAGTTCGCGGCGGTCGCCGCAGGCGGCGGCGAGATCGGCCAGGGTGTCGAGGTCGCCGATGTCGCGCCCCTCCTGGAAGTGCGCGGCGAACAGCGCGTGGGCGAGCGCGCGCACGCGCTCCGGCTTGTGGCCGTGGGCCTGGGCACGGTAGAGCAGGCGGTGCGCGGCGAGCGTGTTCGGGCGCGTGGCGATGCGCTCGAAGGCGTACTGCAGCCCGTCGCCGGCGGCGGCCTCGCGCACCTGGTCCAGCACCGCCTCGGCCTTCACCGGGCCGCCGAACTTGCCCTCCAGGAAGGCGCGGTAGGGCTCGCCCGCGGGCGGAGTGTCCGGGTTGAGGAAGAAGGGCAGCCAGTTGATGCGCGGCTCGATGTCGGGGCGCGTCGCGCGCAGCTCGGCGAGCGCGCGGTCGAGACGGACGGCGCCGAGGAAGCACCACGGGCAGACGAAGTCGGAAACGAGGTCGATGTTCAGGATCATGGGGAGGGGGTGAGTTTCGATGTACGGCTGGGGAAGCGGGGATGCGGGCACGTCGTCCGCGGCGGGGCTCAGGTTAAAGGATTCCTGAACACCGCGCGTCCACGTTGAAGCCCGCCTTGATGGCGACACACGACCGCGCCCGGCCGGCGGTGGTCGCACTTCACAGAAAGCGCGCGATGAAGCAGGGTCGCGCCGGGTCCGCATCCGCCGGCAGCGCCAGCCAGACGCGCCGGCCGCTGCCCGGCACACGCTGGATCGCCTCGCCATCGGCGCCGAACAGCCGCTCCAGCACCGCCTCGGTGTTGCCGCCCGGCTGTACGAACTCCAGCCGGTCGCCGACGCCGAAGCCGTTCTTGACCTCGACCTCGGCCAGGCCGCGCGCGGCATCCCAGCCGACCACCTCGCCCACCAGCAGGCTGCGCCCGGATTCGGAATGGCCGCGCAGGTAGTTCTGCTGCTCGGGGGTGGAGTGGCGCTGATAGAAGCCGTCGGTGTAGCCGCGGCTGGCCAGGCCCTCGAGTTCGCCGAGCAGGCGTACATCGAAGGGCCGCCCGGCCACCGCATCGTCGATCGCGCGCCGGTAGCCCTGGGCGGCGCGGGCGACGTAGTAGGGGCTCTTGGTGCGGCCTTCGATCTTGAGCGAATCGACGCCGATCTCGACCAGGCGCTGCACGTGCTCGATCGCGCGCAGGTCCTTCGAGTTGAGGATGTAGGTGCCGTGCTCGTCTTCCTCGATCGGCATCCGCTCGCCCGGGCGGGTGCCCTCCTCCAGCAGCCACACCTTGCTGCCGCCGAGGTGGCGCGGACCGCCGCCGAGCGCCAGCCCCTGCGCGGTGTCGAGCGCGCTGCGGGTGGCGGTGCCGACCGCGCCGGCGTCCTTGGGGTTGCCGATCGGCGCGCCGCCGCAGGCCTGGATGTCGCCGGCGGCGTCCTCGGCGGCCTCGTGCAGCTTGTAGTCCCAGCGGCAGGAGTTGGTGCAGCTGCCCTGGTTGGGGTCGCGGTGGTTGAAGTAGCCCGACAGCAGGCAGCGCCCGGAGTAGGCGATGCACAGCGCACCGTGCACGAAGACTTCCAGCTCCATGTCCGGGCAGGCGTCGCGGATCTCGGCGACCTCGTCCAGCGACAGCTCGCGCGACAGGATCACGCGCTTCACCCCCACCGACTGCCAGAAGCGCACCGAGGCGTAGTTGGTGGTGTTGGCCTGCACCGAGAGGTGGATCGGCACCTCGGGCCAGCGCTCGCGCACCATCAGGATCAGCCCGGGGTCGGCCATGATCAGCGCGTCGGGCTGCAGCGCGATCACCGGCGCCATGTCGTCCTCGAAGGTGCGCAGCTTGGCGTTGTGCGGATAGATGTTGGCGACGAGATAGAACAGCTTGCCGGCGGCGCGGGCCTCGGCCATGCCGGCGGCGAGCGTGTCGAGCTGGCCGAAGTGGTTGTTGCGCACGCGCAGCGAATAGCGCGGCTGGCCGGCGTAGACCGCGTCCGCGCCATAGGCGAAGGCGGTGCGCATCATGTCGAGGGTGCCGGCGGGGGCGAGCAGTTCGGGGCGGCGCGGGGCCGGGGGGGAGGCGGGCATCGGGGGCGGGCGGGCAAAAGCGCATTTTACCTGCGCGGGCGGGGGGCGCCGGCGGTGGATTCTTGCTGCGATGATCGATCTGCCGCACCTCCGCCACGTCACCCGGCTGCGGCGGCCGGCATTCAAGCCCTCAACGATGCTCGAATCTCGGCTTCCGCTTTTCCGTGAACGCGGCAAGCCCCTCGCGAAAGTCGTGCTCGGAGAAACACGCGTGGAACAGCTCGCGCTCCAGGGCAAGGCCGGCATCGAGCCCCACCTGCGCCCCATTGACCGCGGCCTTGATCCTGCAGGCGACCGGGCTCGAGTACGACGCCACCAGCCGGGCGACGGACATGGCAGCGGCTTCGAGCGCCTCATCCGGAACCACGCGCGACACCAGGCCGGCGACAAGCGCCTCGTCCGCGCTCAGCGCGCGCCCGGTGAGCAGCAGATCCATCGCGACATGCTTGCCCACGACCCGCGCCAGCCGCTGCGTACCGCCCGCGCCCGGCATGGCGGCCAGCGTGATCTCGGGGTGGCAGAAGCGCGCCGAAGCGGCGGCGACGACGATGTCGCACATCTCCACCAGCTCGCACCCGCCACCCGCCGCCAGTCCCCTCACGGCAACGATCAAGGGCTTCCGGAGCCGGGGTGGCGCGGAAACGCAGCCAACAAACCCCGTCGCCCTGGCCTGTTCCGCGCTCATGTCCAGCATCTCCCGGATGTCCGCCCCGGCACAGAAGTGCTTCAGCGACGTGGAGATGAGGATCGCCCGCACGTCTTCGCGCGCGTCCAAGGCCAGGAGCGCATCGTCGATTTCCTTGCAGAACTGCAGGTCCAGCGCATTCAGCGCATCGGCGCGATTCAGCTCAAGATGGCCGACGCCATCAGCGCATTCGACGGCAACCGAGGTCATTGTCGTTGTCTCCGCTGTATGCAGATTCAAGAATTTCGTTGTCCGCTTGGAATGACTGCAGTCGACCCGTAAGAGACATGCGTCGACTCCTTGGCCCAACGGCAGAGATCTGAGTGAAGCTGTCGTAGGGGTGCATATTGACCGCGAAACACTCGCCCTTAGCCGAAACTGAACATCTTGTCGGAGGTCGGTGAGCCGGATACCTATCGGTGCGGATCAGGGATGGCTGCAGCAAAACAAGAAGAGTGGCCTGTATCGAAGTTGTCAGTCGAATCACAATAGGGTATAAGGCAATATGAAAAACCAAGAGCTTCAATAAAGGAAAGCAATAATGGATAAACCATCGAACTCTGGCACGTTGAATCTGAAGCCGCTCTATGAGCTTGCTGCAAAGCTCGGCCCTCAGGGATTGTTAGGTAGATCGACTGAAGGGCGAGAATATGGAAAAGCTGTAAAAGAGGCAACCTCAATCATCCCAACGACACAGGGAATTTACATATGGGGTTATTATCAGAGCAATAAACTCTGGAGAACCGTTTATCTCGGGAAGGCTGGTTTTGGGGGGAGCTCGAATCTCAACCTTCGCATCGACGAAGAGCTGAGAGACGAAAGACCATTTCTATGGGTGGGCAAGCAAACCAGGATGAGTTTGGACGAGGTAAAATTGGAGTGGCTCCGTCTGGGTGGCAAGAATGGGATACACACTAAGGCAGCCGTGAATCATGTGGACCGTGCGTTGAGAAAAGACAAGACAACGCACATTCATTGGGTCGCGATGCCGGAAACCGATAATCATTCTATACTTAAGATCGAAGCGGATTTGGTGGAAGTGATGAATCCGATTGCGAATGTCCATCGACCCGCTCCAAGTCATGACATAAGTGCGACGGCCATTGATGTCCTGAAAGAGTTTCGTGCTCTGATCAACAACAATAGATAGCGTGTTTATCTACGGGGTCAGGTCTTTCCCTTACTCATCCATAACTGACTGGTTTCGACCCCAGTGGCGACGCTCGGCGTAATGGGAAGCCGTCATTCAATGGACAAGGTAACCATTGCCGGAGGCGAGCTTGCAGTCGGTTCGGTTTGCCGACGTTAGAGGGAGATGTATCGAGGCGCACCTACGACATAGAGGGCGAAGCAGTAGAGGCCAAGGACAAAAAGGACGTGCTGGAGGCCAGCAATGACTCCGACGCGCACCGGCACGAAGGAAAAAAAATACATCTCGTAGATATCGTTTACTGGACTTGCTCTTAATTTTTTCAGCCTGCTCACGACAGAAGGTAACGAGCCAAGAACCCATGCAGCCACGACGATTGAGAATCCAAACAAGATCACCGACGAAACAGCCCACCACCGATCCCGCGCAATCGCCTCAGCGGCACAGGCCCCGTTCGCCGATGTGAGAAGGAATCCGTTTGCGCCAATAACCGCCGTTGAAACGGTGGTCATCCACGAACCCCAGTCCTTCATCAGCTTTGCAGATTCCAGTGCAGCCTCGTACGTGACCGGAATTGCCTTCGGCTTGCGAACGAACTCTCGCACAAAAAATATGACTGTGATGCCCAACACAACCCAGACCAAGCCCATGAGCGGAATCTTCACGGTACCCCCTCAACGTGAGAGCTTAACCGGCGACGAAAAGCCCAGCTTTTTGACGGTCCGTTGGAGCGTCTCGTTAAGCAAGGCAGTGCATCTACTTGCCGCCTGATCCAGAGGAGCCCGGCTTTCTGTGTTTCTTGATGATGCTCGCGATCTCAGCATTGAGCTTGGCTTGTTCATCGGCGACCTTCGCGTCAGCCACTCGCAACGCTTTAGCGCCCTTCGGATTAAAGCGATTATCCACATAGTCCGCCGGGTTTTCCTCCGGGAAATCCTCGAAGTACTCTGACCATTCACCCATGCGTTTCTCCTTTCTTTTATTCTAATTTGAAAAATATGCCTCAGCATCACCGTCAACTACAATCGGGTCCTAGACGCAATTTATCGAATCTCGATTCGCTTTCCCGGGTAACCAAGCACTGTCCCATCCGGTAGCTTTTCAAGCCGGAAGGAGAAAATTAAACTGGTATGAGTCGATTCGATTTGGCGCGGTTGCGCGTGTCGGTCCTTTGCTTCGATAAAATAGCTGTACGCTTCATAGCCCTTGTCGAAGAAGAGGGCCAGTTTCTCGTCGTGATCTTTTCGAACTGCGGACGCAGATCCGGTTTCCTCATCGATTCCCCAATGAGGTTCCTGAATGACGTAGCTGCTATTAACGCCATCGCGTTTATTGTGCGTATCCACCCAGACACTGAAGTAGACCTTCTTCTCTTCTTCATTCACCGCGCACCAGCTCCAAACAGCGTTTCGCTGCTTGGCACCGAGGTAGTCCATGAGCTGGGATCGATTCTCAAGTCTCGGCATATCTTGATCCTTGCGGTGCCGCAGAATTGCGGCCTAACAGCGCTCATCACGTATCCGGAAACACTGTCAGATCAGCTACCGAAGAGCCTCTACCGCCTCCTTGGATCGCAACAACAGAGCGGCAGGACTGGCATGCTGGCTACTGCGCAGCATAACTCAGGCCGAGGATGGATGTCTGTTGACGGGTGCGCGCCCTCGGCGGTAGCTGTTGGCCGGCCTGAGACTTTCGACCCCGTCTGCGCGCGGACGCTGCGAACGGACTGTGACCGTCTCGATCCGACCCGTTGCTGCCGATGAGCTTTGAGTAATGCTGTCGTTCAATGCCTGAGTTTAGCAGCGTTTGAGGTGCCAGCCTCTTTTTCGGCAGCAAAAGTGGGCGGCGGGTCAAACGTCTGCTACAAGATTTTGTTAGACGCTCCCTTTATTCCAAAGATAAATATCAAAAACGCGCTCCTTGAACCACTGCTTGCTTGTCAGCGTTTCAACGCCGGAGGGTCTCATCTTTGGATGGACCGAATAGGAAACAACGGACTTTAGCCTCGTGCAGGCTTCGTCGATCTCTGACGCAAACTCGGCGAAACGGATCGAAAACTCGGCATTGAAGGCTGAAAAATCACCTTCACGTGTACCCAAAGCAATCCGAGCTTGACGATCGTAGATGCGAATTGGAGATTTGATCTTCAGCCACAAGAACTTTGTGGTCAAGGATAAAACCTTGCGCTCTCCGTATTGAGAGGAAATCTCCTGTTGAGCATCCCTAACCACGCGCTCGACGTTGTCCGGAGTGACCTCCGCCTCTTTAATTCCATCTAGAACCTTGAGAACTGGCTGGTATCTGACCAGACCTTTCTCTTCTTCGAATTTTGTTGGTAGAGTGCGGGCGATGCGGAAGTGAACGCCTGCTTTAACCAAAGCGTCTTGCTGTATTATTTTTGAATCCGAAGCCAAGGATTCGCAAAGTCCCGCCTCCTTCTCAAGCCATTGGTTGAGAAATTGAAGGGCGCAAAAATCGAATGTTCGGATTGGCATGAGCGTTTCAAAAAGTACTTAGCGCTTGAGCTGATAGACGGTACCGGGCTAGCTGGGTACTGTCCTCTCGATTGAAGGATTAGAGGTAATCTTGCAGTGCCAGTGCATAGGCTTCCTCAGGGCTTAAGCCCTCCATAATGAGCTCAACAATTTGCTCCCGCCTGTCTCGGATCGATTGCGGTAATTGCGCCTTGTTGTGCTGATAGTGACTGGACATGAGTTCAAGCGCCTTTGCTCTTTTCACCGGCTTGCGTGGCTTGATTGCCGTTTCGGTGTGTTTCACAAATCCATCGAAGTCTGTCGTGACCGCGCTCCAGTCGAACGAGAAGACTTTTTCTCGCGCAGCCTTTGGATCGAAGCTGCGGGTAAACGCCACGCCACACTCGCCCGACTCCTTGTTGATGACCAACGAGGTCAGATCTGGAAGACCTCGCTCGGAGGTAAACATGCGAACTACGTCGAGTCGGCGCCCAGTGGAGACAGCGATCGCTTTCTGTACTACCGGTCGATCCGGGTATTCTTCCTTTGCCCACGCCACAAGTTCTCCATATGTTACACAGTGCTTGTGCTTTGCGAGGTCGACCAATAACGGATAGTAAGAAGATGCGAGTTGGACATCAATCAATGTGACGTTGGTGTATTGGCTTTGTTGCGGCTTTGGCATTGGCGCTGGGCTCTCGATCTGATGGATTCAAATGAATAGGGTTTATCCCTCGCACCCCAAGCTCTGTTGAACTCACGGACGCCTGTCGTGAAGGATAAGACTTGTCGAACTGAACCGCCTCTCAAGCGGTGAAAATAGGGATTCTACGCTTGGATCATCCACATTCGATAGCGCGCAGCAGGATTGCGTCAAAAGCGAGCGCCCGGTCCCAACGCGCCTCTTGCGATCATCACCGTCTTCCGGTGCAATCGGTTTCCGGCCGCACATCTGGCGTGCGATATCGTTTGCGCTTAGCACAAGGGGGCACGCCACGGCCTACCGGTGCGGACCTTACATCGGAGAGTATCGGGGCTGAATTGCGCGGATGCTCATGGCAGCCCATCCCGACAGCGTGGCTCAAGCGCGGGCAAACAGTCTGTCGTGGCGCGAGCGCCTGAAACCGCGAGCGGCCTGAGTGAAGTCGCAGATCATCAGTGAATCCGTCGCCAAGCCGTCATTATTCCACGAATTGACTGACTACTTCCGCACACTCACTTTTCCAATGATTTCCACTAGCTTTTTCTCAGAAAAACCATACATCTCCTGTATTGCTAGTATTAGCGAGAGCCATAGTGTCGTACCCTCTGAGTTTTGCTCGAAATGAAAAATTGAAGTAAAAACATAAAATAATGTGCGCGTATCATCTGGCCTATGCTTATAGTTGAAATATTGCATTGCTTGCAAGGTATCTAGCAAGTCGTCAAGTTTTTCGTCGTTAAATGTAGTCGCGACTTCCTGTGTGCTCACAACATCATAAACATGCTCGAATATTATATTAAGTCGCTCTTGGTCTAGATACGGAAGATTCTTTCTCATAATTTTTAACTGCTCCGAAGCTGGGGGGAAGGCCGTGCGCCAATCTATAAGCATAGCTATATAGTGCAGGAGTGTCTGCAATCGAGATATTGGGGCAAGGTTCGGTTCTGGCCGTTATGGATAGCTGTTCATAACGGCCATTATGCCCAGATCCCAGTTATGAACAGTTGCGGTGCGGGCCGCGTCATCGCGCGAGCGCAGCGGTGGTGGGCGATGCCTGCGGCCTGCACATAA
>Ga0268298_10002149_pt1 | contig 21977 bp, 17 predicted proteins | sample WWTPWeurt_MetaG_FD_194462 | JGI IMG/M metagenome (GOLD analysis project Ga0268298, IMG submission 194462) | Activated sludge microbial communities from WWTP in Nijmegen, Gelderland, Netherland - WWTP Weurt | ecosystem: Engineered > WWTP > Aerobic digester > Activated sludge | place... | reverse complement strand
TGCGCGCCGGCCGCTATCCCGGGAAGGAACACAGCTTCGAGTGATGGTCGACCTGCGGGAGATCCCCGCGCTCCGGGCCTGGCGCGCGGCGGAACGGGCGGCCGGCCGGCGGGTGGCGTTCGTCCCCACCATGGGCGCGCTGCACGCCGGCCACCTGGCGCTGGTGGACCTGGCCGCGCGCCTCGCCCCGACGGTGCTCATGAGCGTCTTCGTCAACCCGCTGCAGTTCGGCCCGGGCGAGGACTTTGCCCGCTACCCCCGGGACCTGGACCGCGATCGCGCCCTCGCGGCGGGACGCGGGGTGGCCGCGCTGTTCGTGCCGGCCGTGGAGGCGATGTATCCCCCCGGGGCCGAGACCCGCGTGGTGCCGGGCCCGATGGCGGAGCGGTGGGAAGGCGCACAGCGCCCGGGCCACTTCGCCGGGGTGCTCACGGTCGTGGCCAAGCTGCTCAACCTGGTCCAGCCCGACCTCGCCGTCTTCGGCCAGAAGGACATCCAGCAGGTCTGCCTGGTACGGCGGATGGTCCGCGATCTGGACCTGCCGGTCGAAATTCATGTTGGGCGGACCGTCCGTGAAACCGACGGCCTGGCGTTGAGCAGCCGCAACGCCTACCTGTCGAGTGCGGATCGGGCCGCGGCGCTGTCGTTGAGTCGGGCCCTCCGGGCCGCCGATCTGGCATGGCGCGGGGGTGAGGCGGAGGCGCTGCGGCTCCACTCCCTCATGATGGAGCAATTCCATATGTCCATTGGAGTTACGGTGGACTATATTGCCATCGTCGACCCCGACACCCTGCGCCCGGTGGAGCGGGCTGACGGTGGCACGATCGTCGCTGTTGCTGCCCGCGTAGGTCGGACGCGACTGCTCGATAACCACATCCTCGGGACGGAGTTCTGTTGAGCCTCATCGGCGAAGCACGCCCCACGCCTTCCGGACTCCGGCCGACCCTGCCGGACTGGTCGGTGGTGACCCCGGCCCGGCTGGCTCATATCGAGCGGGTCGCGGGGCTGGTGGCGCGCTGGGCGGAAGAGATGGGGGTCCCGGACAGCGAACGGAACCGGTGGCTGCGCGCCGTGTGGCTGCACGACGCGCTGCGGGACGCCCCGGCCCCGGAGCTGGAGCGGTGGGCGCCGTCCGCGGTGGGCCCCGTGGAACTGCGCCACGGGCCCGCCAGCGCCGCGCGCGCCAAGGCCGATGGCGAAACCGATCGCGGCGTCCTCGACGCCGTCCGGTATCACACCACCGGCCTGGCCGAATGGGACATGGTGGGACGGGTGCTCTACTGCGCGGACTTCCTGGAGCCGGGGCGGAAATACCGGAACGAGGATCGCGCGGCCCTCACGGCGCGCTTCCCGCACGACCCCGGCGGGGTCCTGCGCGAGGTGGCGCGCCTTCGCCTGGGCCACGCCGTGGAATCCGGCTGGCCCCTCCCCGAGCCCACGGTCCGGTTTTGGAACTCACTCCAGGCGCGCGCCGCGGGCTGATCGCCGCCGGCGCCCTGCTGGCCCCGCTGCTCCTGGTCCTCGCCGTGCGGGCCCTCCGCCGCGACCAGGTTGAAGGGCACGCCTTCGCCATCCCCGCCACCGATCACGCCCTGCAGGTCGAGGTGCTCAACGGCAGCGGCCGCAACGGCCTCGCCCGTCTCGGCGCGCGCCGGCTGCGGCGGCAGGGGATCGACGTCGTGCTCTTCGGGACCGCCACCGAGACCCCCACCGACAGCACCCGGATCATCCTGCGCCGCGGCGACCGCGACCGGGCCGAGCGGGTGCGTGGCGCCCTCGGCCTGGGCAGGCTCGAGGTGGCGCTGGACTCCCTGCGGCGGGTGGACGTCACCGTGCTCCTCGGGCCGGACTTCCAGCCGGATGAGGAGGGACGGCCCTGACCCAGCGTCCCACCTCCGCCACCAGTTCGGCGGGGAGATAGGGCTTGGGCAGGAAGGCCGCGTTGGGCATCGTGCCGCACCGGCGGGACACCTCCTCCTCGCTGAACCCGCTGGTCAGCATCACCGGGACCTCCGGGGCCAGCGCCGCCATCGCCGCCAGCGTCTCGTCGCCGCCCATGCCCGGCATCGTCAGGTCGAGCACCACCAGTCCCAGCCGCTCGCGCAGCTCGCGGAAGCGGGCCAGCGCCTCCTCGCCGTTCGCCGCCGTCGTCACCTCGTAGCCGGCCCGTTCCAGGAACGTCCGCATCAGCCGGAGCACGTCCGCCTCATCATCCACCAGCAGGAGGCGCGCGCGGGGCGCCCCGGCGGGGGCGGCGACCGTGACCGCCGGCGCGCGCCCGGCCAGCGGAAACAGCACCCGGATCACGGTGCGGCCGGGCGCGCTCGCGACCGCGATGGTCCCCCGGTGGCGGCGGACGATGCCCAGCACCGCGGCGAGGCCCAGCCCGCGGCCCGGGAAGCGGGTGGAGAAGAATGGCTCGAACATCCGCCGCTGGACCTCCACGTCGATCCCCGAGCCGTCGTCCTCCACCTCGAGGGAGACGTACGGCCCCGGCTGGGCCTCCTGGGGCAGGAGGGTGGTCACGAGGAACTCCCGGGTGGCGTGCAGCAGCCCGGTGCGGACCGTGACGATGCCCCGGTTCCCCTCCAGCGCCTCGCCGGCGTTGGTCACCAGGTTCACCAGCACCTGCCGCAGCTGCGACGGATCCGCCTCGATGGCGGGCAGCGCCTCGGCCGGTTCCAGCACCAGGCGCGCCGGGCTGGGCAGCGCCGCCTGCAGCAGGCTGGCGCTCTCGCGGACCACCGCCGAGGAATCCACCGGGCCCACCACGAACTGGCCCCGGCCGGCATAGGCCAGCATCTGCGCCGTCAGCTCCGCCGCGCGGAGCGAGGCCTGCTCCACCTGCCGGAGCGGCTCGGTGGCCGGATGCTCCGGGGGGAGCGCCGCCCGGGCCAGGTGCGCGTTCCCCAGGACCAGGGTGAGCAGGTTGTTGAAGTCGTGCGCGATCCCGCCCGCGAGCACCCCGATGCTCTCGAGCTTCTGCGCCTCCAGCAGCCGCTCCTGGAACTGCTGGGTGGCCCGTCCGGCGCGGCGCTGCTCGGTCACGTCCTCGTGGATCGCCACCAGGCCCGTCACCTCGCCGGTGTGGTCCCGCAGCGGCGCGGTGGAGATCGTGATCTCGAGCGTGGTGCCGTTCTTGTGCCGCCGCGTGGCCGAGAGCCGCCGCACGCCGCCCTCCCGGCGCGCCGCCTCGACCATCCGCCGGAAGTCCTCGCGTTCCTCGGGGGGGATCACCGGGGATGGCCCGCCGACCGCCTCGGCCGCCGTGAAGCCGTACAGACGCTCCGCGGCGGGATTCCAGCCCGTGACGATCCCCTCGCGGTCCAGCGTGACGATCGGCAGGGGAGAGGCATCGATGACGGCCCGGACCCGCCGGGTGGCCGCGCGCTCGAGCAGTTCGGCGTGCTTCCGGTCGGTGATGTCCCCGGCGATGCCGGAGAGGTGGGCCGTGCCGGCGAGCGGGTCCCGGACCAGGGTGGCGCGATCGTGGATCCAGCGCACCCGGCCGTCCGCCCGGGTGATGCGGTATTCGAGGTCGTACCCGCCTTCCTCACCCCGGCTCACCAGCCCGTGCCACGCCCGCTCGACGGCCGGCCGGTCGTCCGCCGCGATCGTGGCCAGCCACAGGTGCGGGTCGGCGTACAGCGCGGCCGGGGAGTGTCCCCAGATCCGCTCGAACGAGGGGCTCACGTACAGCACCCGCTCCGGCTCCACCTGGGCGAGCCAGAAGACCTCGCTGCTCTGCTCGGCGTAGCGGAAGAAGCGCTCTTCCAGCTCCCGGATGCGGTGCTCGCTCTCCTTCTGGCCGGTGATGTCGATGGTGGCGCCCGCCATCCGCACCGGCCGCCCCGCCGCGTCCCACACCGCCTGCCCGTGCACCATGCACCAGCGCCACCCGCCGTCGCGGGCCCGCATCCGGTACTCGACCACGTAGGGCGTGCGCTGCTCGAAGTGCCGCCGCACCTCCGCGAAGACCCGCTCCCGGTCGTCGGGGTGCAGCGCCTCCTCCCAGGTGCGCACATGGTTCGGGAGTTCGGCGTCGTCGTAGCCGAGCAGCGCCTTCCACTGGGGGGAGAACAGGGTCTCGCCGCTCACCACGTTCCAGTCCCACACCCCGGCGCGGGCACTGGAGGCCGCGAGGGCGTAGCGCTCCTCGCTGCGGCGGAGCGCGTCCGCGGCCTGGTGGCGGCTGCTGACGTCGCGGCACAGCGCCACGATCGTGCCGTCGTCCTGGACGGCGGCGTTGATCTCGATGGCGAGCACCGCGCCATCCCGGTGCTGGTAATCCACCTCGAGGTTGGTCACGCTGCCCACGCGCACCGCCTGCCGCACCTCCGCGGCGTTGCGGTCGACGTCGTACGGGGCGGTCCACTCGGTGACCCGGTGCCCCCGGATCTCCTCCAGCGACTGGTGGCCCGTGAGCCGGACGTATTCCGGATTGGCGTCGAGCACCCGGCCCGCGGCGTCGATGATCACGTAGCCGGTGGCCGTCAGGTCCACCAGGGTCCGGTACTTCCGCTCGCTGGCCTCGAGCGCCTGCTCGGCCTGGCGCCGGTCGGTGATGTCCACGAACGCCGCCACCGCGCCCCGGGCCCGGCCCGCCTCGTCGCGCAGCGGGGTGACGTTGCCCAGCAGGTGCCGCTCGGCGCCGTCGGCGAAGTGGATCGTCTCCTCGAAGCCCCGGAGCTCCACCCCGCGGCGGGCGGTGCGCTGGAGGGGGAGCTCCTCCGGCGCGAGCGCCCGCCCCTGCTGCCGCACCTCGAAATGCCGCGGGGCGTCCGGACCGCTGAGGGAGAGGTTGCTGCCCACGGGCATGCGGAGCAGCTCGCGGGCGGCGCGGTTGCCGGTGATGTGCGCGGCGTCGGGGTCACGGGCAAACCACACCGCGGCGGGCACCACCTCGAGCAGCGAACTCAGCTCGTTCTCGAGGGCCCGGCTTTCCGCCTCCGCCGCGCGCGCCCGGCTGGCGGTGCCAAGGATGGGGCGGAGGGCCGCGAGGCCGATGACCACCAGGACGGACACGGCGAGGGCGAGGAGCCCCTCGAAGACCAGGGACGGGTGATCCGGGGCGGCGGCGATCTGGCGCAGCAGCAGCACCCGCCCGATGCCGATCAGGAAGATGGCGCCGGCCAGCAGGCGCCAGGCCCACGGCCGGGAGCTGGCGCGCGCGAGCAGCAGGGCCTGGACGGCCGCGAGGAGCTGGAGAAAAATCGACAGGATGACGAGCGCCATGAACCCACCCACGCTCCATCGGGAGCGGCTGGCGCCGCACGGGGCGGCCGGTCAGCTCAGGGGGCCCGGCGCCCGGACGGCGGGCGGGGAGGGGCTAGGGCAACCTAGCGGGGGCGGAGGAGAAAACCCAGCACCACGTCCATCACGTTGGTCCCGGTCATCCCGGTATGGAACAGGTCGCCGGCGGCGGCGAGCGCCGCCTGGCTGGCATGGGCGGCCAGGTCCGCGCCGGGGTCGCGACCGGCGGCCGCGGCCCGCGCCCAGGTGCCGGCGTCGCCAAAGGCGCCGGCCGCGTCGGTGGGGCCGTCCCGCCCGTCGGTCCCGGCGGCCAGCAGGGTGACCGGCCGCGCGGCGGGCCCCGCAGCGGCCAGCGCGCCGGCGGCGGCCAGCGCCAGTTCCTGCGAACGCCCCCCCAGGCCGGCGTCGGGGGGAAGGGTGACGGTGGTCTCCCCACCCCATACAAGGACTGTATCTTTATTCATCCCCCCGGCTTGCGCTCCCGTGCCATTTGTGGCATCATAGGTCAGCAGGGTCGCTGCGAGGCGGCGTCCCACATCCGCCGCCTCGCCCGACAGGGCAGCATCCAGCAGCCGCGCCTCCAGCCCGTACCCGGACGCGCATCGGCAGGCCGCCTCGAGCGCCAACCGGTTGCTCGCAATGAGGGTCGTCTCGGTGGTCCGGAAGGCGGCGTCCCCGGCCTTCGGCGTCTCCGGGATGGTCCCGCGGATCACCGCCTCGAGGTGCGCGCGCAGCGTGGCGGGCAGCTGTTCCCACACACCGGCGGAGCCCATGGCTGCTTTCACCTCCGCCGCGCTGGACGCATCCGGAACGCACGGACCCGAGCCGATCGACCCCAAGTCGTCCCCGATGACGTCGGAGATTGTGAAATTTTTCACGTGTGCCGGGGAGAGTGCGGCGGCGAGCCGGCCGCCCGCCCACCGTGCAAACCGCTTGCGGATCCGGTTCATCGCGGTGATGTCGAGGCCGGAACCGAGCAGCAGGCGATAGAGCTGGGCCAGATCGGCGGGGGGGATCCCCGCCACCGGGGCGCCGATCAGGCTGGTGGTGCCGCCGGACAGCAGGACCCAGACTTCGTGGCCCGGGGCCACGCCCTGGACGGCCCGGCCCAGCGCCTCCGCCGCCCCGAGCGAGCCTGCGCCCGGTTGCGGGTGGTCGCCGACGGCCACGGCCAGTCCGGGGTGTGGCGACGCGGCAGGCTCCGGCACGACCAGCAGTCCGCCGGCCGGCGCCTGGCCCCGGGCCGCGAGCCACTCCACCGCGGCTACGGCCATCGGGTGCGCGGCCTTGCCGAGGGCCAGCAGGTGTACCGGGCCGGCCGGCGGGGTGGCGGCATCGAGGGCGGCCCGCAGCGCGGGGCCGGGGGCGGCCGCGGTGACGGCCGCCCAGTACAGCTCGGCCAGCAGGGCCCGGGGGTCCGCGGGCGGTTCGAGTGTCGGCATGCTCGGGTCCGGAGGTCGTGGGGCAGGGTGACGCCGTATGAACATACAGCCACCCGCACGCATTCGCGCGGGCGCCCGGAGCGCCCGGTTCGTCGTGACTTCAGCAGAGGATGGTGTCATGCCTGGCCGCAACTTCCTGTTCGTCCCCGGTCCCACCAACACCCCGGACCGGATCCTCAGGGCGATGCACGTCCCGATGGAAGACCATCGCTCGTCGGCGTTCCCCGAGCTGACCCTGCCGATCCTCCGCGACCTGCGCACCGTCTTCAAGACCACGACCGGCACCCCGTTCGTGTTCCCGGGCACCGGCACCGGCGGCTGGGAATCGGCGCTCGTGAACACGCTCTCCCCGGGCGACAAGGTGCTGTCCTTCCGCTACGGCCAGTTCAGCCACCTCTGGATCGACATGATGGGACGGCTCGGCCTCGACGTCACCGCCATCGACGTGGAGTGGGGCGAGGGCGCGCCGCCGGCCCGGATCGAGGAACTCCTCCGCCAGGATACCGCCCATGCGTACAAGGCGGTCTGCGTGGTCCACAACGAGACCGCCACCGGCGTGACCAGCGACATCGGGGCGGTACGGAAGGCGATCGACGCGGCGAAGCACCCGGCGCTGCTGTTCGTGGACAGCGTGTCCGGCCTGGCCAGCATCGACTTCCGCATGGATGAGTGGAAGGTCGACATCTGCGTGACCGGCTCGCAGAAGGGCTTCATGCTGCCGGCGGGCGCCGGCATCGTCTGCGTGGGGCCGCGCGCCCTCGAGCTCGGCACGACGGCGAAGCTGCCGCGCTGCTACTGGAGCTACGAGGACATGCTCAAGGCCAACGCCACCGGGTACTTCCCCTACACCCCGTCGATCCCCATGCTCTACGGGCTGCGGGAGGCGCTGACCATGCTGCTCGAGGAGGGGATGGAGCATGTCTACGCGCGGCACCACCGCCTGGCGGAAGGCTGCCGCCGCGCCGTGGCCGCGTGGGGGCTCTCGCTCTGCTCCAAGGGGCCGCAGTGGCACTCCGACACGGTCAGCGCCATCATGGTGCCGCCGGGGTTCAACGGCGCCGACGTGATCGACGTGGCGTACCGGCGCTACAACTTTGCCCTCGGCGCCGGGCTCAACAAGGTGGCGGGGAAGCTGTTCCGCATCGGGCACCTCGGGGACCTCAACGAGATCACCCTGCTCGCCGGGATCGCCGGGGCCGAGATGGCCATGCGCGACGTCGGCATCAAGGTGGCCTACGGCACCGGCGTGGCGGCCGCGCAGGAGTACTGGCAGCAGACCCAGGCGCCGCTGCCCGCCCGGAAGGGGGCGGCGCCGGCCGAGGCCGCCGCGGCCAAGAAGCCGGCGGGGGTCGCGTGAGTCACACCCGCTACGAGCCGGCGCACCCTCGCCTGCAGCGGAGCGAGCTGGCCGTGCCGGGGTCCAACCCGGCAATGTTCGAGAAGGCGCTGACCTGCGCCGCCGACTACGTCTTCCTCGACCTCGAGGACGCGGTGGCGCCGGCGGACAAGGAGCAGGCCCGGCGCAACGTCATCGAGGCGCTGCTCACGTACGACTGGCGGGGGCACGGCAAGACCATCTGCGTCCGGGTCAACGGCATCGACACCCACTATTACTATCGTGACATGGTGGATGTCATCGAGCAGGCCGGCCACCGGCTCGACGTGGTGCTGGTCCCGAAGGTGGGGGTGCCCGCGGACGTGTACCTCACCGACGCGCTGCTCACCCAGATCGAGGTCGCGAAGGGCATCCCGCACCGGATCGGGATCGACGTGCTGATCGAGACCGCGCTCGGGATGGCCAACGTCGAGGCCATCGCGCAGAGTTCGAAGCGGCTGGAGACGATGCACTTCGGGGTGGCCGACTACGCCGCCAGCATGCGGGCCCGCACCGTGAACATCGGCGGGCTCAACCCCGACTACCCCGGCGACCAGTGGCACGCCTCGCTCACCCGCATGATCGTGGCCTGCCGCGCCTACGGCCTGCGCCCGGTCGACGGACCCTTCGGCGACTTCAAGGACCCCGAGGGGTACCTGCTGGCCGCCCGCCGGGGCGCCGCGCTGGGGATCGAGGGGAAGTGGGCGATCCATCCCTCGCAGATCGCGCTGGCCAACGAGGTCTTCTCGCCGCCCGAGGCGGAGGTGCAGCGCGCCCGCCGGATCCTGGAGGCGCTGGAACAGGCTGCCCGGGAGGGGAAGGGGGCGGCGCAGCTCGACGGCCGGATGATCGACGCCGCCAGCGCCCGGATGGCCAACGTGGTGGTGGAGATGGCCCAGGCGATCGCCGGCAAGCGCTAGCCCCGACCCGTCCCGCGGGTGCGCACGCCCGGTGCGCGCCCACTCGACCGCCCGCCCGGTGAGGCGCGGCCAGAGGAGGCAGTCTTGGATATCCACGAATACCAGGCCAAGGAGCTGCTGGCCAACTTCGGCGTCGCCGTCCCCCGGGGCGGGGTCGCCTACAGCGCCGAGCAGGCCGTCTACCGCGCCGCCGAGATCGGGGGCGCGCGCTGGGCGGTGAAGGCGCAGATCCACTCCGGCGCCCGCGGCAAGGCCGGCGGCATCAAGCTCTGCACCACGGAAGACGAGGTGCGGAAGGCGGCCACCGAGCTGCTGGGGAAGCGGCTGGTGACGCACCAGACCGGGCCGGACGGCAAGGTGGTGCACCGCCTGTATGTCGAGGCCGCGGTGCCGATCGAGCGCGAGCTCTACCTTGGCTTCGTGCTCGACCGCAAGAGCGAGCGGATCATGCTGGTGGCGCACCCGCACGGCGGCATGGAGATCGAGGAGATCGTCAAGAGCGAGCCGGAGACCATCCTGCGGCAGACCATGGAGCCGGCGGTGGGCATGCGGGCGTTCCAGGCCCGGGAGGTGGCCTTCGGGCTCGGGCTCCCCGCCCAGAGCATCAACCGCGCGGTGACGGTGCTGCTCGGCTGCTACCGCGCCTTCCGCGACCTCGACGCCACCATGGTGGAGATCAACCCGCTGGTGCTCACCCGGGACGGCCAGCTGCTGGCGCTCGACGCCAAGATGGGCTTCGACGACAACGCGCTCTTCCGCCGCCCCAACGTGAGCGAGCTGCGCGACCACGCCGAGGAGGACCCGCGCGAGGCGCAGGCCTCGGAGCACGGCCTCAACTACGTGGCGCTCGACGGCGAGATCGGCTGCATCATCAACGGCGCCGGCCTGGCCATGGCCACGATGGACATGATCAAGCACGCCGGCGGCAACCCGGCCAACTTCCTGGACGTGGGCGGCGGCGCCTCCCCGGAGCGGGTGGCGATGGCCTTCAAGCTGGTGCTGCAGGACCGCAAGGTGGGCGCCATGCTGGTGAACATCTTCGCCGGCATCAACCGCTGTGACTGGGTGGCCCGGGGCGTGGTGCAGGCGGTGAAGGACGTGGGGGTGAACGTGCCGCTGGTGGTGCGGCTGGCGGGCACCAACGTGGAGGAGGGCCGCGCGATCATCACGGAGTCGGGCCTGCCGATCATCACCGCCGACTCGCTCGCCGACGCGGCCGAGAAGGTCGTGGCGGCCTGGAAGCACGCGAAGGGGAACTGACCATGGCCATCCTGATCAACGAGCTCACCCGCATCATCATCCAGGGCTTCACCGGCGACAAGGCCACCTTCCACGCCCAGAAGATGATCGAGTACGGGTCGAAGGTGGTGGGCGGCGTGACCCCCGGGAAGGGCGGGCAGAGCCACATCGGCCTGCCGGTCTTCAACACGGTGAAGGAGGCGGTGGACGCGGTCTACCCCGACGCCAGCCTCATCTTCGTGCCGGCGGCGTTCTGCGCCGACGCCATCATGGAGGCGGCCGACGCCGGCATCAAGCTGGTCTGCTGCATCACCGACGGGATCCCGGCGCAGGACATGATGATGGTCAAGCGCTACCTGCGGCGGTACCCGAAGGAGAAGCGCACCACCCTGGTGGGCCCCAACTGCGCCGGCCTGATCTCGCCCGGCAAGTCGATGCTGGGCATCATGCCCGGCCACATCTACATGGCGGGGAAGGTGGGCCTGGTCACCCGTTCCGGCACCCTGGGGTACGAGGCGGCGAGCCAGATGAAGGACCTGGGCATCGGCGTCTCGAGCAGCATCGGCATCGGCGGCGACCCGATCAACGGGTCGAGCTTCCTCGACATCCTCGCGCTCTTCGAGCACGACCCGGAGACCGAGGCCGTCATGATGATCGGCGAGATCGGCGGCCCGCAGGAGGCCGAGGCGGCGATGTGGGTCAAGCAGCACATGACCAAGCCGGTGATCGGCTACGTGGCCGGCCTCACCGCCCCCAAGGGACGCCGCATGGGCCACGCCGGCGCCATCATCTCCGCCTTCGGGGACACCGCGGCCGAGAAGGCCGAGATCATGCGCTCCCTGGGGCTGACGGTGGCGAAGAGCCCGGCGCACCTGGGCGAGGCGGTGGCCGAGGCGCTGGCCAATCGCCCCGCGAAGAAGAAGACGGTGACCCGATGAGCGCCCGCCCGCGGGTCGTCATCACCCGGAAGATCCCCGAGGCCTGCGAGGCGGAGGCGGCCCGGCGGTTCGATGCCGTCCTCAATCCCGGGGACACGCCGCTCACGGCGGAGCAGCTCAGGGACGCGCTGCGCACCGCCGACGGCCTGCTCCCGACCGTGACCGACAAGGTCACCGCCGAGGTGCTCGGGGTGGCGGGGCGCCGGGCCCGGATCGTGTCCAACTTCGGCGTCGGCTTCAACAACATCGACATCGCCGCGGCCAAGGCGCTCGGCCTGACGGTGACCAATACCCCCGACGTGCTCACCGACGAGACCGCCGACATCGCCATGACGCTCATGCTCATGGTGGCGCGGCGCGCGGGGGAGGGGGAGCGCCACGTCCGGCACCTCGAATGGACCGGCTGGCGGCCCACCCACATGCTCGGCGCCCGGGTGTCGGGGAAGACCCTCGGCATGATCGGCTTCGGGCGCATTGCCAAGGCGATGGCCCGGCGGGCGCACCATGGGTTCGGGATGCGCATCCTCTTCGCGGATCCGTTCCCCCCGAAGCCGGAGGAGGCCGCCGCGCTGGGCGCGGAGCCGCGGAACTCCATCGAGGCGGTGCTCGCCGAGGCGGACTTCGTCTCGCTGCACTGTCCGGCCACCCCCGAGACCCGGCACCTCATGAACGCCACCCGGCTCGGCCAGATGCAGCGGCACGCCTTCCTCATCAACAGCGCCCGCGGCGACGTGGTGGACGAAGCCGCCCTGGTGACCGCCCTCCGCGAGGGCGTGATCGCCGGCGCCGGGCTCGACGTGTTCGAGGGCGAGCCGAGCGTCACGCCCGAGCTGCTGACGATGGAGAACGTGGTGCTGCTGCCGCACCTCGGCAGCGCCACCCTCGAGACCCGCACCGCCATGGGCATGCGCGCGCTCGAGAACCTCTCGCTCTTCTTCGCAGGCCAGCCGGTCCGCGACCGCGTGGTGTGACCCTGGACCACCCGACGCCCTACGAGGCGGTGGCGCTGCCGCCCTCCGCCGACCCGCTCGCCGCCAGCGCCGCGCAGTACGCGTCGGAGGTGGCTGAGCTGCTGTTCGGGCAGCTGGTGGAGGTGGTGCGGGTGCGGCATCCCTACCTGGAGCGGGTGCTCGAGGGCGGGCCGATCGACCCGGCGTGGACGCCGGAGCAGCTCGAGGCGTGCCTGCGGGCCCAGGGGATCTGGTTCCAGCTGCTGTCGATCGCGGAGCAGAACGCGGGCATGCGGCGGCGGCGGCAGACCGAGACCGAGCGCGGCGCCGAGCAGGTGCGCGGTACCCTGCCGCAGGTCTTCCATGAGCTGGCGGCGCAGGGGATCGCGCAGCCCGACGATGCGCGGCGCCTGCTGCGCGAGCTGCGGGTGCGGCCCACCATCACGGCCCACCCCACCGAGGCCAAGCGGGTGACGGTGCTGGAGCGGCACCGCCGGATCTACCGCAAGCTGGTGGACCTCGAGTCGCCCCGGTGGACCCCCCGGGAGCGGAGCCAGCTGGTCGAGGGGCTCCGGACCGACATCGAGCTGCTGTGGATGACGGGGGAGCTCCGGCTGGAGAAGCCCACCGTGCCGCAGGAGGTCTACTGGGGGCTCCACTTCTTCAGCGAGACCCTGTTCGAGGCCACCAGCGAGATGCTGGAGAAGCTCGACCGGGTCCTGGCCCAGACCTGGCCCGGCGAGCGGTTCGACATCCCGCCCTTCTTCCAGTTCGGCAGCTGGATCGGCGGTGACCGCGACGGCAATCCCTTCGTCACCAATGCGGTCACCCGGCGCACCCTCGCGGAGAACCGGGTGGCGAGCCTGCTGCGCTACCGCCAGCGGCTGGCGGAGCTGCTCAAGACCCTGAGCATCACCGAGCGGGCGCTGGAGGTGGGGCCGGGGTTCCGCGCCGCCCTCGACCGCGCCCTGGCGCAGGTGAGCGACGGCGACGGCATCGTGAGCCGCAACCCAGGCGAGGTGTTCCGCCAGTTCCTGGCCTGCATGGTGCGACGGCTGGAGGGCGCCATCCGGCACGCCGAGGACGGCCGCACCGCGCCCACCGCGGAAGGGTACGCCTCGGCCGACGAGCTGCTGGCCGACATCCGCCTGCTGGAGACCGCGCTGCGGGAGGGCGGCAGCGGGGGGCTCGCCGACCAGCTGGTGCGGCCGGTGCGGCGCGAGATCGAGACCTTCCGCTTCAGCACCGTGCGGCTCGACCTCCGGGAGAACACCACCCGGCTCACCCAGGCGCTGGTGGCGCTGTGGCGGGTGAGCACCGGGCGCGCCGACGAGCCGCCGGCGGTGAGTTCGGAGGAGTGGAAGGCCTGGCTGCTGGCGGAGCTCGCGCGGCCCCGCCGCGGCGACCGCCCGCTCGAGACGGTGCCCGAGGAGGTGCGCGAGACGCTCGGGATGTTCCGGGTGGTGCGCGAGATGCGGGCCGAGCTGGATCGTGAGGCGTTCGGCAGCTTCGTGCTCAGCATGACCCGCGAGGTGGCCGACGTGCTCGGCGCCTACCTGCTGGCCAAGGAGGGGGGGCTGTTCGCCGACGAGGCGGGCATCGAGAGCTGCACCCTGCCGATCGTCCCCCTGTTCGAGACCATCGAGGACCTGCACCGCGCCCCCGCGATGATGCGCGAGCTGCTCGGCATCCCGGTGGTGCGGCGCTCGGTGCGCGCGCTCGGGGGCACGCAGGAGGTGATGATCGGCTACTCCGACAGCAACAAGGACGGCGGCTACCTCACCTCCAACTGGGAGCTGTGCAAGGCGCAGGCGCGGCTCACCCGGGTGGGGGAGGAGGCGGGCGTCCCGATCAGCTTCTTCCACGGCCGCGGCGGCTCGGTGAGCCGGGGCGGGGCCCCGCTCGGCCGCGCCATCGCCGCGCAGCCGGCCGGCTCGGTGCGCGGCCGGATGCGGATCACCGAGCAGGGCGAGGTGGTCTCGCTCAAGTATGCCAACCGCGGCACCGCGCAGTACCAGGTGGAGCTGCTGGCCGCGAGCGTGATCGAGCATTCGCTCCGGTCCGAACATGAGGCAGCGCTCAAGCCCACCACCGAGTACGATGAGGCGTTCGAGGCGCTGGCCGGCGGGGCGCAGGCGGCGTACCGGCGGTTCGTGGAGCGGCCCGACATGCTGGCCTACTTCAGCGCGGCGAGCCCGCTCGAGGAGCTCACCCGGCTCAACATCGGCTCCCGCCCCGCCCGGCGCACCGGCGCCCGCTCGCTGGCCGACCTCCGGGCCATCCCCTGGGTGTTCGCGTGGTCGCAGAACCGGCACTTCATCACCGGCTGGTACGGCCTGGGGAGCGGGCTCGACAACTTCCTGCAGATCCGCGGCGACCGGGGCCACCGCCTGCTGGCCCGCATGTACGAGGACTCGCGGCTCTTCCGCCTGGTGCTCGACGAGGTGGAGAAGACCCTGAGCTACGTGGACCTCGACATCGCCCGGATGTATGCCGGCCTGGTCCCCGAGGTCACCACCCGGGACGAGATCTTCGCGATGGTGGAGGCGGAGTACCGCCGGACGGTGCGGGCGGTGCTGCAGGTGACGGGCGGGGCCGAGCTGGCGGAGCGGTTTCCCCGCTTCCGGCGGCGCCTGGTGCGCCGGCTGCCCACGATCAACCAGGCGAGCGTGCAGCAGGTGGAGCTGCTGCGCCGGTACCGCGCGGCCGGCGAGGCGGAGCGGGAGGCCTACCTGTCGGCGCTGCTGCTGTCGATCAACTGCATCTCGAGCGGCTTCGGCGCCACGGGCTGAGCCCCGGGACGGCGGGCTCGGGTGGGACAGGGGACGGCCCCGGCGCGCGCGCGCCGGGGCCGTCGCGTCGTGAGCTAGCCGGCCACCGTGCCGGGGGCACGCGCGCGCGGCCGCCGGGATTCGGTCTCCACCCGGAGCTGGCCGCAGGCGGCGCTGATGTCGAGCCCACGGCTCCGGCGCACCACCACCTCCACCCCCTGGTGCTTGAGGCGGTCGGCGAACGCGCGGATCCGCGCGGGCGGGGCCGGCGTGAGGCCCGGCGCGCCGCCCGGGTGCAGCGGCAGCAGGTTGACCAGTGCGCCCATCTTCCGCGCCAGGCGGCCCAGGTGATCGGCGTCACGGTCGGTGTCGTTCTGTTCCGCGATCATGACGTACTCGAAGGTGATCCGCTTGGTGAAGGCGCGGGCGGCCTCGAGCACGGCGGCGAGCGGGTACTTCTTTTCGATGGGCATCAAGGGCCGGCGCCGCTCCGGATCGGCGGCGTGCAGGGAGATGGCCAGCCGGAACTGCTCGGGCCGGGCGGCGAGCGCGGCCATCCCCGGTACGATGCCCACCGTGGAGACGGTGATGTGACGGGCGCCGATGCCCAGGCCGTCCGGATGGTTGAGGATGGTGAGCGCCACGTCCACCGCCGGCCAGTTGAGCAGCGGCTCCCCCATGCCCATGAACACGATGTTGGTGGGTGTCTCGGCCGGGTACCGGAGCGCGACTTCGCGGGCCTGGCCGGCGATCTCGAAGGGGGTCAGGTTGCGGCGGAACCCCATCCGGCCGGTGGCGCAGAAGATGCACCCGAGGGCACACCCGGCCTGCGAGGAGATACAGAGGGTCCGGCGTTCCCCGGTGGGGATCAGCACGGACTCGATCGCCTCCCCGTCGGGGAGGCGCCACAGGAACTTGCGGGTGCCGTCCACCGAGCGCTGCTCCGTGGCGAGCTCGAGGCGGCCCAGCGGCCAGTCGCGGTCGAGGGCCTCCCGGAGGGGGCGGGGGAGGTCGGTGGCCTCCTGCCAGCCGGGAAGGGGCCGCTGCCAGAGGTAGGGCTGCAGCTGGCGGGCCCGGAAGGCGGGCAGGCCCTGCGCCGCGCACCACGCGGCCAGGACCTCGGCGGCGGCGGCGGGCGGGCGATCGAGAATTCCGGCGGGATCGCTGCGTCTCTCGGGCATGCCGGGAAGATAATCGCCGACGGTCGGACGCGGTCACGACGCCACAGGACCGTGGCGGCGATCCGACAGGGTGTGTGGCGTACGTGACCGATTGACCATAGGGACCGACCCTGTCATTTTGGGGCGTCCTTCCTCAGGGGTGGTGCGCGCCACCCCGATCGCACTCGACGACATCTGGCAGTTCCGCCTGGCTGGTACGGCCTCCCTCCCCCCTGGGATCGCCCCCGGCCGGTTCATTCAACCCTGTTGGAGGGTTCATGCAGAAGAAGCTGCTCGCGTTGGCGTGTTCCGCCCTGCTGGTCGCGGCCTGTTCGGACGGTCCGACGGGCACCACGCAGGAACCGCTGCTCAACGTGTACCGCACGCCGGGCGCCCAGCTGGTCCCGGGCCGGTACATCGTGCTGTTCAAGCAGGGCAAGTTCGCGGATGTGGGGGCGGAGGCGCGCCGGATCGTGTCCGGCGAAAGCGGGCGGATGCTCTTCGTGTATGACAAGGCGGCCCACGGCTTCGCGGCCGACCTGTCGGACGCGGCGATCGAGCGGCTGCGGCGGAACCCGAACGTCGCGCTGATCGAGCAGGACGGCATCGTCACCCTCGACGCCACCCAGGCGCCGACCCCGTCGTGGGGCCTGGACCGCATCGACCAGGCGAACCTGCCGCTCAACAACAGCTACACCTACCCGAACACCGGCGCCGGCACGCACTTCTACGGCATCGACACCGGCATTCTCGGTGGCATCAACGGCACTGGCACCACGCCGCACGTGGACATCGCCGGGCGCCTGAGCACCGGCTTCGACGCGATCACCGTCGGCGGCACCGCCAATGACTGCAACGGGCACGGCACTCACACCGCGACCACCGCGGCGGGCACCACGTACGGCGTCGCCAAGACGGCCACCGTGCACCCGGTCCGGGTGCTCAACTGCAGCGGCTCGGGCACCTTCGCCCAGGTCGTGGCGGGCATCAACTGGGTCACCGGCGACCACCAGGCCCACCCCGGCCAGAACTCGGTGGCCAACATGAGCCTCGGCGGCGGCGCGGATCCGGCCACCGACGCGGCCGTGAACGCCTCGATCGCGGCGGGCGTGGTGTACTCCCTGTCGGCCGGCAACAGCTTCGGCGCCGACGCCTGCACCCAGTCCCCGGCGCGCGTCACCGCGGGCCTGACCGTGATGGCGTTCGACATCACCGACCGGCTGGCCAACTTCTCCAACATCGGCACCTGCACCGACCTGGGCGCGCCGGGCGTCAACATCACCGCCGGCTGGATCGGCAGCCCGACCGCGACCAGCACCATCAGCGGCACCTCGATGTCGGCCCCGCACGTGGCCGGCGCCGCGCTGCTCTACCTGGCCGCCAACCCGGGCTCCACGGTGGCGCAGGTCAACGCCGCGATCATCAACAACGCCACCAACGGCATCATCGGCGGCGTCGGCGGCGGCGCGTTCCCGGCCAACTCGCCGAACAAGAACCTGAACATCCAGTTCATCGGTGGCGGCGGGCCGGTCAACCAGCCCCCGGTCGCCAGCTTCACCTGGTCGTGCACCGGCCTGTCGTGCACCTTCAACGGCGCCGGCTCCAGCGACCCGGATGGCACCATCGCCTCGTACAACTGGACCATCGCCGCGGGCACCTCGGTCTCCACCGCGTCGTCGTTCTCGCGCACCTTCCCGTCGGCCCGGACGTTCACGCTCACGCTGACCGTCACCGACAACCAGGGCGCCACCAACAGCACCACCCAGACCATCACGGTCACGGGTGGCGGCAGCAACGTGCCGCCGGTGTCCAGCTTCACCTACAGCTGCACCGCCGCGCATGCCTGCACCTTCACCTCGACCTCGACCGATCCGGACGGCACCATCGCCAGCTACGCGTGGAAGCTGGCCGCCGGCAACACGGTCTCGACCGCCGCGAGCTTCTCCCGGACCTTCCCGTCGGCGCGCACCTTTGCCCTGACCCTCACGGTCACGGACAACGGCGGGGCGACCAACAGCAGCACCCAGACGATCACCGTTCCGTAAGGTCGCCTGGCGCACGCTCCCGGCCGCCGGACCCCCTTGGGGTCCGGCGGCTGGTTTTTTCCGCCCCGTCGACGCGCTAACTCACCATCCCTGAATCGGTTGCCGGGCCCCAGCGGGGCCGTTAGCTTCCCCGGGTCCCTAGCCAGAATCCCGGATTGCTGCTGACCGACCTGCTGACGCCCGAGCGTATCAAGGTGCCCCTCGCGGCCGCCGACAAGGCGGGCGTGCTGCGGGAACTGACCCTGCTGCTGGCCGACCGCGCCGGCGCCCCCCTGGACCCGCTGCTCGCGGCCGTGCTGGAGCGCGAGGCCGTCCTCTCCACCGGCATCGGGCACGGTATCGCCATTCCCCACGCCAAGTCGCCGCTGGTGCAGGAGCTGATGCTGGTCTCGGGGAGTTCCCCGGCCGGGGTGCCCTTCGAGGCCCTCGACGGGGAACCGGTGCGGCTCTTCTTCCTGCTCATCGGCCCCGACAGCGCGGCCGGGCTGCACGTCAAGGCGCTGTCCCGGATCGCCCGGCTGGTGCGGCGGGAGAGCGTGCGCGAGGCCCTGCTGGCCGCGCCGGACGCGGCCGCCTTCCACCAGATCCTGATCGAGGCCGAAGAACGATGAGCGCCGCCACGTCCCTGCGGACCCACCGCGCCGGCAGCCTGCGCCGCGAGCATGTCGGCCAGACCGTCCGGCTGGGCGGCTGGGTCCACCGCACCCGCGACCTCGGCGGCGTGGTGTTCATGGATTTGCGCGACCGCGACGGCCTGGTGCAGCTCTCCTTCGACCCCCGGTTCACGCCCCCCGAGGTGCTGCGGCGGGCCGGGGCGGTGGGCACCGAGTCGGTGGTGCTGGTCGAGGGCGAGGTCGCGCTGCGGCCCGAGTCGGCGCGGGACGCGTCGATCGCCTCACGCGAGGTCGAGGTGCAGGTGCGCGTCTTCCAGGTGGTGGGCCCGGCGCTGGTGCCGGCCATCCCGGTGGCCCGCAAGGAAGGCGAGGAGCTGCCGGCGGAGGAACTCCGGCTCAAGCACCGCGTGCTCGACCTGCGCCGCCCGGAGCTGCAGCGGAGCCTCCAGCTGCGGCACCGGCTGCTGCAGCGGGCCCGCGCCACGCTGGCGGCGGAGGGCTTCCTCGAGATCGAGACCCCGATCCTCACCAAGCCGACGCCCGAGGGGGCGCGCGACTACCTGGTGCCGAGCCGGGTGCACCCGGGGGAGTTCTACGCGCTGCCCCAGTCGCCCCAGATCTACAAGCAGCTGCTGATGGTGGCCGGCTACGACCGCTACTTCCAGATCGCGCGCTGCTTCCGCGACGAGGACCTGCGCGCCGACCGGCAGCCGGAGTTCACCCAGATCGACCTCGAGGCCTCGTTCGTCCGGCAGGACGACATCATGGCGTTCATCGAGGCGGTGCTGGTGGCGTTGTGGGACGAGGCGGGGCATCCGATCGCCCAGCCCTTCCGCCGGCTCCCCTACCGCGAGGCGATGGAGCGCTGGGGGATCGACAAGCCGGACCTCCGGTACGGGTTCGAGCTCACCGACCTCACCGGCCAGGTGGCGTCCGACGCGGCGGAGTTCGTGGCCAGCGCGATCGCCGCCGGTGGCCGGGTGCGCGGGCTGGTGGTGGCGGGCGCCGGGCTGAGCCGCAAGGACCTCGACGGGCTCACCCAGGTGGCCAAGGCGGCCCGGGCGGGCGGGCTCATCTGGGCGCGCCTGGGCGCGCAGGGCTGGGAAGGGCAGGGGGTCAAGGCCATCGGCGCCGCGACGCTCGCCGCCCTCGGCGGCAGCGCCGGCGACCTGCTGCTCGCGGTGGTGGGCCCCGACGCCATCACCAGCCCGGCGCTCCACGCGGTGCGCACCGAGGTCATCCGGAAGCTCAACCCGGCGCCCCGCACGGCCCATGCCTTCTGCTGGGTGGTGGACTTCCCCCTGTTCGAGCAGGACGAGGCCAGCGGCGAGTGGATCTTCACCCACCACCCCTTCACCGCGCCGCACCCGGACGATGCCGCCTACTTCGCGAGCGACCCGGGCCGCTGCCGGGCGCTGCACTACGACGCGGTGTACAACGGCAACGAGCTGGGCTCGGGATCCATCCGGATCACGGATCCCGCGATGCAGTCGGCGGTCTTCCAGAAGCTGGGGATCGGGCCCGAGGACCAGCGCCGCCGGTTCGGGTTCCTCCTCGATGCCCTGGCCACCGGGGCGCCGCCGCACGGGGGCTTCGCGATCGGGTTCGACCGGGTGGCCATGCTGCTCTCCGGCGCTACCAGCCTGCGGGATGTGATCGCGTTCCCCAAGACCACGGCGGCGCGGGCCCTCTTCGAGGGGGCGCCCACGCCGGTGAGCAACGACGACCTCCGGGCCCTGCACGTGCGGGCGATCGAGTAGGCCCGGCCGTTCGGGCACCGCGGACCCACGACTGACGGGAGGATCACCCTTGGCCGACGACGTCCAGCACCGGCTCTCCACCGAAGGCGCCGACCCGCTCCTCCTGGCGGGCGTCAACGAGGCCAACCTCCTCGAGCTCGCGCGCGCCACCGGCGTCCGCGCCGCCCTCCGCGGCGACACGCTCACCCTCGGCGGGACGCTCGAGCAGGTGGAACGGGCCACGCCGGTGGTGCAGGGGATGCTGGAGCTTGCGCGCATGGGCGAGACCGTCACCCCCGAGGACGTGGCCCGGCTGGTGGCCGCGGGCCCGCTCACCGAGGGGCCGGGGACGCTCGACCACAAGATCATCCTGCCCGGGCTGCGCCGGGTGATCGCCGCCAAGACCCAGGGCCAGCGCGACTACCTGCAGGCCGTGGCCACCCACGACATCGTGGTGGGTATCGGCCCCGCCGGCACGGGCAAGACCTACCTGGCGGTGGCCAAGGCGGTGGAGGCGCTCGCCCGCAAGCGGGTGCGGCGCATCGTGCTGGCGCGGCCGGCGGTGGAGGCGGGCGAGTCGCTCGGCTTCCTGCCCGGCGACCTGCAGGCCAAGGTCGATCCCTACCTGCGCCCGCTCTACGATGCGCTTGAGGACATGATGCCGCATGACCGGGTGCAGAAGGCGCTCGAGCAGCGGGTCATCGAGATCGCCCCGCTGGCCTACATGCGCGGCCGGACCCTGCAGGACGCCTTCATCATCCTCGACGAGGCCCAGAACGCGACCGGCGCGCAGATGAAGATGTTCCTCACCCGCCTCGGCGTGAACAGCAAGGTCGTGGTGACCGGCGACAAGACCCAGATCGACCTCCCGCGGCGCGAGGACTCCGGCCTGGTGCAGATCGAGCGGATCCTCCCCGGCGTGGACGGCATCGCCTTCTGCTACCTCGACGAGAATGACGTCGTCCGCCACCGCCTGGTCCGGGAGATCATCCGCGCCTACGCCGCGGACCAGCACGGGTGAGCTGCGCCGCCCGCAGGGCCCGCCGGGCCGGAGGGACCCGCCGTGCGTCCGGCCACCGACCGGCGTAAGCGGGTCACGGTCGTGGTGGCGGGACGCTCGCCGCTCCCGGCGGCCACCGTCGCGCGGGTGGCGCGCGCCACGCTGGCCACCGCGCGGCGGCCCGTGGTGACGCTGCAGGTCACCTGGCTGACGCGGCCGGCCATGCAGCGGCTGCACCGGACGTGGAAGGGCCAGGACCGGCCCACCGACGTGCTCTCCTTTGCGCTGGTGGCCCCCGACGGTACGATCACGGGCGACGTGTACATCTGCCCTGCCGTGGCCCGGCAGCAGGCCCGGGCGTTCGGGGTCCCGGCGCGCGAGGAGGCCATCCGCCTCGTGGTGCATGGGGCGCTGCACGTGCTCGGCCTCGACCACCCCGAGGGGGAGGCCCGCACCCGGTCCGCGATGTGGCGGGCGCAGGAACGCCTCGTCTCCAGGCTCGCATGATCGAAACGCTGCACCACCTGCTGA
>Ga0268298_10002148_pt1 | contig 21977 bp, 29 predicted proteins | sample WWTPWeurt_MetaG_FD_194462 | JGI IMG/M metagenome (GOLD analysis project Ga0268298, IMG submission 194462) | Activated sludge microbial communities from WWTP in Nijmegen, Gelderland, Netherland - WWTP Weurt | ecosystem: Engineered > WWTP > Aerobic digester > Activated sludge | place... | reverse complement strand
CTGTTCGGATGATATTGGACCGTAGGCGCAATAGCGAATGTCGTGGGAGACGCGCCTGCTACGGGTGTAGAGGTGCCAACCCTCGGCCCCGAAAGCGACAGTCCAAGACTAAGCCCCATGCTCATTGTGTATTCCCCAGATTTGATGTAGTGTTCATGTGTGACGCGGCGCGGCTACGGAACAGACAGGAGCCATTGCTTCGTTTCGCAGGTCCGAATCCTGCCCTCTTTGGTGAGGTAGTCGGAAGCCCCCGCGTCACGACCCACCCCCGGCCACAAGGTCATATTGCGCATAGCAGGCTTTCAGGGCGATGCGGGTTGTGTCGGCAGCCATACCCATGCCCTCCTTGCCTTGATGTTGCTAATTGTGGATTTGGCAACGCCGTATCCCTTGGCTAATTGCGGAACAGATAAAACGCTGTCGCGGATTTCCATCACCTGCGCATCTGTCAGTTTGGCGCGCCCATGATTCTCGCCGCGACGGAGTGTCCCATGCGTCATTTTATCTGCCACATTTTCTACGGGCGTTTTCCACGCTAAATGGCGGCGGTTAACGCATCCAAGATGTCCATTCCCGCACAGGTGCGCCGCTTGATGAATGCTTGTTGGCGCGGGACCTTGCTCCCGCTCACAGACGATGCGGTGAACGCGTCGCATCTTGCCGCCGTACTTTATAAATCCGTATCCCCCACTGGATTTTGAATACGGCCAGATCAAGCATTCATCACCTTGAAATGCCATGACCACACTCTCTAAAAAAGAGGCGGCTTCACCAAGAGAGGTCCCGCCACAAAGTGGGTCGCCGTGCGCTTTCCAACGGCTATAATGGGGGCTACAGAACCCCTTAGCGCGGTGGACCTTGCCGCAATTAGGCACAGAGCATATACGTGAATCAGCCATGACGAAATAATCCTTCGTTTTGGTTAGGGCTAGGGGCAGTGTTACAGCACTGTTCCCGCCCGTTAATTCTACCATTTTCTGATGAGAAGAACAAATCATAACCCGTTATTCTCGCTGGAATCTTCAATCATTTTGTAGGTTCGGACGCAGGCGTTGTGTCTTGCTTGGAGTTCGGCAGCGGCGGCAGCGTACCTTGTAAGAAACTCCGCATCATCCCTTGCCAGTCCCAATCCTGTTCCTGCACATCCATTGCCGGTGGCTTCGGCGGTGCCGGGGGCGGGGCGACGTGGACGGTTCCGCAGCTCGGCAAGAGCAGCGTCGCGCTCATGAGCAATGTCCTTGATTTCATCGTCTCGTTCCTTCTGGATCTGGTAGGCAGTCACCTTCCATGTGTTCTCGGTCGCCCGCCAACGCTTGTCGGTTTCGGCTGTAACCGCCGCCATGACCGCTATCTTGGCTGTCAGCTTCTCCAGCGCCGTCTGCGTCCATGACAGGCGTAATGTCTGGATGCCTGCGAAGATGGCGAGCAAGCCAATGCCCAGCAGCTTCCAGTGAGAGCGGGCGAAGGAGATGATGGCGAGCGGGGTCATTGGCCCTCACTCCATACGAATCCCATTTCATTAGGCGCGCGCCAGATCGTATTCCCATCGGCGTCCAGCAATCCTGTATCGGTTGCCTCATGCTCACTCACAGAGAGCGAAGGGATCATTGGAGCGTCTTCCGGTCCCAGATCGTCAGCAATCCACTGTGAGGGCCGTTTGCGGGTGAAATAGCGGCTCACTGCCCCGCCCCCTGCAAACACAGCTTCCGCTCATCCCTGCGCCGGTTGAGCAGCCCTTGGACTTGACGACCCCCGGCATAAGACCATGATAGAAAGCTATTACACGCGCCCACGAAGTCGCCAGCATTGAAGCGGCGCGCTACGGTTGATCGGCAATAGGCGGTCGTGCCGATATTGTAGGCAAGGGAAGATGCAGCAGCGAGTTGATAGGGACGGTCCGCCAAGATCGGTGTACATCGGATAACAGGGACCGCGTAGCTGTCTGTCAGCGACTTGCGGAGCATCGCCGAGCACTCTGCGTCGGAGTAACGGCGCATGGCGACGTTGGTTTCTCCATAGCAGACCGTAGCGATCCCCACGATGTCAAGATACGGGTCGTTCCGCTTACCCTCCCATTTGGCCACCAGAGGCACAGCAAGGGCCATTGCAGCAGCAAGCGCGCCCGCAGTAGCTGTTTTACCCGGATTAGCCCTGACGGCCTCTACAGCCTTATTTTGGGCCACTGATCTTCTCCTGATGGACAAGGCGGGCGAATGTCACCAGAGCAAACAAGGCAACAGGTAGGAACGAGGGAAGCCATGCCCGCATATCGGCGGGGATTTGGTTAAGCACCGCCAGCATGGTTTCAGGCGAGGCAAGCAGATACGCCCAGATAGCAGTCACAATCGCGCTGAGACGCACGGACCACATGCGATGGAATTTCTTCCAGTCGGCTATGAGCTTCATTTCAGCGCTCCCGCTACTGCCAGCTTGATCGCGGCCCAGATCACGGCACCAATGGCCCCTAGTGCAACGATGACCTTGCTCACCGCCTGCACCATGCCGCCAAACCATCGGACCGACTTCCACGCCTCGACAATCTCGCGCGTTTCCTTCACGTCTATCTTAAGTTCCCCGACTTCCCCCGTCAGCTTATTCACTGCTTCGACAAGCGCCTTAACTTGCGTCTCCAAGCCCCCGATCCTCGCGTTCATGGTGGTGTGATCCGGTGTCATGGTCAGTTCACGCTTCTGCCTGTTTCATACCAAGCGGACCCGTCCGAATATAAAGAGATGGTATCTTTGTCGGTGGCGGAGAAATTCGCCGCTCCGGCGAGGTTCATGTTGCCGCCAGTGATGACGGTTAGAGAGCCTCCAAACTTGAGTGTGACGGTCTTGCCTGCATAAGCTGCGACAGGGGAGAGCGTGCCGCAGTTCGTCGTTCCGGTTACGGTCCAATGAAGTGATTCGCCGTCCAGAACAATGGACGAGCCAGACGCTACAGATGGAACATATGGGTTGGTCGCTATAGTCGTGTTGCTGGCGAATGAACAGTTGCGATGTCTTAACTGGACTGTGGTCGCATAATTATCGAATACAGTCGTGAAGGCCCGGAAGTCCGTGCCATCGACTACTACCTTGCCAGCATTAGCGGTTGTCTTGATCGCACTGGCCCCGGTACGCATGAAGCCTTCGGATATATCGACATCGCCGTCATCGACGAGAACCGCTGCCGTGGTCGTGGACCATATGGATGGATTGACGATTGCGGCCACAATCCTCACTGAGGAATAATTGCTGTTTACATTGATGCCATATTGTTTTGCTGCGATCTGTGGGCTGATAATGCGAATTTCCCGCGCGCTTCCATCAACCTGAAAACCTATAGCCCCATCACTCAGCCCAGAGACGTGATCCGCACCGCAATTCGTGAAAGACACAGAGTTTACAGAATCTGCGGCCCTGAACTCGATAGCGTGGCCGTAACCAAAACAATGAGCGACATCGCACCAGTCGTTGATGGTCCCGCCGATGTGTATGAATGTACCAGAACGCAATAGCTGTGCATTATTTGTTTCCACCGCCGAACCTACGGTGACAAAAGGCCAGCCATGCACGTAATAGATACTGGACGTATCAGCTGCATTTTCCAGATAGATGCCATTCAGGCAGTCCAGATTTACGCGATTGATGTTTACCCTGTTGGCGCGATGATTGGATGCCAAGGTGCGGATTCCATACTGAAACCCAAGGATCGTGAGATATTCCAATGTCGCATCGCAGGAATAATCCCCGAGCGTAATAGCTGAACCGGCGAATGTCGAAGCTACTTGTGCAGCCGTGATATTGAATTGAAGACCCTTGCGAAATATCGCCAGATTACGGATGCCCGAGGCTGAATTGACGGTGATCGTATAGGTAGGATCGACATATAGCGCCGGAGTCCATCCCAGAAGATTGCTCTCGGCATCATTGAAATCGCCGCGATCTCCATTCGCTTCGCCTTCGATTATCACATTGTCGGGGATATTGAGATTGGCCCCGATCAGGCACTTGAAACCCATGTCGATGATAACGCGACCACCAGACGCCCCAAGAGAGGTTATTGCAAAAGCTATAGCGGAAGCATCATTCGTCCCTGTGCCTGCGCCGGTATCATAATCGCCGACAGCTCCGTAATCGCTGGCGTAGACCGTCTTTTGAAGGCGCTTACCAACCGTCCCTGCGGCGTATGCGGCGGCGTGGGAGAAGCCTACAAGCCCAGCCCCCTTGCCCGATGCGGTGGAGGCGAGGTTTACACTTACTGTGTCGCCAACATTGTCTCTTGTCCGCGTGCTTCCATCAGGTAGCGTCAGTTTCACCTTATATAGAACATCGGAAAACCAGATCGGGCCGAATACCCCGGAACCATCAGCTACTACGGGATTTGTATTCTTGAGCAGTGGATCGAGCGCGATGGTCGAATAGGTATCGAGAAGTGAGGTGGTGCCAGCAGCGTAAAACGTCAGTGTCGCACCCGGAGCAACTGCGCCGGTTGACGTATTGACCGCGAATATGCCGGTATCAAAAAGATAAGCCATCCAGACAACCCTGAAACAAGGACTGTGGTTGTCTGGAAAGCGTGCGGGTCCACTACCGCGCGCGAATGCGCTGCTTTCGAAGTCTGCTTAACATATTTGGCGGCAAAGGCAAAGGGTGTTATGGCGGGCGGGTGAGCCTTTATGTCCTTCTGAACATGACAATTCTTACCATGCCCCTGCGCTCCCGAGCGCTGACGGGATCATTTGTTGCCTTTATTGTCTTTATCACCTGATGCTGCTGCCGTGATCGGGTAATTGTCATTCGCAGCGAGGGCGCGCGCGAATTGTGCCGCATCATTGGCGAGAGCGGGATTTTCACCTGCTGCGCGGGTGATTGCCGCAGCGTAAGCTGCCTTCGTTTTAAACGAAAGAGCGGACGCAAGTACCTTGGCGACCTTGGGAGAGGCAAGCATTAGTCCGGTAATGTACTGCGCGGCGGTGACTTTGCCGAGAGTGGCGACATCCAAGGCACCGCCTATGGTCCCGGAAAGCAGCGCCTGTCCAACTGCGGAACGCGCGGTGTTGGACGTATTGGCATATTTCGAGGTCGCCTTAATACCCTCCGAAACCCGCGCGAGCTTGTCCAGCTGCACGCGCGCTGGCCCCTGAAACATCACGTCTTTGGCAGCGGGCGACATGTCATTCCAGCGGGTCAGAAACTCGGCGAATGAAAATGCCCCACCTTCGGCACCCTGCTGTCCCGCTTTAGCTGTGCCGAGCTGATGAATGACGGAAGCTCTCAGGCTGTTGGCCTCGGCGGGATTGAGCGCTGACATCAGGCGCGACAGGCGCTTTGCATCGCCCGTGTTCTGCTTGCCCATGCGCTCCAGTGCCGTGAAAATCTGCTCCCCGGAGCGTGGGGCATTCTTGCCCAACAGCGGCTCCAGAACCTCGTCAATCGTCTCGACGCGATTTTTCCAGAACTCGTTCGCGGTATGTAGCGCAGCAGCTGCATCAGGCTTACCCGCTGCAACGAGAGCATTTTCGATGTCCTGATTTGCCGCATCTAGAACCGTCTGCAAGCGCCGGTCGGTATCGGAGCCGCGCAGCCCGCGCTCCATCATTTGATCGCGCAAGCGGGTGCGCGTCATTCTGATACCCTTGACCGAAAATTGCCCGTTGGCAATCTGCGACTGAAGCGTTTCGAACTGCTTTACCAGCGGATCATTTTCACCACCAATGGCCTGCTTGAGATCGTCGATATTCTCTTTCAGTGCCTGCCTGGCAATGGGAAGATCGACCTTTATATCCCCGATGCGGTCATAGGCGCGGGTGTAGAGCGCGTCCCCGGTCTTCCCCGTCTCGCGAGAATAGACATTCGCCGCCTTGCGGGCCAGTTCCCCCGCGTCGATAGGATCAAGCACATTGCCAGCCAGAGACGCCGCTTGATCGCGGGCAGCAGCGCCTTCCGTAACCGCCTTTGCCACGGTCTTGGCAATGGGATATTCCGACACGATGCCCTGCCTTGCTGTGGCAGTAAGGCCGCGAGTTACCGGCCCGCCAACATCTGCCGGGAGAACGCTTTTGATGCCGATGTCCTTGGCGTCTCTCATGAGATCGGAAGGCGTCCCACCTGGCGGCGGATTGCCGTCCCCGATTTTGTTTACCAGCTTGCCGCCCAGATAGCCCAGAGCAAGGCCAGCACCAGCGCCGCCAAGCCCTTTGACGAAACGATCTTTCACGCCTTCGCCTGAGCCGACACCATAGGCACCGCCATACATTGCGCCGACTTTACCAAGTTCTGTTGCGGTTTTCGCTTCACCCATGGGAAGGAGCGCCCCACCGGCAAGCTGGCCGCCGAAGCGCAGCCATGGATTGACCTGCTCATCGGTCTTGTCGATGGCGCGCTCGCGGCGGAGATTATCTTCCATCGTACCGCCGCCGAATATCGTCTTCCCCGCAGCAGAAAGCTCGTCTGCCGTGCCAAGAGTGAGAACGTCAGCGGCACCTCTTACCGCCGCGTCTAGGCCGCCAGCGGCAGTGTCGCGCTGTTTAATCAATTCCTCTCTAGGGCTGTCATCGATGACGGTGACTTGCAGGGGAGGCAAATCTTTCTGCACGACTTTGCGGCCATCGGCGTATGTCACCATCCACTGCCCATCAGGCGTTTTCTGGGCAGCGATATAATCCTGCGTTGGCTCTTTCGGGCCATCGATCGCACGAGTTAGCGTCTCGCCAAGATTAGCGCTTGGATCGAGCATGGTTTTCTTGTCGTCAGGAACCGGGGAAACTTCCCTCGCAGACGACAAAATCTTGTTGTCCGCCCCCGGACCTGATGCGACCTTCAGGCTCTCAATGATGCGTTGACGGGCTTTCGCCTTTTGGGCGATGGTTTCATGGCTGTCGCCGGTCTGGGGGAAAAAGGTCTTTTCCTGCTTTTCCAGTTCCGATGCCGCGATTGCCGCGCCGGATTCGTACCGGAGCGAGGCGAGAATGAAATCACGCTTGGCCTGTTCCGCTTTTTGCCGTGCGGGCGACGTGAAAGTGTTGACAACGTTCTCAGGCAGAACCGCGCGTGCGACATCGCCGCCGATGCCAGCGGGTTCGCCACCTTCCCCGGCGCTCGTAAAGTCCCTGTCAGCCCCCAACGCGCGTTCGTAAAAGCCGGTGGACTTGCCCTGATACTCTGTCAAACTGTTGCCGCTGGATTTCTTGGGGGCCAAGCCCTGTGCGCGGTACGTGTCCAGCTCCTGCTGATGCTCCGGTTTGATGCGACCCGACACCTCAAGCTCAATCAGCTTTCCGATACGAGGGTTCGTTACCGTCTGTGTAGGATTAGGTTGCCCCATATCAGTAATCCAGATCCGATGTGTCCGTTCGCACTCCGCCACCGATGATGTTAATCGCTGTCGGTCCCCATTTTGTAATACGGTTTTCGCGCTTGCGGCTGAGATCGATGCGCGCCGCGTCTTGGCCCTCGCTCACCCGGTTATGCCGCGCTGTCTCCGCGTCGGAAGCGGCTTGTCGCGCCTCCTGCATGAGCGTTTTTACATCCACTACTTCCTTGGCATAGGTCGCCAACCCCTGATCAGACAGGTTGGCATTCTGCAATTCCTGGTCTGTCCAGCCCTTTGCGCGAAGGAACTGGATCGCCCGCTGGAACTCCTGCGCCCGCTGTTGAATAGGAACGGTCTGGAGATGATAGGCGACCGAACCCATGGCGTTGAACTTGTCGTCCATCGTCTTGCGCTGGTTTTCGTCCATCTTGGCAAAGGCGTTAATGATGCTCGTGCCAGTTTCAGGATCGACCACGAGCAGCTTGGCGAGCGCCTGCTGATTAATACGTGGCGCGGGATTGGCATCCGCAGGCGGCATCATAGGCTCTTCTGGGCCGCCAACAGCGGGACTAGGGGGAGCAGGTGCGATAGGAGCCACCTCACCTTCCTCAACAATCCCGTGCTTCGCCTTCCATGCCTTATAGTCCTTCTCGCCAAGAGACTGGCGCATCGCGGCGGCGGCATTCGCGCCGATGGTTTTTTGTTCCGGCGCAGGTTCTACAGGGGCGACCGGCGCAGATGGCGCGCCGACGAACTGCGTTTGCAGGCTCGGTGTGGACGTGGCTGGCTGTGCGGACGCAGACTGTCCGCCACCCGTAAAAAGGTCTTTCAGTAGTGCCTTGCGCTCTTCCTCCGCCTTAATTTTGCGGGCGCGGTCCTCAAGGGCGTATCGGCGGTCAATCTCCGCATTGCGGCGGTCTTGTCCCGCCGTATACATCCCGATCAGTGTGGAGGCGTCATAAGATGCCATGTTCAACCCCCATAGCCGGGGGTGCCATACCCCTTGCCGTACATATAAGCCCCAGCGAGATTGCCAGCGAGATTGCCGATTTGCGCTCCGGTGTTCTGATATGCTGACGCCCGCGCATTCCCCGCGTTCATATAGGCATTCGTGATGCCCTGTGTTGCCTGCGCGCCCGCCGCTGCCGTGGAACCTGTAGCAGATTGCCCGATGCCAGCCATCGCCGCCAAGCGGTTAGCATAGTTCTCGTATTCGCTCGACGCCAAGCCTTCGCCGTAGCGCTGGATAGCCTTCATCGTGCCGCCAGAGCGCAATAAGCCACGAGCCGCAGCAGAGCGCTCCGCAGCCTGAATCCCTTGGTTCAAGCGCCATTCGTAGCCGGGGGAAGTCTGCCACGAGGTATCGGGGGCTGCCGAACCGGCATAAGTAGCGGTAGGCTTTCCATCGGCACCAACAGGCGCAACGCCATACATCGTGGCCAGCTTGCCAAGCGCCCCATACCCAACCTCACGATAAGGTGCATAATCGGCGCGGGTCTGGTCGTATTGGCGGCGCTCTTCAGCTATGGAAGCTGCTGACGCTTGCTGTTCAGCCTTTGCCGCCTTGTTCCCCGAAATGATATTGACACCCGCACCGATTGCGGCTGCGCCGACGACTGCTGCTACAGGCATTCCGCCCTCCATGTCAGTATGTCGAACAACTGCCCGTTGAAATTGATCTGCCCGGCATCCGACATCCCGCATTTGCGCGCGAATAGGGCAACATGGGGGAGATCGGGTGACACCCGCGTCCAGAGCAGCTTTGCGCCAAAAACATCGCGCATCATGGCGATGCAGTCATGCCCGGCCTGAAACGCCCACGCGCCCCTGCCATGGGGCAAAATCATAGTGTGGATTTCATAGCAATCCGGCGCGCACCAGTTCATAACGAAGCCGCCATATTGGCCCAGCAGCGCGATATTCATATCAGCCTCGATCACGTCAGTGAGATCGAGCAGGCTTTTGCCATCACCGCCGATGAAGGGACGTACCGATGCCGCATTTGCCAAGGCATTCACTGCCTCGACGTTAAAGCTGCGCTCTAACAGATAGGAATTGGTGGTTCTCGCCAGCATGACTATCCAGACAGATGTGGGGATGGTCTGTCTGGATGATGTGCCGGTCCATCACGCGGCCCGCAAATAGCGGTATCACCGCGCACCTTTTAGCATGATCAGCCGGTCTGTTCAATGCCTGATGCGACAATGGTTATGGATGTATTCGCGGAAGCAAGCGCCTGAATCGTGCCGCCACTTTCGATCCACTGTCCCAAGGCTCCGGGGACAATGAGGGTAGAGTTTGCCGCGATGGATACCGCCGAAAGGATGCAGTTCGATGCCGTTGCGGATCCGCCCGAGGGAACAAGATGAACCGTCGCGGTAATAGCACCCGCCGTTGTGTTCGTAAGCGCCAACGCATCGATACGCGCCTTGACGTTGGAAGCGGTGTAATAGGCCGCTGCGCTGGTCGTGAGTTGCGAGCCAGCAATCAGGCGCTTGGGGTTAATAGCCATGGCTCAGGCTCCTTTCGCATAGGGAATGAGATAGTCGTCTTGGGTCTGGGGGTATGTGGGGGGCAGCAGATAATCGTCCCCCGTTGTTTGAGGTGACGGTGGCGAAGGGATCGCGTCCTCGTTTGCCACCACAAACGGCGAAACGGCGTTCATGCTAAGCAGTGTGGTGTCATCGAACGGGTTAACGGTGGAGGTGCCGAGCAGCTTCTGGATTTCCAGAAAGAAGCGATACCATGGCGCGGTGATCTTGCCGTTCTGGTCTACCAGTGGTGCATTAGGGGGGAGTATCTGGAAAGCCATCAACGAATATCCGCAAAGTAGCCGATCACGAACCGACGATAGCTGTCCGTCATCGTGATCCTCATCTGACGCTGGCGGAATTGCCCCAGCTTGCGCCAGATCGCGCGGGTCCGATAAGATCCCACCAGCCCCAAGGTGCGCTGCATCTCTTTCGAGTAATTGCGCCCGCCGTCATCGGAATATTGGAGGGAAATAATTGGCTCAACAGTCGTTGAGCCTACCCCTGTCTCGCACAGCACTTCAAAGCTGTGCATCGTGATACGGCTGCGGTCGCCGCATTCAATCGTCGGCAGCTCGACCTGCACAGAAATGGTTGCGCCGTTCTCGTCGTTTACGTCGAGAGAGGCGAGATAGATGTTCCCGTTCTGGTTATCGGTAAAATAGGCCGAGCCATTGAACTCGAATGCGCCGCCCATGCGCCAGAAGCCCATGCCGAACGATTGACGTTCGTGCCATGCACCGGTCGCCATGTCATAGAGGAACGTGCCACTATCGGTCCACAGGCCGTAGAATTTATGCCCTTCCTGTGTGTAGACGAAGCCGCGATGATAGGTTGCGCCCCGGAGTGCATATTCAATCGCGTGCGTCGAAATGCGCTGCGGATCATAGCCGGACAGGCGATAGATGATCCTGTCATCGCCGACAAAATGCACGCTGTTGTCGATCTTGATCAGCGAATCCCGGTCGAAACACCCGCGTTCGATAAAAGCGTTCCCCTGCCTCTCGAACGGAAAGTCAGCCGCGCCGCTGTTGTACCAGATTTCCACCGTGGATTTGCCGTAAAACTGGATTTCCCGATGATCCACGATCACACCAACAAGGAAATCCGGCGCGCCCTCGACCGTGGCGATATCGAGGAAGTCATAGATCAGCGCGTTATCGAGCGAGGAAATGATGAACTGGTCCGTGCCATCGAAGGTCCAGATAATATACCCGTCAATATAAGCCACATCCGAAACAGCGGCGGGCAGAACGGGGGTTATCAGGGAAGTCCCATCCCACACATAAGGAACGCCACCGTCAGCAATACATATCTGCGTCCCGTTATCGGCCATGCGAACACGGCCCGAGCCGCCTCCGACTATGCCAAGCAGGGTTGAAGAACCTCCATTGTCGATGCTGTACAACTCAGCACCAGAAACGACATAGACAAGATCACCCACCACCCGCTCACCACGGATTGGGCCAGACCCAACAGATGAAAATAGAGTCGTTCCCGGCGTCGCCATCAGCGCGAAGTCATCGCGTTTGTCGCCATCGGCCTTTTCAGCAAAGCAATTCAGAAGACGCGCGCCAGACCAAGGCTTGGAACGTCCCGCAGATTGCTGGAGTGCTGGTTTTAGTTTGGCTACGGCCATCTGCGATCCGGCTGCACATAGAGCGAGGCTGGTTCATCGTCCCACGCGCTCAATTGCCCCAAGAGTTGAGTGGCCCTGCGCTCGATCTTATCCGCCAATCTGGGATCGTTCACCGGATATTCCGGCTCCAGATCATTGGCGAGGTTCCACACGAGCGCCTGAAGCCATTCTTGCGGCAAATCCGCGTCATCGTTCGTGTTGTCGAAGTCATCCATGCGCCGCAGATAGGTGAGCTTCAGCGTCATATCCGTTGCCGTGGCGGCGGAAGGCGTGGGCCAGATGTAAAGTGTGCTAGCGGTCGTCTGCGGGTCGAAATAGAAGGATACCGGGATCGACTCCACCAACTTATTAGGCTGCGAGATATATTCATCCCGCGACCATTCGCCTAAAGGCGTTTCATAGCCCGACGCTGTGACCTTCCTGCGCACTTCCAGAACGCGCATGGCCCTTGGTGTCAGCGTATATGCTGCCTGCCCCTGCACGAGCGTCACAGAGCGTTCCGTGCGGGTCCAGAGATGCGGCCGTGCGCCCCATGTCTTCACGAGAAGATTTAGGCTGTCCTTACCGTCTTCTAATTGGCGCGCAGAGAGGTTTTCGCCTTCCGACCCGACCCCAAGAATGGAAAATGCCTTGGCGACGATCTCGCTCGATTGAAGGTTGAAGGTGGTGTCGCCGCTGGTACTCATGCGATCACCTCGCCGGGGCTAAGGACAGGCTCCCACTTGTTGCGGGCGATGGCCTGTTGCAGTTTTGCATCATCCAGCGCAGCGTGCAGTGTATAGGTCTGCACAATCGCATCACCCGATACGATCCGATATTCATCACCAACCCTCTTGCCTTCGATACGCGCCATATCAGCCCCTAGAGATCGTTCGGTGTGACTTCATTGGTGGACAGGAAGTAGTCAGCAGGCTCAGGGCGGGAGACAGGAAGTCCTATCGTTTCCTTGCGGCCCTGCACAAAGTCCTGCGTGTTGCGCCTATCAGCGAAGCGCCGATGCACCATTGCCCCGTCCCACTGGCGCACCAGTTCATCCAGCGGGAACTTGAAGCCGGACGCCTCACAAATTCCTACCGGACGATCCATCAGTACATCGCAATCATCGTCGTCGCAGTTGTGCCGGTCGAGAGGACCTTATCCACCTGCCATGGATGTTCACCAACAGCAGCGGCGGTATATGTCACCAGCGTGCCGTCCGCGTGCCTCACTGCGACGTTGCCGGTAACACCGACATAAATCGCGCGGGTAACCGGGATCACGGTGCTGTCAGACGGGGTTATCGCCGCGCCACTGTAGGCGGACGAAATATCCTTTGAACGGCTCATTTCTTCTTGCCCTTCGCCTTCTTTACCTCTGGTTCCTCGGTCGGTGTTGCGATTGCAGGGAATTGCCCGGTCCGCTGCGCATGGGCCTGCAAGGCAAATGCCTCGGCAATGTCATGCACAACCCGCTCATCAGCGACCCCCGCTTCGGAAAGGATAGTGACCCGAAGGCCACCATCCCCTTCATCCTTGATGCGCGTGATCATCGACGGCTCTTCGCTGCCAGAATGTAATCGATAGTAAGCGTCTGAACCGCCGCCGAGGTGGTGCGGACACCGAAGCTCACCGTGGTTGTGGTGTCGGGCAGATAGGTCGAAGCCGTAACACCAGTGATCGTACCCTTCTGGACACCATCCTGAAAATATTGGACCTCGTTCTTTCCGTCCCAATACCATGCCAGTTCGGTAAACGTGTTGGCGACAAGGGTAATGCCAGTGCCGGTAGAAGATCCGGTCGTTGCATCCTTGCGGCAATAGACCGTGACAGCGCCGGTTGTTACCGTGGACAGGAAATAAATGCCGTCCGTCACGTCTTCCGGGGTCGTGTCCGTCACCTGAAGGCCGATAACAACAACCGTGGTCAGCGCCGACACCTTGAAGCGGGTCTTGAACCAAGCAGGCTTGCCGACTTCAAAGCTGAAGCCTTCCGTGGTCTTTTGCAGATAGTTGGCGTCGCCGCTCGCGCCGGATGTGGCTGACGCGAGGAGCCCGCCATCACCCGCAGTTAGAGCAGTCGTGCCGGTCCCGGTCACGGTCGCGGTCCACTGGCCCGAGGTGTAGGTGTCGAAATCATCGAAAAACCGATGCAAATCGGTCATGTCGGGGTGCGGGAAATTGTAAAGAGGATCAGGCTTACGGCGGGTGCCGACGCCATTTGTGAAGCGAGTGGGGGATGCCATTGCAGAACTCCATGACGTTCATCGAACGCGGGCCAATCCCGCGTCATGGTACGGCTCATGTCTGCAACCTCGCCGCCGGGGCGATGGCATGGGCGCACTATAGGGCAATTCGATGCCGAGTGCAAGAAAAAGGCCCCAGATTGCTCCGAGGCCTTTCCAGTTAGACGCGAGGGAGGGATTACGCGCCGGGACTTCCGTACAGGCCGCGCCAGTCGGACCAACCGACCGAATACCTCTCGTAACCCTTGTATTTGACGTTGTAGGTGTCGAAGTCGCCATCCTGCGCAAATTCCGCAGAGACACGCTCGAACATCTTCATACCATCGGTGACATCGGTACGGATGTAGAAAGCGTCGGTATCGGTCAGGAACGGATTGACCGTGTACCCTTCCGAGAAAGTGCCGAGCGCCTTGATGGCATTGATGGCATTGTTCGCCGTGTCGTTCTGGCCGACCGACTTCATGATGCGCGCGATTTCGAACTGAAGCGCAGTCGGCACGATGACCTTCTTGCCCATCAGGCCGATCTTGAGGCCGCGTGCATCGACCGCATTGCTGATCTGGACTGCCAGATCCTCAAGGCTTGCTTCCGACAGGTCCGCAGCAACTGCGAGCGTGTTGCTCTGGTTGCCGCTTTCGGTCGGATGCGCGGTCGAAAGAAGCACAACGCCGTCACCGCCGGTATAACCCGAAGTGAGCGCGCGATTGTACACGTTGGCCGCCACGATTTCCTTCGTGATACGGAACGAACGGGCCAGTGCCTTGGTGCGGGCAGCGCCGCGCTTCAGGTACAGGTTGTCGTCCATTTCCTCCCGCGTCACGATAAAGCCCATTGCATAGGCGATATGCGTGTAGCGGGTCGTCACGCGCTGACCGTGGCTGTCATAAGCGATAGGCGCCCCCTGCTGCTTCACCGGAACAAGGCCGAAACCCGAAAGCTCCTGATCTTCCTCATAGTTCATATCCGACGAGAAAGTGTCGAACAGATCGGTGTAGTATTTCGGCGGGTCTTTGTAATTGAGGCCCCAAATCTTGTTAAGCCCGGGCCACAGGAGTTTGGGATCATTGGCTGTTGAAATAACGGTCATGGCTTAGGCTCCCGCGATCTGGTTGACATACTGGTGGCGGTTCAGGCGCACCAGGAAGCGGCTTGCGTCGGCACCTGTACCCACGGCGGAACCGGGATCGTTGTCGGCGCGGTTGACCATGCCGACGATCTTGATCGCCAGTGTGTTGGTCGTCGCTTCAGTCGTGTTGTCGATAGTCGTTCCCGAAAGGCCGGTAACGGTCGAACCCGCCGCAATGGCAAGGCTTACGTTGAGGCCAACATCGTTCGCGGTGAGCGGCGTACCGCCCGTGCCCTGCTGCACTTCGAACACAAGGTTCGGATCGTCAGCAACCAGCAGAATGCGCTGGGTCGATGCCGCGCGATAGAGCAGGCTGTCACGGGTGTCGGCAAAAACGCCGACAACTACGCCAACCATGACATCGGTGGTGGCCGCGATGATGACATCGGTAAAGGTCTGGCCGTTGATGAACTGCGAGGTGCCGTTCAGCTTGACCGGATCGCCAACATAAATGGCAGTGCCATCGGATGCGGGGACGGAATACTGCCGGACAGCGCCGTTATATGGCAAGCCAGACAGATAGGATACGGGACGAAGCCCGAATGGTGCGTTGAGATTTGCCATGATAATGGCCCCTTGTTGCGGTCACAACGCGAGGCGATTATCCGTCAGCGTTCGACCTCGATGGAGTTGGAATGACCTGCGGGGCGATACATTTCGTGCGCCTGCAAGCCGTTCTCGCGGTCACGACCCTCTCTGATAGCTTGGTCGGTAACAGCGTTTTCCCGTTCCATCTCATCGCGCCCTTGCTGATACAGCTCTGCTGGCGTTTCCATGAGAATGGTTTTCAGGGGTGCTCCACCGTCTTTGGTTCCTGCAAGACGGGTGATGGCAGAACCGGGGTCGAATGACTGGACACCTTCCTGCTCGACAATGCTATACCCTAATTCCTGCATCTCTGCAAGACGGTTGCCAGTGTCGTTCACGAAGCGCCGCACATAGCCTTCACGCGACGGTGCGGAGAGCTTTGTCCCGAACCCGCCAACACTGGTGCGCGGGCGGCGTTTGGACGGCACAACGGGCGCGGAGAGGCTTTCTGCGGCCTGCTGTGTTTCAATGGCAACGCCAAGACGACGGCGGCGGACAGGTTCATCGGTCATGCGTGCAGTTCCTTCGCGTATTCGTTCAAATCCTTGTAAATGCCCATGCGCACCATGGATTCCCCAACCTGACGGGCGCGGCTATCCAGATCGGCAGCGGAGCGCACCGTCTTGCCCCGCGCAGGAGTGACGCCGCCAACAGCGGACTTGCGGGCAGGGGCTTCCTCCTTGTCCTCTTCCTTGACAATACCAAACAGGGCCGGGAACTTGTCGGAGAAGCGCGCCTTCACGCGCGAAGCAATCTCATCGAGATCGTCATCATCGAGTTGGGCTTTCCCGCTTTCCTGCAAGATTTTCTGGCCCTGCAAGTCGGCAAAGCGGGTCAAAGCCTCTTCCTTGCCGAACCACGGATTGTCCGCCTGCCATTCGATAAACTTCTCTTCGCGGTCGGGATCGGGCTTGTCTTCCGTCTTGGCCTTCTTTTCGAGCTTGTCCCGCTCCTTCTGGGCGGCGTCGAAAGCCTCTACATCGCCCACCTCGACGGCGGCACGTTGCTTGGCATTGATTTCCGCCATCGCCTTTTCATAACCGGCACGCTCATACTCTTCCATCGTCTTGGCGTGCTTGATGAACTTCTTTTCCATCTCGGCAATGCGGGACAGGAGTTTTTTGCGGTCAGCCTCCAACAGGGGAACTTTGCCGGAGGACTTCTCAACAAATTCCTGTGCGGAAAGCGCTTTAGTGCGGTCGCCTTTGTAATCAGGGTCGCTCGGATCTTTCCACCCAAGCTGGCGCGCCTCGAACTCGTAATCCCGTGCGTCGCTCTGGCCTTCGCCCAGCTCCTGCGCGCCTTCGGTATTGCTATGTTCCATCTCAGACATTTTCAGTCTCCATCAGCGCCAGTATGTCTGTGTCGTTGCAGATCCTGTAGTTCTTCCCGTCCAAACCGGTGTGGACCTTCCCGGCGTACTGCGCGATAACAACGTTCTGACCTTCGGCGGGCTTTGCAGCCTTGTCGCCCCATTCCAGAAAAGCATTCGAACCGGCAGCAATGAGTGTCGCTTTCGTCGTGGCCCATTCCTCACGCTCCACCTTCTGATCCGGCAGAAGTATGCCGCCACGGGTCTGCTTCTCGACCTCATGCGGCAACACGAGAACCCGCGTGTCTAGCGGGCTAAATCCACTGTCATTCTTCATCGGCGACCTCGATTCCATATTCATAAAGGATGTCATTGTGCGACAGGTTCAAGAGTGCCATCAGCACCACCGCCTGCGCCTGCGTCTCCGGTGGCAAGGATGTCCCCGCCAGCCATTGGCCCGCCATCTCCTGCGCCCGCTTCTGGAGATAGGCCCGAAAGGCTATCGTCCCCGGATGCTCCGCCCATCTCTGGAACTGATCCTTGTCCGTCAGGATATTCATTCGTTTCCTCCTGTGGGGTCTCTCCACCTTCATGCGCCGCTTCGGCCATCACACCCCGCGCCAGATGGTCGGATTCCTCCGCCAGATCGGATGCGAACTGCGTCATGGCCGGATTGTTAATCAGAACACCCAATTCAAATGCGGCTTTTGCCGTTGCGACCAGCGATGCTGCGGTATCAGCGTCCTTCGCCCTAACTTCTGCTTTGGTCTTGTCGCGCTCATTTGCGCCCTTCTTGAGTTCGATCAGTAATTTAGGATCAGGCTGCGGCGGCGGCACGTTCATCAGGGTCTTGATGTCCTGAATATTGCCCGCCTCAAGTCGGCGGCGCGTGATTTCCTTCTGATCCACGTCAGGATTACCCACAAACGTCGCGAGATAGTCGCCTCGCGCCATTTTTTGCAGATCGGAAGCCAGAGACGGGTCTGAAACCGGGATAACGTCGAGATCATCGGCAAGGAAATCGGCTCTGCCAACCGTCGCAGGCTCGTCGGTAAGAGCAAAATACTCCTCTTCCGACAGATATTGCCCGTTGAGGCGGAAAAGTATCTTCAGTTCCTTACGGAAAGCCCGGTGGATACGCTTGAAGATGCCAGTGAACGTCTTCATGCCCTGCTCGACCTGCGCCAGCGTTGTGGTGGCTGTCTGTGCCGTAGCAGGCCCACCCGTCATGATGTCCTGAACGCTGGTGATATCCTTTGCCGCTTCGATCAGAAGGCCGAGAAGCTGGAACATCGTCGCGGAAGGACCGGGCAGGTTGAGCGGCAGGATGTTTTCACGAAGCGTTCCGCCACCCGTATCGACGCGCTTCCACTCGCCAAGCCGGAATTTCATGTTGCCGGACTTGATGTTGACGCCAGCACCCAAGAAGCCACCTTGAGCGTTCTGAAGGCTGGCAGCGTCGATCATCTGGTTGATGATGGTATCGACCGCCGCCGATATATCCCCCAGCAGCATACCAAAACCGATGTCATAGAACGCGCCATCGGGTGACGGGATGAACGGGTACTTGGTGAAATATTCCTCGCGCTTGATCGAGGAGACCTGTTTCTTCTTGGTATCGAACGTGATGTCATTCTCAGCAAAGCACGGCGCTATGCGGGCGACCTGTCCCTCGACGTTCGTGGTAACGACATAAGGCTCAGGGTAGCCGTCCCCATCCAGATCGATGCGGCGGTGCTGCTCATAAAACACAACCTGCGCATCTTCGTCCTGCGTCTGCGCCTTAGGATCTTCCGAAACCTCAACCTTGACATCTAGCCATTCACCAGATGCAATCTTCTCATGTGCTTCATAGGGGTAATAGCGTAGGCGGTGTGTGAAGCGGGGGGCGGCTTCAATCGACTTTGCCCAATAATTGATGATGAAATCCTCAGGGGCCAGCATCATCGACACGTTGCCGCCCACGATGTCATCGTGATACGTCTTGCGGATTGCGCAGCCGAGGATGGGCAGCATCAGCAACAACCGATCGGTGTCTTCTTCCCAACCATCCATCTTATACATGAGTTGATAGGTCATGTAGTTCGCAACGCGGCCGGCCCGTTCGCGCTTTTGACCCGGTGGCACTTCCCATACAGGCTCTAACGGAGGGCCGCCATTATCACCGATGCCGGGAACACCATTGGTTGCAGGCTGCATGATGGGCTGACCCATAGGATCAAGCTTCGGCTTGCCAGCATCGTCACCCAGCACCCGCCCCTTGACCAGCGTCGCACCGTCCACAATGGCGGGATAAGCCCGCGCCTGAAACTGTATCGCGGCAACTGTCAGCAGAGGATATTTGACATTCGATGCGCCGGGCCACGGATGATCCTTCGGCTCGCGCACCTGCATCGCGGCCTTCATCGCCGCTTCGTTGCGCTTGTCCCATCCTGCCTCTTTGCGACTGTCCAGATCGATCTCGACATCGCGAATGACAGCATTGCCGATGCGGTTCAGCTCGACAGGCTCAAGATGCTCAGCGATGTTGTCCATCGTGAGTAGTTCGGCAAGCTTGTGGGCGGTTGTTGTTTCCATTTTCTAATATCCGGTAATTTCGCTACGGGTGTCTTCGCGCCATGCATCTTCGTCGTAGTCGTATTGCTGCGCGTGAACCGGCATGGAGAAAGTCAGGGCGAGGCCGTCGCCGTCGTCAGGCGAAGCAAGGCCGCGCTTTTTCATGTGGTCCTTGCGCTCCAGCAGGATTTCATCGTTTGTGTTGAAGCTGTATTCGACGCCCACAAGGTCATCGGCTAAGGTGGCATCATCAGGGATAGCGCCGCCCTTCAGCCATTCACGCATGATCGCCCATATCTCGGCGCGGCGGTTAGCGACCTTGACGCCTTCGCCAAGATGCACAGCGCCAAAAGGCTTTGACCCAAACTGGATGCCAAAGACTGGCTCGCCCAGCATTTTCAGCCGGTCAACAACGCCAGCACCGATTCCGCCTTCATCCACGAAGATCGCAGCAGCATTGTAGCGGCGGGATTGCTCAATCACACGCGCCGCAAGCTGCATCGTATCGACGCCGCGTAACCGGATCGGGGGGATGGTCCGGGCATCACGACCGCGCCGGAAATAGATCGTGCTGCTGTCATCACCAAATCGGGCAACATCCACACCGATAACCAGTGGGTCATCATGGGCAGGAACAACCGAGCGCTTACGGGCTTCGTCCACAATATGCGTCGCGATAAACTGCATGGACGACGCGGACGGGAACATGCCCCGCACGCGCACCTTGGCGATGTCGCTATCCTCGCCGTAGGTGTCCACGATCTCTTGCAGATAGGCTTTGTTCGTGCCTTCGACCGTGCGGCTGTCGATCTGCTTGGTTTTCCAGAGATGGCGATGTTTGCCATGCGTCTCACGGAAGCGGCCTGTGTTCCTGGTGCCGTTACCAAATACAATCCACAGAATTTCTGTGTTTTCGTCAGTCAGCGCGCCTTCAGTGACTTCCCACACCTTGTCAGCGATGTTGGACGCCTCATCCATGATGATGACGATGCGCTTGCCCTTGTTATGCAGACCCGCGAAGGCTTCCGTGTTGTGTTCAGACCATGTGACGGCATCGACGCGCCACATCTCTTCATGACCAGAGGCTGTGGAGAAAATCGCGGTCTTCGTAATCTTCCACCAGTCTTTCGTGATGGACAGGCCGCGCCACTTGGTAATCTCAGGCCATGTTTTTGTGCGAAGCTGCTGTTCTGTGTTCGCGGTAATGACGACGCGAGTATCTTCGCATGTATCAGCGGCCCAGCACGCCAGCATCGAGATCAGCGCAGATTTACCGATACCATGCCCCGATACCGCCGATATGCGACAGGGCTGGTGGCGTGTCTCAGGGTTTTGCAGATGCTCGCGGATGTCCTCCATGACATCGCACTGCCATTCGCGTGGCCCCTTTGCGTCAGAGAGAACGCCTTCACCCCATGCGAACGAGTACATCGCATAACCGAGCGGATCGTGCGTGAAGCCGCCAATGTCGTTTGCCAGTTCAGCGAGGTAGTTGGGCGCGCTAGCCATTGATGGACGCAGCCCGCGTTCTCGCCGATGCCAGAATGCTGGCTAGGTTCGCATCAGCGCCATGCTCCACCCGCTCTTTGAACGCCTGCACATCAACATGCTTGCCGATGATCTCAAGCGCCCTCAGGGCCTCAGGGAGCTTGTCATCACTCCGAGCGGCCCGATACACGCCCGCAGCCTCATTTAGCACCCACAGGGCGTCTATGCCCGTTTTTTCACTACGCTCACCCAGCGCCTCGGCGACGGCTTCAGCGACTGAAGTATTCTGAAGGAGTTGATAGCCCTGTTGCTCAGCAGTCTTCGCGCTATAACCTGCACGAATTGCCGCCTGCGTGGCGTTCAGATCCACAAGATATTCGGCCACAAAGCATTGCTGCTTGGCCGTCAGTTTCTTCGCTGCGGTTGGTGTCTGTCCGCTCATGGGACAGAGTATTAGTCACATAAATTAAGCGCTGGGTAGTTGACAAAATTCAAGAAGGCCAAATTTTTCTACGGTGCGTCTGATTCGCACGACATGGCGGATGCTTGTGCCCATAGCGTTCGCAGTCTGGCGGTTGCTGCACATGCCATGCTCCTGCCAGTAGTTCATCACCCTTGCCCTTGTGACTGCCGGTCGCCCCCTGCCTGCCATATACCCCGCCTTTTGAAAATCCGGCATTAGGTAGCACTTACAGGAAAATTGATAAAGCCCGATGCGGACAAGGCACCGGGCTTCATTGTAAGTGTCGCCGGTTGAGGGCGACTGTGATCACGAGAAGGTTATACGCCTTCAATGATTCCCGGTCAACCTTAACCGGCATATGGAGGAAACTTTATATGTCACGTAAGGTCATCGACGCCCGCGCAGATAGCAAGGGCAACATCACTCACGTTAAAATTGAGGGTAACAGACGGCGGGGAGTCACCTATGCACAGCTTGCGGAAAAGCTGGCGCAGATCGGCGTCACAGAGAACGAACGCAACCTTAATAACAAGATCAGCCGGGGCGGCTTTACGGCTGCGTTCTTGCTCCAATGCTTAAGCGCAATCGGCACTACATCCTTGCAGGTCTTGGACTAGCTTTTTTCAGCTTATGGTTTCGATCCAGTCCATGTCACAGCGGGAAATCTTCCTTGGGGCCGAAATGACGAAGCTCACGGATGTCCGGCACATCCTTCGGCAGCATCCGGTTCAGCCTCGACACGCCAAGAGCGAGGATCG
>Ga0268298_10002147_pt1 | contig 21982 bp, 16 predicted proteins | sample WWTPWeurt_MetaG_FD_194462 | JGI IMG/M metagenome (GOLD analysis project Ga0268298, IMG submission 194462) | Activated sludge microbial communities from WWTP in Nijmegen, Gelderland, Netherland - WWTP Weurt | ecosystem: Engineered > WWTP > Aerobic digester > Activated sludge | place... | reverse complement strand
TGCGTTTCCGGATTTAATACTAATTAATGAAATATGAAAAAAATTGTATCTTTTAGAATATTCCGACTGTGTTTCTTCTGCCTTTTCTTACTTGTTGATCTTCTATTTGTTTCTTGTAAAAAAAAGGAGGACACAGAAGAACCATTGCCAATTATTCCGGCCACTTCTGTCGAAAAGAAGATCGCTATTTCCACACTTCGTGCAAAATTCGCCTCAAACCCTTCAGCTAACTATAAGTTTCAATCTGACAGTTTGCTTTATTGCACAGTGATAGCTGATGAGGCAGGAGGAAACTTCTTTAAAGAATTATTTGTAAGGGATGCCGGCGGCAGTATTCGATTGAAGTTAAGAGCAAGCTCAACTTTTGTAATTGGAGACAGCATCAAAGTGAATATTAAAGATGCTTATTTGAATAGTGAATTCGATCTTATACAGCTTGACTCTGTAAATGCTGCCACCATGATCACAAAAATTACAGGTGGCTTAAATCCACAGCCGGAAATAATGACGATAGAGCAACTTATTGCGAATACAACAGCTACCAATCCACTTCAATCACGATTAGTAAGAATAAACAATGCTGAATTTTCCAATCTTAGTTTCCCAACCTTTGCCGATCCGATCCTGTTTGCTGCTAAAAATCACACCATTCAGTCCTGCTCACCCGCAAAACTTACAGTGAGGACCAGCGGATACGCTAATTTTGCATCGTCTGTTCCACCATCAGGAAATGGCAGCATCATAGGTATCGTAAGTCAATATAGTACCGACATTCAATTAAGGGTTCGAAAATTGTCTGAGATCAATATGCTTGGTTCTCCCTGTAATGTTGTTTATGCGAGTAAAAATTTCAATGATAATTCGATCACGAGTGGAGGATGGACACAACAGTTTGTTACAGGCAATGTAGCTTGGATCACCTCTACTTTTAACGGCACCACTTTTGCAGTTTGCAATAATTATTCTGTTGGAGTGAACACAGCATGTGAATCCTGGATGATATCGCCCGCTTTAAATTTAGCAGGCGCAACAAATCCAAATCTTTATTTTCAAAATTGCTGTAATTTCACAGGCCCTCAACTGGAAGTTTGGGTTTCTACCAATTATAACAACGGATCGCCTCAAACGGCCACGTGGACACAATTAATGCCGGCTCTTTCCGGAGGTAGTTATGTTTATGTCAATTCAGGTGCCCTATCATTATCTTCCTTTAAAACCAATAACACACGAATTGCGTTTAAGTACACGGGTACAGGTTCATCCGGAAAAGCATGGCAGGTAGATGATATTCTAGTGAAAGAAAATTGATTTTGCTGAAAGTTTTTAGCTGAAAATTGCAATATTTAAATTTATTTCGGAAATTTGATTCCGTCTTACTGATAGATTGAGTTTGGAATGAATTGCATTCCGATTCAAAAAAAGATAAAAATTTCAGGGATCTTCATATAAGATTCTTATCGTTAAAACAAATTTCAGTAGGCTTCCCTTTACTATTTAAAAACGAAATTATGTTAGTTAAGACATTTGGCTATGCCGTGCAAGGCATTAACGCAACCAAGATCACTATTGAAGTGAGTGTTGGAACAGGAATCAATTTTTATCTGGTTGGTTTGCCGGATAATGCAGTTAAAGAAAGTCAACACCGGCTTCACAGCGCCCTGAAACAAAACGGATACAAGATCCCAGGAAAACAGATCACAGTAAACATGGCTCCGGCTGATATTCGAAAAGAAGGATCAGCTTATGATCTACCAATAGCCATTGGCATTCTTGCTGCAAGTGAACAGATCCCTTCGGAGAAGATCCAAGAGTATGTGATCATGGGAGAAGTTTCACTAGATGGAGAATTAAGGCCCATCAAAGGTTCACTTCCAATTGCCTTGCGTGCAAAGGCAGATGGTTTCAAAGGAATTATTTTGCCGGAAGTAAATGCGCAGGAAGCCGGTGTGGTAAAGGGACTGGATGTTTTACCTGCTAAGAATATTGGGGAAGTGATCGACTTTTTTTATGGCAGATGCGAATTAACTAAAACAGAGATCGATCTTGATCTCGCCTTTGCTGATACAAATTCAATTCCTGAATTTGATTTTTCTGATGTGAAAGGACAAGAAAATATTAAACGTTCACTTGAGATTGCAGCTGCAGGTGGCCATAATGTGATCCTCATTGGTCCACCCGGAGCAGGAAAGACCATGTTGAGCAAACGACTGCCAAGCATTTTACCTCCACTCACTATTGATGAAGCTTTAGAAACAACAAAGATCCACAGTGTTGCCGGAAAAACCGGAAAGTCAAATCTGGGATTAGTATTGAAAAGGCCTTTTCGAAGTCCGCACCACACGATAAGCGATGTGGCATTAGTTGGAGGAGGAAACAATCCTCAACCCGGAGAGATCAGCCTTGCACACAATGGTGTTTTGTTCTTAGACGAACTTCCCGAATTCAAAAGAACCGTGCTGGAAGTGATGCGGCAACCATTAGAAGACCGGGTTGTTAGCATCAGCAGGGCTAAATTCAGTGTAGATTATCCGGCAAGTTTTATGTTGGTCGCCAGTATGAATCCATGTCCCTGCGGTTACTATAATCATCCTGAAAAAGAATGTGTCTGTTCACCCGGAGTAGTACAAAAATACCTGAACAAAATATCAGGACCACTTCTCGATCGAATAGATTTGCATGTGGAAGTAACACCAGTACCCTTTTCGGAATTGAATAAACAACAAAATTCAGAAGGAAGTTTACAGATCCGAGAAAGAGTCGTAAAGGCCAGAGCAATTCAAAGCAAAAGATTTACAAAAAATGAATTCATCCATTGCAATGCCCAAATGGGAAGCAGGGAATTGAAAACTTATTGTAGTTTGGATGATGCCGGAAATTCATTGCTAAAGAATGCAATGGAGCGACTTGGACTCAGTGCCAGAGCCTATGACAGGATTCTGAAGGTGGCCAGGACCATTGCTGATCTGGATGGATCAGAAAAGATAGCCCCTAATCATTTGGCGGAAGCCATTCAATACAGAAGTCTGGACAGAGAAGGATGGGCAGGTTAAAAATGCAAAATTACTTTCCGTTCTCAACTTTTATCTTGAAAGGCAGCTGCATGATTTGTTCTAGCCCTTCCGAAATATTCTTGTCCTCTGGGTATAAGGCAACCAACATGCCCGGATCAGGAAGAGGTTTTACAAATACAGTATCTTTTTCTCCTCTTGTATTTGCTTTCAGTAATTGTTCAATCATCCTATCATAGCTGTTAGCGTATCTCGATGTAAACTTATATTGATTGCTGGTGTTAAGGATCAGTAGTGTTAAGACCGACAAAGGAATAAGAATGGAGAAAATTAGAGTGCTCGTTCTCTTCAATTGCATTTTATACCCCAATACGAAAAAAAGACAGCAAAAGAAAGCAGAAAGGAAAAATGAGGAAAAAGTCCAGGCTCTTGCAGGGATGATCATTTCTTTCAAAAACAGTTTTTGGAAGCTCCAGGTAACAATAACCGAGATAAGAAAAGGAAGAGTCGCAAGTAACAAGGTACGGGCCGGTCTTTTGAAAAGATCAGATCCAGGATTTAATTCTTTCACCCTTCGTCCCAAAATAAAAGCGAGCATACTGATCCCAAGCGCGAATGGGAACTTCTTAACGAAATCTGAAATTGTCTGAGAAGGTCTGGCTTTCGTTTCTCTCAATGATACAGACTTATCTTCTGCAATTCGAAAATCATTTCTTGATCTGTTTCCCGGAGCAGACAAGCTTATTATGGCAGACAAAATAAACGTGGTGGCAGCCAAACAAACACTTTTGAAATACGGTCCTTTGATGAAAGATTGTAAAGCGTCACGGTGACGATATCTCAAAATAACAATCGTGGAAATGATCACAACGATGACTGAGATCGCATAAACTTCTGAACTTCCTCCCAGGTAGGCGAAGCATATTCCAATAAGCAGCAAGTTCAAAAAATGATTTTTCCTGTTTAATACTAGAGCTGTTCCTGTCAGTAAAGCAACAATTCCCTGCAGATAAACAAAACTGGAACAGATCCACCACCATACTTCGGTTGATTGAAAAGTAAAGAAATAGAAAGAAGCGATGAAGAGTGTGCTGAAAACAAAAGATTCAAAAATGGTAAGCACAACATGAAATGCTATTCTGCAAACCTCCTTCAAAATGAAATTCACAGATAAAAACAAAATAAGCAGTGTCACAAGATAATAAACAAAAATATACTTATGAAAGTCAGATATGGGATCACTGAAATTCAACAGAACTGAAAAGAATAGGATAGTAGGCCACCTTCCACTCCAGGATAGATAGTACTTTGAAAGAAGTTTGAAGGCGCCGAGCTCTTTGAATTGAAGAATGGAATAGATATCATCTGACGCCGCCCTGTTATGAAAACCTAACATTAAATAAAAAACAAGAAAGGTCAAAGCACAGCAAAACAGAAGTAAATTGCTTAAAACGATGGTACTATTCTTTTGGGTCAGGAGCTTCAATGGATTTTATTAGGCGTCTTAATCAAAAATATACATTTATTTTCAAAGAACTTGTTTTGCAGTGTATCCGCATGGTCAAAACTGGGGAAAACACGAGTTACTTGAACAAGGGTTGATCCCAAAGCCTTGCTAAATATTTAGTTTTATATGCACATGAAAATCCTTCGTTGAACGCATTCAATAGAGTTAAAAATTATCAACATTCATGTATATGACACACTTCTTAAAGCAAAACTATATAACTTGCACTATAGAATTTTCAGGTAAATTCAACCAAGTGTTTTCGGGCATGAATAATAGAAAAAGTGTTTTCATACTTATTTTTATTCTGTTTTCATTTTTCCATCAAGGACAAAATGAAAAAAAAGAATTTTGCGATGAATTCTATCGTTCCAGCATCAAAAAACAAATAAGTCTTGCTGCAAATCTATCTGCAGAAAAACTAAAAGATTACTACCCGCTGATAAAGGATACACTGGAAAAAGCAAAGATGCTGATCTATTCAAAAAGCAGCAGTCAGGAAGCTCGTTTAATGGTTGATATCATTGATGCAAAACTGGAGGTTACAAAAAAGAACTATGCGAAAGCCGTTTATATTTTAGGGAATGCAATGCAGTTTCGTTCTGCGGACCTTGATGATTCGTTGAGATGCTATTCCTTGATGAAATATTGTTTTGTGCAGATCAGAAATTACGTGAAAGCCTACGAGATCAATTCAAGAATGGAGTTGTTGAAGCCCAGAATGAATGATAGCGTACAAATTGATTTCGGAATCAACAAAAGCAGTCTTCTGGCAGCATTGAACTTTTACAATGAAGCCATTAAAGAAAGAAGAGCAGAATTCAATCGTTCACATACAAAGAAAGACACAGATGCCGTGGCAAGCCTTTACAATGACGTGGGTGTTTATTTCAACCGTTCCAAGAATTGGGACAGTGCTGAGGTGAGTTTTTTAAAAGCGAAAGAGGTGCTAAGCACTTTAAAATATCCAGAAAGCAAAAAAGTGCATTATGAATTCTTCAAAGCCCTTATAGGCGGAAATTTAGGTTATATCTATTTCAATAAAGGACAAACAAATAAGGCAATTCCATTATTAAAAGAGGACATTTACTTTAGCTTGAAAGATCTGGATTATGGCAGTGCTTTCAACAGTTATAATTTAATGGTCGAATGTTATTTGAAACTTGGCAACAGAGCACTTGCGAAAAGCTATCTTGATTCAGCCGAGAATCTGCTCACCTCTCGTCTAAGTGATGTGAGTCAGAGTTTAAAATACCTTTACTTGAAATCAACTTTTTATCAAGCCCAGGGTGACTACAACAAGGCCATAGGCTATTTGAATCGCTATTTCAACATCAAGGATAGTCTCAATATGCTTGAAAAAGAACAAAGTCTTCTTAACTCTGAGATCGCATTCAAAATCGAACAAAAGGAATTTGAATTAAAACAAACAAATAAGTTACTAGAGCAAAAGAATCTGGAAGACGCGAAGAACAAAACTTCCAGAGCCTACATGATAGCTGGCATACTTATCCTTTTATTTATCATTGCACTTTTGATCGTAAGAAACAGAACGGCAAATAAAAGAGAAATTGATCTAAGTCAAAAAACGGAGCAGATCAGGCAACAGAATATTCAGATCGAACAAACACTGAAAGAAAAAGAATTGTTGCTAAAGGAGATTCATCATCGCGTCAAAAATAATCTTCAGATCATCAATAGCATGCTGAGTTTGCATATTTCCAAAACCGAAGGAACGGGAAATGAAACGGTTTTAAGAGAAGCCCAACAACGCATTGGCGCTATTGCGTTGACACATCAGATGCTCTATCAGAACACGAGTCTTTCTAATATTTCACTAAATGATTATATTGGTAATTTGATCCGGCAGATCGAAGAAAATATGCCGGATTCCGGTATTGAAGTAACTACTCGATTTGAAGCAAATGAATTAAAACTAAACATCGACTTCGCTGTGCCAATGGGTTTATTGATCAATGAGTTACTTACCAATTCCTTTAAGCATGCTTTTCCTGCCAAGAAAAAAGGTAAGATCACGGCTAGCATTGACTTAACCGAAACAGATTGTATCATTACTGTAAGTGACAATGGAGTCGGTTTGCCTGAAGACTATCAAAATTCCGAAAAAAGGTCAATGGGAATGGATCTGATCTACATCCTCGCCGATCAAATTGACAGTGAAATCAAAGTAGACACTGATCAAAACGGCACAGCCTTCAGTTTCAAAATCAAGCGATCTAAATTTCCGTCATGAAAGAGGCCGAGAAAATACTGCTTGATCTGAAACGGAAGATATTTAAACCTGTTTATTTTTTATCAGGAGAAGAAAGCTATTACATCGACCTCATAAGCGATTACATTGAGAACAATGCGCTTGAAGAGGCGGATCGTGAGTTTAACCAGCATATTGTTTATGGTAAGGATGCAGACCTTGCCTCGATAATCAGCTTAAGCAAGCAGTTTCCAATGATGAGTGAGTACCAGGTCATTATTGTAAAAGAAGCACAGGGAATAAAGGAGTTCAATAAAAGCGGAGGTGATGATGAGGTAGAAGAACAAAAAGAAAATAGTTCTTCGAAACAAAGTGGAACCCAAAATTTCGCTTCCTATTTAGCCAATCCGGTTCCAAGTACCATTCTTGTTATTTGTTATAAGCACAAGACCATCGATAAAAGGAGTGCGATTGCGAAAGCTTTGCAGAAGAATGCCGTCTTTTTCGAAACAAAAAAATTATATGATAATCAACTGCAGGGCTGGATAACGGATTATATTAAAGGTTTGAATTATATCATTTCACCAAAAAGCGCCTTTCTTCTCGCCGAATTCCTTGGTAATGATTTAAGCAAGATCACCAATGAAGTTGCAAAGCTGATCATCAATATCAAACCCGGATCGGAGATCACTGCAGATCAAATTCAGAATCAGATCGGGATCAGCAAAGACTACAACGTATTTGAGCTTCAGGACGCAATTGGTTCAAAAGATGTATTGAAAGCAAATCGTATTGCCAATTATTTTTCCGACAACATCAAAGACAATCCCAATGTTTTAACGCTTGCCACCTTATATACCTATTTCTGTAAAATACTGAAATATCATTTCCTCACTGACAAAAGTAAATTTGCTGCTGCAGGAGCTTTAGGGGTAAATCCTTTCTTTATCGATGCAATTGCAAAAGGCGCGAGCTATTATCCCACCACAAAACTAAAAGTGATCTTTTCGCTTTTAAAAGAATACGACCTTAAATCAAAAGGAGTGAATAACAATAGTTTCGATCAAGGAGCCCTTTTAAAAGAACTTACTTTCAAGATACTGCATTAACAAATTTTCGCAGAGCTACTTTTCCTTTTCTCCAAATTTCAAGGTTACCTCTAGTGCCTAACGGGCATAAACAGAAAATCATAATCATGAACAGTATTCCAAATTGTTCCGATACCTGCAAGGCAGTGTACGGAAGAGAGATCACTTTGCTTAAAATATTGATCCCCCTGCTTTTATTTCTGCTGCCGTCATGCGGAGCAGATGCGTACGATAAAAAATATTTTGAAGAACAGGCAATCGTTGCTGATTCCATTTCCAAAGAATTGAAAGGCCTATACGGTGATACAATAAATGGTATTACACATCATTTTGTAAGGAAGGCAGATGTAAAAATGAAGGTGAAGAGCGTGATGGAAACTGCTAAAAAAATTGAAGCGGAGGCGAAAGCATACGGTGGCTTCACAAGTTTAAGCGAACTAAGTTCAGAGATCGATCACAAAAGCAGTGCTAAGTACAACGAAGACTCATTGATAGAACAAACCTTTTTCAATGTAAGTGGAAAGATAAAATTGCATGTCCCGGCAAACACCCTGGATTCTGTCTTACAGAAAATAACTGAAATGGGTCTGTTCATCGATCATAGAAGACTGAATGCCGACGATGTTAAAATGGAAATATTCGCTAACCTGCTTGCAGAAAATAGATTTCAGGAATATCGTAACAAGACTGAAAAACTTTCAACTGCAAATAACACCAAACAACAGGTTGTTCTCCGGAACAATATTCTTCAAAAACAGGAGTTGGCGGATAGTAAAAGAATAGAGAATTATGAAATGACTGAAAAGATCAATTACAGTGTGATCGATCTTGAAATTTATCAGGACAAGAACATGAGTACAGCGATCCTCCCCTTGGTAAAAAACATTCCCGATTACCAGCCCTCCTTCTTTGTAAAACTCGGGGATTCACTTCAAAACGGATTCACACTGCTTAAGAATTTTATTCTCTTTTTTGCCAATCTGTGGAGTATCATTCTAATACTTCTCCTGCTCTTCTTCGCTATCAGAAAAACGATACAATACTACAGCAAAACCCCGTTGAATAATTCTGTTATAAAAAACAAGACTTAATTGATCTTAGATCGGAGTTCGGTCAGAACAGCCCTCGCTTCTTCTGTTGTCAGTTGCATTCCGAAGCGGATCTTTTTTGCCAGATGGCTGAACTCTATTCTTTCTCCACCCTTCACCCAAAAGCTCTGATTAAAAAAATCAGAGAAATTTCCGGGAACGATATCGATCAATTTGAGTTCGTTTATTTCGTCAATATTGAATTCATCTACCTTCCCTTTATTATTCACCTCTCTTTGATAATAGATCTTTCCCTTCGTTATCCAGATCTTCTCTCTTCCCCACTTTTTCCAGATAAATGCTCTTAAGATCTTTACTTCATAATAAGCCCAGAAAGAAAGATAAACGATCACAAAGACTTTGGCATCATTTTGAACCAACTGAAAATAGTTAATGAAAACAAGAAATCCGCAAACCGACCATGCTGCCAGCCAAAGAAAAAGCAGCATCAGCTTCTTATTGTCAGCTGTTGGCAAGATCACCACGCTTAGCAAGTCATCCTTCTTTAAAATACTTATGCGCTCTCCTATTAACTTCATGAATTGAATGCAAATTTAATTATCTTTAAGCCAATTGCGCTAAATTAGTCGGATCATTTTATGGATCAGCCTGAAAAAAGTTTAAACCTCACCGACGCGGTCATGATCGTGTCCGGAAGCATGATCGGCTCCGGAATATTCATTGTTGCTGCTGATATGACGCGTGTTCTCGGATCGCCTTTTTGGGTTTTGATATGTTGGCTATTAAGTGGCTTGATCACACTTTTTGCAGCATTGAGTTATGGAGAACTGGCCGGAATGATGCCGGAAGCAGGGGGCCAATTCATTTATATCAAAAAAGCCTACGGAAAACTGACGGCATTCGTTTATGGATGGACTGTGTTCACGGTGATCCAGACCGGCGTGATCGCTGCAGTTGCGGTTGCCTTTGCGCGATTTATGGGTGTATTATTTCCATTTTTTGACGAGAAGAATATTGTATTGCAAATTGGCGCATTCGAATTAAGTTCCACAAAGGTGCTGGCCGTTATTTCTATCTTCTTTCTAAGTTTTCTGAATTCCAGAGGCATCAATAACGGCAAACTGATCCAGAAGGTCTTCACGAGTACAAAGATCATTGCCTTGCTGGGATTGATCGTACTTGGACTTTTCATTTCCGGAGAACACTCTTATTGGTCAAAGAACATGGATCTGAGTTTTCATGGAACTAATGGCGACACAAGTACCACTGCATTGCTTTCGGCCATTGGCGTTGCACTCATTGGTTCCCTTTTCAGCAGTGATGCCTGGAACAATGTAACATTCATTGCCGGCGAAATAAAAGATCCAAAAAAGAATATTCCATTGGGATTGTTGATCGGTGTACTTCTTGTTACTGTACTCTATATTCTCGCAAATGTTGCCTATTTCATTTTACTTCCTGCATTGGGAAGTGAAACCGGAAAAGATGTGATCGAAAGAGGCGTGGCCTTTGCGCAGAATGACAGAGTAGGAACGGCCGCACTCAATATCGTTCTTGGTGATCTTGCTACGGTGGTCATGGCTGTGCTTATCATTATTTCAACTTTTGGCTGCAACAATGGATTGATACTTTCCGGCGCACGCTTATTTCAGGCAATGGCGAACGAAGGTTTGTTCTTTAAAGCAGCTGCAAATACAAACAGATTTCATGCTCCTTCTACTTCCCTCTGGATACAGGCAATTTGGGCTTCTGTGCTCTGCTTAAGTGGCTCTTATGGTTCTTTACTGGACTATTGCACATTTGCATCACTGGTGTTTTATATCATCACAATCTCTACAGTGTTCTATTTCCGTTTCAAAATGCCGGATGCTCCCCGTCCTTATAAGGCATTTGGTTATCCCATTATTCCTGCACTCTATATCATTATCACACTTTTTATTTGTATTGATCTTCTTATCTTTAAACCCCAAAATACAGTGTGGGGTCTGGTGATCATGTTCATTGGTATTCCGGTTTATTATCTTTTTCAGTTAAAAAAAGATCAAAGAATTCATAAATAACTATTTCGGATTTAACCGACAGCAAAGAAGAGGACTGCTGGTAATGTGCAGCTTGTGTCTTCTCCTTCTTGGTGTTCGAATGATCTATCCGTACTTTATTACACCTGATGAGATCGTAGTTGAAAATCTCCCTTTGCTGAAATCGGATAGTGGACCTTATCACCCCGGAATTGAAAATTCAAAATCGACAGGATCTGTCGCTAAGGTTGAACTCCACTCTTTCGATCCGAATCAGGTTGGATTCGAAGAACTTTGCAGTCTTGGATTCTCCAAAAAAACTGCACGGATATTTCTCAAGTTTCGCTCAAAAGGATTTGTGTTTAGAAATAAATCCGATCTTAAAAAAGTATATGGAGTAAATGACAGTCTTTATATCAAGCTTTCCCCTTTCATTCGAATTGAAAGTTCTGCCACTTCAGAAAAGATCTCAAATGTGCCGACGAACAGTAAGGTCAATGGAAGAACAATAGAACTCAATGCTGCTGATAGCGCTGCCTTGACCGAACTCAATGGCATTGGACCATCTTTTGCGAGGAGGATCATCAAGTACAGGGAGTTGCTGGGGGGCTATTCAAACAAAGAACAGCTGAGAGAAGTATATGGTTTGAATGAAGAATTGTTTGAGAAAATAAAGGGCAATGTGAGTGTGAATGCTTCATTGATCAAAAGAATGAATTTGAATGAAAGTGATTTTAAGACGATCAACAGACATCCTTATCTTAGTTATGAGATCACCCGATCAATTGTCAACCAAAGAAAAATTGTTCCGATCACACCTGAGGTTCTAAAAGAGATCCTGCAGGATGATGACACTTTTGAAAAACTGAAAGCTTATATCGCGTATTGATCAGGGAGCAGTTTCGCCGAACACTTTTTTAAGCAGGTCGGTTACTCTGGCAGTTGGATTTTTCCTGATCTTAACCTCTTCGTCGCTTATCAAGATCATCAGTCCGTTGATGGCTTTATTCGTGACATATTTATCCAGATCCGGATTCTGCTTTTTTACTCCGGGTAATTTATTATAGGTTGTCACTAACGGGTTCCAGTAGCTTGTCACTTTTACTGTATTAATGGCCTCCTTTACTACTGGAAGAAATTCGCCTTCTAGTGGATTATAAGTGGTCTTTCTCAAAAAGTTAGTTGCTGCTGTGTCAGCCCCTTTTAGAATGGCAAATCCATCTTGAACACTCATGTTTACGATGGCATTCGTAAAAATTGGTGCTGCTTTTTTAGCCGCTTCTTCAGCAGCCCTGTTCAAACTTGTTTCAAACTCAACGATCTTCTTCTCCATTCCCATCTTCATTAACTTCTCTTTCATGTCCTTCGCTTCTTCCGGCCAAGGAATGAACAAACGAGGATTTTTGTAATAACCATCTGCTTTGCTGGCCAAAGAAGAAGAATTGTTTGTACCAATACTCAAAGCTTCTTTCAATCCTTTGATCACTTCTTCATTCGTCAATTTAGGCTTATTGTCTCCGGTCTTTACAATTGTCTTTGTTTTCTTATCAAGACTGTCTTTTGCTTTTTTTAATTTATCTTTCAGACTTTGTGAAAAAGAAGTTCCGGCAACTAAGATGAAGAATAAAAAAATAACTTTTTTCATGATTCGGGATTTAATTCTCACAAATATAATTTACATAATTATCTTTATGCCATACATTTTGTTAATTTATCATGAAGGCTGAAATATTAAGTATTGGAGATGAGATCCTGATCGGACAGATCAACAATACGAACAGTGTCTGGATCGCGCAAGAACTAAATAATATAGGAGTTAAAGTAGTTCATATGACCACTGTTTCTGATGAGGAATCAGCTATTCTTGAATCATTGACCAGTGCCGAGAAAAGAGCAGATTTCGTTTTTATCACGGGTGGACTTGGTCCGACAAAAGATGATATCACCAAGAAATGTTTCGCTTCATTTCTAAATGTTCCTTTAGTAATGGATGAAAAAGTTCTTGATCAGGTTACAACTTTTTTCTCTGTGAGAGGTAAGCAGCTCAGTGAATTGAATAAATTGCAAGCTTTAGTGCCGCAAGGATGCTTTGTGATTGAAAACAAGAACGGAACGGCTCCAGGTATGTGGATGAAAAAAAATAAAACTGTATTTGTGAGTATGCCGGGTGTTCCCTATGAAATGAAATTGATGATGACGAACATTGTGTTGCCGAAGATCAAGGCAGAGAATCAACTTCCATTCATTTATCACAAAACTATTTTAACGCAAGGCATAGGAGAAAGCGTCATTGCTGAAATGATTAGTGATTGGGAAGATTCTTTAGCCGACAAAAATATCAAGTTAGCGTACTTGCCACAACCGGGGATGGTTCGCTTACGACTTTCCTCTTCTGGAAAAAAAGAAGAAGTTGAAAGATCTGTTGATGCAGAGTCAGAAATTCTCATTAACAAATTAAAGAAATTCGTTTTTGGAATAGAGGATTATGGAGCCCCTACTCCCAAATTAGAGGAAATTGTAAGTCAATTACTCCGAAGTAAAAATGAAACGTTGTCGCTGGCTGAAAGTTGTTCGGGAGGATTTATCACTTCGTTGATCACTGCAATACCTGGAGCATCTGAGATCTTTAAAGGAGCCATTGTTCCCTACAACAATATTGCCAAACACGAACTGGTCAACGTGAACAAAGAGATCTTTGATACTGTTGGTGCAGTTAGTAAAGAATGTGTAGAGCAACTGGCAAAACATACTAGAGAACTTTTTCATTCCAATTATTCCATTGCTGTTTCCGGAATTGCAGGTCCCGGCGGAGCAACTGCAGAAAAGCCTGTTGGCTTGGTTTGGGTTGCGATCAGTGATGAGATTGGTGTGTATTCGAAAGAATTTCGTTTTGGCGACGATCGGCAAAGAAACATCACAATGACTTCTAGTGCAGCACTTCATTTCTTAATAAAGCATATTGAGAAAAAAAGAGTTTAGTGCTTTTTATTTCGGTTGACCAGTATCTAAATCGAATTTACTAGACTAAATCTATTTAATTTCCTCCCTTTTTTACACCAACGGTTATTGTGTACGTCGATAAAATTATTATCTTCGTCGACTTTTATACTAATTTCATGAAAAGAAAAGCATTTGTTATCATCTCTTTCTTCCTGAGCTCAGGATATTATTTTTCTCAAACTAAATCTGATCCTAGCACAAACATTGCTATTGGTGCGCCTGCACCTGGCCTTCACGTGATCAATACTGCTGCAGAGCAAAGTGATTATTTTGGTTATGATAATAAAATAAAAGCGATCACAATTGATGGTACTATTCCAATTAACCTACCCACCAAAAAAGGGTATTTGGTTATAGCTGAATACAAGGCTATAATAAATGATTGGTTTAAGGCACACAATGCATTAGTTAAACCGGAATTTCAATCCACTTTAATACAAGATTAAATTATGAGATCAATTAAATTGTCCTTGCTGCTTCTCTTAGTATTGAATTTCACGAGAGTTTTCAGTCAATCCCTCACCTGCTTGTCGCCAACGCTTGTTTTCAGAAACGCAAGTATCAACGGATGGCCTTTGATCGGTTCCAGCATCAATTGTAATTTCGGAGGCTTGATCGCAGTTCTTACTGAACCAAGCATCAACGATCCTATACTCACACAGGGAAATTCTCCCTGCTTAAGATTACAAACAAGTTTAACTAATCCTAATTCCACAACTAATAATTCAATCTCGCTATTTCAGGGGACAACGAACGTTGGAGCCGTTTGTGGTACCTGCGCCGTTAGCGTTCCAAACAATTCACTCTTCACCCTTTATTGGTCTGGACTTGCACCGTCAATGTCGCATAGCTTTGCTTTTTGCAATGTGAATATAGCTTCCAATTTTACTTATTCATTATACAGTTGTTATTCGAATGCTGTGATCACTTCCGGAACATGGAATAATAGCATTGCAAATAATTGCGCCACAGTTACAATTCCTGCTAATACTTCTATTGGTACGGCTTCTTATGCCATTTCACCAACAGTATCTCCGGGAGCGATTGTTTCTAATCCCGGAACAGGTTATATTATCTATAATCCAGCACAAATGGCACCGGGAGTTTACACAATTACATATACTTTTGATAGTCAAAATAGCTGCACAACAACGGCAACCAAAACACTGCAAATCGTGAATCCTTTCTTGGGCAGTGGTTCTGCATGGACTGTTCCTGCACCTTTATGTCCGTATTCAAATTGTGTTAATCTTGCGGGTCAATTAAATATTGGCGCCTATACCGGTGGGACTTGGAGTGGAACCGGTGTATCTTCAGGTTCGTTTTGTCCAACTATAAGCGGCGCTGGGTCATTTGCAGTAACCTACTCTGTTGGAGTAACAGCAGTTTGTAGTGCAACCAATACTAATACTATTGTGGTATCACCACAACCTACTGCAAATGCAGGTGTGACAAAATCAGTAACCTGTGCGAATGCGTCAACTATTATTACCGGAAGTGGTGGAGGAACGTACAGTTGGTCACATAGTGGGATTTTAGGGAATAATTTTTCTTCTGCTCAAAATCCTACCGTTAGTCCAACGGGCACATACAGTTTGGTTGTGAATAATGGGACTTGTGTCTCTGCTCCTTCAACTATGGTCGTAGTTCCAAACTTTACAAGTCCGGCTCTTCCAACCAATACTGTTTCAAATGTTTTAACCTGTTTAAATACAACTGCGGTGATCAACACAACGGGATCAGGCGTTACCTACTCTTGGTCCGGCCCTGGCATTGTTTCAGGGTCAGCTACTGCGAACCCAACTGTGAATTTGCCCGGAACCTATACATATGTCGTTACCGATAACTTCAATGGCTGTACCAATATTGGAACAGCTGCGGTTTCTCAAAATACAACAGTGAGCGTTACAGTCAATACGGTTGGAGTGATCACTTGTGTAACCAATACGATTTCAATCAACGCTAATCAACCCGGATATTCTTATACATGGTCTGCGCCAGGTGGCGGGCTTATCCTATCTGGACAATCAACTCCAACAGTTAACGTACAAGGAATAGGAAATTATTCTGTAATAGCCATGAATCCGGCTAATGGTTGTACAGTATTGGCAGTGGCCGGCACAAGTGTGAATACAGTTCAGGCTGTTCCGAATGTTTCGGCAAGTGGAACAGTAAATTGTATTTCAAACAGCGTGACGCTTTCATCATCATCCAGTGGTGTGACATTTACATGGGTTGCTCCCGGTGGCGCAACCGTGACCTCGCCTAATAGCGCCAACACAAACGCGAATGGGTCAGGAACGTATACATTAAATGTAACAAATACAACAAATGGCTGCGTCAATACCAACACCGTTAGTGTGATCACTCAAACAAATGCGCCAAGCGCTAGCATTGTAAACAACCCAACAATTACTTGCGCCAATTCAACCGTTACAATTAACGGAAATCCGGGCGCAGGCGTAAGTTACAGCTGGAGTGGTCCGGGCATTGTAGGCTCAAACACCATACAAAACGTGAGTGTGAACAGTGGTGGAGTTTATACTCTTGCCGTAATAAGCACAAGCAACGGATGTGTTTCACCACCGGTTACTGTAACGATCAATACAAATTTTACAACACCTACTCTTTCTGCACTTAGTCAAACCGCTTCACTTATTTGTGCTTCACCAAGTACTGCGTTATCTGGTACTGCAAATCCGGGGGGAAGTACCTATACATGGACTTCGAGCGGAGGAGGTTTTATAGGAGGAGTGAACGGACAAACGGTTGCGGTGACAACTGCAACAAATTATTTTCTCATCAGCACACATCCCGTTACCGGCTGCACCACATCCTTATCATATACTGTGATTCCAGACATAAATGCCCCTACTTTTTCACTGAGCAACAGTTCTCCCAGCATTACATGTTTTGGTGCTCCTTCAGTTAGTGTGACGATCACTTCTACGATCCCTATCTCTTCCTACACCTGGTCGCCTTCCCTTGGAATAGCAGGCCCAACCAATACGTCAACTGCTACATTTACTTTATCAGGCACTTACACTGCAGTTATCACCTCAACCAATGGATGCTCTTCCAATGTAGTGATCACAGTTGCTACAGCTACAAATGCTCCTGTAATGGTTGCAGGAACGGGAACAGCACAGAACCTTTCCTGTACGAACAGTCTCGTTTTAATTGCGCCAACATTCAGTCCTTCTTCTAATTTAACTTTTACATGGTCAGGTCCCGGCATTGTTGGTTCACCTAACAACAGCAGTGTACAAGTGAATGTTGCAGGAAATTACAGCTTAATCGTCACCAATACGCTGACCGGTTGCAGCACAACATCAATTATTATTCCTGTAACTGGGAACAATACGGCACCAACTTTATCTGTAAGCTCAAGCTCCAGTTTAGGAATTATTTGTCTTCCCGGTTCAAGTACTGTTAATCTTACTGCCAGTTCTTCCGGTGCAGTTTCCTATAGCTGGAGTAATGGTTCTACCAATTCAAGTATCTCAACAACGGTCGCAGGAGTTTATACAGTAATTGTTACTGATCTTTCTTCAGGATGTTCAACAACAGGAACAATAAATGTGCAAAATAATACTTCCGCCCCAACATTAACAGCAAATGCAATAGGGTATCTTCCTTGTTCATCTCCGTCTACAACTACATTATCTGCTCTAAGTTCCAACACCAATCTGATCTATTCATGGACTGGACCTTTGAATGGCATTAACAACGGAAGCAATACCTCAATTCCTACCGTGTCACTCCCGGGCACTTACACCGTAACGGTTACCAATCCTTTAACCGGTTGCAGTACAACGGCAGCTGTAAGTGTAACGCAGATCACAGTTAGTGCTCTAGCAGCATCTGATGTAACTGTTGGGTCAGCACCTTTACCTGTGAACTTTAATAATCTTAGCGGAGGTGCCACAACCTTTTCTTGGAACTTAGGGGACGGAAATACCAGCAACCAGACGAATCCATTGAATACATATACTGCTGCCGGAACTTACACTGTGATCTTGTATGCTATGAATGGTTCTTGTATGAGCTCTGATACATTGATCATAATTGTAAAGCAAGGACTTGGTGTTATTCCGGAGATCTTTACTCCTAACGGTGATGGAAAAAATGACGTGTTTGATATAAAAGGCCTAGATGCTTATCCGAAAAATTCATTACACGTTTTCAATCGCTGGGGTAACCCGGTTTATTCAGCTGAACCATATAACAATGACTGGAACGGTAATCCAAATGAAGCGGGAAAAACGGGATCAGGGAAACTCCCTTCAGGCACATATTATTACATCCTAGATCTGGGTGATGATCAAAAAACTATTTATAGAGGATTCATTCAATTACAGTACTGATAAAAGTAAATTCATAAAATGAAGATAATGAAATTAAATACCCTTCTTGCCATTACAGCTTTCGCTTTAATGGGCAACAGCCTGATGGCTCAACAGGAAATTCAAAACTCCTTTTACATGTTCAATAGTTCAGTTCTGAATCCTGCCTATGCAGGAAGCAGGGACGCATTAAGCATGGTGGTTGATTACAGAAATCAATGGACAGGATGGACAGGGGCACCACAAACTGCGAATTTTATTGCACATACACCATTGGTCAGAGAATCGATCGGCGTTGGTTTGAATGTGGTGAGTGATAAAATAGGGCCGACTGATAAAAATTCCATTTTTGCAGACTTTGCTTATAGAATAAAACTCAATAGCAAGAACGACAGGTTGTGCTTCGGACTAAGAAGCGGCGTTGATCTCATCCGAAATAACTTTTCGAATCTGAAGATCAATGATGCAACCGATCCTCTTTCAAGCAATAACGTCAATTTCAATACAAACGCTTTCAACGTTGGTGCAGGAATCTACTATTACGGCAAAAGGCATTTTTTGGGAATTACTGCGCCTAAGATCATTCCGACTCAACTGAGCACCGATGCTTTGTTTGCTGCATCTAAACAGGTTCTGCATTATTATTTCATTGGTGGATATGTTTGGAAACTAAACAGTCTTTGGGATCTTAAACCCGGTTTCTGTGTAAAATACACACAAAATGCTCCCATCTCTGTTGACGGAAATATCTCTGTTTTGTTCAATGATAAGATCTGGTTCGGTATCATGTACCGGCATGGCTCTGCGGGTGGTGCCAATGTTGTTTATAATGTGACCAAACAATTAAGAATAGGATATGCTTATGATTATACGATCTCTAAAATGAGCAGCTACAGTCCCAGCACACACGAGGTGATCATTGGATTTGATCTAATTCCTCATCACAAAGCATTAAAATCACCAAGATATTTTTAATAACTACAAAGTTCCATGAAGAAGTTTTTATCCCTTATTGTTCTGATCATCACCATAAACGTAAATGCACAGTCGTTTAAAGAAAAGATCGCCGACAAAAAATTTGACAACTATGAGTATGCTTCAGCATCTTCTATTTACGAAGAACTATCTCAAAGCAAACATCCCAAGTTAAAATATCATATCAGAGCAGGTGAATGCAATCTCAATTCAGGATCTTACGAAAAAGCGCAGGTATATTATGAAAAAGCTTATGCCAGTTCCGGAATGACAGATCATGATCTTTACAACTACTATCAGGTATTGAAATACAATTCTCACTATACAAAAGCAAATGAAGTGTTTGCCAAGATAAACGACAATCAATACAAGTTGATACGTGATAACCTGACCAGCAAAAAGCTGAACACGGAAGAGCTGATGAAAGATTCAAGCAATTATTCTCTTAAACGACTTGACATCAATTCCGATGAAAGTGATTTTTGTCCCTATGTAGTGAATAACGAAATGTATTTTCTCTCTTCAAGACGCAATACATCCTTTCAGGGATCAAAATACGGATGGGATAATTCTTACTATCTCGACGTTTACAAAGGCTACATTGAAGGAAACAACGTAAAGAACGAAGAGCACTTGAAAGAGGGGTTGAAAACAAAAGTGCACGAAGGTCCACTTTGTTTCACAAAAGACGGTATTACACAGTTCATTACCCGTAATAATTTCTTTCACGAAAAAATGAAAGAAAGTAAAGAGCATAAAGTGAATTTGAAGATTTTCATCAGAAAAAAGGAGAATGAAAAATGGGCCGACTGGTCTGAGTTTCCTTACAACAGTGACGAATATTCCTGTGGGCATCCTGCAGTTAGCAGTGATGGGAAAACACTCTACTTTGTTTCAGATATGCCTGGTACATTAGGAATGGCAGATATCTGGGTAAGTCATTTGAACAACAACGAATGGAGTAAGCCTGAAAATCTGGGACAGCACGTGAATTCAGAAGGAAGAGAAATGTTTCCTTCTTTATTTGAAGATGAAGTACTGTTTTATTCAAGTGATGGTAAAACCGGATTAGGGGGCTTAGATGTATTTTACACTGTGCCTGGAGGTGATGGCTATTTTGAAGCACAAAATCTGGGTTATCCCATTAACTCAGCACACGATGATTTCGGGTTCTATGGAAAATCAAATACAAGCGGATATCTCTCTTCTAACCGTGGAAAAACAAAAGATGACATTTATAGTTTTGAATCTAAAAAATCCATCATCAGTTCTTCGATCAAAATGATCGTATTAGACAAAGAAAGTAAAGAGATCATGAAAGGTGCTGAAGTACATGTGATCGATGAGGAAGGAAAACCTGTTGCCAATCTTGTAAGCGATGAACACGGAGAGGTGAAAGTAAATGTTCTGCCTGGAAAAAATTACAAGATCAGAACGCTGAAAGATGGTTACAAAGAGAGTGTTAGTGTTATTAAAGAAAATGAGATCGCTAAATTAGCCAATTCTAAAAAAGAATTATTGGTTGAGAAAAAGATCTACGGTTTGTTGTGTCTGATCGCTGATGCAGAATCATTATCTCCAATTGAAAATGTAAAAGTAACCATTACCGATGCATTCAATAAGAATGACGTGATGAGCTTTACCACAGATAAGAATGGTGACTTCAAACACATTTATAAGGATAAGAAAAAAGGTGATGAACTTTCTTATATCGTTAAGATGGAAAAAGAAGGATACCTCACCAAAACACAGCCGGTTGATTTTGAACTAAAAAAAGAAGGTTATGTACTTCTACATGAATTTTTAAATACAAAGATGTACAAGATCAAGATCGGTGCTGATATTGGAAAAATGGTCGACCTGAAACCTATCTATTTTGATCTGGGTAAATTCAATATTCGTCCGGATGCAGCAGTAGAATTAGATAAGATCGTAACCTTACTCAAAGAAAATCCATCCATGACCATTGAGTTGGGATCACACACGGATTGCAGAGGTAGTGCTGCAAGTAACATGTCTTTATCTGACAAGCGTGCCAAATCAAGTGCTGCTTATGTAGTTTCAAAAGGAATCTCAGCAACTCGTATTTACGGAAAAGGATACGGAGAATCAAAACTGATCAATGGATGTAAATGTGAGGGTGCGGTACAATCGAAGTGTGATGAAGATACACATGCGCAAAATCGTCGTACGGAATTTAAAATTGTGAAGATTAAAAATTGATCAATTAGAATAGTTGTTTTGCGAATTTTTAAGTTTCAATTAAGTGTGTTATCCTTTATTTGTCATTTTTGGTAGGAAAATTCCTTGATACTCTTAAATATCTATTAAAAATTTTCTTATCGATTGAGACTTAATTCCTGAATATCCTTCAGCCACTCTTCAAGAAGTTTTAATTCATTTACTTCAAAAAAACCTTCTTTTATTAACCGTTCATAACACTTATACAAATTTTCAGACATGTACTCTTCACCTAAATTAAGCTCAAGGGCTAATAGTATTTTCATAAATTCTTCATTTCTTAAATAACCATTTAATTCCTTCTGAAAATCATTCATTATGTCATGTTGATTTCTATATTGCTTTACTGTTGGACTGTAAAAAGCAATATTAGCTTTACACGTCCACAAAATTCTTTGGGCAATAAAACTTTGTCCCTCCCCCTATAAATCCTTCAGTTTAAAAGTTGACAAAAAAGTTTAACTTTAAAATGAAGAAAAATGAAAAAATCAAAATTCACAGAGAGCCAGATCACGGGAGCGTTGAAGGCTTACGAATC
>Ga0268298_10002146_pt1 | contig 22005 bp, 16 predicted proteins | sample WWTPWeurt_MetaG_FD_194462 | JGI IMG/M metagenome (GOLD analysis project Ga0268298, IMG submission 194462) | Activated sludge microbial communities from WWTP in Nijmegen, Gelderland, Netherland - WWTP Weurt | ecosystem: Engineered > WWTP > Aerobic digester > Activated sludge | place... | reverse complement strand
TGAAGATGATTCCGAAGACGGTGGCGGGCATCGGCCCGGCGTCGACATCGGCTCTTCAGTACGAAGCCATCGCCGAGAAGGTCCGCGGCAGCGAGTTCGAGGCGCAGCTCGTCGACCAGAACTGGCTGATCGATGCCGCTGGCATGGGCCCGAACACCACGGTCAAAGACGTGATGGAGTACGTGTCGCCGCTGCGTGGCATGGACGAAGGTCGAATGGGTGGCATCCGCCAGATGATCGACCTCAAGATGCAGTCTCGCGGCATCTGCTTCCCGGACATCTTCGCCGGGAACGTCGGCAACCTCGACGTGCAGGGCGTGGCTCGCTTCTTCGCGGCCAAGTACAGCAACGACGCCATCAAGGCGAACTTCCAGGAGTACGCCGGCGCTGACGACGGCACGCTGAGCAAGAAGCGCGCGGAGCTCATCTACAACGAGCTCTGGAAGGAGACCTTCAAGGGCATCGCCCTCCACGAGGTCGGCCACTCCCTGGGCATGCTCCACCAGTTCGCGTCGTCCTACGACTCCACGAACTTCCTGCCGCAGTACTGGCAGCTCCGCACTCAAGAAGGCGCGGCGACGGGCAGCTGCGGTGGCAAGCCGCGCACCGGCGACACCTGGGCATCCGGCAAGGACAGCTGCATGGGTCCGCGCTACCTCGATCCCGAGACCGACGACGAGATGGGCCAGGCGGCAGAGTCCCGCCCGGGCATCGCGTACTTCGGCCACACGTCGACCATGGAGTACCAGAACGAGCGCTTCTTCGAGAACGTTGGCCTCGGCGCATACGATCTGCACACCATGGGTCTGCTCTACGGCCGCGTGCTCCAGACGTTCGACCCCGACGTCCACTCGGCCGAGGATCAGGCGGACTGGTCGTTCCGTAACTGGACGCAGCTCACCGAGCAGAACTACGTCAACTGGAACAACCCCGACACGGCGTCCGTCATGGGCGGCGGCAAGGGCCTCCAGCCGATGCACTACACCGAGGCGGCGCGCCGCATGAAGCTCTTCGATCCGGCGATGTGTCGTCCTGCGACCGCCGAAGAGAAGGCGCATGCCCAGTGGCGTATCGTCCACGACAAGGTCTGCACCTTCGAGAACAAGGACTACGGCGCTTGGGTCGACTTCGAAGACGGCCTCCCCGACGTGGCTCCGAGCTGGATGAGCCTCGAGGAAGACTCGATGCACAACTGGCGCGTGAAGGCAGGCTCCAAGTCGGCGGGCGGCGCGGTGCGCTGGCCCTACCGCTGGGGCGTGGGCTCGAACTCGTACGTGCACACCAACCCGAGCGATGCCGGTGCCGACATCTACGAGGTCGTGCAGGAGACCATCCGGAAGTTCAAGTACGCCTATCCGTTCCAGTACTTCCGTCGTCAGAACCGCGACTGGTACTACCGGACGCTCCCGTCTCGCGTGATCGGCAACTTCTACGAGCGCCTCCGTTCGTTCCACTGGAGCATGGCCAACACGAACGCCCGCTTCGGCTCCTTCGGGCCGAGCGTGTTCGCGACCATCGCCGGCGCGGATGACTGGTGGCGGCCGTACGTGATCGCGGAAACCGACATGTTCGACAACATCGCGCTCGCCCTGCTCCAGCCGCAGATCGGCTCGTACAAGGCCATCGTGAAGCCCATCGACAGCGTCCAGACGCTCTACGATCCCGAAGACGCGGGCAGCATCTCCGCGGAGTTCGAGCTCGACGCGTCCAACGCCCGCTTCATCGATCCGAAGTTCCTGTCCAGCTCGTCGGGCGGTGGCTCCTGGGCCTACCAGGACTGGGTCCAGCACACCGGGTTCACCGTGGAGAAGTCCGAAGCAGCGCGCGCCCTCACCGACGGCCGCGCGGTGTTCTCGACCATCTCCCGCGAGAACTACCTCGATGGTCGTAACGTGAACATCAACTACCGGAGCGACATGCCGGACCAGATTGACCGCCTCCTCGGTGGCATGCTGTCCGGTGACTTCGAAACCATCGCGCCCTACGTGCTCGCGTCGGACACGAACGATCCGGACGGGAACGGCCTGCCGAACCCCGAGCTCCGGGCCTTCAACCTGAGCGGCGCTTCCCCGAAGCGCCCGACGGATGCGAAGTTGGTGTTCCCCAACGTCGGCTACAAGCAGAGCCTCGGCGCCCTCGTGTTCGCTCACATCTTCGCCCGCCTGAACGGCGACCTCGCACTCGCAAACAAGATGCGCGTGTGGGTCGACGGGCTGTCTGGCGAGATCAAGATCCCGGATGCGCAGCAAGCTCGCTTCACCAACCCGGAGAGCGGTTACACCTACGTCGCCAAGAAGTACGGCCCGCAGACCATCGACGGCAAGGTCGTGGACAAGGGCATCGGTTCGCGCATGGTCGCGCGGGGCAATGCGCTCCTCAAGGCCGTGTTCGAGACGAACGGTGAGGACGCCTACGGGTCGCCCGTCATCGTGTACGACGCCAACAACGAGCCCAAGCGGCTCTCGACGGCAAGCGACGCGACGCTCAACGAGTTCCGCGCCTGGGTCGGCACCATGGACGCCACGGTGCAGATCGGAACCCTCGTCGGCTACGGACCGTTCTACGGTCTCGGCAGCGTCGACTGGGAGTGAGCGGCTAGTCGGAAACGGGTGAGCTGACCGCTCCCCGCACGAGGCCCGGTACGAGAGTGCCGGGCCTTCGTGTTTTCAGAGCATTCGCGCGCGCGACCACGCATCGATTCGCACCGAGAGCTCGACGGCAAGGATCGGCTCGCAATCATCCAGAGCCCCGCGCGAAGTCCCGCAACAGAGCACGACACCCGACCCGCACGCCCTCTCCCTCTCGCTCTCCCTCTCGCTCTCCCTCTCGCTCTCGCTCTCGCTCTCCCTCTCCCTCTCCCTCTCCCGCTTGCCCACGCGTTCGCCCGCGCTCTCACCCGCGCCCGCGCTCTCACCCGCGCGCTCTCATCCGCGCGCTTCTGAACCGCCCCGGGTTTCCTGGAGGCTCCAAATGTTGAGAGGATGGAGCCGTGGGAAAGCGGAGCGGTTACTCACCGGAGGTCCGGGAGAGAGCGGTCCGGCTCGTGATGGAGAGCACGGAAGAGCACGGGGCGGAATATCGCAATCAGAGCAGTCCAGCTCTTGCAGCTGGACTCAAATAACCAAGTCTCTGGGATCCCCGGGGCGGTTCACTCTCACCCGCGCGCTCTCACCCGCGCGCTCTCACCCGCGCACTCTCACCCGCGCACTCACGCTCACGCGCTTGCTCACGCCTTCGCCCGCGCTCTCACCCGCGCCCGCGCTCTCACCCGCGCCCGCGCTCTCACCCGCGCCCGCGCTCTCACCCGCGCCCGCGCTCTCACCCGCGCCCGCGCTCTCACCCGCGCGCTCTCACCCGCGCGCTTCTCACCCGCGCGCTTCTCACCCGCGCGCTTCTCACCCGCGCGCTTCTCACCCGCGCGCTTCTCACCCGCGCGCTCACGCTCACGCGCTTGCTCACGCCTTCGCCCTCGCCCTGACCCGCGCCCGCGCTCTCACCCGCGCCCGCGCTTTCACCCGCGCCCGCGCTTTCACCCGCGCCCGCGCTTTCACCCGCGCGCTCTCACCCACGCGCTCTCACCCGCGCACTCTCACCCGCGCGCTCACCCGCGCCCGCGCTCTCACCCGCCCGCGCTCTCGCCCACGCCCGCTCGTTCGCGGAAATTCACGCCCCCGTGTCCCCGCAAGCGGCTCGATGGTCAGGGCACGTCCGACAGATACCCACGCTTGATGAGCGACTTGAGGGTCTCGGCCGTTTCCAGGTCCGTGACGCTGGTTCGATCGAACAGCGCCGCGATCGACGACGAGTTCAAAGCCAGCTGAAGCACGTCGAGGTGTGCAGGCTCGAGCTCGTGGAGCGGTGCCTCGAGTGGTGTACGGAGCTGAAGTCGGTGCTCGAGCGGGGGCAATTCGTCGAGCAAACGATTCAGCTCGTCCTGTTGGCGGAAGCCCTCCATGAGCACGCTTTGCACGCTGGCGTTCCACAGGCTCTCGGGCTGCTCGGCAGCCGGTGGCTCGAGCTCGAAGACGCCGCTCTGCCAAGCGAGCATGCGATACGCGGCCTTCGCCGCCGACAGCTGGGGCATGCCGTCGATGACGGCGTGAGCAACCAGCCCCTGGTTCAAGAAGATGCGCCCGGTCAGCGTCTCCGTCCGAATGACGAGCACTCCGTTCTTCTTGGAGGTGCCGAATAGCTGCAGGAGATCGGGCAACGGGATCTCTTCGATGTTGCCCGTCATGCGCGGGGCTTCGCCCACCATGGTGCGCTGTTGGAGCGTGGCGGCGGGTCTCCTCGCGGCGCCCGAGCCCTCGCCTCGCGCTTCCTCGAGTGGGACCGAGACGACTTTGAGGATGCTCGTGCCGACCAGAACCCGGTCGCCCTCCCTCAACGTGGCGCGCTGGATCTTCTCTCCGTTGACGAACGTCCCGTTGGTGGAGCCGAGGTCCTCGATGCTGATCACGCCTGCGTTCATCGAGATCTGCGCGTGGCGCCGGGAGACCATCTCTTCGACCAAGACCATGTCGAGGTCGCTCGAGCGCCCAATCACGATCTGTCGCCCGTCCTCCAGCGGATACTCCCCACCCTGGTACTTCCCGGAAATGAACCTGAGCGCGAGGCGGGTTCGGCCGCCGGTCCCTTGACCGGTGGGATTGGCGAGTCTGTCGGGCATCACGGGTGGCAGGGCTCGGACGGCGCCCTCGACCTCTGGCCGGGGGCGAGCGAGCTGAGACGATTGTCGATAAAAAGATAGGGCCTGCGTGAAGATAGGGTCAAGCAAGCCGCAAAGTATCCGAGCGCTTTCCGCTGCCCGGGCCCGGGAAGTCGGGGCTTCCGCCGCTCAGGCCGGCTCGGCTGCCGGGTCGTGGCCAGGCGCGGGCGCCGCGGGGGGCGTGGAGGGAGTCGGCGCCACGGCTTCCAGCCCGGCGGGCAGGACGACGGAAAACGTCGAACCCGCACCCGGCTGAGACGCCACTTCGATACGTCCGCCCCACTCCTCCACGAGGCGCTGACTGATGGCGAGACCGAGACCCGTGCCCTTGTCTTTGGTCGTGAAGAAGGGGACGAACAGGCTCTTCAATATCTGAGGAGAGATGCCCGGCCCGTCGTCCCGCACCGCGATCTCGACGGAGTCCCCTTTGCTGCGCGGCCCCGTGCGGCGACGCGTAGCTACCGTGACCGCACCACGACTCTGGGTCGCCTGGAGCGCGTTCTTCACCAGGTTCATCAGGACCTGGCGCAACTGCTCTGCGTCGGCGCGGACGAGCGGGAGGTCTTCTTCGAGATCCGTATCCACCTCCTGTTCCGAAGGCTGACCGGATGCGAGCACCTGGAGTGTGCGGCGCACCACAGCGTTGACGTCGACGGCACCGGGGTTGCCCTTGGAGGGGCGCGCGTAGTCGAGCACCGAACCCACCACACGGTCGAGCCGGTCCACCTCCTCCACGATGATCCCCAAGAACTCCCGTGCCTGCGGATCCGCGAGTTGGCCACCGTCGGGCTCGTTCAAGAGCTGCGCGGCGCCTTTGATGGCGCCGAGCGGGTTCTTGACTTCGTGGGCGAGACCGGCCGCCATCTGCCCGAGTGCGGCCAAGCGATCCCGTTCTTGCATGCGACGGTACTGCTGGGAGTTCTCGATGACGACGGCCATCTGCACGCACAACGCTTCGAGCAGCTTCACATCCTCGCTGCTGAACGCATCCGATACGCGATCGTCCACCACGAGCAGGATGGCGACCAGGGTTTGCCCATCGCCGCGAACCCCCAAGCAGACCCCGTTGCGGAACGGGCCCAAGACTTCGGCAGCGGCCAAGAGCCGCTGACCCGCCTGCAGCTCCTCGGTTCGCTCTTCGCCGCGACGCTCGGCGATCTCCCGACGCAGCGGTTCGAGCTCCACGGACGGCACCGCTGCCAAACGGTCGAGTAGGGGTCGAGCCGTCGCCGCATCGATCCGAGAAGGTGGCAGCGGGCCGAAGGCCTGCCCCAGTTCGAAGTCCGGACCCGTGGTATCCCGAAGGTAGAGCGCCGCTGCCGTGGCCCGACGCGACCCTTCGAGCGCAGACAAGGCAACCTGCATCATCTCGCGCGCCTCGAGCACGTGGGAGAGCTCGGCGCGCGCTTTGCCCACGGCGCGGTCCAAATCGACGCGTTCGCGGAAGAACGCGATGTGGATGTACTGCTCCACCTTGTCGCGCAAGGGATCGAACAGCACCAGAATGACGATCGCCGCCAAGATCGCGTTCAGATACATGGTCGAGAAGCCGCCGACGAGCACCACGAACACGTAGAAGATCCCCGCCAGCGTGAAGGCCAGGGCGGTGGAGACCAAGAGCCGGCCGAGGATGTCGTACAGGTCGACCAGCCGCTCGCGGATCATCGACTCCGAAAGAATGAAGAGGAACACGATGCTCAGCACGGCGCCGACGGGAGGCAGCGGCGCGCCGATGAACCACAAGAAGTCGGCCAGCGTGAATGCCGCGGCCAGCGCGCCCACGAACACCAAGAAGCGAACGCGTTGCAGGGTCGCCCGCGAACGGCTGCGTTCGCCGCGAATGGCCAACGACCAGAGCCCGGCCGCGATCAAGCCGAACACGTAGAGCATGACTGCGCCACGCACGAGGCCGTGCTTGTGCTGCGGGGACAGCACGAGGACCATCATCGGCACCATCAACACGCCTGCCACTCGAATCAGGGTCGAGCGTTGCTCGCGGCGCGGAACCAGAACCTCGAAGAGGTGAATCGCGAACTGCGGCAAGAGCACCGCCAAGATGGCGGTGAAGCGCACCCAAACGTCCGAGTGGACGAAGTGATAGAGCCACTGGGCGATGTACCAGAGGCCGATGTCACCGGCGAAGGCCGCGAAGAAGAGATGGGCTCGCCTGCGGCGGCCACGCAAGAGGATGGAGACCGCGATGGCGAGCGCCAGGGCACCGCAGAACAGCGACGTGCGGGTGCGAAGATCCACGTGTCACGAGCGTACACCGGACGCGCCCGTCCGGCTCGAACCGGAGGCCGGCCCCCGTGCCGGTCCATGTTCGACGCGCGCGGGCCCCTCCGCGACGGCGCCGCGATCAGTGGCTCTGCGTGTTCTTCTGGCTGGCGCTCCCTTGATCCGAGGCACCGCTGTTCGAGTTCGAGCTACCGCTGCTCGACGTAGCACCCTCTTCATCGGGCTCGCCTCCCCAGGGGTAGGGCGTCGGGCCGCCGCTGGGATCGTCCGAATCGAGCCAGGGGTATGGGGTTGGACCACTGGGATCCGAGCCCGTCGAAACCACGAGGTCACGTGGCTTGCCGAGGGAGTCGGAGTGGGTCTCAACGCCGGGATCTGGGACGCCGGCTTGGCCCTCGAGCTCCGCGCTCTCGACGCTCGTGTTCTCGTCGGACTCGACGCTCCCGACCGCGCAGCCGCCGAGCAGGACTAGAGCAGCAACCAGACTTGCTTTCATCAACCGTTTCATGACGGATCCTCCGCCCCATTCACCAAGAAGCCATACTGTTTCACCAGCTGGCTGAGGCGCGGACGCTTCATCCCTAGAAGCGTCGCCGCCTTCGTAATGTTCCCGCCCGCGTCTTCGAGCGCGCGTTCGATGCACTCGCGTTCGATGTTCCGCTTCAGATCGGAGAGACTGACCCGACCCGTGCGGATTTCCCGGTAAGCGACACCGGTAACTGGCTCCGAAGGAGCAGGCGCTTCCAGCGCCGCCGCCGTGGGCCTGGATGACAGCGCGGGCTCGCGCCGGGAGAGCGGCTCGAGCGCGAGCTTGCGGAAGGCCTCCACGTGCTCGACGAAGTCATGCGCCTCGATGACGTCGCCATCCGACAGCACCGAGGCAGCCGAGAGAGCATTCTCGAGCTCACGCACGTTCCCCGGCCAGCGATGGCGACCGAGGAGCTCGAGCGCCTCGCGGCTGATGCGCTTCGGCACCTCGCCGCGGTTCTGGGCCACCCGTTCGAGGATCGATTCGCAGAGCAGAGGCAGGTCCGTGAGCCGGTCGCGGAGCGCCGGCACTTCCAGTGTGATTCCGCTCAACCGGTAGTAGAGGTCCTCTCGGAACTCGCCACGCTCGACCATGGCGCGCAGGTCGCGGTGGGTCGCGCACACGATTCGAACGTCGACGTCGATGGGGGCCGTGCCACCCACGCGCTCGACCCGCCGCTCTTCGAGCACCCGCAAGAGCGCCACCTGGGTACGCGGGGAGATGTCTCCGATTTCGTCCAGGAACAACGTGCCACCGTTGGCACGCTCGAAGCGCCCGCGCCGTCGCGCGTTGGCGCCGGTGAAGGCGCCCTTCTCGTGTCCGAAGAGCTCGCTCAAGAGCAACGTCTCGACGAGCGCCGCGCAGTTGACCTTCACGAGCGGACCCGACGCACGCTGGCTTTGGGTGTGGATCAGCTCCGAGACCAGCTCTTTGCCGGTGCCGCTCTCGCCGTGGATGAGCACGGTGGCGTTGGTCTTGCCGACGCGCGTGACCGAATCGATGAGCGCCCGCACGCTCGGGTGCCGCCCGACGTAGGTAGTCTCCCCCCGCGGCGCTCGCGGCGGCTCGCTCTCGCGACGCAACGACAGCGGTTCGCCTTCGACTTCCACCGCTTCGCCGCCCAGTCGTTCGAGTCGCGCGAGCTTCAGCAAGGCCGGTCGCGCCAGGTAGGCGTCGCGCACGACACCGCTGATGGATGCGATGACTTCGTCTGCCAACGCGCGCGCGCGGGCAACGTGGCTGCGTGCGCCTGCGACGTCGTCTTCGTGGAGTGCGAGCTCGGCGGAGAGCACGTGGGCTTCGCGCCCGAGCTCTTCGTCGCCCGCCTCGCGACCCAGGGTGACGGCGGCCTCCGCAGCGGCGAGCGCGGGACGACCCGCAGCGCGCAGCACCATGGCGTCGAGCAACGCGAGCTCGGCGTGGTCGTAGGCACTCTGCGCGAGCGCGCGCGCCCGCGCGAGCTCGGCTTCGGCCTGGGACACGGCGCCGTCTTCGAGCGCGATGCGTGCCGCCACGCGATGACATTCGCCGAGCTTGTCGCCGTCGCTCGACATCCGCGCCTGAGCCAGAGCCGCACGCACGTGCCGTTCTGCTTCGTGGGTGCGGCCACGAGCCAAGTGGACTTGCGCGCGGGCCAGCGCGAGCTCGGCGGCGCGTGAACCCGGGGCACCGGGCCCCAGCGCGTTCTGCCCGAAGCGCAGCCCCTGCTCGGCGGCGTCCAACAGGCCGAGGCGAAGCCGGAGCTCGACCAAGTTCGCGATGTCGCGGGCGACGTTCAAACGGTCACCGAGGCGGCGGTGCGCCTCGGCGGTGCGCTCGAGCAGCTCCAGCGCGTGGCCGTAGTCGTGACGCTCCATCGCGAGGACGGCCAAGTTGCTCAGCGCGAAACCGATGGCTCGACGCTCGCCTCGGCTCTCCGCATCGTGGAGCACCTGCGTGAGCATGACGCGCGCGGCGTCGGAGGACCCGCGCGACAGGAGCGCGACCGCTCGGTTGACCCGCGCCCGGAGCTCGGCGGTGAGCTCAGCGCCGCCCACCGCCTCACACTCGTCCGCGGCGAAGTGAGCATCGGCCAGCGACCATTGTCCCCGCGCCAAGAGCAGCTTGCCCTGCAGGTTGCGAGCGGCGAGTCGGATCGGCAGCGGCGGCGTGCGGCCGAGCACCTCTTCGGCGAGCGCCGCGGCAGCTTCCTGCTCACCCATCGCGTAGCGGACCTCGCCGATTTCGACGGCGACGGACAGGCGGGCTTCTTCGCTCGTCGCGAGGCTGCGGGCGCGTTCCAGTGCCGCGAGCGCGGAGACCAGATCGCCGCGTGCCAGCGACGCTCGCCCGAGAACCAGGGCAGCGTGATCGCGTGGCTCCACCGCTCCGGCCGCGTTCGCCCAAGCCAGCGCCACGTCGGAGTCCCCGAGCGTCAACGCGAGCTCCGCGCCGCGGAGTCGAATCGGACCGGTGTCGCCGGGGGCCGCAGAGTCGAGCGCGGAGCGCCAACGCCGCCAGAGATCCGCGCGACTCGCGCCGTCGTCGCAGGACGCGAGCGCCGACCGCATGGAGTCTTCCGCTCGCTCGAGCTGGCCGAGTTCGGCAAACAGCTCCGCTGAACGGGCCGATGCGAAGGCGTCGCCGGGGAAGGCGTCGGCCAACGCAGCCGCAACCGCGACCTGTTCGCGGGCGTCGGGCGACGACACCCGCGGGGCCGTCGTCACCAAACCGTCGCGCGCGAAAGCCAGCCCCGCTCGAATCAGGCGCTCGAGATCCGCGGCTGACCCCAGGAGCTCGATGCGATCGACGGGCCAAGCGCGGCGCGCCAACGAAAGTCGCGTGTGAAGCGCACGCGTCGCTTCGGGCACGTCGTCGAGCGCGCCATCCGCGTGCTCTGCGCTTCGACAGGCTGTGTCCAGCCATTGGCCGAGCGCCGTGATCGTCGTGGTTTCGCTGCGTGAAGACGCGACGGCGTCCCACCAGCGACCGAGCGCCGACGAAGTGAGCTCCGACTCGACCTCGATGCGATCCCCCGCATCCACGTCGACCACGTCCGATGCAATCAGCACGAACGAGGCGTCGCCCGCGATGTCGCCGAGGGCCTCGGCCACCGCGCGATCCCACTCACTCGAGTCGGCCAGGACCACGACGACACAAGCCCGCACGCGTTCGGCTTCGCGCGCGAGCGCACGGGCGAGCGACGACGGATCGTAGGCGACGAGCGAGAGACCCAAGCGCCGCGCCACGTCGCGCCACGCGCTCTCGGCGTGCCGATCCGAGCGCACGGTCCGCCGCCCCAGGGCACGCGCACGCCGCTCGACGTGGGCCGCGACCGCGTCGAGCGCGTTCGAGTCGGCGCGCACGCGTACGACTCCGGCCAAATCTCCGCGCAAGAGACGATCGTCGAGGCACTCGAACCCCGAGCGCTCCGCCTCCGCGCGTTCGATGGAAGACGCGCCAGTCACCCGTTCCGCAAAGGACGCCAAGACCCGAAAACGCTAGCGTCCATCGGGGGTCGAGGCAACGCGGATCCAGCTGTTTTTCCGCTGCATCTCGCGTTTCCAATCGCGTCAGATTCCGTCCGGGGCAGAGACCGAAATTGCGGCCCGCTCATGGCGACCGGAGCAGGCGCTGGAGGCGACGGCGAGCCGTCGGATCCAGCTCGCCGAGCTCGGCAGCCATGCGCAGCTGCTGGCGCCCGCCTACGCGATAAAGCCTTGCGATTTCCGGAGCTTCAGCGTCGAGCAACTCCAGATGACGGCGAACGGTCTCCGGGTCACCGCGACGAATTGGCCCGGTGAGCGCCACGGGCAGACCGAGCTCGAGCACGTTGGCGACCACGGTTCCGAGGAGCTTCCCCAGCGCCCGGACGCTGGCGCCGCGGGGCGCACCTGCCGCCACGAGCAGATCGGTCGCGGCCCCGATCAAGCCGACGGCGCCGTTGGCGGTGAGGGCCGCAGCCGCGTGGTAGGGCGCGCTCGGCACTGCCCAGCTCACGGGCACGCCGCGGAGCGCGCGTACGAGGCTCCGCGCCCGGGTCGTCGCGCTTCGGTCACCCTGCACGAGCCAGAAGCAGCCGGCGAGGTCCGGCGCATACTCCTCGGCGGCGAAGCTCGCGAGTGGATGAGCACGCCCGATTCCAGCACAACGCCCCCGGAGCGGAGCGAGCACGTCCGCATCGATGGCACCAGCGACGTGAATCACTGCTGCCTTCGGCGGAACCCCTTCGCGCTCTGCCAGAGAACGCGCCCAATGCGGCAGTCGACCGTCACGCACCGCCAGCACGACGAGCTCTGCGTCGCGAGGCACGCGCAGCCTACGGTCGCGGGCGCTCGCGGAGGTCGCGCGATGGGGCGTAGAACGCAGCGCCCGCACCAGCGCGCGCCCGACCTTGCCCCGACCGATCACGAAGACCTTCATCGATAGAGACCACGCTCTTCGATGATCCCGAGCACGCGGGACGGGACGAGCCTCTCGAGCTCGGCGTCGCGCGCCGGAGACGAAGGTGACCGCAGGAGCGAACGCACGTGCGTCGACGAGATCTCGGGCAGCGGACAGAAGGGCGCATCGGGATGCGGATGTCCTTGGCGACCGATCACCACCGGCGGGGCGATTGCCTCGATGCGGTCGAAGCGTTGCCACTTGTGCTTTTCGTGAAGCACGTCGGATCCGATCAGCAGCCGGAGCTTCCAGTCCGGGTGCTCCCGAGCGAGCGCTTCGAGGGTCTGTAGCGTGTAGCTCGGCGCGGGCAGGTGCGCCTCGACGTCGCTCACGAGCACCTGGGGCAGCCAGCCAAACGCGGCCTGACACAGCGAGATCCGCTGCTCGAAAGGCGCGAGATCCTTGTCGAATACATGGTCGTAGACGGGCACCACCAGGACCCGATGCAGCTCCAACGTCGACAGCACGTACGCGACGGCCAGGACGTGTGCGACGTGCGGTGGGTTGAAGCTTCCACCGTAGACGACGACGGTGGGCTCTCCGCTCACGACGAAACCTGGAGGCGCGCGGAGGTCCCGGCGCTCAAGCGCTCGCGTCTCACCTCGCGGCATTGCGCGTCGAACAAAGTCATCTCGACTCCGTCGGGACCATCTTCGAGCAACATGATGCCATGCGTCTCGAGCGGCCCCGGAGACAGGAACCAGCGGCTGCCGATGGGCTTGACCAACGGCTCCGCGCTCTTGCCGAACACGAGGTAGGTGGCCGAAGCGATGTCATCCTCGTCCAGGAGAGCCTTGTCGTGGATCATCACGGCGACCTTGCCGTTCAAGAGCTCGACCAAACGCGTGTCGGCGCCAGGCAATGATCCAAATACCATCAGTGCCAGCCGCTCGCGCTCGGCTTCCAGGAACGCGTCGAGCTCGGACGGCGAGGCCTGGGCGCACCGCTGAGCCGCTCGCTGCCATAGTGCGCCCACGTTGGGGTCGTCTCCCACGGCCAGCGACGCGAGCGCCCCCACGACGCGTTCGAGCGCTGCGTCGAGCCCGAGGTACACCGCGCGATGCACGGGAAGGTCTTTGGTCAAGAATCGCACGGCGCGCTCGAGCAGGTCGTCGCGATCGTTCGCTGGACCGAGCAAGCCGAGGCGCATCGAAGCTACGGTAGTGCAAGACCCAGAGACACGAGACGAGTTTCTGCGGCGCCCGCCCGCGTGGTTTGACGCTCCGACTCGGCTCACGTATCGGCGCGAGCGCCTCGTGGGGCAAGCTCCCCGCGGAGCGCTCCCCATGCCTGGCCGGCTGAGATCCCTGCGAAATCCCGTGGAGTTCCGCCACGACGGGGAAGCCGTCGTCGCCGAGGCCGGCGAGCCCATCGCGTTCGCGCTGATCGCCGAAGGCCGGCTTCCCATCGCGCGGAGCCCGAAGCTCCACCGCCCACGTGGTCCGTATTGTCTCCGCGGGGGCTGCGACGGCTGCCTGGCGCGAGTGAACGGCTCGCCCGACGTCATGACCTGTCTCCGGCGCGCAGTCGGCGGAGAACGGGTCGAGACCCAGAACGTCGTCGGCAGCCGCAGCGTGGACATGTTGCGTGCTGCCGATTTCCTGTTCCCCAAAGGCATCGACCATCATCGCCTCTTCGCCGGAGTGCGCGGCGTGTCCGGCGTGGTGCAGAGCTTCGCCCGCCGCGTCGCCGGTCTGGGAAAGCTGCCAGACACCACCCTCGCACCGCGCAAGGCCGAACACCGCTTGCTCGACGTGCTGGTCGTCGGTGGTGGGGCCAGCGGACTCACTCTGGCTCGTGAGCTCGGCAATCGCGCAGTGCTCGTCGACGACGGACCTGCGCTCGGCGGCACGTGCAAGGGCCTCGACCCGGTGCGAGCGGCGCAGCTCGTGGAAGAGGCTCGTGCGAGCGGCGCCGAGCTCCGCGCGGAGACCACCATCGTGGGCCTGTTTCGCGAGCCGGAGCGCGCCGACCGACGCTTGCACGCGCTCGCTGTCGGTCCCCAGGGAGCCACGCTGTTCGTGCCGCGCGTCACCGTGCTCGCAACCGGGCGACACGACGCCGTGCTCGCGTTCGGAGAAAACGACCTGCCCGGGATCTACTCCGCCCGCGCCGCGCTCGGATTGTTCGCCGCGGGCATCGGCCTCGGCGCGCGGGTCGTGCTGGTGGGGAGCGGCCGAGCGGGAGCGGCGTTCGTCGAGAAGACGGCGGGCTCGATCGAAGTCGTGAGCGTGGCGGAGTCGGAGCTCGTTCGCGCCATGGGGCGCTCGCGGGTGAGCCGCGTGGTAGTGAAGCGCGAGCACGAGCTCGAAATCCGCGCGGACGCCGTCGTGGTGGACGGTCCCGGATCCCCGGCGAGCGAGCTCGCCATCCAGGCGGGCGGCGAGGTCGACTACGACGCATTGGAAGGCTACCGGCTCCGCCGCGACGACGACGGCCGCGTCGGCGCGGGACTGTATGCCCTCGGCAGCCTGACGGGCGCCGGGGCCGGGCGAGTCGACGTCGCAGCGACCGCGCGAGCGCTGTTGCGCGCGCTCGGGTGACCTCAGCCGTCGATCAGCGTGCCGAACAACGCGAGCCCTCCGCTCACGAACACCACGTCGAACACGCCCATCAACTCGAGGTAGTCGCCGAGCTCCGCCAGGGGAACGCCGCCGAAAAGCTCACGGGTGGCCGCCACCGACGCCAGCAGTGTCGGTGCGAGGAGCGGCAAGAGCACGATGGCGAGCAAGAGGTCTCGGGCGCGCGTGCGCACCGTCATCGAGCCGAACAGGGTCCCCGTGGCGGCGAGCCCGGGCGTAGCCACCAGGCAAATGGCGAGGAGCCCGGGGCCGACGCTGAGTAGATCGATGGAGAAGAGGAGAGCCGTCAGCGGGATCACCACGACCTCCACCACGAACAAGAACGCCACGAGACCCAGCGCCTTGCCGGCGAAAATCGCCGCACGCGACACGGGAGCCACCAAGAGCCCGGCGAGCGCGCTCTCTTCGCGCTCACGTTGCCAGGCGCGGCCGAGAGCGAGCACCGCCGCGAAGGCGATGGAGAGCCAGAGCGTTCCGGCTCCGACGAGGCGCTTGGAGGCCGGTCCGCCGTAGTAGGAGAACGAAGCGATGATCACGACCAGCGCCGCGAAGAACGCGCTGGTCGTCACCACCTCACCGCTCTGGAGCTCGATCAGGAGGTCTTTCCTCAGCACCACCAGTGCCTGGGTGAAAAACCCTGGAGTTCGGGCCGGCCCAGCGGGGCGCGCGGTGGCTTCGGCAGGCATGGTGCGACCGCACTCTTCCCACGAAGCATTCGCAGCTCGCAAGGCGCAAGGCAACCGCCGCGGACACGGAAGCCCGAAGGACACCGAAGGCGCCGGCCGACCGGCAGCGACGGCGCTCCGGAACCGCTCGCTCGGCCAGCGGAGCAAGGCACGAAGCGCCGCACATTTCCTTTAGGGTTCCGGCGCCGCCGGCATAGGATGCGCGCCATGGCCGACGTCAAGATCGAGCACGTCTACAACTGCAGCGAAGACACGTTCTGGGACAAGGTCTTCTTCGAAGAGGACTACAACCGGCGCCTGTTCAAGGAAGCCCTGGAGTTTCCCACCTACGAGCAGGTGAAACGCGACGAAGACGACAAGGAAGTGCGTCGCAGCATCAACGTCGTGCCGAAGCTCGGACCCATGCCCGGGCCGCTCAAAGCGGTTGTCGGCGACGGTCTCGGCTATCGAGAAGACGGCGTGTTCGACAAGAAATCCCGGCGCTACTCCATCGTCATCACGCCCAACAAGCTGGCCGAAAAGATGACGATCAAAGGGACGCTCTACACCAAGGCCCAGGGGAGCGACCGCTGCGTGCGCGTGTTCGAGTGCTCGGTGGTAGCCAAGATCTTCGGCGTCGGCGGCATGCTCGAAAAGCGCGTCATCGCCGACATGGAAGAGAGCTACCGAAAAGGCGCGGACTTCACCAACGCCTGGCTCAAAGAGAAAGGTCTCTGAACGCACGAACGCGCCGCGTCCTTCTCGGATGCGGCGCGCTCGGAATCGGGCGGGGACTCAGCCGTTCGTCACGCCGAGGCGCTCGCCGACTTCGTCTTCTTGGCTGCCGCCTTCTTCTTGGGCGCAGAAGCGGGCTTGGCTTTCGCCTCGGCGCGCTTGTTGCGCCGGCTGGCAGCGCCGTGCAGGTCGAGCAGGCGCGGCAGGGGGTACTGCTCGAGCCGGGTCTTGTAGCCTCCGTCCTTCGTACGCTTCTCGAGGGTCAGGATCGCGTCGATGAGCTTCGCGCGCGAGCCGAAGTCCTTCTTCGCGCTGGCGAGGAGGTCGTGCAGACGCAGGAGCTTGTCGTTCGACACGCGAGCGAGCCCCTTTGCGTCGTTCACTCGGTCGAGCCAGAGCTCGGCGGTCATCAGCTTCTGGACGGCCTCGACGAGCTTGTCTTTGCTCGCGAAACGGTCCTTCACGACGTTCAAGGGAGTCTTCTTCATGGTCGTCTCCGAACGGCCCGGATCGGCCGTGAGGGCGGGCTGTCTAGCAGTGTGAAGGGGCCCAGGCAATGCCTCTGGGCGCTCCCCCTCCCCGGAGCCCCGAAAATCATGCTAACGCGCGGGTCCCATGGGTCCCCGCGTCCGCTTCGCCCCCTCCCCGAGTGGCTACCTGCACATCGGCGGCGCCCGCACGGCTTTGTTCAACTGGCTCTGGGCCAAGAGCCAGGGCGGAGTGTTCGTGCTTCGCATCGAGGACACCGATCAGGAGCGGAGCAGCATCGAGAGCGTGCGGGCCATCTTGGACGCTTTGACCTGGCTCGGGCTCGATTGGCAGGAGGGTCCCGAAGTCGGCGGCCCCCACGGCTCCTACTTCCAGAGCGAGCGCAAGGCGCTCTACCGAGAGGCCGTCGAGCAGCTGATCCGTGAGCGCAAGGCTTACCGTTGCTACTGCACGAAGGAAGAACTCGACGCCAAGCGCGCGGAGCTCAAGGCCCAAGACCCGAAAGCTCAGTTCGTCTACCCGGGCACGTGCCGGGACCGGAAGGACGAACCCGACCTTCCGCACGTCGTGCGCTTCGTCTCCCCCAAGCTCGGTTCCACGGATTTCGTGGACAAGGTGTTCGGCGAGATCCGTACGCCGAACGAAGCCCAGCAAGACTTCGTGATCGTGCGCACCGACGGTTACCCGCTCTACAACCTGGCGGCGGTCGTGGACGATCACGCCATGGACATCACGCTCGTGGCACGCGGTCGCGACCACATCGGGAACACGCCGCAACAGGTGCTCTTGTATCGGGCCTTCGGCTGGCCAATCCCCGAGTTTGCTCACCTGCCCATGATGCTGTCTCCGAAGGGCGAGAAGCTCAGCAAGCGGCACGCAGCGGTGGCCGTGCAGGACTACCGGGAGCGGGGCTACACGCCCATGGGTGTGTTGAACTACCTGGTGCGCTTCGGCTGGTCCTTCGGGGACCAGGAGATATTCAGCCGCGACGAGCTCATCCGCGCGTTCGACTGGAATCGAGTGAACAAGAGCGACGGCAAGTTCGACGAAAAGAAGTTCGCCGACGTCGCGTTCGAGCACCTGAAGCGGTCCGACCTCACCAGCCTCGACGACTACGCCCACTCGGTCACCCCCTTCCTCGGCGCGCGCGGCCTCGCGGCTCCCGATGACAGCACGCTGCGCGCGGCGATCCCCACGATTCGCGAGCGGGCCCGTACGCTCGTCGAAGCCGCCACGGCCCTCGACTACTACTTCCGGGATCCCCCGGAGCTCGATCCGGCAGCGCGAGCCAAACACCTGGTGCCCGGGGCACAGCCGATCCTGCAGAAGCTCTCGGAGCTCTGTGCGAAGGTCGAACCGTTCAGCGTTCCGAACCTCGAAGAGCAGGTGCGCGCCTGGACGGAGACGGACGGCATCGCGATGAAGGACGTGGCCCAACCCGCGCGCGTCGCGCTGACAGGTCGAAGCGCGAGCCCAGGTTTGTTCGACGTCATGGTGGTGCTCGGTCGCGACCGGACGGTCGCGCGCCTGTCGGCCGCCGCTCGAATCGCAGCTCCGAACGCCTGAGCGAAGCCGAGAATGCTGGACGGCTTCGCCAACCAACCGCCGGAGTTCGAGGGGTTCGCTCTCCCCCTCACGCACCTCAGAAACCCGTCGTGGTGGGATTCCATCCTCTCCTATCCCCCCATCAAGGCGCTGCTACCCATCCCGATCCTGGTGCTGATCGCGCCGGTCGTCTGGCGCTTCTTCCGTGAAACGTGGCGCACGCTGGACGCGGAAGCCGCAGAGCACCGCGCCGAGCTCGTGCGAGATTCGCGCCACGACCTCCGCCCCGCCGCATGCCTGGCGATCACGGCCGTGGTGCTGACGCTCCAGGAGTACTACGGCGGCCGGCAGATCTACGACCAGATGCTGCGGCCTTTTTTGGCCGATCTGGAGGCGGGCGGGCGCACCTGGGTCAAGCTCGCGAAGTACGACGAGCTCTACGGATACGGGTGGTGGGTCGCGAGCCGCGTGCTCGGCTACGTGTTCATCCCGCTGCCGCTCTGGAAACTCCTCTTCCCGAAGGACAGCCTGCTCGACATGGGCTTCCGGATCCGCGGGTTCTTCTCCCACCTGTGGATCTACGGCGTCTGCCTCGCCATCGTGTTGCCCGCGATGCTGCTCGTAGCCTCGCAGCCCGACTTCGGCGGTTACTACCCATTTTACAAGCAGAGCTCCCGCAGCTGGTTCGACTTCCTCGCCTGGGAGACCATCTACTTCGCTCAATTTCTGGCGCTCGAATCCTTCTTCCGCGGCTGGATCGTCGGAGCCCTGCGCAAGAGCCTGGGCGCGAGTGCGATCTTCGCCATGGCCGTGCCGTACTGCATGATCCACTACGGCAAGCCCTATCTCGAGGCCAATGGAGCCATCGTCGCCGGCGTCGTGCTCGGCAGCCTCGCCATGCGAACACGGAGCATCTATTCCGGCTTCCTCGTCCACATCACGGTGGCGTTCTTGATGGACATGCTCGCCCTGTGGAAGCGGGGAGCGCTTCCCACGACGTTCTGGGCGCCAGGCTGAGGCTCGGCGCACCACGACGCGACGGCCGCTCGACTCGGACCGGTGGCGAGCGCAGCGCTCGAGCTCGCGCGCTTCCACGGCTCTGCCGTGCCGTGACAACGGGGGGCGGGCACGCCGCGTGGCCCCCGGAAGAGCACCTCCCGATTTTCCCTTGCGACGCCGGGCATTCCGACGTTTGCTTTGCCAGCGCGCGCGGCCCGACGTCGCCCCGTCCCCACGCGCGCTCGAGCCCAGAGCTCGGTTCGATATCGGTGTATCAACGCGCGCGCTCGGAGGAGCCAGGTGAACGAGATCGTCGAAAGCGCTGAAACTTGGAACCCCCAGAAGAGCGCTCAACTCTACCAAGTCCAAGGTTGGGGGACGCCGTACTTCTCGGTCAATGATCACGGCCACGTCATCGTCGCGCCGGATCCGACTCGGGAACGTTCGCTGAACCTCTACGAGCTCGTGCAGCAGCTCGAGACTCGCGGACTCGACTTGCCGCTCCTGATTCGCTTCAGCGACGTCGTCGAGCACCGCATCAAGCGCATCAACGAAGCGTTCGAGCGCGCCATCGTCGAGTACGAATACCCGGGCATCTACCGCGGTGTCTTTCCGGTCAAGGTCAACCAGCAACGCCACTTGGTGGAAGACGTCGTCGAGTACGGGCGCCGCTGGCAGTTCGGGCTCGAGGCGGGCAGCAAGCCCGAGCTCTTGATCGCGCTCGCCGCCATGCAGGACGTGGGCGGGCTCATCATCTGCAACGGCTACAAGGACCTCCACTACATCGAGACCGCGCTGGTCGCGCAGAAGATCGACAAGACGGTCATCGTCGTGCTCGAGCGCATCGAGGAGCTCGATCACGTGTTCCGCGCAACGGAAAAGCTCGGTATTCGACCGGTGCTCGGCGTGCGCAGCAAGCTCACGACCAAGGGCGTCGGGCGCTGGGCGGAGAGCGCTGGTGACCGCGCCAAATTTGGCCTCACGATGATCGAGATCGTGGAGCTGGTGGACCGCTTGGCGGCCAAGGACATGCTCGACTGTCTGCAGCTGCTCCACTTCCACATCGGCAGCCAGATTTCGAGCATCATCCCCATCAAGAACGCGATCCAGGAAGCCGCGAACATCTACGTCGAGCTCGCGAAGATGGGCTGCAAGATGGGCTTCATCGACGTCGGTGGCGGCCTCGCCATCGACTACGACGGCTCCAAGACCGACTTCCACGCGTCGAAAAACTACACGCTCGAGGAGTACGCGGCGGACGTGGTGGGCCACGTGCAAGCGGCCTGCAACAAGGCGAACGTGCCCTGCCCCACGGTGGTGAGCGAGAGCGGGCGTGCCGTCGCCGCGCACCACTCCGTTTTGGTGTTCGAAGTGGTGGGGGCGAGCGAGGTCCGCTTCGGTGAGCCGGTGGAGCCGAAGCCCGAGGCTCATCGCCTGCTCAAGGACCTGTACGAGACGTACAAAGGAATCAGCGCCAAGAACGTGCAGGAGTCGTGGCACGACGCCACGCAGGCCAAAGAGGAAGCGCAGAACCTCTTCAAGTACGGCTATCTCAGCCTGCGCGAGCGCGCCCAGGCGGAGCGCCTGTTCTGGAATTGCTGCGAGAAAATCATGGGGCGCGTGAAGCGCATCAAGTTCGTGCCCGAGGAACTCTGGGACCTCGAGCGCACCATGAGCAGCATCTACTACTGCAACTTCAGTTTGTTCCAATCGGCGCCCGACATCTGGGCCATCGACCAGCTCTTCCCGATCATGCCCATCCACCGGCTGGAGGAGCAGCCCACCGTGACGGCGCGTCTCGCCGACCTCACCTGCGACAGCGACGGCATGATCGATCGCTTCATCGACGTTGAAGAGGACAAACAGGTGCTCGAGGTCCACGACTACCGCTCGAACGAGCCGTACTTCATGGGCATGTTCCTGAATGGCGCCTACCAAGAGATCTTGGGCGACATGCACAACCTCTTCGGTGACACAAACGCAGTCCACATCCGCCTGACCGACGAGGGCTACGAAGTCCGCCACGTGGTGAAGGGCGACAGCATCGCGGACGTCCTGCGCTACGTGGAGTATCAGCCCGAGAGCATGGTCGAGGCCGTGCGCAAGCAAGCCGAACGGGCCGTGCAGAACGGGCGCCTCACCAACGAGCAAATGCGCACGCTGATGCAGCACTACGAGCAGGCGCTCCGCAGCTACACCTACCTGACCGACAGCGAGTGAACCGGGGCCACGAGCGACGAAACCGGGGGGAAGCCCAGGAGTTTCGCGGTCGACTTGGCCCGAGCCCACTTATCGAAGCGGGAATTCTTGGACCGGGTCGGGGCGTTCTCGCTACGATTTCGTCCAACTTCGTGCCAACGCCCCGTCTCCGCCCCCTCCTTCTGGCCACCATCGCCGGTTCAGCTCTGCTCGGCCTGAGCGAAACGGGCCGCGCGGACATCTACAAGACCGTGGATGCGACGGGCGTGGTCTCGTTCACCAACCGCCCGGTGAGCAAGTCGAGCGAGCTCTACGCCAAGGACAAGCCGAAGATCCCGGTGTTCATGCCGAGCGACACGTCGCCGGAACGCTTCTCGCGCTACGACGCCTACATCCGCCAGGCCGCGACGCTCTATCAAATCCCCGAAGAGCTGGTGCGCGCGGTGATCAAGGTGGAGAGCGACTTCGACCCGCGCGCCGTTTCGCGAGCCAATGCCCGCGGCCTGATGCAACTCGTGCCCGAGACCGCCGAGCGCATGATGGTCTCCGACCACTTCGACCCGCGCCAGAACATCTTCGGAGGCACGCGCTACCTCCGCGTCCTCGCGAACCTCTTCAACGGCGACCTCGAGCTCACCATCGCCGCCTACAACGCTGGCGAGAACGCGGTCATCCGGAACGGCGGCATCCCCCCATACGAAGAGACCCAAGCCTACGTCGGCAAAGTGCTCGGATATTACCGCCTCTACCGCAGCCAACGCCGGTAGCGCGAAAGCTCTCGCCCACGCTCTCGCCGATGCCCACGCGAATCCTCTCGCCCACGCGAATCCTCTCGCCCACGCGAATCCTCTCGCCCACGCGAATCCTCTCGCCCACGCGAATCCTCTCGCCCAC
>Ga0268298_10002145_pt1 | contig 22005 bp, 15 predicted proteins | sample WWTPWeurt_MetaG_FD_194462 | JGI IMG/M metagenome (GOLD analysis project Ga0268298, IMG submission 194462) | Activated sludge microbial communities from WWTP in Nijmegen, Gelderland, Netherland - WWTP Weurt | ecosystem: Engineered > WWTP > Aerobic digester > Activated sludge | place... | reverse complement strand
TGAGCGTGTCGGTCTCGCCTTGGGTCTCGAGGCCTTTCACCGAGAGCGCGGCGAGGCCCACCGCACCACCCATGTGAAAGCCGCCCTTGTGGTCGAAGAAGCCATCCACGAAGGGACCTATCATGCTGTAGCTGACGTTGGCTTCGGCGCTGCGCCCTCCCTGTTCGACGCTGTGGGACACGCCGGCCTCGCCGAGCAGCGCGCCACCGATGGCGAGCCCTTTGCTCGGCGTGCCGCCGATGAGCAAGTCCATCGCCAGCGTCCCGCCGTGCGACTCGGCGCTTCCGGACGGCAGGTCGTAGTCGTTGCTGAGCGCGGTCACGCCCAGGTTCACGCGCAGGTAGAAGCCGTCGTGCATGTGGTAGGAGCGAGACTCGGGGGGTGGAGGCTCGGTCACGTGCAGATCGATCTTGGCTTCTGTCGGTCCAGGTGTCGCTGCCGGCGCCGGCGTGGCGGCCGGCGCAGCACTCGCGGGAGCGCTCGGCGCGGCGGGCGCCGGGGCCGCTCCTGGTGGGGCAGCTGCATCTTCGTCTTGTGCACGAGCAGTGAGCGACAGCGACAGCACCGAAAACCCCAACGCAACGGTCAGCGCGGTGTTCATGAGCGACGGGTGTAGCAGAACGCGAGGCCGAATCAACGCACGCGGGCGCGCTGCAGCCGCGGCAAAGGTTGCGGCGTCGGGGGCTTTTCCTCTGGCCCGGGAGGTATCAAGCTTCGGGCATGAAGCGCACTGCTTTCCCGTATCTGGTGCTCTCGGCCCTCGCACTCTTCTCCTCGCTCGCCTGCGGTGGCCCGCAAGCCGTGCGTGGCGATCAGGTGCAGGGGCTCGATGACGAGGCCATGAGCACCGGCCTCGACAAGCGCGACCTGCAGAAGATGCTGCACGAGAACATGAAGACGATGCAGGCCTCTGCCGTGATCCAGCGCTGGCAGAAGGAGAATCGCCCGACCCTCGCCATCCTGCCGCTGCGCAACGAGACCAGCGAGCACGTGGACGCCGCGCTCGAGTCGCTGCTCAGTGACATCGAGACCACGCTGGTGAACGCCGGGCACGTGCAGGTGGTGAGCCTCGAACGGCAGCCGCAGATCATCGAAGAGGTTCGGCGGCAATATTCGGGGGCCTTCGACCCGAGCGCCACGGCACGTTGGGGCAAGCAGATTGGCGCGAAGTACTTCATCACGGGCAAGGTCTTCAGCACCGACGAGCGACAAGACGAGGAGCGTCGCGTGCAGTACTTCATGTTCTTGCAGGTGCTCGACGCAGAGACCGGCGCCGTCTTGTTCCAAAACAAGAGCAGCGTGACCAAAGCCATCGTGAAGTGAGCGACTGCCACTCGACGAGCTAGCAATGACCCAGCTGCGGCCGGACCCAGGGAAACGCACGGTCGGGGTCGCCGTCGTCTTTTCCCTGGTCGTCTCGGCGTGCGCGAGCCACTCCGACCACACGCGCGAGGCTCGGAGCGCCCTCGACGCGGGGCAACCGAAGCGCGCGCTCTCGCTCTACAACCAGGCTCTCGAAGTCGATCGAGCCGAACAGCAACCGGCGGTGCTCGACGGCGAAAAGGTACTGTTCTTGCTGGATCGCTCCATCGTGCTCCAACAACTCGATCGCTACGATTTGTCGAGCAGGGACCTGGAGGCCGCCGACAAGAAGATCGAGGTCCTGGATCTGTCGGGTGGCGCTGGCGCCGACCTCGGGCGCTACCTGTTCTCGGACGCGAGCGGCCCGTACCGCGCCCCCGCCTACGAGAAGCTCATGATCAACACCATGAACCTCGTGAATTACCTGGTTCGTGGCGACCTGAACGGAGCCCGCGTGGAGGCCCGCCGGCTCAGCGTCATGCAGAAGTATCTCGCCGAGCGCAAGGACCCCACCGAGAGCTTGCTCGGCGCGGGGAGCTACCTGGCGGGCTTCACGTTCGAGAAGAGCGGGCGCGACCAAGAGGCGCTCCGCTACTACGACGAAGCCCTCAAGTACGGGAAGTATCGCTCGCTGAACGAACCCGTGAAGCGTCTCGCGGGACGCGCGACTTATCGCTCGCCGCGGATTCGCGCGATCTTGGGCGACGGCGATCCGTTGCAGCGCCCCGCGCCTTCGCCCGGGGCCGACGGCGCACCGGACGGAGGAAAAGCCGAGCCGCCGTCGACGGCGCCGGCGGAGCAGGGCGGTGACGATCCGAAACCCAAGGCGACCCCGCCCGTCGCGGCACCCACTCCCGACACCGATCAGGCGGAGCTCCTCGTGATCGTGAGCTTCGGACGCGTGCCCGCCAAGGTCGCCAAGCGAGTCCCCATCGGCCTCGCCCTCACTTGGGTGGCGCACGACATGGCGCCCCACGACCGCGATCGCGCAAGCTCACTGGCCGCCCAGGGGCTCGTCACTTGGGTCAACTATCCCGAGCTCGGAAAACCACGCGGCCAATACGACACGCCGGAGTTTGCCCTGGACGGGAAGTGGCAACAGCTCGACGGCATCGTAGCCGTGGACCGCGAAGCGTCACGCGCCTGGGAGCAAGGCAAAGGCAAGGTGGTGGCGAGCGCGATCACCCGACTGCTTTCGCGGCTCGTGGCAGGCGAAGCCGTTCGACGCGGCTCCGGAGGTGGCGCGCTCGGCATGCTTCTCAGCCTCGGCACGCAGGCATCTCTGGTGGCAGCCGACACGCCCGACACTCGCAGCTGGTCCACGCTGCCCGCGCGCATCGCCATGGGCCGAATCTGGGTCCGACCCGGAACGCACGAGGTGTGGCTCGGCGCGCGGAGCGTGGGCAAGTCCCAGCGCATCACGCTGCAAAAAGGCGGCTTCGGTGTGGTGAACCTGACGGTCCTCCACTGACGGTCGCCGTGCTTCACCGTGAAGCGGGGATCGACGGATGAAGCGCCGTGAGCTCTTCGACGAGGGCCTCGGTGTGCGCCTCGATGGTGCCGGCTCCGCCACCGATGATGCGCGCGCCCCCGGTGTCGAGCTCGAGGGCGCGGGCAGCCCAACGCGCGACGTCGCTCGCTGGATCCGGGAAACCGCGCACGCTCTCGGCACCCGCCGACAAGAGAACGCCAGGCGCGAGCGGCGAATCGAGCCCTTGAACCTGGGCGAGCAGCGAGATGCCGTCGTCGACGCTCGACACCTCGAACAGCACGGCGCTGGCGCCTGCGCTCGCCAGCTCTTCGAGAAGCTCGCTCAAGCGACCGCCGTGAGCCAAGACTCCACCCGGACGGATCTCCACGATGGCCCACGTGGGCAGGTCGGTCTGCACCGCGGCGTTGACCGCAGCCAGGAGCTCGAGCCGGGAGCCTTGCCCGCGCGCGATGATGAGCTCGGCGCCAGCCGTAGCCACGCGCAACGCGTGCTCCGAGAGCTCTTCGCCCAAGCGGTGTGGTTGTAGCGGTGCGACCAGCTCGCTGCCGAGCGCACCCGCCACCGCGACCGGCTTCTCGGCGGCCGCGGCCGCCTCGAGCGCCAGCTCGATGGCGATGCCCGTGAGCCAGGCCGAGCGATGCTCCATACCGACCTCCGCCAGTGCACGCGGGGTCGTGTCCTGGGTGAGTGCGGTGACGATGGATACGTGACTCTGGACCTCGCCGCGGTGGTGCTCGAGCACGTCGCTCGGACGGCTGCGCAGGAGTTGCCCCACCGCTCCAGGCGAATCGATGGCCACCCCACGCGCGCGAAAACACGCACTCGCGTCCGCGTCGACCACGAGCGGTCGGCCCGAAGCGAGCCGCGAGCGCAGGCGAGAAAAGCCCGAGCTCACTCCCAACCGCATTTCTGGCCCTTGTTCTGCTCGTCGAGCCAGGCCGAAAGCGGCGCGTAGTAGTCGAGGATGGCCGTCGCATCCATACGCTTCTCACCCGAGATCGTGGCCAACGCCTCGGGCCACTCCTTGCTCGCGCCGAGCTTGAGCATGGCGATCATCTTCTTGCCGGCCTCGGCGTTGCCGTAGATGGAGCACTTGTGGAGCGGGCCGGTGTGACCCGCCGCTTTGCACAGCGCTCGATGGAACTGGTACTGCAGGATGCGCGCGATGAAGTAGCGCGTGTACGGCACGTTGGACGGAATGTGGTACTTCGCGCCCGCGTCGAAATCGGCTTCGCTGCGCTCGACCGGCGGCATGATGCCCTGGTACTTCCGGCGGAGCTCCCACCAGCTCTTGTTGTACTCCGACGGCTTCGTGCGTCCGTCGAAGACGCGCCAGCGCCACTCGTCGATGAGCTTGCCGAACGGCAAGAAGGCCACGCCCTCGAGCGCGCGTGACATCAGCACGTTCAGATCCGCCTTCGGGTCGTCGCTCACCCGATCGAGTAGACCGATCTTCTTCAGATACTCGGGGGTCACGCTGAGCACGAGCGTGTCGCCGATGCCTTCGTGGAATCCGTCATTGGCCCCCGCCTGGAAGAGCGGCGGCAGGTTCCCGTACTGCTGGTAGTAGTAGTCGTGACCGAGCTCGTGATGAATCGTCACGAGATCGTCGAAGTTGACCTGGATGCACATCTTGATGCGGAGGTCACCCGAGAGCCCCACGTCCCACGCGCTGGCGTGACAGGCGACGTTCCGATCCTTCGGCTTCAAGAACAGGCTCCGCTCCCAGAACGTGTTGGGCAGGGGCTGCATGCCGAGGGAGGTGAAGAACGCTTCGCCCGTCTTCACCATCTTGATGTGATCCCACTTCTTCTGCTTCATCTGCGGGGTCACGTCGAGGGTGCCTTTGCCCTTGAATGGCTCGACCATCGGGTAGAGCGCTTGCCACTCTTGGGCCCACATGTTGCCGAGGAGGTGGGCAGGGATGAGACCCGTCGCTTGGACCTTGCCCTCGCCGTATTGCTTCGAGAGGCGCGAACGAACCAGGCAGTGGAGCTTCTCGTAGAGGGGCTTCACCTCGGTCCAAAGGCGCGCCATCTCACTCTCGAATTCGGCGGCCGACATGTCGTAGCCACCCTTCCAGATCTCGGCCATGTCACGGAACCCGAGCTCGGCGGCGCCCTCGTTGCCGAGGGTGACGAACTCCGAGTACATCGAGCGCATGGCCGGCGAAATGGCGTGCCAGCCTTTCCACACCTCGGCCAAGAGCTCGTAGTCCTTCTCTTTCCCGAGGACGTTGCCGAGCTCGTCGAGCTCGAGGCATTCGCTCTTCTTGTCTTCGCCTTTGCCCTTCAGCTTCGGTGAGCAGTACTTGCCCTTGCTGTAGATGCTCTCGAGCTGTGTGCTGATCTCCGCGAGGCGCGCGCGCTTCTTGGAGTCGCTGGGCGCGGGCAGCCCCGCCGAGAACTTCAACAGGTAGAGACCGCGGGCGGTCTCGGGCGGAAGCTTCAGTCCTTCGAAGCGGCGAGCCTCCTTCACCTTGCGCGTCAAGAACTCCATCACCCGCTCGCGTTCCTTCGACTCGAGGTACTCGGTGTCGGGCGTGATGTAGGTGGCCTTGACCCACGAGGCGCGATCCGCGTCCTTCGCCAAGGCGCGGAGCTCTTGGTTCACCTCTTCGACGAAGGTAACGGCCTCGGCCACTGTGGCGGGTGCGTTGGACTTCGCTGGCGCCTCGCTCGCCGAGTCGTCGGTGTTGACCACCGGCGCCACGGGAGCGGGCGTGTACGGCGCTCCGCCGCCGCATGCACTCGCGGCGAGGAACCCCAATGGCAACACCGACGCCCAACGCGTGAGAGAAGAGCTCATCCTGAACCCGAGTTACCGTCAGCGGCCCCATGGATCAAGGGGAGCGCGCCGGGCAGAGAACCGGGCGGCGACTCAGCGGTAGTAGCGCAGCGCTAGGAGCACCGTGAGCACGCAGCCGATGGCCACGACGACCGAGCGCACGCGCTCGGGCTTGGCGCGCCGCGCCAGGGCAGCGCCCGAGTAGCCCCCGACCGTTGCGCCGAGCGCCATGACCAGCGCCACCGTGAGCTCCACGCGACCGGTCGCGAGGAAGTAGACGGTCGCGGTGCCGTTGACGGTGGCGACGATCACGCTCTTCATGGCGTTCAGCTCGTGCACGCTCGAGCTGCCGAGCGAGCCGAGCAGTGCCAAGGTCAGCATGCCGATGCCTGCGCCGAAGTATCCGCCGTAGACGGCGACGCTGGTGAGTCCGACACCGACCCAGACGACCGCGCGGCGCGAGGGTCGAAACGCCCGCGCCTCGCTCGGCTTCTGCATCAAACGCTCCTGGAAGACCAGGAGCAACGTCGCGCCGCCGACCAGCCACGGTACGATCAGCTCGAACGCGCGGGGCGGCGTGCGGAAGAGCAGCACCGCGCCGCTGACGCCACCCAACGCAGACACGGCGGCGAACGCGAAGCTCATGCCTGCGCGTACCCCGAGCTCACGCCGATAGGCCCAAGCCGAAGCGATGCCACCGGGAGTGAGCGCGGCAGTGTTGGTCGCGCTCGCGAAGAGCGGCGACACCCCCGAAGCGATCAACGCGGGAAAAGTGACCAAGGAACCCCCGCCCGCCACCGAGTTGATCACGCTGGCGACGGCGGCCGCCGCACCGAGCAAGAGCAGGCGGGCGGGCTCCACGCTTCGCACTATGCACCGGGCGACCGGCGCGCGTCGCAGCAGAAATCATGGCCCGGCCAGTGGACCGGGGTCCTGGCGCAAGGTATTCTCAGCGTCGAGGTGAGGATGCGACGGGCGGTCGTCCAGGCGTTGGGCATGGGTTTGTGCTTCGCCGCGTTGCCGGTGGCGTGCTCCGCGTCGAGCGGGAACGCCGGCATCACCGGTGAAGGTCCAGGCGGCTCCGGAGGCTCGTTCGGCGGCGGCGGAAGCGGCGGGACTGGGGGCAGCTCGAGCGGCGGCACCTCGGCCGGCGGCGCCGTCGGTGGAGGCGGCGTCAACATCGACGCCGGGCTCGACGACACCGGTGCGTCGGACGGCGCCTGTACGACTTACACCGAGGAAGCGAAGAAGCCCGCCGTCGACGTGGTCTGGGTGATCGACAACTCGTGTTCGATGGGGGACGAGATCGCCAAGGTACGCGACCAGATCAACAAGAGCTTCGTCCCGAGCATCTCGAAGAGCATCATCGACTGGCAAGTGATCATGATCAGCAAGCGCGGCACGTCGTCGCAGGACGTGTGCGTCGACCCACCGCTCGCCGCGGCGGCGTGCGGCAACAACCCGCCCAAATTCACCCAACTCGACTGTGAGGTCGACAGCTCGGACTCGCTCTATGCCGCGGCCTTCTCCTACGGCGGCGTCGGGTTTCCCCCACTCTTCTCCTGCAACTTGACGGGTGGCCCCTGGAACAAGCTCGCTCGCTTCGACGCCACCAAGGTGTTCGTCGAGGTGACGGACGACGAGGCGGATTTTCCGGGCTGGAACGCGGCCGCGTTCGACAACTGGGCCCTCACCTTGGCCCAACCGGCGGGGATGTTCGGCACGGCCCAGAACCGGAAGTACATCTTCCACTCCATCATCGGCGCAGACGCCACGGATCCGACCAAGACCTGCAACAGCGCCGGCGACGGCGGCAACGCGGCGGTGGCGCCGGGCGTCGAGTACCAAGCGCTGAGCAAGCTCACCGGCGGCATCGTGCGCAGCATCTGCGAACCTGACTGGTCCGACATCTTCAACACAATCGCCGCTGGCATCGTCGACAAACTGAGTTGCGAGTTCGTGGTGCCGGCGCCGAAAGACGGCGGGACCATCGATCCCAACAAGGTGAACGTCAGCTTCACGCCCAAAGGCGGGAGCGCGCAGGAAGTCTTGCAGGACAACAACCAGCCGTGCGGCCAGGGGGCAGACGGCTGGCAATGGGATGCCACGAAGACCAAGGTGCTCCTCTGCGGCCCCACGTGTGACAAAGTGAAATCCGACGACGGCGGCAAGATCGACATCGTCGTCGGGTGCGCGACGAAAGTGGCGCCGCCCCCCAAGTGATCGCGGCCCCGCCGGGATTCAGGCCGGCGATTCCAGCGATTCCTCGCCGAGCTTCGTCCCTGCGAGCATGCCGCAAGCCGCGTGGCGGTCGGCGCCGCCCGAATAGCGGCGAACGATGGGCACGCGCAAGAGCTGGAGCTCGTTCATGAAGGCTTTGCGCTCGTCGTCCGGGGCGACGGCGAACCCGTCTGGACGCGCATCGTTCACGTCGATCAGGTTGATGCGAAGCGGGAGGTCGCCGAAGAGCCGCTGGACTTCGCGCACCTCCGCTGCATCGGTGTTCACCCCGGACATGAGCACCCAAGCCAAGGTGATGCGTCCGTGTTTGGCGGTGCGTGCATATTCGTGAACCGCGTCGGCCAGCTCTTCGAGCGAAGTGCGCCCCGCGACCGGGAGCAAGCGACGGCGCCGGTCCTCGATGGCGCTCGTGAGCGAGACGATCAGGCGATAAGGCTGCCGCTCGCGAGCGAAGCGACGGATCTGGGGCACGAGCCCCACCGTCGACAGGGTGATCGAGCGGCCCGAGATGCGGGCACCGCACGGGTGGGAGAGCAACGCCGCGGCCCGCATCACGTGATCGTAGTTCTGGAGCGGCTCGCCTTGACCTTGGAACACCACTCCCGTCACGCGACCGGGCGCCTCGTCGCGAACCGTGAGGAACGCCGACAGCATCTCCCAAGCCTCGAGGTTCCGCTGGAGGCCCAAGCGACCGGTGGCGCAGAAGGCGCACTGCATGGCGCAGCCCACCTGGCTCGACAAACAGACACTGAACCGGCCTGGCTTTTCCAGCGGAATACGCACCGCCTCGGAGAGCGCTCCGTCGGGAGAGCGAAACAGGTATTTGACGAAGCGATCGGCCGGACTCTCGACGCGGTCGACCATCTCGAGTCGTGACGTCGCGTACGCTCGCGCGAGTGCGGCCGACTTCTCCTTGGAGAGGGGCTGCTTGGAGGGGCGGGCGTCGGGCGGGTCGAACGCCCGCGCCACCACTCGCCGCGCCTCGCCTTCGGTGAGCGGGAGCCCTAGCGCGGCGAACGCGTCGCGCAGGTCCTCGGGGAGTTGGGCGAGCAGGTGTGGAGCCACTCGCTCGCAGAGTAGCGCACCAGTCCAGGGACCACGAGCTTTCGTCCCTCGTTCATTCTCACGGCAAGCCCTCCCACGACGATGGACGGAAGCCCGGCTCGCGAGAGCACGTCTTGCAGCACGAGCGTCGAGTCGACCAGATTCACGGCTTCGCCAAGCGATGGGGCCTCGCCTGCAGCGCGGAGAGGTGGCGTCGCTTCACTGCGCGGAACAGCTCGACGAACTGTGCGACGCGCTCGAGGACGCTGGCCGGGTCATGCGTCGGTCGTGCCTCGGCGGACTCGAATCGCGTGCGCAGCGCACGAAGCGGCTCCACCCGTATCGTGTCTGGCGCCCCACCCGACCGGTGGCCCGGTGGCTCCGGTCCGGCCCAGGCGCAACTCTCGACTTCTCGGCTCGGCAGAGCGCTATACTCCGCCAGCGAATGGCCCGAGCGGGATACGAAACCGCGCGCTTGCGTCTGGCTCGCTTTCGCGCAGAGGGAGCCCAGGCGCGACAGCTGGGAGCGAGGAACGCGCTCCAGATCAGCGCGGTCGCGCTCGGAGTCGAACGAGTCGGCGTCTGGATGTTCGACTCGCGAGCCACGCGGATCGAGTGCGTGCAGCTGTTCGAGCTCAGCACACGGAGTTTCCGCACCTCGCCGCCTCTGCATGGCCGCGAGTTCCCGCGTTACTTCGCCGCGCTGCGCGAGCGCCGAGCCATCGCCGCCGACCTCGCTCAAAGCGATCCCATCACTGCTGAACTTGCAGCGAGCTACCTCGTGCCGAACGGGATCACTTCGATGCTCGACGCACCGATCATCCGCGAGGGAAACGTCGTCGGCGTCGTTTGCCACGAGCACGTCGGTGAGCCCCGCGTCTGGATGCAGAAGGACATCGACTTCGCGAGCACCGTGGCCGACATGTTGGCGCTCGTGCTCGAGCAAGCCGATCGCCTGACCCTCGAAGCTTCGTTGGGAGCTCACGCGGAAGAAGCCCTCGAGAGCCAGAAGACCGAGGCCCTTCAGCGCATGGCGCGCGCCGTCGCCCACGACATCAACAACGTGCTCACGAGCCTGTCGCTGGCGTCGGCCCAGATTTCCGAGCATCCCGACCCGAAGGTTGAGAACGCTGCGCGCGACATCGTGGAGTCGAGTCGCACCATTTCGCGGTTGTCGCGCCAGCTCGTCGAGCTCGGCAAACAGCGCGGCGCGGGGGCGACCGAGACCGATCTCATCCGCTCGTTGGAAGGCCAAAAAGCGACGCTTGGAGCGCTCTTGGCCGGGCGCGGAGAGCTGCTCGTGGAGCCGCGTATGGGCGCGGCGGTCGTGCGCATGGAGCCGAACGAGCTCGAGCAGATCTTCCTGAACCTCTGCGCCAACGCGCGCGACGCGCTGGGTGACGGCGGCGAGGTTCGCATCGTGGTCCGCGAGCCGACGAGCGAAGACTGGGTGAGCCACGACCAGCTCGTGGTCGAGGTGGTCGACAACGGTGCCGGGATGGACGAGGAGACGCGGACTCACGTGCTCGAGCCGTATTTCACCACCAAGGCCAACGGCACCGGGCTCGGGCTGGCCCTGGTCCAAAGCTCCATCTTGCGCGCAGGCGGAACGCTCCAGATCGAGAGCGAGCGCGGGCGCGGCACGCGAGTCGTTTTTTCGCTCCCGCGCGCGGCGTGACGCTCAGTGCGCGGCGTGTTTGCGCCGCTTGGGCACGAACTTGCGGTCGAAGATGCGGATGCGACGCACGAGCAGGTCGAGCAAGAACATGGCGATGGCCGCCATGATGAAACGGCTCCAGAGCTGCTCGAAGTAGACGATCTTCTCGCCCGCCGGATCGAACAGCTCCTTCGCTTCGGGATCCACTTTGCCGCCACCCGCCAAGGCCGCGCGGCTGAGCCGCTCGAGGTCGGGTTCGAAGCTCGCGTACTCACGCGGGTACGGGTTCGAGACGTGGCCGTAGGAGACGCCGACGTTGCTGGTCTCGCCCTTCTTCGTGGTCTTGTTGTGCTCGGCGCGCAACAGGAACGAACCGTACTTCTCCAGCTGGAAATCGGCCTCGTAGCGTCCGGGAGCCGTCTGCTTCATCGGGAACTCTTTGCGCTCGCCCCCGGGCTCGGGACCGATCACGAAGAGCTTGCTCTCGATCTCGTTGTCGAAGCGCTCGTCGACTGTGAAGGCGTCGACGACCGCGTGCACCCGACCGCCGACGACCTCCGTCTTCATGTCGAGCTCGCGGCGGTGCTTGTGCCGCATGTGCTCGCGCACGAGCTGCCCCCAGAATTTGCCGAAGCCCGACCAGCGCAGCCAGTCCACCGCCCACAGGTTCTTGACGTCGCTGGTCCAGGCCAGCGTGTAGCCGAGGCCCACGCGCCAGCGCGCCAAGATGGGCTCCCCGTTGTCACTCGCCAGGATGAGCTGAGCCGGCGTCTCCTTCATCTGGGTTGCCACGTAGCCGTGGAGCAGCGGCGCCGAGGCCATGCTCATGCCCTTCAAGAAGTCGACGTTGGTGACGACTTGGACCGGGAACCACTCTTCGACGGCCGCCTGGCGCGCGATCATCTCGGTTTCGCGCGTGAAGATCTTGGGCAGGCTGTTGGGGTCGGGCACGGCGTGATAGCGGCCGCCGCCAGTGTCGGCCAGCATGCGCAAGAGCTCGTGGTCCGCGCCGTCACCGAGGCCCACCGTAGTGAGCGTGATGCTCTCGGCGATCATGGCCTGCACCACGTCTTTCAGACCCTGGGTGGGCGCGCGGCCGTCGGTGAGCAGGATCACGTGTTTCTTCCTGGCCTGCACCACCGAGATGTCCTGGTAGGCCATGTCGAGTGCGGGGAAGATCTCGGTGCCGCCGCCCGGCTGCACGCGCGCGATCTCGTTGTTGATGCGGCTCCGGTAGCGCGCAGGTTGGAACTTGACGTAGCGGATGGGCGTCGAGTCGAAGGCGATGATCTCGATCAGGTCGTCGCCTTCGAGGGTGGTCACCGTGGCTTTGCAGGCGCTCTTCGCCATCTCCATCGGCAGACCCGTCATGGAGCCCGAGCGGTCGATGACGAGGGCCATGGCCACGCTCGGCATCTCCTTCTTGCGCTCGGCGTCCATGCGCACGGGCAAGATGCGCTCCATGGTGGTGTGCGCCCAGCCACCGAGGCCGTAGCCCGCTTCCCCACCGGCGAATAGGAAGCCGCCACCGAGATCGCGGACGTAACGCTCGAGCAAATCTTGTGAGGCTTCGCCGAACGCTTCGCGGGGGACGTCCGAGACCACGACGAAGTCGTAGCGCTCGAGTTCCTTGACGCTGCTCGGGAAGGCGCTCGGGGTCCGCACGTCGACGTCGAACTGCTGGGCGGTGAGCGCACCCGAGAGGTAGGTCGCGCGCTGCGGCTGACCTTCGACATAGAGCACCGTGGGGCGGCCGGGCACGTCGACGGTCACGGCGTACTGGTTGTTCTCGCTGAACTTGTCGTCTTTGATGTCGCCGAGCTTGAGCGCGTACGTGACCTGCCCGCCCACGCGCACCACGCTCTTGAACTTGACCTCGTTCTCACCGGGCTTGAGCTCGAGGTCCTTCACGCCATCGAGGCCGTTCAGAGCTTCGCCCTGGTAGAGCTGGGCGCGGGCCGTGGTCTGACGGCTCGAGTAGACGTTCGCCACCACGTCGAAGGGCTGCCCGATGTCCACCTTCTCGGGCACTTGCACGCTGCGCAGGGCCACCTCGCCGGGGGGCGGCCGGCGGAAGGGCACCGTGAACACCTTCACGTCGAAGCCGCGCGCGCGGTTCGACTCTGCGAGCAGATCTCCGTTGGTCTCGACGCCGTCGGTGACGACGACCATGCGCTTGAGAAAGCCGGGCGGGAACACGCCGTACGCGAGCTGCATGGCGGCTTGGACGTCGCTGCCCGCACCGGGCTTGTCGACGCCGAGCTTCTCGAGGGCCTGCTTCGTTCCGTGCCGGAGCTCGGAAATGGGGGGCACGACCGGCTTCCCGCCGGCAGCCTCCAGCGGGATGAGGCGCGGACGCTTGGCGAAGGTGATGAGCCGGACCTCGTCCTCCTTGCCCCGGGCGTCGATGGCCGACTCGACCACCTTTCGCGCGTCCTCCAGCGAAGGGTCCTCCACCGAGTCGCTGACGTCGATGACGAAGACGGTGGCGACCTTCGACGTCTCGGCGGTGCGCGCGAGCCGCGCGAGGCCGAGCGCCACGAGCCCGACGAACGCCACGCGAAACAGCACGGCCAACACGCGCTGTTGCCACGGCAGATCGGCCAGCGAGCGCCCGAGCACGAACAGCAACAGCGGCGTGACGAACAGGAGCCCGAGCGTGCGCGGCTCGAGGAGCTCGTAGTTCTTCCCTTCCCGCGCCCACTTGTATTGCGGCGCGTGGGGACCGACCACGTAGCGCTGGTAGGCCCAGACGAGCCCCAACGTGACGGCCACGATGAACAGACCCCACAGGATCTTGCGGACGCGCGGAGAGAGCAGCTCTTCTCGCGGGCTCATACCGTGATCCTCCGGTGGTAGGTGAACCACTCGATGCTCGAAACGATGAGCGCGGCGATCAGGAGGTAGAGCCAGATCTCCTTGCGCATTCCGGGATCGAAGCCCGAGGGCAGCAGCGCCGGCTTGCCGCCGAGCTCGAGGCTCTCGGCGGGCTTGATCTTGCTCTCGTCGAGGTTCGACAAGTTCGCGGCGAACATGCTGGTCGTCGGCTCCGGCTCGGTCTTGACCAAGAGCTCGTAGAAGCCCGCTTGATCTCCCAGGTAGACTGCGCGGCCTTCCTTGATGGGGACCGAGTGGATCTTGCCGTCCGGCGCCTTCAACGACGCGACCTCGGCGCCGCTCGGGGCCGGAATGTGCCAGACGTCACCCGTGAAGAACGACGAGACGTAGCTCGTGTCCTCTTCGATGAAGTCGTTGATGGTGTTCAGCACGAAGAGCGGCCACGCCACGCGCAGCACGAAGTCGCTGTCGCGCGGATCGAAGCCCAGGGCCACGAACTTGCGACCCGAGCGCCGTCCGGAGACGAGGATCGGCCCGGCTTCGCTGGCGCCGACGACTTTGTCCTCCTTCTCCGGCTTGAACGAATGGCCTTTCGCGACCTGGATGTCTCCCATGCTCATCCAGCGCACGATGGGGTGTTTCTTGTCCCACACGTCGAAGCCGAACTCCTGCATCGCGCGCCCGAGCTTCACCGGCGAACCTTCTTCGGGCGGGTTCAGGTAGAGCGAGCCGCCAGTGTTGGGCGCGAGCGGAGGCGCGACGCCGTCGAAGATCGTGACGTCGAAGTTCCCCGACGGGGGGTATTTCGCCGGAGCCACGCTGGTGACGTCGAGATATTCGTCGAGCAGAAGAGTGGCTTCGAGATAGGTGTTTCCGGGCGTGACGACCAGCACGCGAGCCCGGCGCCGCTCGGGCATCAGCGCGAAGGCGTGGTCATCGGCCGGCAAGGCGTCGTTCTGACCGTCGGCCAGCTTGATCTTCGCTTCCAGGGTGCGACTCGCGCCGGCGAGATCTTTGTAGAAGCGCGGCAGCCGTTCGTTGGCTTGGAGCGAGAGCCGCGAGACGTCCACCACCTGGCCGTCGCCGATCAACGTGAGCTCGACGTCGACGGGCTCTTCGTTGGTGTTCGCGACCTCGAGCATCACCTCGTAGCGCGCCTTGTCGAGGGGGTAGCGGCGCACCGAAAAACCGGAGATGGCCACGTTCTTCCCGCTCCTGCCCACCGGGATGTAGCGGGTCTCGACGCCTTCGAAGTCGAGGCCCGCCGAGAGCTCTTTCGGATCGCCGACGGCGCCGTCGCTCACCAGCACGATTTCGGGCTTGGTGAGCCCGCGCAAGCTGTCGAGCGCGAAGCGAAGCCCGCGCTTCACGTCAGCGCGGGTGTCCGTGGCCTTGAGCTGATCCACCGCGGTCTCGAGGTCGCTGACCTCTCCCGTCATGGTCGAGAGCGGCATCACCGCCGCGTCCATCTGCGCGATCAGCATGCGATCGGTGCCGCCGAGGCCGCGCACCAGCTTCTTCACCTCGCGCTTGGCGACCTCGAGGCGAGTCGGATCGACGTCGGTGGCCTTCATGCTGGCGCTGGCGTCGACCAGGACGACCACGTTTCGACCCTGGATCAAGCTGCCGGCGATGCGCGGGTCACCGAGCGCCAGGAGCAGGAGGCTCAAGAGCGCCAGCTGGAGCAGGAGCGAGAGCAAGCGCTTCAGTCGCGACCACCAGCTCGTGGCCTCCTTGTCGCGCAGGATGCGCTCCCAGATGCGGCTGTAGGGCACCGCCACCGGACGGCGCCGGAGCTTCAGGATGTAGAACACCACCGTGAGCCCGCCGGCCACGGCGGCGATGGTCAGAAGCGTCGCGAAGGGCAGGCCGGCGAAGAGCATCAGCGCAGAAACCCTCCCCGCCGAAACACGCCGAGCACCAACTCGTCGAACGGCAAGTCCACGTCGGCCGCGAAGTATGGAACCTGGTGCGTGACGCAGAAGCGCTCGACCTCGTCACGGTATTCGTTCCACGCGCGCTCCATGCGCTCGAGCATCTTCGCGGTGACGGTCACTTCGCGCTCGTCGCCGGTCTCACAGTCGTAGATCCGCACGTCACCCTTCAGGTTCGGGTGGGCCTCTGCCGGATCCACGATGTGGAGCACGTAGGGCTCGAACTTGTTGTAGCGAAGGACGTTGATGCCCTCCTCGAAGCCCGCCGGATCGTAGAGATCGCTGATGAGCACCGCGAGCCCACGCCGCTTGTGTTGGGCGACGAAGGTCTTCAGGCTGTCTTTCAGACCGGTCTGACCGTCGCAGTGGATGCGCCTGAGGAAGTCGAAGACTTTGAAGATGCGTCCTTTGCCGCGAGTCGTGGGCATGCGGGCCACGATCTCGTCGGTAGCCGCCACGATGGTCACACGGTCGAGGTTGGCGAGACCGACGTAGGCGAGGGCAGCCGCTAGTCGTCGCGCCTGGTCGAACTTCTTGCCTTCACCGAAGCCCATGCTCGTGGAGCAGTCGACGATGAAGTAGATGCTGAGGTCTTCTTCTTCCTCGTACAGACGCACGAGCAGGCGCCCGAAGCGCTGGTAGATGTTCCAATCGACGCTGCGGAAGTCGTCGCCCGCCGTGTAGTCGCGGTGGTCGGCGAACTCGATACCGCTGCCCTTCTTCTTCGTGCGCCGCTCTGCACGCTGGCGACCTGCGAAGACGCGCCGGCTGACGATGGCCAGGGTCTCGAGCTTCTTCTGGAAGTCGTCGTCGAAGAGATCCGCCTTCTCGGGCTTCTGGATGCCGAAGCGGCGAGACACCGGTCCCAGCCGGCGGGACACCGGCGCCGTCGCGCGCTTGAAGACGTCGAGAACTCCCATTGCCGAAGGGCTTCCCGATCAGGCTTTGGCCTCCGGGAGCTCGTCCAAGATCTCCCGGATGCAATCGTCGGTCTTCACGCCTTCGGCTTCGCCTTCGAAGTTGAGCAGCATGCGGTGGCGCAGCGCAGGCGCCGCGCTGGCTTTCACGTCGTCGATGCTGGCGGCAAAACGCCCCTCGAAGAGCGCGCGGATCTTGGCGGCCAAGAGCACGGCCTGGGCGCCGCGGGGCGAAGCCCCGACCCGGGCGTAGCGCCGGACCTTCTCGGGAGCGTCGGGGCCATCGGGATGCGTGGCCTGGAGCACCCGGACCGCGTAGTCCTGGACGTGGCGCGCCACCGGCACGGTGCGCACGAGCTTCTGCATCCCGAGGATGTCTTCGGCGCTGACCACGGGCTCGACCTTCGCGGCGTAGTCGGTGGTGGTGCGCTCGATGATCGAGTGGAGCTCGTCGCGGCTCGGAAACGGAACCTGGAGCTTGAAGAAGAAGCGATCGAGCTGGGCTTCCGGCAACGGATAAGTGCCTTCCATCTCCAGCGGGTTCTGGGTCGCGAGCACGAAGTAGGGCTCCTCGATGGTGTAGGTCGTGCGCCCCACGGTCACGCGGTGCTCCTGCATGGCCTCGAGCAACGCGCTCTGGGTCTTGGGCGTGGCGCGGTTGATTTCGTCGGCGAGCACGATGTTGGCGAACACCGGACCCTTGCGGAACTCGAACAGGTGCTTTCCACCTGCGCCCTCTTCGATCACCGTCGTGCCGATGATGTCCGCGGGCATCAGGTCGGGCGTGAACTGGATGCGGGAGAAGTTCAAGCCCACCGAGTCGGCGAGCGTGCGCACCAGCATGGTCTTGCCGAGACCCGGTACGCCTTCGAGCAGCGCGTGGGAGCCCGCCAGCATGCAGGTGAGGACACCGTCCACCACTTCGCGATGACCGACGATGACCTGCGCGATCTCTTCGCGCATGGCTCCGATCTTCTTCCGGAACTCGTCGACGTCCGCTTTCGCTTCTTCTTCCGACATCTGCCCTCTCTTGCTCCGTCTTCCGTCAAAAACGCCGACGCGAGCCGTCTCATGCTCGCGTGCGATCGCTTCTCACAACCGCAACATCAGTCTCTCGGGCGGATGAGCTGGAAGTAGCGCTGCACGTAGAAACGATACCCCGGGGGGATCTGGTCTTCGTTCATCACCCGCTCGGCCACCGTCTTGTAGTCCGTGTAGACCTTCTTGTAGCCGCGTCCCACGAAGCCGCGTTGCGCGGCACCGTAGATCACCTGGCTCGAGGCACCGCCTTGCCCAGTATCTTGAGCGGCTGCGGTCACGTCCTTCGTGCTGCCCTTGAGATTGCTCGCCTCGCCTTTCAGGTTCTCGTCGTGGCCCGTGCCCCAGCTTTCGCCGCCTTTTCCAGCGCCGTTGCCGGGTTTGTCGCCTTGGCCTTGGCCTTCGCCCTGGCCTTGGCCTTCGCCCTGGCCTTGCCCTTGGCCCTGCCCCTGCCCCTGCCCCTGTCCGGAGCCCGGCATGGGGATCGACTTACCGCCCGAACCGGGTCCGATCATCAGGTCGCCGTCGCCATCACCGGGTTTCATGCCTTGGCCCTTCTTGCCTTGGCCTTCACCCTGGTCGCCTTCGCCCTGCTGGCCACCTTTGCCGCCGCGCGCGCGCTGCCCGAACTTGAGCATGCGCTGCATGCGCTCTTTGCCGCCCTTGCCCTGTTGGCGCATGACCTCGCGCATCTCTTGGAGACGGCGCCGTAGCTCTTCCTTCTCCTGATCGGTCATCTCTTCTTGCGCCATGCGGTTGATGTCCTCCGCGGCCTTCTCGAAGTCCTCCGCCGAAGCCCCCATCTCCTTCAGCAGGTCTTCGGCGGCCTTGGCGAGCTCTCGGTCGAGCTTCGAGAGCTGGCGCTGGGCGCGCTTGGCTTGGTCCTTCTCGCGGTCGAGGCGCTCGAGCTGACGCTCCTTCTTCTTCAGTAGGTTCTTGTCGCTCTCCGACAGGCCGCCGTCGTTCTCCTGCTTCTTCTTGAGCAGGCTCTTTTGCTCTTCCTCCGCCTTGGCGCGTTCGGCCTCGAGTCGCTTGAGGTTCTCTGCGTTCTGCTCGCTCGCCTTCTTCACCGCGTCGCGGAGCTTCTCGAGCTGCTCTTTGGTCGGAGGCTTCTTCTTGTTCTTGAGCTTCTCGGCCAGCTCTTTCATGGCCTTCTCGGCGTCGGCCAGGTTCTTCTGCTTCAGAGCCTCGGCGACGGGCTTGCTGAGGTCGCTCTTCTCGAGCTCTTTCGCCAGGTTCTTCAGCCCGTCTTCCAGCGCTTGCTTGTCGGCCTCGGCGCCCTTCATCAGCTGGCGCTCGAGCTCCTCGAGCCGCTTGAACACCTCGCTGCGGTCGAGGCGGCGATCGGCGATGTCTTCGATCAGCTGGTTGAAGCGGCGGACCGCCGTCTGCACTTCGGGGTCTTGGCTCTTCTGCTCCAGCTCCTTGGCCATGTCTTTGAAGAGCTCGATGTCGTCCGGGCTCATCACCATGGGCTCGAACGTCTTGTCCGGCGGCAGGATCTTGGTGGTGCGCACTTCGAGGAGGGCGACGCCGACGAGACCCGCGATCAAGAGGCCGACGATGGGAAGCTCGCGCGGCACGTGGAACGGCGCGGCGCGACGCGGACGCAGCTCCTTCGCCGTGACCACGGCGTCGTCGATGGCGGCGCGCATCAAGCCCGAGCGCTCGCCTTCGGGCAACTCCGAGAAGGTGAGCGCGCTGGTGATGCGATCGTGGAGGCCATGGAAGCGATCCAGGGCCAGCGCGCCCACGTGCTTCGGCCGTGACCGAAGCCAAGCGTGCGCAGTGCCGACCAGGAAGAACAGCAGCGGCACGAGACCGGCGAAGCCCAGGGTCTGGATCGTGTCGGCGGCAGGTCGCGCCACCTTGACGTAGGTCAACGCACCGACGGCGTAGAGCAGCGGCACGGGCAAGAGCAGGAACGCCCGCGCGAGCGTGTGGTCAATCCGGAGTCTCAGCGCCGTCCAGCGTGCGGTGCGGGCGAGGCGGCGGATCGATGCGTCGCGGTCGGACGGGCTCATGGGCTTTTGACTTGACGGTTGTAACGCACGAAAGTTCCGCCCGCTTTCGCTCGGCTCTGGGGAAGTTCCGATGGTAGCCCGAGTCGCGGCTCGCCGGGGGCGCCCTGACGATGGCCCAAGAACACGGCAATCTTGATTATTTTCATGGCTTTGCAGGCTCACCTCGGGGCAGCTCGGGCGCCGTTTCCGGCGCCGAGCCGGCGGCTCCGCGCCGAGCTCGACCCGGCGCGTGCCTTCGGGACTTCGTCCGCCTACTCCGATGCGTGACAGCTTCCGCTTCTTTGGCGGTGAGTCGGGCTTGACCCCCGATGGACCGCTGGTCTCACATGGGGCCCGATTCGAGCACAGGAGCGAGCGATGGCGGACGAAACGAAGACTCTGGTTCTGGTAGCGGACGACGAACCGAGCACGCGCGCGCTGGTCGTGGGACATCTCAAGCGCCGCGGCTTCAAAGTCGTCGAAGCTTCCGACGGAGACGAAGCGTGGGAGCTCGCTCACGAACATCTACCCGATCTCGTGGTGCTCGACGTGATGATGCCGGGCATGAGCGGCTGGGAAGTGTGCCGCAAGATCCGCGAAGCAGTCTCGCTCGCGCACACGGGCGTGGTCATGCTCACGGGCATCGGCGAACACCTGAACGAGATGACTTCGCCGCTCTATGGAGCGGACGCCTACGTGGACAAGCCGTTCGAGTTTTCGGTGCTGGACGCGAAGGTTCAGGAGACCCTCGCGCGACGTCGCGGCGGCACGGTGATGCGCGGAGACGCGGGAGACGAAGCGGAGCCGCCGACGCAGCCCAAGCCGGCGAAGCCCGCCAAGGCAGAGAAACCTGCCAAGGCTGCGAAGGCGAAGCCCGCGGCGTCCGAGAAGCCGGCGAAGCCCGCCAAGGCAGAAGCGAAGGCCGCGAAGCCCGCAAAGCCGGCGAAGCCCGCCAAGGCAGAAGCGAAGGCAGCGAAGCCCGCAAAGCCGGCGAAGCCCGCCAAGGCAGAAGCGAAGGCGGCGAAGCCTGCCAAGGCTGCAAAACCTGCCAAGGCGGCGAAGGCCGCGAAGCCTGCCAAGGCGGCGAAGCCTGCCAAGGCGGCGAAGCCTGCCAAGGCTGCGAAGCCTGCCAAGGCTGCGAAGCCTGCCAAGGCTGCGAAGCCTGCCAAAGCCGCGAAGCCTGCCAAGGCGGCGAAGCCTGCCAAGGGCGGGAAAGCGGCGAAGGCCGCGAAGGCGGCGAAGCCCGCCAAGGCCGCGAAGGCTGCGCCGAAGAAGTCGACGAAGGCTCGCGCCCGGGCTGCGAAGAAGTCCTCGAAGAAGCGCTAGCCGCCTTGCGCGTGCGCTTCGCCAACCGAGCTCGCAAACTCGAGGTTGGCGGGCGCACGTGGCGCGCACACGCGCTTTCGCACGGATCCACGAGCAACCTCGCCGGCACGTCAGTTGCAAACTCGCGCGCCCATGGCACCGGAGAGCCGGATCCTCGTGGTGGTCGAGCCCGCGCTGATCGATCGCGTCGCGAGCTACTTGGATGAGCCGAGGAAGCGCGAGTCCATCGTGCTCTCGCTGGCCGAACCCGCCGCGGGCCCGGCTTCGACCACAGGCACCGTCGAGCGCGCCGCCGCGCTCGCGGCGCGCTTGGATGGGTTGGTGCGCGCAAGGAATGCAGTGCGCAGCGGCGGCCTCGAGGCCACGCACGAATACGCTCGCCGTCTCTGGAACGACCTCGCGTGGCTCGCTGCGAGCGCAGGCCCGTCATGGGCGCAGGGTGGTTGCTGCTCGCTCGCGATGCTCGCGTACCCGGAACGCCACTCGATGAGCTCCGACGTGACCCGATCCGTGCGACACCTCTCGCGCGCGGTGCGCTACCTGCTCACGTCGACGGCGCGCGTCGCGCCCACGCTCGGATTGTCCGACTGCGAGCTCGCGCTGCCAGCCTGGGGCGGAAGCGGGCGAGCCAGCGGCTGCATCCCCGCCGAGTTCAGCGCGTGGCTGATCCAACTCTTGAGCGGCGCGCGCTTTCCGCTCGAGCCGCTGGCCAAGTCGATGTGGGGAGCGGCGGCCGCGCACGCTTGGCGGAAGCAGGCCGTCGACGCAGCAGTCGTGGCCACATGGCGCGGCGGACACCTGGTCGAAGCGGATGCGAGCGTGCTCCGGGCGCAGTGTTTCGTGACGCCGCGCGGCAGATCCAGATTCGACTGGGGCGAGTCGACGCGAGTCGCGTGAGGGCTGGTGCGCACACGACGGCGTGCGCAAGTTGCTTCTCGGAGTTCCCCCCCATGGGACGCTTCGCCATCCGCACCACGCTGACGTTGCGAGAAGCGCGCGTGGCTCTGTCCGAAGAGCTCGCCGACTGGATCGAAAAGCGGGCCAGTCGCTTCGCGTTGCGAGGCCAGCTCGCTCACGATCGCCTCACGTGCTGCGTTTCCAGGGAGCGCTCGGACTCCGTCTTCATCGACGCCGTCCTGAGCGAGGACGCCGACGGGCGCGCGCGTCTCGAAGGAACCATCGCGCCCGATCCGGGCATGGCGCTCCAGGCCGCGCTGGCGAGCGTCGGGCTCGCGCTCGCGGGCCTGCTCGTCGGTCTCATGCCGCTGCTCCTCGCCACGCTGCCATGGCTCTTGCTCTTCGTCGTGACCACTTGGAACCGCATCGGGGCGCTGAGACGGCTGCGCGCCAAGCTGCGAGGCTTCTC
>Ga0268298_10002144_pt1 | contig 22006 bp, 16 predicted proteins | sample WWTPWeurt_MetaG_FD_194462 | JGI IMG/M metagenome (GOLD analysis project Ga0268298, IMG submission 194462) | Activated sludge microbial communities from WWTP in Nijmegen, Gelderland, Netherland - WWTP Weurt | ecosystem: Engineered > WWTP > Aerobic digester > Activated sludge | place... | reverse complement strand
CGCAAACCTTACATCCTCCGGTTTGTGGCGCCGTTTGCCTTAACGGCACCCGCCGGTGATCCAGCTTTGCCGAGGACCCCTCATGCAGCCCGATCGCACCGCCGAACTCTCTTCCCTGCTTGCCCAGCGCCTCCTCGTCCTCGACGGCGCCATGGGCACCATGATCCAGCGTCACAGCCTCACCGAATCCGACTACCGAGGCGAGCGCTTCAAGGCCCACCCCCACGACGTCAAGGGCAACAACGATCTTCTCGTTCTCACCCGGCCGGATGTCATTGGCGGCATCCACCGGGAGTACCTGGAAGCCGGTGCCGACATCCTGGAGACGTGCACTTTCAATTCCACCGCGGTCTCCCAGGCCGACTACAACCTGACCGAGATTGTCTATGAGCTGAACTTCGAAGGGGCCGCCCTCGCCCGCAGGCTGTGCGACGAATACACCGCGAGAGATCCCGGCAAGCCCCGCTTCGTCGCTGGCGTCCTCGGCCCCACCAGCCGCACCGCGTCGATTTCGCCGGACGTCAATGACCCCGGCTACCGCAACGTCAGCTTCGACGAGTTGGTGGCGAATTACTTCGAGGCGATCACCGGCCTCACCGAGGGCGGCGCCGACATCCTGCTGGTGGAGACGGTCTTCGACACGCTGAACGCCAAGGCCGCCCTCTTCGCAATCGAAACCTTCTTCGAGAAAACCGGCCGACGCTGGCCGGTCATGATTTCGGGCACCATCACCGACGCTTCCGGCCGCACTCTCTCGGGCCAGACCGCCGAGGCCTTCTGGAATTCCCTGCGCCACGTGCGACCGCTCTCCTTCGGACTCAATTGCGCCCTGGGAGCCAAGGAGTTGCGCCCCTACGTCGAGGAACTCTCCCGCGTCTGCGACTGCCTCGTCTCCGCCCACCCCAACGCAGGCTTGCCCAACGCCTTCGGGGGCTACGACGAGACTCCCGACATGTTGGCCGATGAAATCGAGGGCTGGGCACGCACGGGCATCGTCAATATCGTCGGCGGCTGCTGCGGTACATCCCCCGACCACATCCGCGCGATCGCGGCCCGGGTTGCCGGCGTACTCCCCCGCGCTCTTCCGACCCCGGCAACTGCCCTGCGGCTTTCCGGCCTGGAGCCCTTCAACGTCGGCGCCGGCTCGCTTTACGTCAATGTCGGCGAACGCACCAACGTCACCGGCTCCCGCGCCTTCGCCCGCATGATCCTCGAAGGGCGCTTCGACGACGCCCTGGCGGTGGCCCGGCAGCAGGTGGAGAACGGCGCCCAGGTGATCGATATCAACATGGACGAGGCGATGCTGGACTCGGTCGCCGCCATGGACCGCTTCCTCAAGCTCGTCGCCTCGGAGCCCGACATTTCGCGGGTGCCGATCATGCTCGACTCGTCCAAGTGGGAAGTCATCGAAGCCGGTCTGAAGTGCGTCCAGGGCAAGGGGATCGTCAATTCGATCTCGATGAAGGAGGGGGAGGCCAAGTTCCTGGAACAGGCCAAGCTCGCCCGCCGCTATGGCGCCGCAGTCATCGTCATGGCCTTCGACGAAAAGGGTCAGGCCGATACCTACGCCCGCAAGACCGAGATCTGCAGCCGGGCTTACGCCCTTCTGACGGGGATGGGTTTCCCTGCCGAAGACATCATCTTCGACCCCAACATCTTCGCCATCGCCACGGGAATTCCCGAGCACGACAACTACGCCGTCGATTTCATCGAAGCGACGCGCTGGATCAAGGCCAATCTCCCCCACGCCCACATCTCGGGCGGGGTGTCCAACGTCTCCTTCAGCTTCCGCGGCAACGACCCGGTGCGCGAGGCCATCCACACCGTCTTCCTGTACCACGCCATCCAGGCCGGCATGACCATGGGCATCGTCAATGCCGGCATGCTCGGCGTCTACGACGACCTGGAGCCAAACCTGCGGCAGAAGGTCGAAGACGTCGTGCTCAACCGCCATCCAGGTGCCGGGGATGCCCTGGTCGAGTTTGCCCAGACCGTCAAGGAAGGCAAGGCCAAGGACTCCGGACCCGATCTCACCTGGCGCGAGCAGCCGGTGGAGAAGCGCCTGGAATACGCTCTGGTCAAGGGCATTACCGATTTTGTCGTGGCCGACACGGAAGAGGTGAGGGCCAAACTGGAAGCGCTGGGCAAACCGCCTCTGGCCGTCATCGAAGGCCCGCTCATGGCGGGCATGAACCACGTCGGCGACCTCTTTGGCGCCGGGAAGATGTTCCTGCCCCAGGTGGTGAAATCAGCCCGAGTCATGAAGCAGGCGGTCGCCCACCTGGTGCCCTACATCGAGGCGGAAAAGGCCCGCTCGGGCATCGGCTCCAAGGGGCGCATCCTGATGGCAACGGTCAAGGGCGACGTGCACGATATCGGCAAGAACATCGTCGGCGTCGTGCTCGGCTGCAACGGCTACGACGTGATCGATCTCGGCGTCATGGTGCCCTGCGAGAATATCCTGCATGCCGCCCGCGAGCACAAGGCGGACATCATCGGCCTCTCCGGACTGATCACGCCCTCGCTGGAAGAAATGGCCCATGTCGCCGCCGAAATGAAGCGCCAAGGATTCACCCAGCCCTTGCTGATCGGCGGCGCGACGACCAGTCGTGCGCACACGGCGATCAAGATCGCCACCAATACCGACAGTCCGGTGGTCTATGTACCGGACGCCTCGCGCGCCGTGGGCGTCGCCACCAAGCTCCTGTCGGCGGAGCAGAGAGCAGGTTACGTGGACGAAGTCGCCACCGAATACGAGGCTTTGCGCGCTGAGCACGCCGGGCGCAAGGGCGCCACGCTGGTCTCCCTGGCGGAGGCCCGGGCCAATCGTTTCACGTGGAACGAGCCCCACACGCCCACCGTGCCGGCAGTGGTCGGCGTTCGTGCTCTCGATATCGACCTCGCCGAGCTCGCGCTGTTCATCGACTGGACCCCCTTCTTCCAGAGCTGGGAACTCGCCGGCCGCTACCCGGCAATCCTGGAAAGCGAAACCGTGGGCGAAACCGCCCGCCAGCTGTTCGACGACGCGCGCCGCATGCTGACCCGCATCATTGAGGAACAATGGCTGTGCGCCCGCGCCGTCTTCGGCCTCTGGCCGGCTGCCGGCCTGGGCGACGACATCGTTTTCTACGCCGACGAGTCCCGCAACATGGAACTCGGGCGTTGGGTCGGACTGAGACAGCAGCACAAGCAGCCCGCCGGGCGGCAGAACATCGCCCTGGCCGATTTCGTCGGCCAGCGAGATTACTGTGGCGCCTTCGCCGTCACGGCCGGCCTGGGAATCGAAACCAAGGTGGCCGAATTCGAAGCCGCCAACGACGACTACTCGGCCATCCTGCTCAAGTCCCTCGCCGACCGCCTTGCCGAAGCCGCTGCCGAGTGGCTTCACCAGAGGGTACGGCAGGAATTCTGGGCTTACGCCGCCGACGAATCGCTCACCAACGACGAACTCATCGCCGAAGCCTACATGGGCATCCGGCCCGCCCCGGGCTATGCGGCCTGCCCGGACCATACGGCCAAGCGCGACCTCTTCGCCCTCCTCGATGCTCCGGCCAACGCGGGCATGGGACTCACGGAATCCTGCGCCATGACCCCCGCCGCCGCCGTCGCCGGCTTCTTCATCGGCCACCCCGCCGCCCGCTATTTCGCGATCCCCAAGATCGGGCGGGATCAGTTGGAAGACTGGGCAAGGCGCAAGGGGATGCCAGTTTCAGAGGCGGAACGGTGGCTGGCGCCCTTGCTCTAGCGATTCTCTTCGTCGAATTCGATTACATGCGGTTACAGCCCCGGTTGACGGCATACCTTCCGCCCCCGAGAAACGACAACCAACCCAGGTCCCTGAGCGCCTGTAACTGTTGTCTTAGCTTTGCTTTTATGTGCTTGTTGTTGGGAAAGAGTCGAGCCAGCTCGGGCTCGGCGCTATAGACATCGGCCAAGGAGAATGACTCCGAACTCAGCCGAGAAACAGTCCCCATGGTGACGGTTAACCAGCCCCTGGAGTCTGCGTTGCCCTCGTCCAGAAAGGCTGTTCTTTTCCATTCTCGCTGTATTTCGTCCTGGGGTACAGCCTGGAATTCCTTGACGCACGCAATTCTTCCTTCCGGCGGGAGCAATCCGATATTGATGTTGCATCCCTGCCAGCCCGCTCGTCGGCAGTGGTTTCCCAGCGGCGTTCTCGGGACGACGATCTCCGCTACAAGAAATCGCTTCGGGATCGCGACCACGCTTCTGGTCTCGTATTCTTCCGTATAGCTGAGAAGGATCAAATTGGCGCTTTGGCCTGATCGAATTCTGGTTAGCATTGAGGCGTAGGCCCCATCAGGAATCGTTTTGCCAAAGACTCCCTTCTTGCTCTTGAGCTCAAATCCTTGCCTACAGGTCCTGCACAGAAAATCCATGGCTACAGTGTTATTGGGCGTCCGACACAACCCGTCGGCGCATTGGGGGCATTGGAAATTGCTTTCTATCCACGCCTCGCTGAAAACGCGGGCAGGTTGGGTGGCGCTCTTATATCGACTGAGGAAGTTCAAAGTAAGTTGTGCTCCAATCCGACCCAGTATCGGACGACAAGCTGGGACCGCACTTCGAAATTTGGCGCCCACCGCCAATCTTGAGCGGCAGGGCCAGCAGCAATAGTAGCCCTACCTCTGGAGCACCGGACCATAAGGCAATCACCAAGAGACTTCGCATGGGCTCAACCGCGACTAACATCGACCTCACCCCCCTCAACACCCTCGCCCTTCCCGGTCGGGCAGCGCGCTATCGACGCGTAACCGAGGTCGGGCAGCTCCACGAACCGGAAGCCCAGGGGAGTCCCCGCTTCATCCTCGGCGGAGGGAGCAATCTGGTCGTGGAAGGCGACTTCGACGGCTTGGCTCTGCACATGGCAATTCCCGGAAGACGCCGGGTCGCGGAGGACGCCGAAGCTTGGTTCATCGAGGCCGGTGCGGGCGAAAACTGGCACGACTTTGTCCAATGGACGCTGGACCAGGGCTGGCCGGGCCTGGAAAACCTTTCCCTGATTCCCGGAACGGTAGGTGCGGCACCGATCCAGAACATCGGCGCCTACGGCCTGGAAGTGGGCGAACGGATCGCCCGGGTGGATGCCTACGACTTCGCCACCCGCTGTCTCGTCGCCTTTGGTCCTGAGGACTTCCGTTTCGACTACCGGGACAGCATCTTCAAACAGGAAGGCTGGCATCTTTCCGGCCGCTTCGCCATCGTCGCGGTAAGCTTTCGTCTGCCGAAGTCCTGGTCGGCCAACTGCCGCTATGGCGATCTCGCAAAGGAACTGGCTGCGCGGGACATCACCGCTCCCAGCCCCGCGGATGTCGCGGCGGCGATCATCGCCATCCGCCGACGCAAGCTTCCCGACCCTGCTTTGGTACCCAACGCGGGCAGTTTTTTCCACAATCCCATCGTCGATGCCTCTGCCGCCGACGCCCTTGCCGCGCGGCATCCCACCCTGCCCCGCTATCCTCAGCCAGACGGCCGCGTGAAGCTGGCCGCCGGCTGGCTCATCGAGCAGGCCGGCTGGAAGGGGCGCGATCTGGGGCCGGCAGGTATGTACGAGGGACAGGCCCTGGTCCTGGTCAATCGGGGAGGTGCCCGGGGTGCCGATGTCCGCGCCCTAATGACCGCAGTCCAGAGAGACGTGAGGCAGCGCTTCGGTATCGACCTGTTGCCCGAGCCGGTCTTCATCGGAGGTGGGGGCCGGGCCTCCGGTTAGCCGTTTTCCGCAAGGCACCGGCCTACCGAAACGGGAGCCACTTACGGTATAGTCCCTGCGCAAGAAGAAGGATCGAGGGAAAACAAGATGGCAGACGAGACGAACACCCCCCGCGGCACCTCGGCCCGCGCACCGGATCTGAACTGGAGCCAGGTGCGGGAAACCGTGCTGATGCTGGAACTGTCTGCAGTGCAGATCGAGGCGGCGATGACCGAAAGCAATGCCTCGGTCGATGTGCTCACCGGTTCATTCACGGCCATGGCCGAATGCATGCGTCTCCTGTCGGAAACTGTCCAGACACTACCCGACACCCCGGAGGTCGCAGCAGCGAAGGCCCGCTTGGTCGGGACCTCCGACGAGGTTTCCGCCATGGTCCACCAGGCGGTGATCGCCTTCCAGTTCTACGATAAGCTGGTCCAGCGGCTGGCCCACGTGGGCGTCAGTCTAGGCTCCCTGAGCGATCTGGTATCCAACCAGGCGCGGCTTTACAACCCGGCGGAATGGGTCGCGCTGCAGGATAAGATCCGTTCCAAGTACACCATGCGCGAGGAAGTCGCGATGTTCGACGCCGTCATGGCGGGCGTTCCCGTCCATGAGGCGGTCCATCAGTACATGGCGGAAATGAAGGAAAAGGGCGACGACATCGAGCTGTTCTGACGCTTCCCGCGTCGCCGGCAGCCTTCAGGCGGAAAAGTCCCCCGGCGCTTCCCAGACGATATTCGCCCGCTGACCTCCCCGCGAGGTTCTTTCCAGCATGTCGATGAAAGGCCAGGCCCGGTTCCCCAACGGAACCGGCGCTTCATCCCCATCGTCTGCTTGCGTTGGCGGCGCGCTTCCGCGCTCGACCGCACGCCGCAGCCTTGCTGCGGCCGCAGGCATTTCGTCGGCCGTGATACCGCCGCGGGCCGTGCAGTGCTTCCCAAGCGCCAGCAGGAGTTGCCGGGCCACCTCGGCGAACATGATGAGTTCGCCGGTCTCGCTCGAAATAAATTTCACAAGCATGCGTATCCCGATTGAAATATCTCCCGGTTATCGTGGAGAATGTATGAGGGGAGACTTATGAACACCACCTATACTACAGCCAATCTATTGGCGACGGGTGCCGACGAACTCGAACGACTAGCCCTCGAGGAAATCATCCGCCGCCAGCGCTTGGGCAACGCGGTTTCGGCCTTGGTTGTCCCCACGGCTGCGACCGATCTCGCGGTTGCCATGGCTACAGCTGGCGCCCGCGTCACCGTTGGCGACGACGCCGCACAGGCAGAGCGCGCGCTGGCCGTGGCCGCTGGCGCTGGGTTCCGGGACGAAATTGCTTTCAGCACATTCGATTTTCTCGGCCTCGCCGACACGCTCACCGGCGAGCCCTTCGACGTCGCGGTCATCCAGCGAGGGCTGTGCGGGGTGCGTTATGAACAGGCTAGACGGCTGGTCCATGAACTCCTGCTGCGCCTCAAGATCGGGGGCAAACTTTACGTTTCCATTCTCGGGCTGCATTCTGAGCTGGCCGATGCTTACCCGGGCAGCGAGGTGGTTCTGTCCGAACGATTCTGCTGCCTGGCGCCGGAGGTCGCGGCTCGCTACGACCTACACCACCCGGTATGCCTGTATTCGGAGCGCAATCTGTTCACCCTCCTCCTGGAGGCCGGCTGCAGCGTGCTGCGCACCTTCACCACCACCCATGGCAACGTGAAGGGCGTGGCGATCCGCGTCTGATGCCCCTTGGTTCCCGCCCGCCGCTGCGCCTGGGTATCGATTTGGGCGGCACCAAGATTGAGGTCGCCGCTCTCGGCCCCCGGGGAAGATTCCTTCTGCGGCGCCGCAGAGATACTCCGCGCAACGATTACCAAGCCACGGTAGGCGCCGTTTCGGCTCTGGTCGAGGAAGCCGAGGCCGAACTCGGCCAACGAGGCAGCGTGGGAATCGGCATTCCCGGGTCCGAATCACCGGAGGACGGATGCATCCGCAACGCCAATTCCACCTGGCTCAACGGTCGGCCTCTGCGTCGCGATCTGCAGGCCCTGCTTCAGCGGGAAGTCCGGCTGGCCAACGACGCCAACTGTTTCGCCCTCTCGGAGGCCATTGACGGGGCTGCCGCGGATGCGGCGACCGTGTTCGGAGTCATTCTCGGTACCGGAGTCGGTGGCGGTCTGGTGGTCCACCGCCGGGTCCTGGTCGGCGCCAACGCCATTGCCGGCGAATGGGGCCACAACCCCCTGCCCGCCCCTTCTCCCGGCGATCTGCCTCCGCCCCCCTGCTATTGCGGCCGCCTCGGCTGTATCGAAACCTACCTGAGTGGCCCGGCTCTGACCGCCGACCACCGTGCGTCCACCGGAGCAAGCCTCGACGCCGCCGCCATCGCCGCCCGGGCCGCGACCGGGGACCCGGACTGCGAAGCTACCCTTGCCCGCTACCGCGAGCGCTTGGCGCGTGCCCTTGCCGGGATCATCAACGTCTTCGACCCGGAGGTGATCGTTCTGGGAGGCGGCCTCTCGGGGATAGCCTCGCTCTACGAAGTCGTCCCTCGCCTCTGGGGTCGGCATGTCTTTTCGGAATGCATCCGCACCCGCCTGGTCCCTCCCCGCCACGGCGACTCCTCCGGAGTGCGGGGTGCGGCTTGGCTGTGGAATCGGCCATGACCCCGCAACCGGTCGCCGTCTTCATCGGCAGGGTCGCTCCGCTGCCCGGCACCGGCCGCCCTTCCGCCCTCCTCAAGTCTGCGGCTCCGCTGCCGATCGCCCTCGGACCGACCGGCTTCGCCGGCGACGAACAGGCCGACCGCAGCGTCCACGGCGGCCCCGAAAAGGCCGTCCATGGCTTCCCGGTCGAGCACTATGCCCGCCTCGCACGGGAATTCCCCGCGGCTGCAGCCCAGTTTGTTGCGGGAAGCATCGGCGAAAACCTTTCCGCCGCCGGCTGCGAAGAGGTGATCGTGCGCCCGGGAGACATCTACGCTCTGGGCGAAACCCGCCTTCAGGTCACCCAACCCCGCAGTCCCTGCTGGAAGATCGATGCCCGCTACGGTATCGAGGGCATGGCCGCCTTCATCGCTGCCCAGGGCATCGCCGGCTGGTACGCCCGGGTGCTCGTTCCCGGCATCGTACGCGCTGGCGATGGGCTCCTGCTGGTCGACCGCGATCCAACCGCCCCCACTCTGGCCGAAGCGCTGGCCACCAGTCGCCTCCACCGCCCTCACCCCGATGCCCTGGCAGCGATCGCGCAGGTCAAGGGGATCGCCGAGTGCTGGCGCCGAAAACTCTTGGATCGAATCGCCTGGCTCAGGGGAAATGGCAGCGGCTGATCCCGCCTCGATATTCAGCTTCCGTTCGCACCGCGTTGCCACGCTTCCTGGCCCGCGACGGAAGCCTGACGCGAAGACATGCCGTAAACTATGCTTTCAGCAGGATATCGAAATGCGGCCTCAGCTTAGGATTCCCGCTGGCTGAGCTCAGCACTCCAGCGGATCCACTTCCAGGTGCCAGCGCAGCATGCCCGGACAGCGTATCGTTTCTATCTTCTCCCGCCAGATCGGCAGGAAGTCCTGCAAAGCCCGCCGGGACGGAGATTCCACCAGGAGTTGCGCCCGCTCCCGCTCGGCGAGCCGGGCGAGCCGCATGGGGATGGGATCGTAGGCGGTGACTCCGGGACAATCTGCGTTCTCGGCATGAACCCGGGCGGTAGCGAGAAAGGCGATGGCTTCCGCCATGCCCGCTGCTTCGGCCCGCAGGATGGCCTGATAGGCGTACGGAGGAAAACCGGCCTGGCGCCGCTCTTCGAGTTGTGCGGCGGCGAATCCGGGGTAATCGTGGGCGGCCAGGGCGGCGTAGAGGGGGTGGTCCGGGTAACGGGTCTGAATGAGCACCTCGCCCGGCAGATCGGCCCGGCCGGCGCGTCCCGCCACCTGCATGAGTTGGGAAAAGAGTCGTTCCGGCGCCCGCCAGTCGGCGGCGAACAGGGCGGCATCGGCCCCCACTGCGCCCACCAGGGTCAGCCGCGGGAAGTCGTGCCCCTTGGCCAGCATCTGGGTGCCGACCAGGATGTCGGCGCCGCCCCCGTGGATGCTTTCCAGCACTGCCTCCCACTGGCGGCGGGACTTGACCGCGTCGCGGTCCACCCGCAGGACGCGGGCTCCGGAGAAACGCTGTCCCAGCCATTCCTCCAGGCGCTGGGTCCCGCGCCCGAAGGGCTGGATGTCCTGATTGCCGCAGGTGGGACAGGCCCGTGGGACGCGGGCTTCGAATCCGCAGTGGTGGCAGCGCAAGCGCCGGTCGGCCTGATGCAGGACGAGGTTGGCGGCACAGCGATGGCAGCGCGAGAGCCAGCCGCAGGCGGCGCAGGCGAGTACCGGCGCATAGCCGCGGCGGTTGAGGAAGACGAGGCTTTGCTCCCCGCGTTCGAGCCGTTCGGCAAGGGCAGCCTCCAAGGCCGCCCCGATACCTTCCTTGAGCGTCTCCCGCCGGCTATCCACCAGGGTGACCGTGGGCAGCTTGGCATCGGGAACCGCCCGTTGGGCGAGGGTCAGCAGGCGGTAGCGACCGGCTCGGGCGTTGGCCCAACTTTCCAACGCCGGGGTCGCCGAACCGAGGACCACGGGAATACCGGCCTGCTGAGCGCGAAAGATGGCCACATCGCGCGCCGAGTAGCGCATGCCGTCCTGTTGCTTGAACGAGGGATCGTGCTCCTCGTCGACGACGATCAGCCCCAAGTCGGGCATGGGGGTGAACACCGCCAGCCGGGTCCCGAGGACGATGGCTGCCTCGCCGGCTTGGGCGGCACGCCAGTGCCGTTCCCGGGCGGCCTCGGCAAGTTCGCTGTGCAGCGCCACGACGATGGCTGCGGGAAAGCGCGCGCGGACGCGGAATTCAAGCTGGGGGGTGAGATTGATTTCCGGAACGAGGACCAGGGCTTGGCGCCCCGCTGCCAGGGTGGCTTCGATGAGGCGAAGATAGACTTCGGTCTTGCCGCTGCCTGTGATGCCGTGGAGCAACCAGGGAACGAAGCCGGCGGCGGACTGGATGGCGCTGACCGCCACGCGCTGGTCGGCGGTCAGATCCGGTACGGCCGCGGGGTGCGGAACGCGATTCCGGCGACCCGCCCGGCGCACAGGGGGGCTCAAGCGTTTGAGGCCGGCCGGCAGGGCCTGCAGAAGCGCTTCGCCAGGAGGCGCCTGGTAGTAGCGCGCGGCAAACTCGCAAAGCGACAGGAAATGCGGCGATAGCGGCGGAAGATCGCGCAGGATCTCGCTGGCGGGCCGCAACTGATCTTCTGGCCAATCGCTGTTCTGAGCCACGGCGACGATGACCCCGATGCGCTCGCCACGACCGAAGGGGACCCTCACCCGCAGACCAACATCGGCAGTTTCCGCGTTCGGCCAGCGATAGTCGAAAAAGCGATGGAGCGGCAAATCGAGGGCCACGCGCAAGAAGCTCACGGGGAGAGGCTTTCCAGGGGTTTTATACTTCGCGTTGTTTCTTGAAAAACGCAGCAACCCTCTAACTTATTGAGCTTTTTTAAATTGTCCCCAAAAACTGTGGATAACTTTGTGGATTGCTCATGGATGAGTGCCCTAACCCGGTAGTCCTGAAGGATTTTTGTCACTTTGCCGAAAAATTCGGCGCAAAAAAACCCGTTTATTTTCAACGCGTTGTGTTTTCCTGCCGGTGTCAAGAGGCGGTAAGGAAATTCCCCTACCGAATGCCCCGGAACTGTGCATAAGTTAAACACCCCCGGAACGGCGACTATGACCTTTAGCCTACTCTTTGGTAGGCGTGAACGGTTTCCACCAAGACCGAGACATTCTCCGGCGGAGTGAATTGGGAAATGCCGTGGCCGAGGTTGAAGACGTGACCGGTCTTGCCCTGACCATAGCTGTCCATGACCTTGATGGCCTCGGCGGCAACAACCTCCGGCGACGCAAAGAGCACATTGGGATCCAGGTTGCCCTGGAGCGCCACCCGGTTACCGACCCGGCGACGCGCCTCGCCGATGTCTATGGTCCAGTCCAGTCCGACTGCATCGCAACCGATGGCAGCGATGTCTTCGAGCCAGAGGCCGCCATTCTTGGTGAATACGATGCTGGGAACGCGCTCGCCGCCCTTTTCCCGCTTGAGCCCCGCGACGATGCGCGCCATATAGGCGAGGGAAAATTCCCGGTAGGCCGCTGCCGAGAGGGAACCGCCCCAGGTATCGAAAATCATCACCGCCTGGGCGCCGGAATCGATCTGAGCATTGAGGTAGGCCGTCACCGTATCCGCGGTCACCGCCAGGATGCGGTGCAGGAGATCGGGCCGGTCGTAGAGCATGGTCTTGATCCGGCGGAAATCGCTCGATCCCCCCCCTTCGATCATGTAGCAAGCAAGGGTATAGGGACTGCCGGAAAAACCGATTAAGGGGACCGAATTGTCGAGGGCACGACGGATTTCGCTCACCGCATCCATCACGTAGCGCAAATGGTCGTTCGGATCCGGCGCCGAGAGGTCGTTGATCGCCCATTCCTCGCGCAAGGGCCGCTCGAACTTGGGCCCTTCGCCTTCTTCGAAATAAAGGCCCAGCCCCATGGCGTCCGGGATGGTGAGGATGTCGGAAAAGAGGATCGCGGCATCCAGGTCGTAACGGGCCAGGGGCTGCAGGGTGACCTCGCAGGCCAGCGACGGCGTCTTGCACAGATTGAGGAAATTGCCTGCCCGCTTGCGGGTCTCGCAGTATTCCGGAAGGTAGCGACCCGCCTGACGCATGAGCCAGAGAGGGGTACGGTCGGTTGGCTCCTTCAGCAGGGCGCGCAGGAAATTGTCATTGCGGGGTCGGGACACGATGGGCTCGCCGGAAGTCGAAAGAGCCGAATTATCCGCCTTTCAAGAGCCCCGGTCACTTGCGCCAGAAGTAGGGCGTGAACAGAACCACCAGGGAAAAGATCTCCAGGCGGCCGGCAAGCATCGCCAGGGAACAGATCCAGGTCTGGAAGTCGGTCAAGGGACCGTAATTCTGGGCCGGCCCGACGACATTGAGACCCGGTCCCGCATTGTTGATGCAGGCGATGATCGCCGTAAAGGCGGAAACGAAGTCTAGCCCGCTGGCGACAAGGAAGAAGGTCAACTCTCCGACGGTCAGGGCGTAGAGAAAGATGAACCCAAGCACCGCCCCGGAGATGGCCTGGGGAATGATCGTGCTCCCCACCCGGATGGGATGGACCACGTTCGGATGGATCAGTTTTTCCAGTTCCCGCAAACCTTGCTGGGAAAGGATCAGGGTGCGGATCATCTTGATTCCGCCGCCGGTGGAACCCGACGAGACGGCGATACACGAAAGGAAGAGCATCCAGAGGGGAACGAAGTTGGGCCACTTGTCGTAGTCCACGCTGGCGAATCCGCAATCGGTCGCAATCGAGACAAGATTGAAGGCAACGTGGCGCAGCGCGACCCCGAAGTCGGAGTAGGTCCCGACCCCCCAGAGATACAGGGCGCACACCAGGATGCTGGAAGCGATCAGGGCGACGAAAGCCTTGGCCTCGGTATCGGCCCAATAACACTTCAGACTGAGGCCTCGCCAGGCGACGAAGTGGGTGGCGAAATTGATCCCCGCCAGCATCATGAAGACGATCAGGATGCCTTCTATCAGGGGCGAATTGAACTGTCCGACGCTGGCGTCGTAGGTGGAAAAACCGCCCAGGGAAAGGGCGGCGAAGGCATGGCAGATGGCGTCCAGCCAGGACATTCCGGCCAGTTTCAGCGAGGCGATGCAGGCGGCGGTGATTCCGAAATAGACCAGCCACAAGGCCTTGGCCGTGCTGGCGATGCGGGGCGTGAGTTTCGAATCCTTCATCGGCCCGGGTGTCTCGGCCTTGTAGAGCTGCATCCCCCCCACCCCGAGCAGCGGCAGGATGGCGACCGCGAGCACGATGATCCCCATGCCGCCCAGCCAGTTGAGTTCGTGGCGCCAGAGATTCACCGAAGGGGGGAGCGCATCGAGTCCCGTCAGCACGGTTGCCCCCGTCGTCGTCAACCCGGACATGGTCTCGAAGAACGCATCGGTGAAGGACAGGCCGTCGATGGTCAGCATGAGCGGAACCGTCGCGATTGCGGCCATGAGAACCCACGCCAGGGTCACCAGGAGGAAGCCGTCCCGCGGCTTGAGTTCGCGCCGATGGCGATAAGTGAACAAAGCCAGGAGTCCGCCGAACCCCAGGCAGACGCCGAGGCCGTCGAGGAAATCGTAGAGGGTCCCGTCGGCGTAGATGAGCGAGCTGACGATGGGCATCAGGTACGTGCTCCCGAAAAACAGGAGCATCATCCCCATGACGTGGAGTACGGGTAGCAGCGTATGCACGACGTCCCCTCAGAAGAAGCCCAGGCCGACCTGGAACAATTCCTCGATCTTGCGCACCAGCCGCTTGTTGAGGCAAAAGACGATGACGTGATCGCCGGACTCGATGACCGTCTCGCCGTGGGCGATGACGACGTGTCCCGCCCGCCGCTCTGCCGTACCGTCGTCCCGTACCCTGAGGACCTCGATCGTATCGAAATCCCGCACCAGAGCGGCGACGGTGACCCCCGGAGGCCAGGGAATATCGGCGATGGCACGCCCGATCACCCGCGACGAACGGGAGTCCCCATGGGCGACGATCTCGAGCGCCTCGGCGGCACCCCGCCGGAGCGAATGGACTGCGGTGACGTCGCCCCGCCGAACGTGGGCGAGCATGCTGCCGATGGAGACCTGGGCCGGCGACAGGGCGATGTCTATGGGGCCGCCCTGGATCATCTCTGCATAGGCGCGCCGATTGATGAGGGCGACGACGCGCTTGCAGCCCATGCGTTTGGCGAGGGAGGCCGACATGATGTTGTTTTCGTCGTCGTTGGTCAGTGCCAGGAAGAGATCCATATCGCCGATGTTCTCCTGCTCCAGCAGACTTTCATCGGTCGAGTCGCCGGCAAGGACCAGGGTTTTCCCCAGGCGCTGGGACGCCTGTTCGGCGCGGCCCTTCTGAGTTTCGATCAGCTTGACCTCGTAGTGGGCCTCGAGGGCCGCCGCGACCCGCAGTCCGATATTGCCCGCTCCGCCGATCATGACGCGCCGCACGGGCTGCGTCATACGGCGAAGCTCGCGCATCACCTGACGGATGTCCTCTGCCGCCGCCAGCAGGAATACCTCGTCACCCGCCCGGATCAGGGTATCCCCATCGGGGGCGACGGGCTGGTCGTCGCGGAAGATCGCGGCGATCCGGGCTTCCATGCCGACCGGAAGATGACTGCGCATTTCCCGGATCGGCTTGTTCACCAGCAAACCGCCTTCGTAGGCGCGAACGGCCACCAGACTGACGCGGCCGCCGGCGAACTCCATGACCTGCAAGGCCTCGGGGAAGCGGATCAGGCGATGGATGTAGTCGGATATGACCTGCTCCGGGCAGATGGCGAAATCGACGGCAAAATTTTCCGGAGCCAGCAGGTGCGCATCGTCCAGAAAATCCTGGGAGCGCAGGCGGGCAATGCGGGTCGGGATGTTGAAGACCCCGTGGCCCAGCTTGCAGGCCACCAGATTGGTCTGGTCATTCTGGGTCACTGCGATCAAGAGGTCCGCATCCTCGGCCCCGGCTTCGCGCAAAACCGAGGGATGGGCGGCGTTGCCCGCCACCGTCCGCAGATCGAGACGATCCTGAAGATATTGCAGTCGCACCGTATCGGTATCGACGACGGTGATGTCGTTCTCCTCCGACACCAGGCCCTCGGCCACGCTGGCGCCGACCTGCCCCGCCCCGAGAATGATGACGCGCATGGCGATTCCCCCTGCCCAAACGGGCCTTATTCTTCCGTTTTCCGGCCCAAGGCCACCCCGAGCTGCTTCAGTTTGCGATAGAGGTGTGTGCGCTCCAGCCCCGATTTTTCCGCGAGCTTGGTCATGTTGCCCCCCTCCAGCCGCAGATGGTGCTCGAAATACAGCTTCTCGAAGGCATCCCGCGCCTCCCGCAGCGGCTGCTCGAGCAGGGGGAGCAAGGAAACCACGGCTTCGTCCTCCTCCTGGGGCCGCAGGCGAGTCACATCCTCGGCGACGATTTCCTCGTCCAGGGTCGTGAGCGCCAGATTGCGCACCAGGGTATAGAGCTCAGACCATCCCCCATCGCCGACACCTTTCCAGGGCTGGGTGCGCAGAGCGTTCAGGGCACTGCTGGCCAGCCGACGATTGGGCACCTCGCCCCGCTCGATGAAATGGGTGAGGAGCAGGCCGGCGATCTCCGGCACGTCGTCGGCATGACCGGCCAGGCTGGGCATGGCCACCCAGATTTCCCCCAACCTCGCAATCAGCTTGCCGTCCCAGCCCGTCTCGCCGAGAGCGGCCAAGGGCCGGCTGCTGGCGGCCACGAGGAGGAGATTGAGCTTCTCCAGGCGGTCGAGGGTGAAGGTGAGATTCATCTGCTGCAGTTTCCCCAGGGCCGTGAGATCGGGTACGAAGATCACCCCGCCGCCAGCCTTCTCCAGAGTCTCCTGGGAGATGGCGCTGGTCTGGGAAGACAGATCGAGCCACGGAGCTCGGGGCGGCTGCAGGGTGCGGGCGCAGATTTCGGCCATGCCGCCCGTCGCGCCCTTGAGCAGAATGACTGAAGCCTTGCCCGCCGCCTGCTCCAGCCGGCGTTTGAATTCCTTCATGAATCCCGTGCGGGCAAAGGCCTCCAGGGTCAGGTGCGGCCGTTGAACCGGCCCGGCGTGCTTGAGAGCCTTCTGGACAGTGGCCAGGAGCTTCTGCAAAGCGATCGGCTTTTCAAGGAATTCGAAGGCGCCGAAGCGGGTCGCTTCCACCGCCGAATCGATGGTACCGTGGCCCGACATCATCACCACCGGCATGCTGAGCTGACCTCCGGCGTGCCACTCCTTGAGGAGCGATATCCCGTCGGTGTCCGGCATCCAGATGTCGAGCAGGACGAGATCCGGACGGAGCTCTTCCCGTACCCGCCGGGCAGCCTGAGCATTTTCCGCCAGCCGTACGTCGTAGCCCTCGTCGATCAGAATTTCCGAGAGCAGCTCCCGGATTCCGACCTCGTCGTCAACGACCAGAATGATTGCCATTTTTGCTTTCCTCCTCCCGCACCAGGGGCAGGCGAATTTCGATCCGCGCGCCGCCTTCCGGCGAATTGCCGATATCTATGGTTCCGTGATGTTCATCGATGATTTTCTTGACGATGGGCAGACCAAGGCCTGTGCCCCGCGCCTTGGTGGTCACGTAGGGCTCGAAGATGCGCGGCAGCAACTCTGCCGGAAATCCAGGACCATTGTCAGCCACCAGGAGCCGCGCATGTTTTCCCACCCGTGCCGTGCGCACGGTGATTCCCCCGTCGCTGCGACCCTCCAAGGCATCCTCGGCATTGCGTAGAAGATTGTGGATGATCTGCCGCAGCTGGGTGGCATCCCCGAGAACCGCCGGTAGCCCGCTGGCGAGATCGGTCGAGATGGCGGCCCCGGAGGTTTCATAGAGGCCCAACACCTCGCCGATCAGTGCATTGAGGTCCAGGGGCGCCACCTCCGGCGCCGGAAGCCGAGCGTAATCCCGGAAATCGTCAACCATACGCTTCATCGCCTGGACCTGATTGATGATCGTCTGGGTCCCCCGCTTGAGCATATCGGCATCGCCGTTCATGAGCTTGTCCGAGAGCTTGAATTGCAGACGTTCGGCGGAAAGCTGGATGGGAGTCAGGGGATTCTTGATTTCATGGGCGAGGCGGCGGGCAACCTCGCCCCAGGCAGCACTGCGCTGAGCGGAAATCAGGCGAGTGACGTCATCGAAGACCACGACCTCGCCCCCGCCGCTCGCTTCGGGGAGACGCGATCCGCGCAGCAGGAGCACCTGCGGCATCCCGTTGGGACGTTCCAATTCCAGCTGGCCCTGCCATTCGCCGTCGCTACTGGCGGCGAAGTGCCCATTGACGCAGGCAGCCAGGGCGTTCTGGCGTGACCATTCCGCCAGGGCAGTCCCAACCAGCCCCTGGAAATCATCCCCGAGTATGGTCAGGGCGCCCTCATTGACCGTGCGCAGGACGAAGGCCCGGTCGAAAACCAGCACCCCTGCCGAGAGATTGGCCAGGATGGACTCCAGGTACCCGCGCGCCGATTCGAGTTCGGCCCGATGCCGCTCGGTCTCCCGGCGGGCATCGTCCAGTTGCCGGGTCATGCGACTGAACGACTGGGTGAGGACCCCAAGTTCATCCCGGCTATACACGGCTTGGCGGGGGGAAAAATCCCCCTGGGCCACCGCCTGGGTCCCCTCGGCAAGCATGGACAAAGGGGCAGACAGCCGGCGTGCCATGACGAAAGCGAGCGCAAAGGCGGTAAAAAGCGCGAGAAGTACGGTCAGCGTCAGGGTCAGCGCATAGATGCGGGTGAGACCCTCGCGGGCCAGTTGCAATTCCTGGTAGTCCCGATAGACGGCTTGCACGGCCTCGGCATTCTGAGCCAGTGCCGGGGGTACCGGGTGGACGAGCTGCAGTATGCGGCGGTCCTCGAAAACACCTCGCGTGGTAACCGGCACCAGGACCCGGAGATTCATCCGCCCGCCTTCAAGATCCACCGAAGTCACGGCGAAGGCGCTGCGGGCCTGCTTGAGCTGGGTCTGGCTGGGCAGGGCGGGCAGCAGCCCGCTGCCCAGCTCGGAATTGGCGCTGGCGAGCAGTTGCCCGCCGGAGGTAAAGAGGGCAGCCGACTGGGCTCCGCTTTGTTCAAGAAGCCGCAGCATGGCCGAGCGACGGCCCGATTCCGGAAGGTCGGAAAGCTCCAGGGCCATGTTGCGCGCCTTGTCCGACAATTCGGCGAGAAGGGAATCCAGCGCGGAACGACCGAGGCTGAGGCCCGATTCCAAGGCCTTTTCGACCCGCACGTCGAACCAGCTCTCGATCGAACGGGTGACGAACTGCACCGATACGCCATAGACCAGAGCGCCGGGCAGCACCGCCACCAAGCCGAACATGAGCATAAGACGCAACTTGAGGCGGGCGCCGAAGACCTGCTTGCGGTAATCCCGCCAGAGTACCGATAACTGCCAGCCCACCAGCCCGACCATCGCCAAGGCAAGGATGAGGTTGAACGCGATGAGGAGCGGATAGTGGCGGGTGAAGATTGCCGTATCGGCGGCAGTCGTCACCAGCAGCAGAAACCAGACGATGGCACCAAAGGCCCCCGCCAGTGCGCCTCCTACCGCAATCAGGCGCTTGACCTTCATTTACCCTCCGGCGCCGGCAGCGGCGGCAGGATCACCGGCCAGACCTTCCAGTCCGAAGACAGATTCCAGTCCTTGTTGCCGAGGGCGGCGATCTGGAAGGGTTTAGGCAGTTGGGTGACGTCGAGCCGCAAGCGCAGGGCGCCGCTATAGGTCTCCCCGACCCGAGGAATTTCCTTCTCCGGCTTCTCCCCCGGGCGCTCGATGACGACCCAGTTACGCAACCGCGAAAGGAGCCGCAGGGCTTCAGACAAGGTTTCCACCGACTGATGCAGCGCCCCGGTGGACAGGCGGTATTGCCGGGTCAAGGCATGGTAGGACAGGCGTACGGTCTGATGGCGGCTGACCACCTTTTCGTCGAACCAGTACCAGCGCGGCCGGGTCAGCTCGAAATCGACGACGAAATGAAGGACGACCCCCTTGGTGACCGCTTCCTCCAGGCGGGGACTGATTTCGAAGTCGAAATCGGCGGTCAGGGCATAACCGTCATCGACGGGACTGAGCTGGGGATTGACCACCTCGATCTCCGCCGCCTGGAGCCAAGCTGCCCAGCCCAACCAGGCTGCGGCGGCCAGCACCAGCCGCCAGGAATCAAGCCAGCTTGTCGAGGAGGCAGTAGTAGAAGCCATCGTGGTCGTCAGAGGGCAGCCATTGTTCTTCATGGCCTCGTCGGGCTGAGGCATGCCGGGCCAGAAAAGCGGTCAATTGGCCCTGGTTTTCTTCGGGAAAGACCGAACAGGTCGCGTACAGCAGTTTACCGCCCGGCTTCAAGAGTCGCCACAGGGCTTCGAGAATGCGTCCCTGGGCCGCGGCGAATCCCGCCACGTCGGCATCGCGCCGCAGCCATTTGGCGTCGGGGTGGCGCCGGACGACGCCGCTGGCGGAACAGGGTACGTCGGCGAGGATGGCGTCGAAAGGATTCCCGTCCCACCAGGCGTCCGGCCGAGCGCAATCGGCAACCCGCACCTGGGCAGCGAGCCCAAGGCGTTCCAGGGTTGCCTCGATGCGCCGGCAGCGCGCGGGCTTCAGGTCCAGCGCCAGCAGATCGAGGTCGGCCCGCTCGAGCAAATGGGCTGTCTTGCCTCCGGGAGCGGCACAGGCATCGAGGACGCGGCTCCCGGGACGGGGGTCGAGGAGAGCGGCCGCCCGCTGGGCTCCGGGGTCCTGGATCGAGACCCAGCCTTCGGCAAATCGGGGCAGACGGTCCACCGGCACCGGCCGCTCGAGCAGGAGCGCGTCGTCGCCGCCCGAGCGGCAGCCGATTCCTTCCTCTGCGAGCAGCACACCGTAGTCCTCCACCGAGCTCCGCTTCCGATTCACCCGCAAGGCCATCGGAGGAGGCTGGTTGCCTGCAGCGACGATGGCCGGCCACTGCTCGGGATAGGATTCCCGCAAGCGCCGCACCCACCATTCCGGATGCCGATGCGCGGCGACCTCGTGCCGATCGGCCGCCGCCAGCAAGGCCTCCGACCGCCGCAGAAAATTGCGCAGCACGCCGTTGGTCAATCCGCGCATCTTTCCCGCAGCCAGCCCGCCAGCGGCATTCACCGCCTGATCGACGACCGTGTGCGCCATTTCGGGCCGCGTCTCCAGGCGGTATAAGGCGACGAGCAGCAGCGCCCGCACATCGGCATCGTCCAGCGGGCGACTGAGCAATTCGTCGAGGATGAAGTCTCCGCGGCCAAACTGGCGCAGGGTGCCATAGACCAGATCCTGCACCGCGGGCCGAGCGCTACGGTTTATCCAGCCCGGAAGCCCTTCGGCGAGACTGCGGCCGGCGAGCACGCCCGCCACCACCCGCGCGCCCGCCGCCATCGCATAGGCCAGGGAATCGACGGGCGGCCCGGATGTGCGGGCCGGCGGTAAGGAAAAGGTCATGGGCGGGGATTATCCTCAAAACAGCCGACGACCGCTTGCCGTTGTCCGTCGGTGCCCTACGGCACTTGGCCGGTCGCGTCCGGGGATCACTCCGCCGCTTAGCCGGTTCGCGCTTCCTCAGGGGTTTGGCGATAATCCCGTGATGATCCCGCTGCCCCTTCTCGTCCTCGCATTTGCTTGCATGCTCCAATCCGCTCCCGCGGCGGCCTGGAATTCCGCCGGCCACCGTCTGACCGCAATCATCGCTTGGGAGCAATTGACTCCGCCGGTCCGCGATCGGGTGTCCGCGCTCCTCGCCGCCCATCCCGACCATTCGCGCTGGATCGCACGGGGCGGCGACCCGGCGCTTACCGCCTTCGTCGAAGCTTCGACCTGGCCCGACGACATCCGGCGGGATCCCCGCTTTCACGATACGGGCGACCCACCAACGCCCCTCGAATCCGGGTTCCCCGACATGGAGCGTCATGGCGCCTGGCATTACGTCGACCAGACGGTCGACGGCAGACGCCTGGGGGGTGAACTAGATCATCAGCTCGAACGTCTTGCCCGCCTCCTGGCCGACCCCCGCAGCCCCATCTCAGATCGCAGCTATGCCCTGCCCTGGCTGGTTCATCTGGTGGCCGACGCCCATCAGCCCCTCCATGCCGGAGTGCGCGACGACGAGGGCGGCAACCGCACCGAGATTCACGATCCCGCGCACCCCCGCTTGGCGACGATGTCTCTCCACGCCTGGTGGGACGACCTGCCCGGCCCCCCTTGGCTGCGCGGCAAGCGGCTCGCCGCTGCGGCGGCACGGCTGTCCGCCTTGTACCAGGTGCCCGATGGCCTGGATTCGTCAGCCGACTGGTTGCGCGAGTCCCGGGAAATCGCGATGCGGCAAGCCTATCCCGATGGGGACGTATCCCCTGGGCGGATCGACCCGGACTTCCGGGAGCGGGCGCGCCGGATCGCCGGCGAGCGCGTGGTCGCCGCCGGGAGCCGCCTCGCCCGTCTGCTCAATGGGCTGCTGGGCGACGTTTCACGTGAAACGGAAAGGCGGTTGCCGCCGAAGTGACGGCTATCGCCACGCGAGCTCCAGTCGGCCAATTGCGCCTAAAATGCCGCTATGCGGGGACTCCACCTCATCGCCGACCTTCTCGAATGCCGCTGCCCGCCGGCCCGACTCCTCGACGCCCCTGGCCTGGAGGACTTCGCCCTGGCCGCCTGCCAGCG
>Ga0268298_10002142_pt1 | contig 22019 bp, 17 predicted proteins | sample WWTPWeurt_MetaG_FD_194462 | JGI IMG/M metagenome (GOLD analysis project Ga0268298, IMG submission 194462) | Activated sludge microbial communities from WWTP in Nijmegen, Gelderland, Netherland - WWTP Weurt | ecosystem: Engineered > WWTP > Aerobic digester > Activated sludge | place... | reverse complement strand
AGGGTTGCAATGCTCGCAGCGGGGCCTGATACCAAGGCCCCACTATTCCATGCTGCGTAAGTTAATATCCAAGATCCGGCAGACTTTCAAAGCGGACGCCAAGCGCCCCGAGACCAAACCGGCCCACAAATCCGCCCGACCCGCCGCCAAGAGCGGCCACCCCCGGCACGAAAAACGGGGCGGCCATGCCCCCCGGCAGACCGCGCCGCGTTCGACCGCCGCGTCAGTCAAGCCCGCGGTCGCCACTCCGCGTGCCGCTCCGGCGTCCAAGCCGCTGCCGGAGGTGCCGAAGATGGACACGCCCTTCACGGCACTTGGTCTCGGCGATCGCATCGCCTATGCGGTCCAGGAAAAAGGCTACGAGAACCCGACACCCATCCAGGCGCAGGCCATCCCGGTGGTCCTCTCCGGCAAAGACGTCATCGGCTCGGCCCAGACCGGCACGGGCAAGACCGCGGCCTTTTCGCTGCCGATCCTCCAGCGGCTCGGCGCCCACGGCAAGATCCGCTGCCTCGTGCTCGAGCCCACCCGCGAACTCGCGCTGCAAGTCGAGGAGTCGTTCAAGGTCTATTCCAAATTCACCGATCTGCGCACGACCGTCATCTATGGCGGCGTCGGCTACGGCAAGCAGCGCGACGACCTCGCGCGCGGCATGGACATCCTCGTCGCCACGCCCGGCCGCCTGCTCGACTTCATGGAGCAGGGGGAGATCCGCCTCGACCACATCGAGACGCTCGTGCTCGACGAGGTGGACCGCATGCTCGACATGGGCTTCCTGCCCGACGTGAAGCGCATCGTGGCCAAGGTGCCGAAGACGCGCCAGACGCTGTTCTTCACCGCCACGCTCCCGCCGGAGATCGAGCAGCTCGCCGCCTGGGCGCTGCGCGACCCGTTCAAGATTTCCGTCAGCCGCGAGCGCTCGACCGCCGAGACCATCTCCCATGCGTTCTATCCCGTGGTGCAGGGCCAGAAATTCGAGCTGCTCGCCCACCTGCTCGAGCAGACCCAATACCACAGCGTCATCATCTTCTCCCGCACCAAGAGCGGCGCCGACTATGTCGCCAACCGCCTGAAGCACGCCGGCCACACCTGCGCGGTCATGCACTCCGACCGCAGCCAGCAGGAGCGGGTGGATGCGCTCAAGGGCTTCAAGTCCGGCAAGCACGAGGTGCTGGTCGCCACCGATATCGCCGCGCGCGGGCTCGACATCGCCGACGTGTCGCACGTCATCAATTTCGACGTCCCGGAGAACCCCGAGGACTACGTCCACCGCATCGGCCGCACCGGCCGCGCGCAGAAGACCGGCGACGCCTTCACCCTGGTGACCGAGGAGACCTGGCGCGATGCGCGCAGCATCGAGCGCTTCATCGGCATGAACATCGAGTGGAAGAAGGTGGAAGGCTTCAACTACACCTATTCGGGCATCTTCGACGGCGGCGGCATGCCGCAGGCGGCGCCCGAAAAGCCGAAGAGCCGCCTCATGCGCGGCGGCCGGCGCTAAGCGCCTATCCGAATAACGGCTTGTCCTGTAGCGGCGGTCTATGACCGCCGAACGATCATCGCACCACGCTCGACGGCGGTCACAGACCGCCGCTACAGAAAACCAGGCTGCCGGGAATAGGTTGTTCGGATAGACGCTAAGCCCCTGAACCCGGCGACCTCCGCCGGGTTTTTCTTTGGGAGGAAAACTCCGCTTGAACTATATTCCTTTATGGGTATATAGAACCGACATGAAGCTCGTCCAAATCTACGCCTGCCTCTGCGACCCCACGCGGCTGCGCCTGCTGCACGTGCTAGCCCAGGGCCCGCTGTGCGTCTGCCACTTTCAGGAGACCCTCAATGAGCCACAGGTAAAAATTTCGAAGCACCTGGCCTACCTGCGCGAGCGGGGGCTGGTGGAGGTCGAACGCGCGGGCAACTGGATGGTCTATGCGCTGCCGGCCCGTCCGTCGCGCGAGCTGAAGGCCAACCTGGCCTGCCTGCAGGACTGCGCGCAGGAGGACCCGGTTTTCAAGCGCGACCTCTCACGCCTGAAGAAGCTGGCCCCGAAGTTTGCCGAGACCAGTCCGTGCGGCTGCAGCTGAATTTACCATGACCACCAAGACTCCCTACAAGGTTCTGATCCTTTGCACCGGCAACTCTGCGCGCAGCGTCCTTGGCGAATACCTGCTCCGCGAAAAGGGCCGGGGCCGCTTCGAGGTGCACAGCGCCGGCTCGCACCCGACCGGGCGCGTGAACCCGCTGGCCGTGCGCACGCTGCGCGAAAAATACGGCATCGACGCGAGTGGGGCCCGCTCCAAGTCGTGGAACGAGTTCAAGGCCGTGAAGTTCGACTTCGTCATCACCGTCTGTGACAACGCGAAGGAAGCCTGCCCGATCTGGCCGGGTGCACCCGTCATGGCGCACTGGGGTTCGCCCGATCCCGCCGGGGCCGAGGGCGGCGAGGAGGAGAAGTTCCGCGTCTTCGTGAACGTGGCCTCGCAGATCGCGCGGCGCGTGGACCTGTTCTGTGCCTTCTCCGACGACAAGCTCACGGCCCTCGCCGTGCGCGACATCGGCGAGCAATTCAAGCTCGAGGGCGAGGCTGGTATGAAGCGCTGAAACGCGTCGACTCGAAATATTTCAACCAAATCAACGATCATGAACATCCCCGAACTCAAGACGCGGCTCCGCGCCCATCCCGACCTCAACGTGAGCATCCTCCGGCCCGATGGCACCGCCATCCCCGCACATTACCATCTCACCGAGGTGGGCCATGTCGCGAAGAACTTTGTTGATTGCGGCGGCAAGTTTCGCGCCAGCGAGACCTGCGTGTTGCAGACCCATTTCGCTTCGCCGCGTGATGATGGCCACCGGCTGACCGCCGGCAAGTTTGCCAAGATCTTCGATCTGGCGAAGCCGATCCTGCCGACGGAAAACCTGCCGGTGGAGGTCGAATTCGAGGCGGGCGTCATCTCCCAGGCCCCGCTCGCGCACGTCAGCGTGGAAAACGGCGTGCTGCAACTGCAGCTCGGGTCGAAGCACACCGACTGCCTCGCCAAGGAGAAGTGCGGCATCGACGATAGTTGCGGTTGCGCGGGTGAACCCAGGCCGGTCGAGGCCGAGGCTTGCTGCACGGCTCCGGCGGCCGGACAGCGCTGCTGCTGAGCCTCAGCAGCCGTAGACGCCGCCGTTGATGTCGAGCGTGGCGCCGGTGATGAAGCCGTCGTATTCGCCCGCCAGGAAGACGGCGGCGCGCGCCACATCCTCGGCCGAGCCGCCGCGGCCGAGCGGAATGCCGGCGACCGTGGCATCGGCGGACTGTTTCGTCGTGTGCGTGTTGTGGAAGCTGGTGCCAAGGATCAGGCCGGGAGCGAGCGCATTGACGCGGATGCCCTGCGGGCCGAGTTCGCTCGCGAGCGCGCGCGTGAAGGTGAGGATGGCACCCTTGGCCGTCGAATAGATGAGCGAGCCGGCGTGGCCGCCCTTGCGGCCGGCGAGGGAGGACAGGTTGACAATGCTGGCGCCGCCGCCGGTCCTGGCCGCTGCGGCGAGGTGGGGCAGGGCGGCGCGGGTCACGCGGCGCATGCTGCCGACATTGAGGGACATCACCTCGGCCCAGAAGGCGTCGTCGGCCTCGGCGAAGCCCTTGCGCGCCACGAGCGAACCGGCGTTGTTGATGAGCACATCGAGCCCGCCGAGGAATTTCACGGCCTCGGCCACGAGCTGGTCGCCGCCCTCGGTTTTCGTCAGGTCGGCGCTGGCGTGGGCGTAGCGGCGGCCGAGCTGCTTCGCCTCGGGCTCGACCGCGCGGGCGGCGTCAGCGCTGCTGTGGTAGTGGACAAAAACATCGCACCCGGCGGCGAGCAGCTGGCGGGTGATGGCGAGGCCGATGCCCTGGGCACCGGCGGTGACAAGGGCGCGTTTGCCCTGGAGCTTCGACATGATGCGGGCATGTGACGCAAAAGGCCGCAGGGCGTCAACGTTTGGCGTTGCGCGGGGCGGGCCGGGCGCTTCGCTGGCCGAACAGATGAAACTCGACATCCCGGCAGGCGATTTCTCCGGCTACATCTTCGATCTCGACGGCACGCTGGTGGACACGATGCCGCTGCACTACCGCGCCTGGAACCGCGCAATGCAGCACGCCGGCCTGAAGGAGGAACTGAGCGAGGATTTGTTTTATTCGCTCGGCGGCGTGCCGACGCGCGGCGTGGCGAAGATTTTTGCCAAGCACTATGGCCTGCAAATCGACGTGGAGCGGGTGTTTCACCAGAAGGAGGCGCTGTTTCTCGAGCTGAAATCGGAAATGAAGCTGATCGAGGCGGTCGTGGCCTTCGCCCGGCAAGGCGCCGCGCGGGGCATCCCGGTCAGCGTGGCTTCCGGGGGGCCGCGCGACATCGTGCGGCACACGCTGGAGTTGATGCAGCTGCAGGCGCTTTTCCCGGTGGTGGTGACGCCCGAGGATGTGGCGCACGGCAAGCCGGCGCCCGACATGTTCCTGCTGGCGGCGAAGAAGATGGGTGTGGCGCCGGCAAAGTGCCTGGTGTTTGAGGACGCCGAGCCCGGTATCCAGGCCGCGACGGCGGCCGGCATGAAATGGGTGCGGGTGCCGAGCCGGGCCTGAGCTTGATTCGGCCGAACGGCGCAATCCACCGGGCGCCGGCGGATTTTGATTTGAGTCGAGGCCCGCCTCGCGGTGGGCTGGCCGCATGATTTTTGCCGAACTCGCCAACCCCGGGATCCTGTCCCAGCCGGTATATGAACCCGGCAAGCCGATCGACCAGGTGGCGCGCGAACTCGGGCTCGATCCGGCCGGCATCATCAAGCTGGCGTCGAACGAAAATCCCTTCGGCCCCTCGCCCAAGGCGATGGCGGCGGCGGAGCAGGCGGTGCGCGCGATGCACCTCTATCCTGATGGCGGCTACTACACGCTGCGCCAGAAGCTGGCGGCCAAGTGGAGCCTCGGCATGGACCAGTTCATCATCGGCGACGGTTCAAACGAAATCATCGAGCTGCTCGGCCACGCGTTCCTCGCGCCCGGCTGCGAGTGCGTGATGCATCAGTCGTCATTCATCGTCTACAAGCTCGTGACGGTGATGTTTGGCGCGAAACCCGTGGAAGTGCCGTTGGCCGCCGGGTTGCGGCAGGACCTGCCCGCGCTGCTGGCGGCGATCACGCCGCGCACGCGGCTGGTGTTCCTGGCGAGCCCGGCGAACCCGACCGGCGCCACCAACGGCACGGAGGAAATCACGACTCTGATCCGCGCCCTGCCGCCGCATGTGATTCTGGTGATGGACGAGGCGTATGCGGAATACCTCGACTCGCCGCCCGACCTGCGCCCGCTCATCGCGGAGGGGCGGAAGGTGATTTGCCTGCGGACGTTCTCGAAGATCTACGGGCTTGCCGCGCTGCGCGCGGGTTACGGCTACGCCACGCCGGAGCTGATTGCAATTTTGCAGCGCACGCGCCAGCCGTTCAACGTGAACGGCATCGCGGTGGCGGCGGCGGTGGCGGCGCTCGACGACCATGAATTTGTGGAAAAATGCCGGCGCGAAAACTCGGCGGGGCGGGCGATGCTCGGCGACGGTTTCAAGAAGCTCGGTCTCGGGTTCGAGCCCGGCGGCGGAAATTTCCTGCTGGTGAGAGTGGGCGACGGAGCGGCGGTCTTTACGGCGTTGCAGGCGCGCGGCATCATCACGCGGCCGGTCCGGCCCTACGGCTTGCCCGAGTGGCTGCGCATCACGGTGGGCACGCCCGCGCAAAACGAGCGGTTGCTCGCGGCGCTCGCGGCGGTGATTCGCGTTTAGGGCCGGCGGGGGTCAAGGGCCGCCTGCAACGCGGCCAGCAGGGGCTTTTGCGCAGGCAGCAGCAGGTGGCGGTCGCTGCCGAGCACGGCGCTGGCCTGGGTCAGGAGCTCGCGCGAGGGCTGGCGTGTTCGCAGGTAGCGTTCAAGGTGGGCGGGGAGGCTGCCGAGTTCGTCGGACTCGAGTTCGAGCCGAATAAGGCTGGCGAGGGCGGTCTGGTTGAGCGGATCGGTCTCGACCGCCCGGGCGAGGACGGCTTGCGCCGGAGCGCGGGCTCCCAGGGCGGTCAGGCGGTGGGCCACGGCGACAAGGTTTTCCGCGCGGAGATTCTTTTGAATGAGGAGGTGGTCGAGGCTCAGGCGGGCCTCGTCCGCCCGGCCCAGCCCGCTGAGGGCGACCGATTGTAAGCCGGCGAGGACCGGGGCGAACTGGCTGGTCCACTCCGGGTAATCGCTCGTGTAGCGGGCGATGAGATCGAGCGTCGGCTGGTATTCGCCGGCGACGAGGTGCGCTTCGGCGACCATGAGCGCGGCGGTGCCGGCAAATTCAGGATGAGCCGTGAGAGCCTGCTGGACTTGGCGGGCGAGGGCGGGCCGGCCGGTGTTGGCGGCAAAATCAGCGAGCAGCACCAGGGCGGCAGGATCGCGCCCGAATTGATGGAGGATGGCGGTGGTTTCCCGGTCCAGCCGTGACCGGTCGTCGCGCAACTGGAGCACTTGGAGATAGGCGATGCGTGGTGCGGGCGCAACCGGGTCGGCGGCCACCCGCTCCACGAGGGTGGACTCCCATTCGCTCAGGCGCCCCAGTGAACGGTAGTAGCCCGCCAGCAGCGTGCGCGGGGCGTCTGCCTGGGGGTGGAGGGCCAGATGTTCCTTCAGCTGAAGGATGGCCAGTTCCGGCCAGCCGCGTTCCCAGGCAATGCGGGCCAACAAGCTGACACCATCCGTGGAGTCCTGAAGCCGGTGGCTTTTGAGCAGTTTTTCCGCCTGGTCGTAATTGCCGCGGTGGAAGGCAGCGGTGGCGGCGAAAGTGGCGAGCAACGGCTGGGTCTTGGGCGGGGCTGGTGCCGCCAGCATCCGGGTGGCAATTTCCTGCAACTGGGCGTCCTCATTAAATTCCAGCAGATAGGCCAGCGTGGTTTGCAGGTATGCCGGGTCAGCCGACAAGTGGGGCAGCCCACCGAGCAACAACTCCTTGGCCAGGTCCGGCCGGCGGTAGGCCAGATACACCCGGGCAAGCAGGGTGCGGCCCGAGGCGTTGGCGGGTGCGCGGCTGACCCCGGCGCGCAATTTATGCACCGCGAGGGCGTATTCGCCCTGCCGGAGCAGGGCATCGCCTTGAGCGATGTAGGCGTTGCCCATCCTCACCCGGTGCTGGGGCCAACGGGCGGGCCACAACAGATCGGTGTAGCAGACCTCGGCATAATCCCTTCGGTATTTGAGGAAGAGCCACGCACCAAAAGCGAGCGCCAGCCACAACCCCATGGCTATGAGGAAAGACCACGCGCCCCAACGGAGCCACTGGGTGCTGCGCCGCGTGGACCTGTTATCGGCGTGAGCTTGGTGAGCTGGCCTGCGATCCATGAAAATAATTCTTAACCTTTGATTGGCTTGCACAAGCATAACAATCGGCGAAGCGCAGAACCTGATCGGTGTATCTACGTGAAAATCCATATTTATAGGCTTGTATTGGAAAGTGGTTTGCAGTTTTTTGACCGAGCAACCCAACACCATAAGATTCTCCTACGACACAGCATATGAAACAATCCATCGTCCGTATCACACTCCTGTCCGCCGCCTTGGGCCTCAGTGCCCACGCCGCACCGTTCATGGCTGTAGGCGACAACGCCGAGCTGTTTGTAACGGCTTCCGCCCAGCTGCAGGCGGACGACAACATCTACCTCGATGCGACCAATGAGCAGTCGGACACGGTCTTCAGCTTCACGCCGGGCCTGGATCTGGTGTTCGGCAAAGGCTCTGTCACCAAGGGTAACGCTTATTACCGCGAGGAGTTCCGCCGCTACAGCGACAACGACAACCAGAACACGGAACTCTCCAATCTCGGCTTCAACAGCAGCTACGACAACGGCGTGACCAAGGCGGACTTCAACGCCTCCTACGCTCAGGTCGCGCAAAACGACAACGACATCCGGGCCACCGGCACCCTCGTCCGTCGCAAGCTGACCAACCTCGGTGCCAAGCTCGAATTCGGATTCTCCGAGAAGACCAGCCTCGGGGTCGGCGTTTCCTTCGCCAAGACCGACTACGGCCCGGCCGTCTACACCGACAGCGATATCTGGAGTCTCCCGATCGATCTCTACTACAAGGCCAGCCCGAAGATGGACTGGAGCTTGGGTTATCAATTCCGCAATAGCGACCTCAGTGGCGCAGGCCGGGACACCACCGACCACTTCTTCAACGTCGGTGCCCGTGGCGAGTTCACGCCGAAGCTGGTTGGCCAGGTCCGCGTGGGTCTCTCCCAGCGCAACTTTGACGTCGGTGGCGACGACACCCAGCTGGGCTTTGATGGCAACCTCACCTACGCCTACTCCGAGAAGACCAGCTATCGCTTCAACATGAGCAATGATTTCGGCAGCTCCGGCACGGGTGACTCCATCGAGACCTTCCGCATCGGGCTCAATGCCACCAACAGACTGTCGGACCAGTGGTCGTTCACCGGCGGCCTGAGCCTCAACAAGTCGGACTATCCCACCCGCTCCGATGACTATCTGGAGGGCCTGCTGGCCATCAGCTACGACCTGAACGCCGTCGTCAACCTTGGCGCTTCCTATACCTATCGCAACAACAGCTCGGATTCCGCGATTGCTGAGTTCACCAACAGCGTCTTCACCATCGGCGCCAACATCCGTTACTGAGCTCGTTTCCCGGTTTACAAGCGGAAGAAGGTCACTGATCTTCTTCCGTTTTTTATTTCTCCCCGTCATGCGCTTCCGACCTCTCCGGCTGCTCTCGCTCGTCTTCCTTGGCCTGTTCGGTTCCCTGCAGGCCGCCGAGCCGGCACAACCGTCGGCCGGGACGGCCGAGGCGACCGACTATGTGCTGCAGCCCTCGGATTTGATCCGCGTGCTGATCTTCCAGGAGCCCGACCTGCTGCGCGAGGTGCGCATCACCCAGGAATGCACCATCACGCTGCCCTTGATCGGCACGATCGACCTGCGGGACCGCACGGTGCGTCAGGCCGAGGAGATTATCCGCAGCCTGTATGACCGGGACTACCTCGTGAACCCGCAGGTCAACCTGACTGTGCTGGAATACACGCAGCGCACGGTGCAGGTGGTCGGGGCCGTCAACCAACCCGGGGCGGTCGTCTTCCCCCCCGAACAGAAAATGGGCTTGGTTGAGGCCATCGCCCGGGCTGGCGGCCAATCGCGCCTCGCCGACCTGAAGCGCGTGCGACTGACGCGCACCAACGCGGAGGGCCGGGCTGAGAACCTGATCATCAATGTGGATGACATGATGAAGGGCGCTTCCAACGAAAAATACCTGCTGCAGAAGGGGGACATCGTCTTCGTGCCCGAGCGCCTGCTTTGACTTTGAACAACATGGACACAGCGCCCAAAGCGGACAAGGCGACGGGAACCGGCGAAGCCTATCCCTACACCTATTACGGCACGAGCTACAGCGGTTATGGTTCGCCCGGCCACGGCGACAACCAGATGCAGCGCAGCATGCAGGACTACCTGCTCATCCTGCGCGAACGCGCGTGGTATATCGTCCTCGTCTTCACCCTGATCTTTTCCGCCGCGACCATTTTCACCTTCACGCGCACCCCGCTTTTCCAGTCGGTTGCGAGCGTGCAGGTGTTCCGCCGGGATCAGGTCGTGATGCAGGTGCAGAGCGTCGGCGACAACGAAATCCGCTCGGCGGAGGATCTGAACACGCAGGTGAAGGTGCTGGAGAGCTTCGCCATCATCCAGCGCGTGGCGGACCGGCTCACGGGCGAGGACCTGAAGACATTCCTGGCCCCCTACCGGAAGGACAGTGCGGAGGTGCCGGTCACCCCGGCGGAGGTCATCTTCAAGAACCGCAAGATCGTGCCGGTGCGCCTGAGTCTGGTGCTGCAGGTGCAATACTCGCACCCCGACAAGTTTATCGCGGCGAAGGTCGCCAATCTCTTCATCGACGAATACATCGCCTACAACTCCCGGCTCCGCATCGAGGATTCCATGAAGGCGGTGGACGACCTCAAGGAGCGCGCCGAACAGCAGAAGAAGAAGGTCGAGGAGCTCGCCATCAACCTCCAGGCCTACCGCGAGAAAAACAAGATGGTCTCGCTCGACAAGGGCAAGGACATCGTCACGGAAAAGCTCAAGGCCCTCAACGCCTACGTCACGCAGACCACCGCGCGCCTCAACGAGGCCGAGATCCGCTGGCGCCAGGTCCAGGAGCGCAAGGCCACGCCCGCCCTCCTGCTCGACCTGCCCTTCATTTCCAGCCAGTCGCTCATCACCCAGCTGGTCCAGCAGGTGGCGGCGCAGAAGATTGTCATCTCCCAGTTGCGCGAACACTACCGCGACAAGCACCCCAAGATGATCGAGGCGGTCAACTCGCTCGCCCAGACGGAGCGCGAGCTCAGCCGCGCCATTGATTCGACGGCCGCCACTTTTGAAGCCGATTTCCAGACCGCCAAGCGCAACGACGAGGAGGCCCGCGCCAACCTCGTCCGGCAGGAAGCCGAGTCGCTGCAAACCGACCGGTTTGCCGTCGAATACTCCAACTTGGAGCGCGACCTCGGCATCAACGAGCACCTGCTGAACAACATCCTCGGCCGCATGCGCGAGACCTCGATGAGCAGCACTATCGAGACGCAGAGCGCGCGCGTCGTGGATCGCGCCGCCCCGGCCCTCAAGCCCTATTCGCCCAACATTCCCCTGAACCTGGCCCTCGGTTTTCTCGGCGGCCTGGCGCTCGGCACGGCCTTCGCATTCTTCGTGGCCTACATCGACGACCGCGTGAAGAGCTCCTTCGATATCGAGTCGGTGGTCGGGCTGCCCCTGGTCGGCATCGTGCCGGAGATCAAGCGGCTCGAGCAGCCGGAAAAGGCCCAGATTGTGGTCAACAACCAGGACAAGCAGGTGGTCGAGGCCTTCCTGACCCTGCACTCCAGTCTCCGCCTCAAGGACGAGAGCAAGCGGGCCCAAGCCATCCTGGTCACCAGCACCATTCCCGGCGAGGGCAAGTCGTTCACGACGACGAATCTCGCCCTCACCTTCGCCGCGCACGGCGAGAAGGTCGTCATCATCGATTGCGACCTCCGCAAGCCGAATGTCCACAAGTCCTTCCGCCTGGAGAATCTCAAGGGCGTGATCGACATCTGCGCCGGCACCCAGACCATCGATCAGGTGGTGTTCAAGAACGTGCATCCCAACCTCGATGTCATCGCGGCGGGCGGCCGGGCGAAGAATCCCACCCAGATTCTCAACAGCAAGAATTTCGAGCTGATGCTCTCCGACCTCCGCAAGCGTTACGACCGCATCTTCGTGGACACGCCGCCCCTGGCCGCCGTCAGCGATGCGCTCATCGTCCTGCCGCTGTTGGATGGCTCGCTCTTCACCATCTTCTTCAACCGCGTGCGCCGCAAGGCCGCCCAGTTCAGCGCCCGCAAGCTGCTCGAGGTGAACGTGCCGTGCTTTGGCGCCGTGCTCAACGGCCTCAACCTCGCGGTCTCCGGCTACTACTACGCCCAGTATTACGACAAGTCCTACAAGGATTACTACGTGACGATGGCGAAGCAGGATCCCGGCTCGGCCGACCGCTGAGCGCTCAGCGTTTTGCCGCCGCCCGCCGCAACCGGTCGTTGATGGCGGCGGCCAGTCCGCCCGCCTCAACCGGCAGCGGCTCCACCCATATCTGCCGGTAGCCCCCGGCATCAACCTGTCGCAGCACGCCGTAGAGATTGCGCGCGATTTCCGTCAGCGCGCCATGCCGGCTCAGCCAGAAAACGTGCTGGGCCGGCGTTGGGCCGGGCTTGCGCAGGCGCACGGTGGCCACGCCTGCCGGCGGCTGGGCCTCGGGGGAGCGCAGGACCAAGGGGGTGCGCGGGCTGTAATGCCGCTCCAGCATGCCCGGCGCGAGCTGCCGTGTGCGCGGGTGGCGGGACTTGGCGCCATGCACCTTCACGCCGAGAAATTGCCGGAGCTGCGCGGCGGTCACCACGCCGGGCCGCAGCACACGCGGCCGTTTGGGCTCGGTCATGTCCAGCACGGTGGACTCCACGCCCACGGCGCAGGCGCCACCATCGAGGATGTGGGGGATGCGGGTGCCGAGACCCGCCCGCACATGCGCGGCAGTCGTGGGACTGATGTAGCCAAACAGGTTTGCGCTGGGTGCCGCCAGCGGGATTTTTGCCAACCGCAACAGCCGCCGGGCCAGCGGATGTGCCGGAGCTCGAATCGCCACCGTCGGGCCGCCCGAGGTCACTATGCCGGGCACACCGCTTTTCTTGGGCAGGACCAGTGTGAGAGGTCCCGGCCAGAACCGCCGGGCGAGTCGCCGTGCCGCCGGATTGAACACAGCGAGATCCTCCGCTTGGGCCAGATCCAGCACATGGACGATCAACGGATCGTTGGCCGGCCGGCGCTTGGCGCGAAAAATCGCACGGCAGGCCTTGGCGTCCAGCGCATGGGCTGCCAGCCCGTAGACGGTCTCGGTCGGAATGGCCACGAGGTCACCACGTCGCAGTGCCGCTGCCAGGCGGCGCAGATTGGCGGGGGTGGGGGCGTAGACGCGGGCGAGCATCGGCATGAATGGGGGCAATAAAAAAGCCGGAGCGGATGCTCCGGCGGAAACGATAAGCCGGCAACGGCTTATTGCATCGTCAGCATGTTGCGCGCGCGCTTGATGTTCGACGTGACGCGGCGCTGCTGCTTGGCGGAAAAGCCCGTGTATTTGCGCGGCAGGATCTTGCCGGTGTCCGTGATAAAGCGGCTCATCAACTGGGGGCTGGTGAAAGGAATTTCCTCAGGCTTGAGGGTCTGGGTCTTGGTTTCGGTCGTGCTCATGTTTGAAAAAGGAGGGCGAAGGTTGGCTTTCCACCCCGGCCTGTCAACGGGCATTTTTGATTTGCCAAAGCCCTTTGGCGGGCATGTTTGGCCATGGCTTTAGTCCCCGTAGCTCAAATGGATAGAGCAGGCGTTTCCTAAACGTCTGATCCCGGTTCAATTCCGGGCGGGGGCACCACTCAAGCGTTTTCCTCGAAAGGGGGCATCCGAGCATTGGCTGGCAGTTTCATGTTTTGTCGCGTGGCGAGCGGGTGGCAGGTAATCAGAGAGTATTACCAACACAGCCCGGCAGTTAAGGGCGGAATGCCACCCTTGCAAAGCCGGCAGACCTTACTTCCCCTGCTCCGTAGGAGGCGTGATGACCGGCTTGCCCAGACGCATCGCAATCAATGCCTGCACCCGGTCGAGAACACTGTCGCTCCGGCCCAACCAGTCGGTCGGAATCGGCTCGATATCGAGGTCAGGACGGATGCCGACAGTGTCGTAGCGCTCCCCATTCCTCTGGAACGAGGCCATCGTCGAAAGGTTCACGGCCAGTCCGCTGTTGGGCAGGCGGTATTCGCGTCCCTGCCCGCTGCGGCCCATCGTCGGAGTCCCCACCAACGTGATGCCGGGCCAGTTCTTGAATGCCGATACGAAGATATCGCCTGCGCTGCCGATCCCCCAGTCGATCAACAGGAACACCGGTTTGCCATAGTATGGTTTGCTCGCGTCCGGCCGGAGCGCCATGAAGAACCAATTCGTGAACTTCTCCACCGGCGGCGTCCAAGTGGGAATGAAGTTGCGGACGAATTCCCGATAGGCGGCCAGATCGGCTTCCGGCAGTCCCGGGTCGTCAACATACAAGAACCGCTTGTCGCCATCGTCGAAGAGGGTCGCCGGATCCTGCCCGGGTTTGACCTGCGACTTGCGCAGCTTGACCACGTTGAACACATGGGGCTTGGCCTCGGCGGGCATGAAGTAGGGGAACAGTGTGTTAAGCACCGCGCGCCTGCCGCCGCCGCACTGCCGGGCATCAATGATCAGCGCGTCCGTTCCGCGGAATTTCTCCATCAATCGCGGAATCTCGCGCACCAGTCGTTCCGACGCTGCCCCCGTGTGCGTGAAGACGCGCAGATACCCGATGTTGTTGGCGAGCATCCGGCTTTCTTCCGGCAGGAAAAACGGCTTCGGCGGGGGATCTAGGTTCGCTTGCAGGGGAACGCGGAGGGTCGCGGAACGTGTGCCGTCCTCGGAAACCATCTCCAGCGTCACCGCCCCGCCGGTGGACAGGCCCATCTCGCCGCGCAAATAATCAACATAGCAGAAAATCCGCTGGGCCCGCGAAAACCGCGCCGCCGGCGAACTCAGCGGCCCCTGTCCGATGTCGCCCGCGACGCGCATCCATTCCTCGATGACCGCGCCATCGATCGCTCTCACGTAGGGGTGGCTGGAGTCGAGAAAGCCCGCCGGGGAGGAGGTGTAGAGGAAATAACGCGCCCCCGCCTTTCCAATCCTGACAGGCAGGCCCGCCTGCGGGATGCGATTCTCCCAGCCCACCAGTTGGGCATGATCGTCGCCGAACAGGCGGACGAAACGATTGAGCTGTGTCGCCAAGCCATTGACCGACACCCGCTCTGGCAACGCCGAGGAGATCTGTTCGATCGACTTGTGATAATCGAAAGTCGACGACCAGATGTAGGCGCTGTTCTCGTCAATCGCACCCGCCAGGACTTGCAGATCGGCCAGGGCCTCGGCGCGGCTGATGAAGCGGTCGCCATCCTTCCGGCCGCGACTGTTGTCGCCGAGTTCGTAGGCGTGGAAACCCGTTCCCACCGCGGCGGGTGCCTGCGGGATGGGCAGTGCCGCCAAACCGGCGGTCAGCAAACTGCGGAGCATGCTGGCAACCCTGCTCTTTCCGAAGATATTCATGGCGCTAACTGACTGTCAGGAGTTGGATTCTCAGGGAGTTGGTCTGGGAGGAGCCTGCAGGGACGGTGACAGGAGGGTTCAAGGAGGCTCACGTTGCCCCACGCCAAGATAGACCGCCCGCTTAGCTTGGAGAATCTGCGGGGCGCTGCGTGCGATCACGAGGAGGTGCTGGCCGGGTCGGCGGGCTCCGGGGGTTGGAAGTGCGCCACCACCTTGGTCCACACCATGTCGCCCAGGCAGTTGATCGTGGTATTGCTCATGTCGAAGAAGCGATAGACACCGCCCACGATCGCGGCGACCTCAAGCGGAAGATGAAAGGACTTCACGAAGATCATCGCGATCACCAACCCGCCACCAGGCACCCCGCCGATGCTTTCGGAGAGGATCAGGCCAACAAACAGGATGGAAATAATGGTGCTGAGGTCGAAATGGACGCCGGCGGCCTGGGCGGTGAACAGGAGGATGGATATCAGGGTGATCGAGGTGCCGCCCTTGTTGAACTGGGAACCGAGCGGCAGGGTGATCGCGTAGATGCGACGGGGCAGGCCGAGCTTCTTCTCCGCGATGTCCATCATCACGGTCAGGCTGGCGAGGCTGCTGCAAGTCGCGAGGGTGGTGGCGTATAGTGCGGCCGTGCTCCGGAGAAAATCCAGCGGCCCCATGCCGGTGAATAACCGGAGCGCGGCCAGAAGGAAGACCGCCATGATCAGTTGTGCGAGCCAGATGCCGCCGATGAAGAGGGACAGGGAGCCCAGTATCTTCGTCCCGTATTGCCCGGCCGTGACGGCTGAGAGCGCAGCCACCCCGAGCGGGGCGGTCCACATCACCAGCGTGGTGAGCTGGCGCAAGGCGTCGGCGACCAACGCATAGGCGCGGGACAGCGCCTCGCGCTTGTCGGAGGGGAGCATGACGGTGGCGATGCCGAGCAACGTGGCGAACACCACGATCTGGGCCACATTGCCGGAGGTAAGCGATTGGAAGAGATTTCTCGGCACGAGCTCCAGCAGCGTGCTGCCGATAGTGGGAACGTTGCCGATTTCCTGCGAGACGGCGGTGCGGAGCAGCATGCCGTGGCCCGGCTGGAGCCAACTGGAGGCACCAGGCCGAGGACCAGCGCCACGACCGTGGACAAGAGATAGCAGAGCATGACGCGGATCCCGACGCGACCGAGCAACTGGATGTTGCCGGCGGAGGTCAGGCCCGCCAGCAGATTGAAAAATACGAGCGGGATGGCGCTCATGACCAGGGCGCGGATGAAAATCTCGCCCACGGGCGCGACCACCGCGATGGGCGGCCCGACCCACAAGCCGATGCCGCCGCCCACCACCATCGCGCTCATTGTTTTCGCGCCAAAGGACCAGCCTTGCCAGCGGGCAAGCAGGCGGCGCAGGAAGGTTGTTTCGGTCTGAGGGCTCAAGCGAGGGAGGCGGCCGGCGGCGCGGCGAGCGAGTTTCCTGCGATGTAGGTGGGTTCGAGGAGGACGTTGGTCCGGGTGGATCGGCCAGTCGCGAGGGCTTCGGCCATCGCGAAGAGCCGACGGGCGTAGGCGGCCGGCCGGTAATCGTAGTGGCTGGGGCTCGGCAGCAAGTAACCGAGGAACGGATCGCCGTATGTGGTCAGGAGCGAGATATCTGCGGGGATGCGCAGGCCCAGGGAGCCCAGCACGCTGACCACCGTGAGGTAATAGTAGGGGTTGGGGACGAGGAGCGCACTGGGCCGCTGGCTGGAGCGCAGCACGCGGCTCAACAGGCGGCCGACGCTCTCGGCGTTGGGCTCATGCCGGAACACCTCGGGCTCGAGTCCCCGCTGACGGCTGACCTCCAGAAACCCCCGGGTGCAATTCTCCCAGGCGGCGGTCTGCTGCTTCTCCGCGAGCACGGCGATTCTCCGGTGGCCCTTGGCGAGCAGGAGGCCGGCGGCGTGGATGCCGAGCGCGCGGTTGTCGAGGGCGACAAACGGGAGCGAGACGCCCTCGTCGCACCTGCCGGCAACAACACACCGGACGCCCAGCGTTTGGAACCGGCTCTGCAGGCCGGCCGGGGAAAGGTTCAATATCCAACAGCGGTGCTGATGCTGCTCGAGGAGGCGGCCGTAGAGCCGGGCCCGCTTGGAGGCGCTTTCGCTGTGCACCTCGTGCACGATCAGCTCGTAGCCGGCAGTCGTGCAGTGTGACCGCAGGTGGTCGATCCAGAGCAGCTGGTAGGGTTTCAACTGGTCCAGCCCGGTCGGCTGGAGCAGGCCGAGCGTCCGGCTCGAGGGCGCGGCGACGGCACGATCCTTGCGCGCCACGACGGAGCCGTAGCCGTTCACCGTCTTGATCATGCCCTCGACCCGAAGCTGGGCGAGGGCCTGGCGGAGGGTGGAGCGGCTGACCTGCAATTCCGTGCTGAGCTGAAATTCTCCCGGCAGCACGTGCGGCCAGCGGCCGCGGGCGATTTCGGCGGCGAGCGCAGCAGCGGCGGATTGCCCCAGTGATTCGCGAGTCAGGCGCATCGGCGCGGCCGGCGGGTGGTCACACCTTGACCTGGCAGTTTTCCATGACGACCCGCCCGTCGATCTCGAGACGGGCGCGAAGCATGATGAGGTCGTAGTGGGTGGGGGCGACAATCTCGCCGCCCAGCGTGAAACTGGTGCCGATGCCAATGTGGATGGAGCCCATGACGCCCTCGTCTTCGAGCATGAATCCGGATAAGGTCGCATGTGGATTAAGTCCAACCCCGAGTTCAGCCACGTTGAAACACTCGCGATTTCCATGCGCACGCAAGGCGACTTCGACGCGCTTCGCCTGGGCCCCGCCTTCCATTTTCACGATATAACCGCGCTCGATCGTGCACACGACCGGCTCGGCCAGCACACCGATGCCGATGTAGGGGATGCTGCCGTCGGCGACGAGGATGCCCTCGGTGGCACCGTGAACCGGCACGACGTTGGTCTCGATGGTGGGCACCGGCGCCAGCTCGCCCGGGCCGGGCACGCCGGTGAGGATGTTGACCGGTCGGTTGGCGATGGGGATGCGCAGATCGGTGCCCTTGTCAGAAGTGAGATGGACCATCTTGCCGGCTTGGAAAGCCGCGCCGATGGCGCGCCCGACCGGGGCCTGCGCATTGAAATCCGTTTCCAGCAGCGCGGGGCAGGTCAACACGCGTTCATTGTGCGCCGTCATGAGGATGGCCCGCGCGCCGCGGGCCAGCGCGGAGCGCATGGCGCGGGTGTGGGTGATCGAGACGCTCACCGGGGAAAAGATGACGTTGGCCTCCTGCATGGCCGCCACGGCGTCGGCCGGCGGCTCCTGCCCGTCGTGTGTGCGGGTGGGGACGACGTATTGGCGGACATCGGCGCCGTGCGCGGTCAGCTCCGCGACCAGCAGATCCGCGATGGGTCGCATCTCCGGGTTGGTGATGACGACGGCACGTTCGCCTCGCTGGACCCGGCCGTTGTGTTGGATGACCTTGCGAATGCCTCTAATCATAGAATTGGGTTCGGAGCGCCGGGGAATTTCGTCGCGGTTAAACGCGCATCCATGTGGGGCGAGGGGGCGGTGGTCCGCGAGGCTCCCGTCGCTGTCTGTTCTTCAGGCAGGGCTGTTACCTGTTTGCCGAAAAGACAGCAATCAAGCATTTGGCGCGGCCGCCGGAGGGGCGCTGTAATCGCGTCGCACCAAGTTTGCGTCACCCTTGCTGGATGGCCAGCATGGGAACGCCATACCCCACTCCCCCATGAATAGATTCAGCCCGCCTCTGCCTGTCGCGGTGAGGGCGCTCCGCCCCATTGCCGCCGCCTTGTTCCTTGTCAGTGCCGCCGCCGGCTTCGCCCAGGCTGCGGCCTCAGCCAATGAAACCGTCGCGCCGGAAGTTATGAAACTCGAGGCTATCCGGGTCACGGGTTCCAACATCAAGCGCCTGGATGCCGAGAAGGTTCTCCCGGTGACAGTGCTGGATCGCGAGGCCATCGAGGCGAGCAATTCGCTTTCCCCGGTCGAGCTGCTGACCCGGTTGCCGCAGCTCACCGACGTGCCGCGTAATGAAGCGAGCAACGGCGGCGCCAACACCCGCGGCGACAACGCCAACATCAGTCTGCGCGGCATGGGTTCCGGTTACACCCTGATTCTCCTCAATGGCCGGCGCGTGGCGCCCGCGCCGCTCGTATCGAGTGAGGCCGGCATCCCCGCCTTGTCCGTGAACGTCAACCAACTGCCGGTGCGCGGCCTTGCGCGCATCGAGGTGCTGCGCGACGGCGCGTCCTCGATTTATGGATCGGACGCCATTGCCGGTGTCGTGAACTTCATCACTGACCAGTCTTATCGCGGGACGGAAGTGCGGATGCGTTTCGGCGCGCCGGAGCATGGCAAAGGCCAGACCATCCAGGCCAGCCTCACGCATGGCATGGACTTTGCCAACGGCCGCGGCCGGCTGCTCATGGTGCTCGATGCCTTTCATCGCGACCCGATCTTCATGCGCGACCGGGACTTCTCGGCGTCCGGCTATCACTCTCCGGCGGCGCCGCCTCCCTTCAACGTGCCGGGCAACGCCTTCGACGGTCGCGGCTCGGACGGCCAGTTTCCCAGCTTCCGCATCGGCACGGGCACCACCACCAATTATTTCCGACCGGTGAACGGCGTGCTGACGCTTACCGCGGCAGGGCCGACGCGCGCGGCGAACCCGGAATATTATCTTGATCCGAACCAGTTCCAGAACGTGGCCTACAACGAAGCGGAACGGCACAACTGGACCGCCAGCGCATCCTACGACCTGACGAAAAACATCACCGCCTTCACCGATCTTTCGTTCTACCGCGCAATCAGCCGGATCACGCGGCAGCCGATCCGGAGCGCGGCACCGAGCAGCAACAAGTTTGCGCCCATTTCCGTTGATAACCCTTACAACCCTTACGGCTCGCGGTTCTACAGCCCCACGGGAACACCAAACGCCGACGGCACGCCCCGCCTCACGGGCACGCCGCAACAGCTCGTGCTGGTTTCCGTGAACCATCTCGATGTCGGCCCCGAAGATATAGCCATCACCGGCAACACCTTTCGCGCCGTGGCTGGTCTGCGGGGGACGGTTTTCGACGGCTGGAATTGGGAAACCGCCGGCCTGTATTCGCGCTCCTCGGCGCGAGACACTTCCGCCAATGCCGGGCGCGAGTCGCTGTTTGCGCAGGCGCTCATGAGAACCGACGCCACGGCCTACAATCCTTTTGGTTACACCTTCAAGGTCGTGAACGGCGCGGTGGTTCCGGACAAGCCGTATACCAATCCGGCTGCGGCCTTGTCCCCCTGGGTGCAGCAGTGGCGGCACGACGGCAGCACTACGCTGTTGAGCGGTGATTTTCGCGCTTCCGGTCCTTTACTGAAGCTGTGGGGCAACCAGATCTCCCTAGCAGTGGGCGGCGAGGGTCGCCGGGAGGAATATACAGACACACGTCCGCCCTACGCCGGGGTGAATCCCCCCGGCTCCGGGCTGGACGAGAACGACAACGATTTCCTCGTGGCCTCGCCCAAACCCGATTCCGCGGGCCAACGCACCGTCTATTCGCTCTACAGCGAGCTCGTGATCCCCTTGGCCGAAGCCGAGCGCAATCTGCCGCTCGTGCGTTCGCTGGAGCTTTCCGGCGCGGCGCGTTACGAGGACTACAGCGACTTCGGCACGACGATCCGGCCCAAGTTCGGCCTGAACTGGAAACCCTTCGACGCCGTGATGGTGCGCGCATCGCTCAACCGCGGTTTCGCGGCGCCGACCCTGACGGCCAAATTTATCCCCACGCAGTTCACCGTGGACAGCGTGCCCGGCGTGGTGGACCCGTATCGGAACGAGGGCATCGGCGAGGGCGCCTACAGCCAGCGGCGCGTCATCTCGGCCAACCCGAACCTGAAACCCATCAGGTCCAACGGGCGCAGCGTCGGCATCGTCATCGAGGTTCCCGGGGTGCGCGGGCTCACGCTGACGGGCGATTACTTCCAGATCGAGCAGGAGGATGAAATCGGGGTCCGCAGCAACTCCCAGATTCTGAACAGCGATGCCGCCCTCCTGAAGGCCTACACGGCGCAACAGCTGGCCGCAGGCCAAACGGCCAGCCAGATTGATCTCGGCAGTGGCACGGCCGCCTACAAGGGCGACCCCTCGGTGCTGCGCGAAGTCGTCGGCGCGGCCGACATCGCGGCCTTTGCCGCGGCCAACGCCTCCAAGCCGGCGGTCCAGCAGTTGCCGACGGTTGGCCGCGTGGTCTCCCGCTTCGCGCCATTTGAGAACTTCGCCAAGAGCTTTGTTTCCGGCATCGACATGAGTCTCGCCTACACCCGGCGCACCAGCCGGTGGGGCACCCTCATGGCGACGACCGAATGGACTTATCTGATCCGATCCGATGTGACCCGCAGCCCGGCGGGCGGCGCCACGACGGTCTCGGATCGCCTCAACGTCGGCGGCGCCACCCGGTGGCGCGGCTCCTCATCCCTCGTCTGGGAAAAGCGCAAGTGGTCGGCCTCGTTTGGCGCCTATTACATCGGCAGCTACGGTGACACGGGAGCCACCACGTCCGCCATAGTTTACGATTCACTTGGGAAGCCCAGCTACATTGTGAAGCAGCTGGATAACAGCGCCTACGTCTATCGCTATCGGGTGTCTGATGTGGTCAGCTTCAACTCATCGGTGGGCTATAACTTCGGGTCGGAGCGCGGGGTCTGGCTGAAAAACACCAAGCTAAAACTCGGCGTGACCAATCTGACCGATCGCGAGCCTCCCCTGACCTCGGGTTCGAGCGGCTTCGATTCCTCGGTGCATGCCTCGCTGTTCGCCGGACGCACCTGGACCGTCGAAGTGAGCCGTAAGTTCTGATCCGGTTATGAATACCCTCCGCGGCTTCCCTCTTTTCCTCCTCACGGTCCTGGTGCCGGTCGCCCTGTCGGCGATCACTTCGCCCCGGGAGCATTTCGGCTTCAACATCGGTGACGATCGCCACTTGGCGACCTACACCCAGACCGAGGCTTACTTCAAGAGGCTGGCCGCGGAGTCGGATCGGCTGAAGCTGGTCGAGATCGGCCTCACCGAGGAGGGTCGCACGCAATACATGATGATCTGCTCCTCCCCGGAGAACCTCAAGAACGTCGAGCACTACCGGCTCAACGCCCAGAAACTGGCGCGCGCCGAGGATCTGACGGACGAGGAGGCGCGCGCCCTCTCGAAGGCCAGCAAACCGATCGTGTGGATTGACGGCGGGCTGCACGCCACCGAGACCGTCGGCACGCAGCAGTTGATCGAGACGCTCTGGGTGTTCGCGTCGCGCACCGACCCGGAAACGCTCCGCATCCT